>Ga0210051_1000065_pt1 | contig 70231 bp, 65 predicted proteins | sample CryGey092014_all_FD_185464 | JGI IMG/M metagenome (GOLD analysis project Ga0210051, IMG submission 185464) | Groundwater microbial communities from aquifer - Crystal Geyser CG23_combo_of_CG06-09_8/20/14_all (SPAdes) (version 2) | ecosystem: Environmental > Aquatic > Deep subsurface > Groundwater...
ATTAACACCATGAATGAACTGGCAACGGGGAAAGTAGCTTTTAAAAAGCTTATGAGAAAAACTGCTTATGCAACTACTGATGCTGTAATTAGTAGTGCTAATCAATTACGGGCAAAAACAGTCACTTTTGACAATGGATCGGAGTTTACAGATCATGAAGAGATTACCAGGAAAACAGGTATCCCTGTTTTCTTTGCTGATCCTTACTGTTCAAACCAACGGGGAGCCAATGAGAACGTGAACATGCTTCTTAGGGGCTATCTGCCCAAAAGAGCAGATATTACTGTTCTTACACAAGAAGAGTTAGATGACATTGCAAAGGAGTTAAACAATAGACCAAGGAAACGGTTGGGGTATTTATCGCCCAACGAATATTATCAACATTTAATCAAAGGAGATTCAAAAGTTGCACTTGACTTTAGAATGTAGGGCGCTTTATTTTAAGTATCCATAATGATATAATTATGTTTCTATGCATACATCTATCGTAAAAAATTTACCAAAAGCCACCGTAGAAATTCAAATAACAATTCCGTGGACAGATATAAAAGAAACATATGACAATATCTTCAATAACGTTCTTAAGGGAACTGAAATTCCGGGATTTAGAAAAGGGAAAGTTCCAAAGAAATTAGTAGAAGATAAAATCGATAAGACCAAAATATATGAGGAAGTGGTAAAACAGATTATTCCAAAAGTCTATGCTCAAATTTTAGAGGAAAATAAGTTGGTACCTGTCAGCACGCCAAAGTTCGAATTAATAAAAGCCAAAGAAAACGAAGAATGGATAATCAAGGCTACTATAGCCTTGAAACCTAAGATTAACTTAAAAGGTTATAAAGAAAAGATCAAGGAGATTAAGCAGGGTAAAACCAAGATTTGGGTACCGGGAGAAAGTACCGACAAAAAAGAAGAAAAGAAGCTGACTTTAGACGATATAGTCAGGGCACTCGCCGAAGAGGTAGAAATAGAGTTTTCTGATATTTTAATATCAGATGAAACCAACAGGTTACTTTCAAATTTGATTGATCAAACTCAAAAACTAGGTTTAACCATAGAACAATATCTTACAGCTAAAGGGAAGACCATAGAAAGCATTAGAGCGGAATACGCAAATCAAAGTGTAAGAAACCTCACTATAGAATTTGCCTTATCGGAAATAGCAGATAAAGAAAATATCGTGGTTACCCAAAAGGACATTGACGATCTGATAAATAAAGTAGAAAAAGATGAAGACAGAGATAAACTTAAAAAAGACAGCTATTATTTAGCTCATCTTATCCGCCAACAGAAAACACTTGATTTTCTTGCAAGCCTATAGTATAATACCCTTGTAAATCTCATCTTTCTGTGTTATACATTTTACTGATTTAGTTTGAGTTAAATTTCTATGGCTACAAAAAGTATTCCTAAATCGGGTTTCAATCCTTGGGGAAATGACAGTCCGGAGAAACTCAAGGACGACAGCGATTCAAAAATCGGTTTTAAACAGCAAATTAAAGGACTGGTCAATCCCGGCGGCATGTTTGAAATGCTTATAGGCAAAAAACCCTCTGTAGAATCATCCTATAAGGAAAGTAGAGAAAAAATCAGACGTCCGCAAAAAGAGACTCTGATTTTCTCCAGACAAATTCAGGAGAAGGATAAAAATATACAAAAAGAGACTCAAGAAGTATTAAACAACCTCAAACAACAAATAACCTTATTGGAAAAATCAGAAAAATCTCTTACAAATGAAATATCAAAAATAAAAGTTGATCAGATACCTAACAAAACCGGAATTTACTATCTCCGGTATTTTGAATGGTTGATTGGGATAATTAAACAACTAAGAATGAAAATTGATGAAAGCCAAGCCTGGTTGAATACATTTAACTCGCGAAAAAAGAAAAAGATTGGTTATTGGAAAATGTATAAGAAACATGGCACTTCCTTTGGTCTGTCACATGAAAGGTCACTTTCTACCCAAACTGGATGATGGTATATCTGATAATAAATTTCCTCTCTTGACTTTATTTTAAATTCATATATATTATTTTATATCAAAAATATTTCCAAATAAATACATCTGAAAATCGCCTTTGCTTTCAACGTAAGACATACAAATCCTTCCAAAAGCATCATCGCACAAAAAGAAGCTGATTTTGATTCACCCGAAACAATAACAGGCATAAAAAAGGCTCTTGAAGCGGGGGGTCATGAAGTTTATGAAGTAGAAGCAAACCAGGATGCTTATCTCAAGTTCTATAGCTTAAAAAATAAAGTAGATATTGTATTTAATATTGCTGAAGGGCTAACAGGTGAAACAAGAGAATCTCAAATCCCAACCATGCTTGAGATGTTAAAAATACCCTTTACGCATTCTGGTTCTCTTGCTCATACGATATCCCTGGATAAAGCACTCACCAAAATATTAATCCAACACCATGGAATTTTAACACCAAAATACCAGTTGATACGAACGCATAGATACACGCTTAATCCCGGCTTGCGATTTCCTCTGATAATCAAACCAAACAGTGAAGGATCTAGCATGGGAATATTCAATGATAATCTGGTTTATGACAAAATAAAACTATATGAAAGAGTCAACTGGTTGTTAATTAAATTCAAACAACCTGTAATTGTCGAAGAATATATAGACGGTCGCGAATTTACTATTTCAGTTCTGGGAAATAATCCTCCACGTGTTTTACCGATTGTCGAACAAAATTTCTCGGTTTTTCCGAATGATATTCCCCACATTGCATCATATGAGGCTAAATGGATCTTCGAAGACAATTTGCCTAATCCCAAAGATGCATATTTTTGTCCGGCTCAAATATCATCAAGTTTTAAATCCAAGATTGAAGCAATTTGTCTTAGAATTTACGAAATACTAAATTGTAAAGATGTTTGCCGTATAGATTTCAGAGTTGATAAGAATGAAAATATATACTGTCTGGAAGTAAATACCTTACCTGGAATGATACCAAATCCGGATATAATCTCATATTTACCTGTAGCTGCCCACGAGGCAGGATTTTCATTTGAGGGATTGGTCAATACGATACTTAACGAAGCTATAAAAAGATATAATATTCTATCTAACAAAAAAACCGTATCTAAAATGAATAATTACTGGCCTCAGTCTTTTCTATTTGCAAAGAAAAATCACTGATTGTAATTATTACTTGGATGTTTTTTGCCTTTCCCTCTATATTTTTTGTATAATCATCTAAGTTAATATTATTATGGACTCGTAGCTCAGTTTGGTTAGAGCGTTTCGTTGACATCGAAAAGGTCAGAGGTTCGAGCCCTCTCGAGTCCACAAATATAGAAGTTGAGTTGAGATATTTGACATTTCAAATATAATAGTGAAGATATAAGGAGAATTATATGGCAAATGAATTATCCATAAAAAATAAAGATGACGATTTGTATCACGGGTCCGGAAAGACCAATGCGGAAATCATGCGCCACAGCTGTGAACACGTGATGGCTGCCGCAATCATGTCTTTTTGGCCAAAAGCCAAAAGGGGAGTCGGCCCGGCCATAGCTAAAGGATTTTATCAGGATGCGGAAATCCCTGGTTATAAACTGGTTCCGGAAGATCTAAAAAAAATCGAGCATAAAATGGATCTTATAAAAAAGAGTAAAACTCCCTTTGTTAAACTATCAAAAGACATTGAAGATGCGATTAATTATGAAAAAGAACACAACCAGCAATACAAAGTGGAGATATTGCAGGAGTTAAAATTAAAAGGTGAAAAAGAAGTCACGTATTATCAAACAGGAGATTATATCGATTTATGCCGTGGTCCTCATGTGAAGGACACCTCATGTATCGGTTTTTTTAAGCTGGACAGGTTGGCTGGTGCTTATTGGAGAGGTGATGAGAAAAATCCCATGCTGCAGCGTATTTATGGATTATGTTTCGATACTAAAGACGAACTGGTCACATATATCTGGCAGATGGAGGAAGCAAAAAAAAGAGATCATCGGATCCTGGGTAAATCCCTTGATCTGTTTGTGATTAATGAAAATATCGGAAAAGGATTACCTCTTCTAACTCCAAAAGGAGCAAAAATAAGAAAAATCATAGAAGATTATGAGTATGCATTAGGATTAAAATATGGATTCGAATATGTAAATACACCTCATATTGCCAGAAGTGAGATGTATAAGAAAACAGGACATTGGCAACATTATAAAGATGTAATGTACGGTTCTTTCGGTATCGAGAACGAAGAATACGTTTTGAAACCCATGAATTGTCCTCACCATTATATGATTTATGCAAGCAGACAGAGAAGCTATCGCGACCTTCCCATAAGATACGCAGAGTCAGGTACCTGTTATCGTTATGAAAAAGCAGGAGAATTATCAGGGCTTCTAAGGGTAAGGTCTTTGACCATAGACGATGCCCATATTTTAATGAGAGATGATCAAATTGAAGATGAATTTAAGAATTGTATTGAAATGGTCAGTAAAATGTTCAAAGCCTTTAATCTGAAAGACTATTATGTCCGTCTGTCCCTATCAGATCCTTCCGACGCAATAAAATATATTGCGGATAGTAATATATGGGATAAGGCCAGTAAAAAGCTAGAAAAGATAGTAATTGACAATAAATTAAAATATATTATCGCCAAGGGCGAAGCATCTTTTTATGGTCCCAAAATTGATTATATCGTGAAGGATTCAATCGGACGTGAATGGCAGATGAGTACGCTACAACTTGATTTATTTATGGGCAAGAGGTTAAATCTGGTTTATGTTGATAAAAACGGTCAGGAAAAACATCCGGTTATCCTGCACAGAGGACTAACCGGTTCCATCGAAAGGACACTAGCCATATTAATAGAACACTATGCGGGAGCTTTTCCACTATGGCTATCTCCTGTTCAGGTAAAACTTATTCCAATTTCTGATAGACACATAAACCATGTGCAAAAAATTAACCAATACCTGTCTGATGCATCTATAAGGGTGGAAATAGACTCACGAAATGAACCTATGCAAGCTAAGATTAGAGATGCGACTTTACAAAAAGTTCCATTTTTGGGTATAATTGGGGATAAGGAAATTGAAAAATCAGCAAATAATGACATATGTCTATCGGTAAGAGGAAGAAATAACAATAATTTAGGGCAAATTTCATTAACGGATTTCTTAGAAATTTTGAATAAAAATATTGAAAAGAAAATTTAAATTTTATCGACTGAACTACCAAATCATGGCCCCTCGGATAAGAGTGTTGGATGAAACGGGGAAACAAATAGGGATTCTGGAAAAAGTCGAAGCATTAAGAAAAGCACAAGCTGAAGATAAGGATTTAGTTGAAATTGCACCAAAAGCTAACCCTCCTGTCGTTAAGCTTATTGATTTCAAGAAGTTTAAATATCTGGAAGCAAAAAAAGAAAGGGAATCCAGAAAAAATGTAAAAAAAGTAGGTGTGAAAGAAATCAGACTGTCACCTTATATTGGAGAACATGATTTTCAAACTAGAATCAATCAGGCTGTAGATTTTCTGAAAAACGGTAATCAGTTAAAAATTTCTTTACCTTTCAGGGGAAGAGAGATTGTACACAAAGAGTTCGGAATGAATACAATGAATCGGGCTTTAGACAGTTTGAAAAACCATTCAAAAGTAGTCAAGCAGCCATATTTCGAAGGTAAAGTATTAGTGAGTATATTAACACCAGTTAAAATATAAATAATATGCCAAAACAAAAAACAAGAAAATCTATATTAAAAAGAGTCAAAGTTACAAAAACAGGGAAAGTTCTAAGAGGACATCATGGTGCCGGGCATCGAAAAGCTCATAAATCAAAAAGAAGAATCAGATCTTTTCGAATTTCCGTAAAAACCACGAAGAAGCAAGCAAAAATGATTAAAAGAATTATTAATAAATCATAATATGAGAATAAAAAGAGGAATAGTAAGCCATAGAAAACACAAAAAACTTCTGTCATCAGTATCAGGATACAGAATGACAAAAAGTAGGCTCGTGAAGGTGGCAAAAGAAGCCAGTTTACATGCTGGACAGTATGCATATGCAGGTAGAAGAATAAAAAAATCATCTTTTAGAAAAATATGGATAACGAGAATATCTAATACCTTAAAGCACTACGATATCGCGTACAGTATATTTATCAATAAACTGAAAAAAGCAAATATTCTTTTGGACCGTAAAATATTAGCTTACCTGATATCTTCTGACAAGGAAGTTTTTGAGTCAATAATTGACAAAGTTAGAAAAGTCTGATAGATTATAGACAATCATGAAAACTGGTATTATAAGTCAAAACAATTTTTTTTATTACTTTACCTTCTTAAATAAGGAGGCGTTTTTGCTTGGTTTAAATTAAACTAACAAAAATATTAACTGATACAGCCTCCTTAAAAGGAGGTTTTTTTTATGCAGCTGTTTCCAGCAATGAAATTGGTGGAATTACAGATGCATAATCCGCCGTAGCTTTAGGCGAAGGCGGATAGCCAGCGTCAATTTTTTGATAAGTTTTATAAATTATCTATTCAAATATGGTTATAATTCTCAAAAATAATATTAGTAATAATCAGGAAAATAATTTAAGGACTTTATTCAGGAACAAAAAAATAGATGTCATTCCTGTCTTAAATAGAAAGAATAAAATGTTTGTGGTTACCGGAAGATGCGGTGAGATGGCAATGAAAGAAATCGAGAGCAATAAGGCCGTTTCGTCGGTCATTAAAGTTAATCGGGCATACAAACTGGCGAGTAAATCTTTCAAGAATTCAAGATCCGTGATCAAATTAAATGAACTGAATATTGGGGGGAAAGAAATTGTTATTATGGCCGGTCCCTGTTCCGTAGAAACGAAACTGCAAATTAATCATATTTCGGAAGGGGTTAAACTAGCAGGCTGTAAAGTGTTAAGAGGCGGTGCTTTCAAGCCTAGAACAGGACCATATGATTTTCAGGGTTTGGGAGAAATCGGACTTAAATATTTAAAAGAAGCAGCTCGCATATCCTCCCTGAAGGTTGTCACGGAGGTCATGGACGTGCGTGACATCGAAATCATAGAAAAATATACCGACATTTTCCAAGTTGGAGCAAGAAACATGCAGAATTATCCGCTTTTGAAAGAATTAGGCAAATTACGAAAACCAGTTCTTCTAAAAAGGGGAATGTGGGCCACCTATAAGGAATTACTTTTAGCCTCAGAGTACATACTACTGGGCGGAAATGAAAATGTAATTCTTTGTGAAAGAGGTATAAGGACACATGTACCGGAAACCAGATTTACTTTGGATTTGAATGCAGTCGCGTACCTGAAACATGAGACACATCTACCTATATTCGTAGACCCCAGCCACGGAACCGGTCGGGCGAATATGGTCCGAGCCATGAGTAGAGCTGCAATCGCGGCAGGCGCTGATGGATTAATCATAGAAACCCACATAGACCCAAGGAAATCTATATCTGATGCAGATCAGGCAATTTCCCTTCAGGAATTAACAAAATTAGTTAATGAAGTGAGGTTAATCAGTCTTGCCGTGGGAAGAAGTTTATAAATCTCTAACATATTAAATATGATAAAAATCGCTTATCTTGGAATACCTGGATCCTACAGTTATCTGGCTGTACGAAATTTTTTGGGCAAAACAAAATTTACTATGAAAAATAAAAGTACTTTTGAGGATGTCTTTCTATCGGTAAAAAGTAATGAAGCTGATTATGCTGCTGTTCCTTTAGAAAATTCTCTAACCGGAAGCATAATTGAATGCTATGATTTTCTTTTGAAAACCAATATAAAAATCGTAGGAGAGATAATACTGAAGATTAATCATCATCTAGTAGCTAACATCAAATTCAAGCGTAAGAATTTTCATGATAAGAAATTCAGTTTGACATGTTTAACACAACAGGAAGTGTTAAAACAATGCCGTTGTTTTTTTATGAAAAATAAACATATATCTCCAATTCTTATAAACGATACAGCAAATGCGGCAAAAACTGTCTCAGAAAGTATAAAAGTCGATGAGGTGGCAATTTCCAGTAAGGAAGCTGCAAAAATATATAATCTGCAAATTTTGTCTAAAAATATCGCTGATTTTGACATTAATTTCACCAGATTTGTGATACTGGCAAAACACCAACTTAAGTCAGGAAATAAAGTCTCGCTGATGTTTTCAGTAAAACACATACCAGGCAGTTTAGTCCAAGCAATTGGGTCATATGCGAAATTCGGATTAAATCTGATGAAGATTGAATCCCGTCCGATATCCGGTAAACCATGGGAATATATTTTTTACTTGGATTTCGATATCACAAATAAAAGCAGAAGATTAGAGTCTGTCATAAAAGACATGAAAAAAAATACGGAGTTTATAAAAATTCTGGGGATATACCAAAAAGGTGAGATATATGAAACTTAATATCATCAGAAAAAAAATAAGTATCATTGATGAAAATATCGTGAAGCTTTTAAAAAGAAGAATGGCTTTGTCATTAGAAGCCAAGAAAGAAAAAAATAAGACGGGATTAAATATGGAAGACACTAATAGAGAAAAAGAAATACTGGAAAATGTAAAAAATATGGCACAGCTATATTCATTGGACCAGGAATTTGTGTATAGATTATTTCAAGTTATTATCAATGAATCAAAAACTATACAAAAAAAATGAAAAATAAACTGAATATCGCTATTTTAGGTATCGGACTTATTGGTGGCTCTATAGCGTTAGGATTAAAAAAAAGACTAGATAATAGAGTTTCAATTATCGGTATGTCACAAAATATAAATAGAGCTTTTAAGGCAAAATCACTCGGTATGGTAGATCAAGTAATACCGAGCATGAAAGAAATTCCTAAAAATATTGATCTGGTGATAATTTCAACTCCAATTTCAGTCTGTATCAATCTGCTTAAACGGATCGGGAGGAATGTACGTACAGATTTAATAATTATCGACACATGCAGTACTAAAAAAACTGTTGTAGATACCGCGGAAAAGTGCCTACCTGAATATATTTCCTTTATCGGTACTCATCCTATGGCAGGCATTGAAAAACAGGGTTTTGAGTTTGCCTGTCCTGATCTTTTTATCAATAAACCATGGATTATCTGCCCATCCAGGAATAGCAAAAAAAATGACCTATCGATGGTAAATGATATAATAAATATTCTTGAAGCTAAGGCAGTTATTTTAGATCCGGTAAGTCATGATAAATTGTCTGTTTTATCAAGCCATCTTCCGCTAATATTAGGAAATATCCTGATTGGTACCATCCTCAGAGAACACCAATGGCATAATGTGGAGAAAATAATATCCACAGGCTTTATGGATACTACCCGACTGGCAAGCGATAATCCTTTACTTAAATCGGATATTATTCGTACAAATTCCCAAAATATAATTGACTCATTGAATAAATATAAACAGGAATTAGATTATTTTATAAAGTTAGTACAAAGTGATAACAAAAGAAAAATTCTGTCTTATCTTAAGAATTCCAAACTCAGAAGAGATAAATTATTATCATGTAATTGACCTATTATGACTATATTTTCTAACAAAAATATATTACTGTCGAAACAAAAACAGTGCTCACATTATCTGATCGGGCAAAATCTTTTATCGGATGTTTTTCTTTATACCAAAATGTTTAATCTAACTTTCGATAAAATTCTATTACTGGTTGATAAAACTGTATATTCTTTATACGGAGATAAAATACTTGCGGGTTTAAAAAAATCAAAAAAGGGAATTGTTATTTCTAGTGTTCCTTCAGGCGAAGAATCAAAAAACCTTGAACATATTCCTGAAAGCGTAAAACCTTTCTTTAAGGAAAGATTTTCCAGAAATTCCATCCTTGTATCTGTCGGAGGAGGAGTGTTATCTGACCTTGGTGGATTTTTAAGTTCAATTCTTTTGAGAGGATTACGATCAATATATATACCTACCACTTTGCTTTCCCAAATTGATGCTTCAATCGGAGGCAAAACAGGAGTTAATTTTAACTTAAGCCCGAAAATAATGTATAAAAATATGTTTGGAACCTTTTATCAACCTAATTTAGTAGTAACTGACATAAATTTCTTACGAACTTTGCCATCGAAAGAAATAATTAATGGACTCGGAGAAATGGTTAAGTACTCCATCGGGTGGGGTAAACCGACATTGAAGGAATTAATTCTTATTAAAAACCTAAGAGTGGCAAATCCGGACAAAGTATTACCGATAATATCGAAGTGCCAAAAAATCAAAATTGAGATCATTAAGAAAGATCCCATGGATACTATGCAGATTAGAGAAAAACTTAATCTTGGTCATACTCTTGGTCATGCCCTTGAAGGTGTAAAAAGCAGCAATATATCACACGGAGAAGCAGTATCCATAGGAATTATCTTTGCTGCGAAATTAAGTACGAGAATTGGAATGCTCGATAAAACAATTCTGGATCTTATCGTGAATTCCATAAAGTCTCTGGATCTACCGGTCAAAATTCCTGATGTATCAATTCCTGAACTTATTCAAATCATGGAATCCGATAAGAAAAACGGTAATTTTGTACTCATCAGAGACGTCGGAAAGCTTCAAACAGGAATAAGAATAAAAAAAGAAGTTATAAAAAAAGTATTAACTGAAGAAATGATATGAAAAAAATAATTGTGATAAACGGACCTAACTTAAATAATCTGGGGAATAGGAGTCCAAAACATTATGGTAAATTAACGCTTGATAAGATCATATATTTGATGAGAAAACATAGCGAAAATACAAATATTAAATTTCTCTTTTACCAATCGAATCATGAAGGCAGAATCATTGATTTTATACAAAAAAAGGTAAAAGAAGCTTCTGGAATAATAATAAATCCCGGAGCCCTAACGCACTATGGATATTCACTAAAAGATGCGTTAATCGATACAAATCTTCCGATAGTTGAAGTGCATCTTTCGGAAATTAAGAATAGAGAAAAGTTCCGCAAACTTGACATATTCGAAGATATCGTTATTTCAGTAATCTCAGGCCTAAAAGAAGATGGTTATCTTAAGGCAATCGATTTATTAATAAGCTACTTGAATAAATAGCATGAAAGTGATTATCCATCCGTCACAAGTATACGGAAATATTATTGCTCCACCTTCAAAAAGTATTACCCATAGGGCCATTATCCTATCTTCACTGGCTCAAGGGCAATCTGTTCTTGAAAATTGCCTGATATGTAAAGACACTTTATATACTCTTTCATCTGTGAAAAAATTTGGAATCAAGACGGTTATACGAAAAAACAAGATTATAGTAAACGGTAATATGGGCATTTTCTGTAAAAAGTCTAAACTGATAAAGTTGTACTTGGGAAACTCAGGAACGACTTTACGATTCATGACCGCTTATGCTTGTCTTACCAAGAATAAAGTACTAATAGATGGCCACAGCAGACTGCGGGAACGTCCGGTGGAGGAGTTAGTAATCGCCCTCAGAAAACTGGGATCGAAAATTGTTTTTCTTGGGAGAAGAAAAACGCTACCCATTTTAATTAAGCAAGGAAATTTCCATGGTGGAAAGATAAGTATTCCGGGAGTAAAAAGTTCTCAATTTATCAGCGCTTTGCTTATGATTGCTCCTTATTCTTCTACTGACGTCACAATAAACCTTGATGATGTTAGCTCCCGTCCATATGTAGATCTGACTACCGGTATTATGAAAAAATTCGGAGCAAAAATAGTTCAGTCTGACGATCGATGCTTTTTGGTGAATGCGAACCGATACTACAAAGCAGTTAATTTTAAAGTTGAAGGTGATTATTCCTCTTCATCATATCTCATGGCTGCGGCTGCGATAAAGAGATCAAAAATATCGATAGCAGGCCTTAATCCAAAATCCAAGCAGGGTGATAAGTTTTTTCTGAAAATCCTGAATAAAATGGGGGTTCAAACATCATGGAGCAATCAGATATTGACGGTCTCTGCAAAAAATAACCTAAAAGCAATAAGTCTCAGTATGAAGGACTATCCAGATATTGTACCTACTTTATCAATCATAGCTTCCTGCGCTAAGGGAATTACCAGAATATCAGATATTGGACATTTGAGACACAAGGAATCAGACAGACTGTTGGCAATAGCGTCTCAATTGAAAAAGATGAATATTAATGTAAAGATTAGTAAAGACAACATGGAGATTGAGGGTGGAACCCCTCAGGGAGCAGCAATATGTTCGTTTGATGATCACCGAATTATTATGTCCTTTTCGATTTTAGGATTGGCTGCCCAAGGAAATACAACTATCCAAAATTCTGAAACGGTAAACAAATCATATCCGTCTTTCTTTACAGACCTTAAAGATTTAAAAGCAAATTTGGAGATAATTAAATGAATATTATTCTTATCGGTATGCGGGGCAGCGGAAAAACTACCATAGGGAAAATGCTTGCCGAAAAATTAAATATGGGTTTCATAGAAACTGACGCTATAATTGAGAAAAAGATCGGTGAATCCATCATTGATATAATTGAAAAATCCGGTTGGCAAAAATTTAGAAAAATTGAGCATTGTATTATTAAAGAGGTATCTTTTTTAAACAACTGCATCATTTCAACTGGCGGGGGCGTTGTGTTGAATAATAAAAATGTTAAGCTATTAAAAAATAACGGGATAATTATATGGTTGGACACTGACGTAAATATTCTTATCAACCGTATTGGTAACAACTATCACAGACCCTTCTTAACAAATAAGAAAACAGCAAAAGAGGACATAACTGAAGCTTATAATAATAGAATAATTTTCTATAAAAATGCGTCGAGCGTAAAGATCGTTAATAATGACTACCCGATAGCAACTGTCAATATAATTATAAATCTTTTTTTGAAGCTAGATCCCTATGTTAAATTCAAAAACTGAAATCTTCTGCATTCTGGGAAATCCGATTGCACATTCCTTATCTCCCCAGATGCATAACGCCGGATTTCAGGCTTTAAATTTAAACTGCATTTTTGTAGCCTTTCTGGTCACTAATCTGAAAGAGGCACTGGCAGGAATTAAAGCTATCCGAAATATTAAAGGAATTGTCGTAACAGTACCTTTTAAACAGAAAGTATTAAAATATATCGACTTCCTGGACATTACAGCTAAAGATATAGGCGCGGTGAACGCAATAAGCATAAAAAACAGTAAACTTAGCGGTATAAATACTGACTGGACTGGTGCAATTGAAGCATTGGAAGAAAAAACAAATATTACTGGAAAGAATGTGGCCGTAATAGGTGCAGGTGGAGCAGCACATGCGATTTCTTATGGACTAGTAAAGAAGAGAGCAAAAGTCATAGTTCTTAATAGAACTTACAAAAAAGCATCTTTAATGGCTAAGAAATTTAATCTTGATGGCTTTTATAACCTGGAACACCAAAGTAAAATAAAGAGTATGGATATCATAATAAACACAACATCTGTAGGCATGGAACCTGACACTCATATGTCTCCTATTCATGAAAATAATATTCTTCCTCATCATATAGTTTTTGACATTATATATACCCCACATGAAACAAAATTGATAAAAATTGCTAAGAAAAAAGGTGCTAAAGTAATACACGGTTACAAAATGGTACTTTATGGAGGAAAACGCATCTTTGAATCTTTTACCGGGAAAAAAGCACCGATTAAAATAATGGAAAAAGTCCTAATTAATAATCTATATCCATCTTACTCAGGTTTGTAACCGGAATGGTAACAATAGCTGACTCGCCTCGCTGAAGCTATGGCGAAGCGGGTTAGAGGGGTATATGCTGGTCCCGATTAAATCGGGATCAGTATATCAACATAATATGCTTAGATTTTTAACAGCCGGAGAGTCACATGGTCCTGTAGAAACAGCTATTATAGATGGCATACCTGCTGGTCTGGAAATAACCGAAGAAGAAATTCAAAGCGAACTCGATAGGAGGAAAATGGGAACAGGTAGGGGAGGTCGTGGATTTATTGAGAAAGATAAAGTGAATATATTGTCCGGAGTAAGATACGGTATAACCTTAGGAAGTCCTATTACCCTTTCTGTCAATAATATGGACTTTGATAATAATTTAAAAATCATGACAAATAAATCCGTTGATTTGGAATCTATGAAGAAGTCGAGGTTAACCAAACCAAGACCAGGCCATGCGGATTTGGCAGGAGTGTTAAAATACGGATTTACTGACATTCGAAATGTATCTGAAAGAGCGAGCGCGCGTGAAACGGTTATGAGAGTAGCGCTCGGGGCGGTAGCAAAAAAGCTATTAAGTGAATTGCACATCAAAGTAGCCAGTCATACTATACAAATAGGTAACATAACCGTAAATTCAAACAACTACAATTTTGAAAAAATACTAACAATTGATAGTATCGATCCCGATATAAGATGTCTGAATCCAGATTTCTCGGTAAAAATGAAAAAGGCTATACTTGAAGCTATTAAACAAAAAGATACCTTGGGTGGGGTAATAGAAATTATTACCCGTAACGTACCTCCCGGCATTGGAAGTCATGTTCATTGGGATAGAAAATTAGACAGTAAACTAGCACAATCTCTTATGAGTATCCCTTCGGTAAAGACTGTAGAGATCGGAAACGGCCTGCAATCTTCCCATCTTCCAGGTTCTAAGGTACATGATGAAATATTGTTTGATAATAATAGATATTTCCGTAAGACCAACAATAACGGTGGAATCGAAGGCGGTATTTCCAACGGTGAAGATATCGTATGTAAAATTTATTTGAAACCAATATCTACCTTAGGAAATCCTCTAAATTCAGTTGATATTATTACAAAGAAAAAAGTTCAGGCTGATATACAAAGATCAGATATATGTGTAGTTCCCAGGGCAGGAGTAATTGGAGAAGCTTGTGTTGCTCTGATACTGGCAGAACTATGTTTAGAGAAATTCGGTGGGGATACTATCAGGGAATTTAAAGTAAATTATCGTAATTACATTACAAATATTTCTGATCATGTATCATCTGTCTGAATTTGACATTGCATTTAATCTCAGGTCGATTTAAAATTTTAAATATGGAAAAGAAATTATCCCTACTGCTTGACGAAATAAAAAAATCCCTTGAAAAGGCAATAAATGTAAAAGAAATCGATGATATCTGGATTTCAATTTTTGGGCAAAGTGGAGTATTTACCCGAATAATTAAAGAAATACAAAATATACCGAAAGAAAAAAGACCGGAAGCAGGAAAATTGACAAATCAAGTTAAATACAATCTAGAAGAATTATTTATAAAAAAAAGGCAAGATTTCAGCCACAAAGAACTGGAAAACGGTATTGATGTCACTATACCCGGCAATATCCCAAAAAAAGGCCATCTACATATCGTAACTCAGGCTATTTTCGAAATTACTAATATATTTGAAAAAATCGGATTCACAAAAGTCAGTTATCCCGAAATCGAATGGGAACATTATGCTTTCGAAGCCTTAAATATGCCAAAAGATCATCCGGCTCGAGATGACTTCGAAACATTTTTTATCAATCAACCGGCTGAACCAAAATTTGGGAAAATGGTACTCACTCCGCATACTTCATCAGGTCAAGTAAGAGAAATGCTTAAAGTCGGCAAACCTCCCATACGTATGATCAATATTGGAAAATGCTACCGTCCTAACTGGGACATCTCTCATACCCCGATGTTTTATCAATTTGAAGGTTTGGTTATTGATGAAGGAATTAATATTACTCATTTGAAGGGTACCATGGATTACTTTGCAAAAGAATTCTTTGGACCCGAAAGAAAAACCAGGCTGAGACCATTTCATTTTCAATTTACCGAACCGTCATTTGAGGTTGATATCACTTGCGGGGTTTGTCTAGGCAAGGGGACTCTGGAAGATGGGAAGAAATGCCGCATCTGTAAAGAAGGCTGGTTGGAGTTAGGCGGTTCAGGTATGGTACATCCGAATGTCCTGCATTCTGGAAATATAGACAGCAATAAATATACAGGATTTGCTTTTGGTTGGGGGATTGAAAGGACTTATATGATGAAATCAGGCACCAAACTGGATGATATTAGACTTTTATATGGTAATGACATTAGATTTTTAGAACAATTTTAAACGATCTCTATGAATATATTAATACCTGATTCCTGGTTAAGAGATTATCTTGACTCAGATATCAATCCAGATCAATTAAAAGAGTATCTATCTCTCTGTGGCCCTTCGGTAGAGCAGGTGCAAAAAACGCATAATGATTATGTATATAATATCGAAATAACCACTAATAGGATAGATATGGCATCGGTATACGGAATAGCCAGAGAGGCAAAAGCGATCCTTCCCCGATTTGGAAAAACAGCAATATTGAAACCTATAGAACTCCCTATCATAGAAGATATATCAAATAAATTACCGCTCGAAGTTGTCGATAATGATCATCTCTGTAACAGGCTATTGGCAGTTGTTATGGAGGATGTAAAAATTGGACCTTCCCCGAAATATATAAGAGATCGGTTGGAGATGTCAGGAGTCAGATCCATAAATAATCTTATTGATATCACAAACTATCTAATGTTAGAACTGGGTCATCCGTCTCATGTTTTTGACTATGACAGAATAAAAACTAATAAACTTATCTTAAGAAAAGCAAAAGACGGAGAAAAACTAGTCACTTTGGATGACAAACTGTGCCAATTAACTGAAAATGATGTAGTCATAGATGATGGAACCGGCCGAATTATAGACCTTCCTGGAATCATGGGAACTTCAAATAGCGTCGTTACAGATAATACCAAACGCATTGTTTTATTTATTGAATCCAATAATCCTTTGTATATCCGAAAAACATCTATGAGACTAGCGCTCAGAACACTTGCAGCCACAATAAATGAAAAAGATCCTGATCCTGTAATGGCAAAAACCGTGCTTCTTAAAGGTATTAAACTCTACCAGGAAATCGCTTCAGCCAAATTAGCACATAATATCATCGATATATATCCCAAACCGCGAAAAGCAACTGACATTTCTGTAAATATAGATTTCATAAATAAAAGACTTGGCATAGACCTCTCTAAAAATGAAATCATAGAGATATTAAAATCGTTAAATTTCAATATTAAAAATTATAAAGATAAAGTTGTGGTATCACCACCGTCTTTCAGACTAAGTGATGTCAATATTCCAGAAGATATCGTTGAAGAAGTCGCACGGATATATGGGTATCATCGTTTACCTTCAAAATTGATGAACGGGAATATCCCCATAAGACATAAGTCAAATGAAGATGTTGTTATCTCAAAAACCAAAACGATGCTTAAATACTGGGGAAATACAGAAATTTATAGTTACTCTTTTATTTCTAGTAAATTACTCAATAAGTCTGACTTACCTGTAAACGCATGTCTCTGCCTCAAAAACCCCTTAACTGAAGAATTCCAATATATGCGCACGTCACTTATTCCATCTATTTTGCAAATAGTAAAACAAAACCAGCATTATAATAATCATCTTTCATTATTTGAATTAGCTAAAATATATATCATAAACAACCATTCTTTACCCAATGAATGTTATCAACTTGTCCTAACAAATCAAAATAGTTTCTATGATTTAAAAGGAGCAGTAACGGGAATACTTCAAGAGTTAGGTATTGAAGATTATCTCGAATCAGTTACTAATATTCCCGATTTTTTTCATCCCAAGCAATCTGTCATCTTATTAAAAAATAATGATATATTAGCGACTATAGGAAAAATTCATCCAAATACCACTACAAAATTTGAAATAATCAACCCGCTTTTTATCGCACAGATTAATTTTGAAAATTTGATCAAGTATTACAATCCAATAAAAAAGTATAATTCTATACCTATATATCCGCCTGTGATTGAAGATATAACTCTCAAAGTAAAAGGTGCAATCAAGGTCGGCCAAATCCGTTCTGAAATTTCTAAAATAAATAAAATAATCTATAAGGTTGAGTTTGTAAGTCAATATAAAAACAACATTACTTTGCAGATCACTTATCTTGACAAAGAAAAAAATTTGTCAAAAGAAGAAGTTAAATTAATAAATCATGAAATTATCAATTATTTTTCCTGAGCACCGCTATATTAAAAAGTATACTGAATGTGCTTTAAATTGTATCCAGTATGAAGCTCCACGGGCTTACGCCCGTGGTATCCTCAAATTCTTCGGCGAGCGAAATCCGCCGAAGCATTACCCTTCGACTCTCCTTCGACAAGCTCAGGATTCGCTCAGGGTATCCGCAATATCGCATTCATCCACGAGTTTACACTCGTGGTTTTCTGCGAAGGCGGATAAACCCCTCTAGACTGATCCCGATTTGATCGGGATACAGTAAGAGGGTATAGATACTATACTTCATCTGTTAGAAATCCCGTAATAACCAGGAAATTAACATTTTCACGACAGGCTCGTATCCTTCCAATAGGTAAGAAATAATTCCAAAAAGAGGAAGACATTTGAAACTTATGACACCTCAATATATTAAGGTGTCAATTTAGGAGTAATTGTAGGAGTAGGTATTATTGCTGTTGGAACAGCTGTAGGAATCGGAGTAGGTTCTTCTGCGGATGTTTTTACACCTATCATAATTTCAGACTCTCCATTTCTATCGTCCGTATCATAAGCCTTGACTTTAATTTTATGCCTGCCATCTGATAGTACAATATTTTCATCAAGGTAATTATTCGTAACGGTAGTTTTTAAATTACCGTCGATATAGAGTTCAATTTTTTTGATGTCTTTGACCGCTTTTGCTTCTGCCAGGATATTAAGATTATTATCTTCTGTTCTTGACATGTTATCCGGACGTTTGATTTTTACTACTACATTATCTTGGTTATTGTCTGACATATCAGCTGGTGGATGAAACATAGGATCGCTTTGGCTTTTTAACCATTCATTTATACCTTCCTGCCATTTATTTTTTTCATCCTTTGAAGTAGGGTCATTTTCACTAAATACAATAAAAGACTTTTCATCATATTCTCCATTGGCTATCTCGACAGTATTAGCCAGTTTATTATTGTCTTTTTTAGATAGTTTTATTTTTTTATATATTGATGAAATTGATGTAGGCTCCGTTCCTTTAATAAAAAATTCATTTCTGGTTGGCTTATTCTCATAAGGGAGGCCACCTCCATAAGAGTCAATAGGTAAAGATATGATATTGTCCGGTTTAACTAAAGGTTCTTCTTTTTTATCCTTCAGGTACTCTTTAATTATCCTGTTCCAAATCGGTGCTGCTCCTGTCACGCCAGAAGCCAATTTGGGATTCATAGGTGTATTATCATTATTACCGACCCAGACACCAATTACCACGGAAGACGTGTATCCTACTGTCCAGTTGTCTTTTTTGTCATCTGTGGTTCCTGTCTTTACTGATACAGTTTTTCCGGGAATCACAAGATAACTGTTTTCTCCGAAAACGTCTTTTCTGGAATTATTATCAGAGAGTATTTGACTAATTAGAAAACAGATATCTTCACCCAATATTTTCTTACCGGATGTTTTTTTATGTTCGTAAAGTGTTTTTCCACTGGTATCTGTAACTTTTATGATAGAAAAGGGCTCGTTTCTTATTCCTCTTGTCGCAAAAACGCCGTATGCAGATGTCAAATCCAGAAGTCTTACTTCCCCTCCGCCCAAGGTAAGAGAAAGTCCTAGTCTCTGTATATTTTTATCAGTAGGCTCTAACGTAGAAATTCCCATATTAAATGCGTTTTTTAATACCTCTTTGATACCGACCAAAGCAGTTATTTTAACTGCCGGAATATTTATAGAATTACCCAGAGCATATCTTATCTGTACAGGCCCTTTAAATTTGTTATCGTAATTTTTGGGAACATAGTCGGGATTATCGGCTCCTCCGGGGAAATGCGTTTCTACATCCATAAGAAGCGACGAAGGGGTATAATTTTTGGAAAATGCTACTGCGTATGTAATCGGTTTGAGAGCGCTTCCCGGCTGACGGTAGCCCATGCTTACCACATCAAATTTTCCCTGAAATTCCGGTTCCTCGGCAGATTCATAAGTTTTACTGCCCATATATGCCAAAATCTCACCGGTTTGGGGATCAATTACCACAACCGCACCGTTTGTTGCGTTTAAGTTTTTTATCTTATCTAATTCCTCTCCGACAATACTTTCTACTTTACTTTGTAAATCAACATCCAAGGTGGTAGTGACCCGAAGACCTCCTCCTTCTACCACTTTTTCACCGAATTGCTTGATGAGCAAATTTTTCACATATTGAACAAAATGCGGTGCCACAAGTTGATTTGCTGATTTGTTGAATTTAATATTAGGTAATTCTCTTTTAAGTTCATGCTCCTGTGCTTCTGTTATGTAGGCATCTTCCTTCATTCTTCTTAATACTTCCTCGGTCCTAGCAACATATGCCTTGGGATCAGATCCGAAAGGGGAATAATAAGACGGTCTTTGCGGCAAACCTGCCAGAACTGCACATTCTAGAATAGTCAAATCTTTGGCATGCTTACCAAAATATCCATTCGCGGCTGATTCTATTCCCCACATTGTCCCACCATATGGAGCTTCATTAAGATACATCTGCAAAATTTCGTCTTTGGAATATTTTCTCTCAATTTGGATAGATAATATAAATTCTTTTATTTTCCGGGGTAGAGTTCTTTCAGTTGTCAGTAGTACGTTCTTGACTAATTGTTGTGTTAAAGTTGACCCGCCCTGCATTCCTCTTAAAGTCAGCATATTAAAAGAAGCCCTCAATATACCTTTGGGATCAAAACCCTGATGCTTGTAAAAATCTTTATCTTCTATAGCTACCGTAGCCTTTTTCAAATATTCGGGAATATCACTAAAAGTAATGGGTATCCTATTTTTATCAGAATATATGTCAAATACAGGTTTTTCATTACGATCCAAGATCATTGAGGAAAAACCTTCTCTTCTTATTACCTTGTCAGGCTGAGGTAAATTCCTAGAATACCAAAGAAAAAGAAATATTGCCAGTAGAATGACGCTGACAAATCCGATTATTGCAAAGGATGAAAAAAAGTTCCCTATTTTTAATTTCAAAAGTCGCATTTTGTATGAAGAAATATATGAAGTAGAGCGATTTCTTCTGGAGTTCTTTGAACTCCTTATATAATTAAAGAAATTTCTTTTGGTCATGTAATGGAAGTTTAACAAAAAAAATATATTTGGGCAAACAAATATGATATATTATATATATGGACAAAATAGAAGAATTGCTTACAAGGGGAGTAGATAAAATATATCCTTCCAAACAGCATCTGGAAAAAATCTTAAGATCAGGAAAACGGTTAAAATTATACCAGGGATTTGATCCAACAGGAACTCAATTACATATCGGACACATGGTGGGACTTAGAAAATTAAAGCAATTTCAGGATCTCGGCCATCATGTCATTTTTCTGATAGGTGACGGTACAGGACAAGCAGGAGACCCTTCCGGAAAACTTACGGCAAGAGATAGATTCCTTACCAGAGAAGAATTAAGAAATAATGCCATTGATTACGTAAAACAAGCTCAAAAGATTGTATGTTTTGAAGGAAAAAATAAAGCTGAAGTTATGTTTAACGGAGACTGGTTGAATCAACTCACTTTTATAAAAATTCTTGATCTTTTCGGAAGGTTTTCAATCCAACAACTGATTGAGAGAGACATGTTCCAAAAAAGAATTAAAGAAGGGCTACCTGTAAATCTAAGGGAGTCGATTTACCCAATCCTTCAGGGCTACGATTCTGTAGCAATGGGTGTCGATTTAGAAATTGGCGGTACAGATCAGACTTTCAATATGCTGACAGGGCGGGAGTTAGTCAAGGAATTTCTGGATAAGGAAAAATATGTCATGACTTTGCCTTTACTGACAGATTCCGCTGGCAGAAAAATCGGCAAAACAGAAGGCAATGTAATTTCTCTGACTGCGGAGCCAAACAATCTATTTGGCATGGTCATGAATCTGCCTGATGACATCATCATCAAATGCTTCGTTTTAATCACGGATATATCTATTTCGGAAATTGATATGTATAAAAATGAAATAAATAATGGTGCAAATCCAATGATTTACAAGAAAAAATTAGCTTTTACTTTACTTAAAATGTTATATACCGATAAGGAAGCTAAATCCGCTCAAGAATTTTTTAAAACAACTTTCCAAGAAAAACGTTTACCAATAGATATTCCATCCTATAAAATAAAAGAAGGGGAAAAAATAAAGATTCTAGATTTACTATATGAAGCCAAAATGGTAAAAAGTAAAAGTGAAGCAAAAAGACTCATTTTAAGTGGAGCTTTAACAATAGATGGTCAAAAAATTTCAGATCCGTCGAAACAGCTTGTTTCCAAGAAGGGAATCTCAATCAAATTAGGAAAGCATCGGTTTATCAAATTAGTGTAAATCCAATATTTAATTTATGGAATTTTTCAGAAAACATAAAAAAATCTGGACAATAATTATTATAATTTCATCACTAGCTTTGATTGCTACATCCTTTGCTCCCTTGTTTTTGTTAAGGTAAATAATATATTTTTATGCTTTCACTTGAAACTCCTGTTTCCGATTTAAGGATGATCGGACCCATATATCACCAAAGACTTAATAAATTAGGGATAACCACGATCGGAGACCTACTACATCACATACCATTCCGTTATGATGATTTGTCCAAAATCACAAATACTAAATCTATTCATTTAGATGATGTCATCACTATTATAGGAAAAGTTCTATCAATAAAAAATATTTTTACTAAATACGGTAAAAATATCCAAATTGCCTCCATATCCGATGAAACCGGTACTATAGACGTCCTCTGGTATAATCAGCCATTTCTCGTGAATATACTGTCTCAGGGAACCCGTATTTCGATAGCCGGTAAAGTCGAAGAGAAGGATAAACGATTGATATTGATTTCACCGGAATATGAAATAATAAAGGACAAACAGGACAATTCTTATAGTCACCTTATTCATACAGGACGATTAGTTCCTATTTACAACGAAACTCAGGGATTATCATCTAAATGGATTCGTTCAAGAATTCACTCTATTCTATTCAAATTGTTCATCGATATACAGGAATTTTTACCTGAAGAAATAATCGAGCAGAATAATTTAGTCAATGAAAAAGAAGCTATTTTAAAAATACATTTTCCTCAAAGCTTGATAGAAGCTGATGAAGCGAAAAAGCGCTTATCTTTCGATGAATTATTAATTTTGCAATTATCCTCGATACTGAGACGAAATCAATGGAATAAGAAAAAAGCAAATTTTGTCTTGAATTTAGACAAAACCAAGGATCGAATAGATGATTTTATTAATAACTTACCTTTCAAGTTAACTCAATCTCAAACAAAAGCCGTACAAGAGATTCTTAAGGACTTGGTCTCTCAAAAACCAATGAATAGGCTTTTGGAAGGCGATGTCGGTTCAGGTAAAACTGTTGTAGCGGCAATAGCCATGTATGCGACTTATTTAATCGGTCATAATTCCGTGATCATGGCACCAACAGAAATCCTTGCCTTTCAGCATTACAAAACCGTAAGTGAACTATTAGCACCTTTCAATGTTAAAATAGGGTTAGTTACGGGATCATCCAAAAAGCAAAATCAAATTATTCCGGATGTCTTAATCGGTACTCATGCTTTAATTTCAAATAAAACAAAATTAAGCAAGGTTGGCTTAGTAATAATAGATGAACAACAGCGTTTTGGAGTCGAACAAAGATCTAAACTCAGAGAAAAGGTTGGTAGTCCTCATGTATTAACAATGACCGCAACTCCTATACCGAGAACAATTGCCCTGACTTTATACTCAGATCTGGATTTGTCGATAATAAATGAGTTACCTTTAGGCAGAATTCAAGTAAAAACCTGGGTTGTGCCGCTTATAAAAAGATCAGCTGCCTACATTTGGATAAGAAAAAAAATTCTCTCTTCAAATCCCCATCAACAAGCTTTTATCGTATGTCCTTTAATAGAAATATCGGAAAGTATAAAATCAGTCAAAGCAGCGGTTAAAGAATTTGAATATTTGAAACATGATATCTTCTCGGATCTCAAACTGGGATTACTCCACGGTCGAATGAAAACGAATGAAAAAAATAAGATTATAGATCAATTTAAAAATAATAAAATCGATATTCTCGTTTCTACCCCTGTTGTTGAAGTTGGAATTGATATTCCTTATGCTACAATAATGATGATTGAAGCCTCTGAACGATACGGTCTGGCACAATTACATCAGTTAAGAGGCAGAGTCGGAAGAAATAACCTGGAATCCTTTTGTCTTCTTTTTTCGGAATCAGATAACCTCAAGGCAATTAGCCGGATTAAATTACTGGAAAAAATATATAACGGTCCGCAACTGGCTGAATATGATCTAAAACTCAGAGGTTCTGGTGAAATTTTCGGCACAAACCAGCATGGACATTTCTTTTTAAAAATTGCCAATATCTCTGATTTGAAGCTATTTGAAGAAACAAAACATTCGGCTGAGTCTCTGATGTCTAAAGGTAAGGGCTTAAGTAAATTTCCCCTCTTGCGAGAAAAACTGCAAAAATATACAATTAGAAACATAGCGCCGGATTAACAAACTAAATCAACTTAATAAAAAATCAGCTTTATATTTTATGACACCTTTACCGAAAAGACGCCATTCATCAAGAAGACAGGGAAAAAGAGAAAAAGCAAACCTCAAAGTAAAACTTTTAAATATTTCTATATGTCCCAAATGTAGCAAACCTAAACTACCTCATAAGGCATGCTCTTATTGCGGATTCTATAAATAATGAAAAAAAAACTCGATCCCCGTCACCTTAATAGGATAAAAATCATTCAACAATTATTCTCATTAAGTTTCGATGATGATATAAGATGTGTAGGTTATAGAAGACGATTTAAAAATGAGTCTTTCGAAAAAATTGTCCAAAATTCTGATGCTATTGATAAGATTATCTCAACTTCAGCTCCTCAATTTCCTTTAGAAAAGATTGCTAAAATAGATGTAGCAATCCTTAGACTCGCGATTTATGAATTACTATTCGAGAAAGCTCAACCGGTAAAAGTTATAATAGACGAAGCAGTCGAATTAGGAAAAGCATTTGGAGGAGACGGTAGTCCCTCATTTATAAACGGAGTTTTGGGAACTATATATAATATAAATAAGCATGAATAATTTGGGTTCAATAAAAAATATTATTTCGGAGCAATTTGGCGTTTCAGACAATATAATTGAACCGGATGCAAAACTAGCATCAGATTTAAATCTAACTCAACTGGAGATTATTGACATTCTAACAATCCTTTCCCGTAAGTTGAAATTTGCGCTACCGGACAATATCGATATTGAGTCGATTAAATCAGTAAGCGATATACAAAATTTAATTGAAGAAAATTCAGAGGATCTTTAATTTCATGATTAATTTCGATAAATTAACGGAAAGACTAGGTATCTCAATTAAAAATGAGATGTTGATAAAACAGTCATTCGTTCACAGATCTTATATAAATGAAAGCAAACAAAAACTAAATTCAAACGAGAGGCTTGAATTCTTGGGTGATAGTATTTTGTCTTACATCGTTTCAGATTATCTTTATCATAAGTATCCGGATTTATCTGAAGGAGAATTAACAAACCTTAGATCAAGTTTAGTTAAAACACCTACGCTTGCATTGATCTCTAAATCGATCAATCTCGGAGATTATTTACTTTTATCCCGTGGAGAAGAAGAGAGTGGTGGCAGAAATAACCCGTCTCTGCTGGCTGACACTCTTGAAGCTGTTATTGGAGCGATTTATGTAGATCAGGGATTAACTGCTGTAAAAAAAATTATTTTGGAAATCATACTTCAACCGATACTTCCTAAGATTATCAAAAATAAATCTTATAAAGACGCAAAAAGCATGTTTCAGGAGAAGGTACAGGAAGCCAATAAGATCTCTCCCTTATACAAGGTAGTTAAGGAAGAAGGCCCTGACCATGCCAAAAAATTTACTATAGGAGTGTATGTTGGTGAAAAACTATGGGGTAAAGGAGCAGGAAAAAATAAACATGAAGCAGAACAGTACGCAGCCATTGACGCACTTGAGAAATGGATGAATAAATAATATAATAAGGATCTGTTATAATCAGATATAAATTATGTCAACAAAAATAAAATTAAAAAGAATTGGCCGAAAGAGGTTGGGCATCTATCGGATTGTAATTGCAGATGAATCAACAAAAAGAGACGGCAAGGTAATATCCGCAATTGGAACGTACAATCCAACAATCAAACCACCGGAATTAAATGTCGATAAAGAAAATCTCAAAATTTGGTTGGATAGAGGTGCAAAACCAACACAACCAGTTCGAAAACTACTAAAATTATGAAAGACTTTCTGGTTTACGTATTATCCCAGTTTCTGGACCATAAAGAAAAAATTAAGGTTGATGAACAAATTATTGATAATAATTATTATCAATACATAATATCCAGCGATAAAGAAGACATGGGCAAAATCATTGGAAAACAAGGGAAAATAATCCAGGCACTAAGAAATGTGATTAAAATATTAGCAATAAAAAAAGGTATAAGAGTCAGAATTGAAGTTGTTTAAGTCCATCTCTTAATCATCAATAAATACTGTGTTTATTTCTACAGTAACTCTTTTTCCCAAAATATTTAAGGATATCTTTTCTTACTCAATTATTGGCCGTGCACAAAAAAGAGGTTTAGTAAATTTTTATTTAATAGATATCAGGGATTTTGCCATTGGTTCTTACAAAACCGTTGATGATAAACCATATGGTGGAGGAAAGGGAATGATCATCAAAGTCGATGTAGTACATAAAGCAATAATGCAAGCTAAAATTAACTACCGTGAACATCTAAAGCAAAATAATAAATCATCGGTAAACTGCCAGCTTAAAATAAACTACAGGATAAAAGAAAAAATAATATTGATGGATCCAAAGGGTAAAACATATTCCCAAAAAAAAGCATTTGAATTATCAAAGCTTGATCATCTGATACTCGTCTGCGGTCATTATGAAGGAATAGATGCTAGAATAAATAAATATATAGATGAAAGCATATCTATCGGCGACTATATACTAACAGGTGGCGAAATACCAGCTATGGTTATTGTAGATTCCGTTTGTCGACTAGTCAGCGGAGTTTTAAGCGAAGAAGCGATAAAAAATGAGTCATTCTCTACAAGCTTTACGCACGAAGAACCTCAGTTTACACGTCCATATGAATATGAAAAAATGAAAGTACCGGAAGTATTGTTATCCGGAAACCATCAAAAAATAACTATTTGGAAAAAAAAGAAGCAAAAGAAAATCAATTAAATATATTCTTTTTCCCCACCTTAATATCTTCTGTGTTTATCTCATCTGTACCTGCATGTATCTGTTTTTTTATTATATTATTCAGTATTTCTTCTTTATTTTTATCAATAATTATTACTGGCGCTGTTATTGCTATAACCGACCGGGAAATCGGATTGTAATATGATTTTCCTAAATATCCTGCAGTAATCGTATTACCGTTGATCCTCCAGTCAACATTATTTAAAGTTATCAACCGACCGGATAAATCAGTCAGCGCTTCTATGAAATTTTGCATCTGCCGGTAATTGCCGGTAACCTGCATTGTCACTGGAATTTCATACGCAGAATCTGTTTTATTAATTGTAGCTGATTCAGAAGAAATTACACCTAACTGGAAAGTAGTACTGTCTAATGTAATACCGGTATTTGATTGTAACTCATCGAATCTTAGAAAAAATGATACATAATCCTTTGTGAGCGGTAATACTTTATATACCTTCGGTAATGCATTTGAATATTTGGTGAAATCTATGGAGGATAAGTTATTATCTTTCTTTTTTAAAGAACTAATTCTTATCCTAAGCGATTTTTGATCGTTAGACATTTTTGTTGCTTTATATATGTTTGGAATTAAAAAAATATAAGTTAAAATAATAACTGTGATAATTACCAGTGTGGAAGCAATTAAGATTTCGTATTTTCTTAGAAATACTATATTGATATTGAAATGTTGTTTCATATTATTTCAATAATGTTTTATCAACATTAAGGGAAATAGACATACTATAATTACCTTTTTCATTCCTTACTATACCTCCTGCTTTCATATTCGAATATAGTTTTGACTTAGTCTCTTTATTTAAAAGATGTGTAATAAAATTATCTAATTTTGAAGAGGAAGAAGCGACCATTTTAAAGGATAAATTGCCTAATTTATCGCAAGATGCATTGGGAATGGTTATGCCTTCTGTAGGTAAATTAATAACTTCCGATAAAACCGGATTGAAATTAATTGATAAAAACAGTATCTTCTCAATTCCGGTCAACGTTTTGCCGGTAGATATATATATATCTTCGTTTTGTTGCTGGCTCTTAATTCTCTCTTCTAAAACAGTCACCTCTCTTTTTAACGAATTATATTCAGCTATATTCCCATTTAAGAAAATATATGTGACAACTGTAGCAATAATAAAAATTAGAAAACTTATTCCAGAAGTAAGGGGAAGATATTTTTTCAGTCTTTTGATAAGCAGTGAATCGTCATCTTTTTTTATTATCAAATTTACACTGTGTTTTGTCATATCAACTATTCTACTTCTTTCATGGCTAAACCAACTGCTGTAGTATAGATCGGGGAATCAGGAGATACTATCGGCAGAATATTAGGATCTATCGAAAGTACGGATAGAGGATTGCTTATTTGTGAATCTATTCCGATATTTTTTGTCATCAGAGTCATCAACTGAGGAATTCTTGCGGTACCGCCGTTTATTACTGCTAATTTTATCTCTTCTTTCGGATATTGTTCCTTGAAATAAGTTATTGTTTTTTCCATTTCATTTAATATATTTGTAAAATAAGGCATCAGTATTTTGGCAATTTTCCCCTCTAATTTGTCCTCTTCAAAACCGTATGTTTTTTTGTACTCTTCAGCTTGAGAAGCTTCAAAACCAAGTTCTTCTGCAATAGCCTTCGTCAAAGTAGAACCGCCAACAGGGTAAGATTTGGTATAAATCAGTATTTTATCTCTTATAAGAGCGATATCAGTCGTCGTTGCGCCGATTGAAGCAACAAGAATATTTGGTAAAGTCTCAAACCCTTCTGATATCACTCTGGTTACGGCTAGTATATCAGGCTCTAGCGCAATGGGATTTAGGCCGGATAAAGTTATCAATCTCATATATTTTTCTATGAGTATGATCGGGGCCGCAACCATCAAAACACTCATTTTTCCGGCTGATTCATCTCTCAGGATGATATCATAATCAATTTTTACCTGAGACAGTTGCCATGGAATATATTGTTCCGCTTCCCACTGAATGCTTGAATCCAGTTCTTTTTCAGACATGATAGGTATTTGTACTACTCTTGTGATGACTTTGGAAGAAGGCAGAGAAACAACCACATCGGTTGTGGATACTTTCATGTCATGGACGAGCCTGTTAATGCTTCCTGCAATAACTTTTTCATCATTCTGGGTATTAGATGATATTGAGCTGATTGGTGTCGGTATGTATCCGGCTGCAAGTAAAGCGGTTATTTCTTTCTCTCTTGATAATTGTACACACTTAATAGTATGGGTTCCTATATCGAGGCCGAGCAGTATTTTTGACATGTCTTTTCATTTATTATTCTACATTTTAATATATATTTCTCCCTCTTTTCCAGGTTTGATAATTTTAACTCTGACATGCTGACCTACCTTAATATCATCCCAGGTACCTATAACATTTTTTCCGTCAATAACCTTATTTACGGTTAATTTAATGCTTTTTGGCCAATCTCCAGCCCCGCCGGGAAAGGTTAAGGAAATCTTTTCATCTGTTTTCGCATATACAACCGATGGGTAATCAATATAAGGATCGCTGGTCGGTACTGGAACATCTGATATTTTAATTTGAGTAGGGGAGGGATAGTACTTATCTTGAATTTCTTTTTCTTTGCTTTGAGGAACCTCATCCTTCCCCGGGGTTATCATTTTAGAAGCTGTAGATTTATCTTCCGGCGTTTTGGCTGGTTGTCTGTTTAATACAGCTCCAATAACGAATCCAACGATTACAACAATAAAAATTAACAATAAAACCTGTTTGTTATTATTTTTCATATACCTCCTCCATTTTATAAGCTTCTTTTTAATCATATCTAATATTTATCTTTAAAGTCAATAAGTTCTGTGAGTTTCTTAGTTTTGCTCATCAAAAAAAGAAAAGTTAAATATTTCCGGTAAAGTAAAATAGCCTTGAGTTACCTGGATTTTCCGTATAACTCCGGTATTTGTTTTACCTACAGAGATTACCTGTTTTCCTTGAGACGGTAATGAAGCGCTTGGTTGGACTGCTATGGAAGTATCAAAATAAGCGGGTTGCAGTCTCAACATGATAAGCTTGGCAACAGGATTTAAAGTAAGTCCTGTCCAAAATAAAGGATTTTTATTTAATTCTACTTTGTAGGAAAATCCTGTTCCTCCTCCAAACGGACAATAACCTCCTGCTGTATCTGTCACCACATTAAAATCAGCATTTCTTCCTCCTACTGGTTCATAAGCGGCCTTGGCAATTTTATAAAAACCATCAACATCCTTATATAATAAAGTAGCGATAAGGGCTGCATTACTTGACCAACATATTTCAAAAGTACTATAGACGGCATACGGATTAGTTTCATCTAAAGTGCCATCTGTAAGGTGTTCTATAAACCACAGTGTTTGTGTCTGTCCGACTTTGGTCACTGGAAACACATATAAATCGCTCGATTTTCCAAGCGTATCTATCTTATAGGAAGCTTCAGAATTAGACAGATTCAATGAGTAGGTACCTGTAGGAGCAATTTGAACAGTTCTCAGTGCAGATTCCACACCCGCCTCAGCCGCTGAAAAGGCCCTGCTTGATTCTTCAATCTGTGAGGTTATTCTGATATCCGTAATTGTCCTGGAAATCATAGCCAGACCTATTGTTAATCCAACCACGGTAATCAGGATCAGGATGAGAACCACCTGACCGGAGTTCCTGTGCAAATCTATATTCAACTTTTGAGTTTTCATTAAGGATTCATTTCCTGCCAGTTTATATTTGCCCTGCCAAGGTATTTTAATAATACAATAATATATTTTGGTTGGTAGATAAACTGATGGGCGGGTATTGGCTCGCTATGGTAATTCCTATCCAAAGTTATTCTCCTTGCATATACCATACCGTCAATAATCAGTCTGTTCACCCCTACGCTTGTCGCTGTTTCGAAAGTACCGCTTGCAATGTAAAGACCCGGTATGCGCGTCACGTTATCACCAATTGTGATATTACCATTCACTAAAAAGACCACTGCCTGGTTTGATGCAATAGCAAAATTCTCACTGATAGTCAGGTTCCCATTGATTAGAAAAATCGTTTCGTCTGTCAAAGGAGTAAATGTACCTGTGGCTGAAACAAAAGTATAGTCATTCACTCCGGAATACCTGTAAACATACTGATTAGCCTGAAGATCGGTATCTTTGCCTATCACGGTAACAGCTGGATCTATATCAACCTTCTGATCTCTCAAGGTCGAATCATAATAAATAAAATCATAGGGATTGGAGAATATATTGGGGGTTTGCCAGCCAGTGTTTGATGATTGGCCAAGACCGAAATCAGGTGTGCCCTGACCGTACCAGATTACACCTGCGCTTTGAGGTACCGGAGTAGTGGTAATATAGATGTCTACCACAAATTTTTGTCCTATAGGAACTTCTTGCGATACAGATTTCTGATACACATCCCCGCCCACAGCCTGGATCCAGTTTGCAGGAGTGGGAGTAGGAGTGGGAGTGGGTGAAACTACGATAATCGTCATGGATTTGCTTCCGGTGTTCCAAGAAGGCCATCCCCAATAATGTTCACTGGCACTGACATCCCAAATATCAAATCCGCTGGCCGGAACAGGAGATATTCCTACTAATTGCAAATTTGCTGTCCCGATTGCATCAGTATAAACTCCCTTACAGGCATCAACACCACCTAATTCCTTTGAATAGTCGGAGGTAGTTACTCTTCCCCAATAAGATCCGCTTGAATGACCTGGACAATCATATGAAGCCACTCCTATATAAACAGAAACAGGATTCAGACCGGGGCCACGAATGGCAGCTTGCACCCAGGGGGTAGGGGTGGGGGTAGGAGTGGGAGTCGGGGTAGCTGTAGGAGTAGCTGTAGGAGTATTCGTTGGCGTAGGAGTATTGGTAAGTGGTACACATTGAGGATCAAGAGTGCACTCATCGGCGGCAGTACCGGGAGCACCGTCTATAAGACAAGAGTATGGTAATGCTACCTCACAGATATTATAGGAACATTGCGGATCTGAAGTGCAAATTGATCCTCCTCCTCCCACAACACACGTACCCAAGATAGAACATGTACTCTCAGGTGTAGGAGTGCTTGTGGGTGCTGGTGCCCCTGTGGGAGTTACTGAGGGAGTGCTTGTGGGTACTGTAGGGGTGGCTGTTGGTCCTCCCGGAGTAGCGGTAGGTGCCAGTGTAGCTGTAGGCGCTAACGTAACCGTAGGTGAAGGCACACAAGTATCAGGACTTTTAGTACAAGTAGTAGCAGCCTGGCCTATCAGGGTTGTACAGATTTCTGTTTGGCAGGCATCGTAAGTACAATTGTCAGGTGAAGTGGTACAAGTATCTGCGCCTGATCCGGCTGTATATACACAAGCACCAGCACTACATTCCAGGTGATACGGAGTGGGAGTAACAGTAAGGGTCGGCCCGCCGGGAGTAACTGTCGGTAAAATCCAGCCGAAATTTTTAACTGTCTCGGCACCATTCACCACAGCAGTCTGTGAGGTAGAATTTGTGTTAACATAACCTGATACATTGGCACTGGAAGCAGTATGGGTGCCGTTTATCACATTGTCGAACTGATACCAACCGGTTGCACCGACACTGTTTGCGTTGCGGGTTCCTCCTCCCTGCAGGGACAAAGTCATGGCAATACCTGCAAAACCAGTTGTTTCTCCCGCATCCCTCCAACCGTTGTTATTGATATCATTAAATACCCATCCAACCACACTGCCTCCTGTAGGAGTAGGTGAAGGAACGGTAGGAGTAGGAGTTCTTGTAGGAGTAGAAGTAGGCGTTGAGGTAGGGGTACTTGTCGGAGTAACACATGAATCCGGACTCTTGGTACAGGTACTGGCCGCTTGACCTATCAGGGTTGTACAGGTACCAGTCTGACATGTATCATAAGTACAATTGTCTGGAGATGTGGTGCAGGTATCTTCGCCTGATCCAGCAGTCATTACACAAACTCCGACACTACAAGCTAAATAATAAGAAGTAGGACTTGGCGGGACACCTGTAGGAGTAACCGTGGGAGTGCTGGATGGCCCGGGAGTAGGTGACTGCACCGCGATATCCAATGTATAGGAACCAAGCTGATTATCACCCCATTCGAATATATAAGCTTTGTATTGGCCGTTTGAAGCGGCAATCTGATTATTAACAGCTTCATTGATTCCACAAGAGTTGTCTGACTTTGCTATTTCTGTTCCTGACGGATCATAAAGATAAAGATCCAAATCCTGTGAACAAGCAGGTATGTTTCGTAGTGTCAAATCGATTAAATCTCCTGTATTTGCCGAAAACGCATAATAGTCCTTATCTGCCACAGGGCAGATATTGGCGTTTAGCGTCCCGGCAGATACGGCTTTTGCCGTACCTATGGTGTTATTCGGTTCATAACTGTCAGCAATACAAGTAGGAGTAGGTGTTGAAGTAGCTGCAGGAGTAGAAGTGGGAAGAGGAGTTGGTGTAGCTACTATTATAGTCATGTATTTGACCCCGGTATTCCAAACCGGCCAACCCCAGTAATGTTCACTGGCGCTGAAATCCCAGGTATCAAATCCACTGGCTGGTACGGGAGATATTCCCACTAATTTTAGATTTGCCGTACCGATTGCATCTGTATACACGCCTCTGCATGTCAAAGTGCCACCCAATTCTTTGGAATAATCAGATGTAGTTGCAAATCCCCAGGATGATCCGCTCGTATGAACAGGACAATCGTATGAAGCTGCTCCTATAAATACTGACACATAATTAAGACCCGGGTCACGAATTGCAGCTTCTACCCAGGGAGTAGGAGTAGGCGTAGATGTAGGAGTAGGGGTAGGAACATCTGTTGGTATTAGACAAAGAGATATCCAATCTGCATATGAATATGAAGCCGCTGCTCCGCTTACACAGAAAAATGGCCTTACTGTGGTTGTGTCACTACTAATCGTGATGTCCCCAGTAGTTGTCTCGTAACCATTTACTGTACTCGTTGAAAACATGCCTCCGTCGTTGTTTGTCCATCCCAAAGGATGCAAAGTGTTCACCCCAATATAAGGATTTCCGGACATAGCTGTACTTTTATTTAACGAACCTTGTATCCTTATTTTCTTGCCGGCAAGACCACTTAAATCCTGTGACCAGCAACCGTTTCCGTTTCCGGTAGATTGTATTGTCACCTTATCCCCACCATAAGATTCCACAGTATTCTGCCCGTTCCACGCTCCCCATCCGCTGGAATCTGAGCTGAAATCAGGGTTTGTCAGGAGTTCACTGCCCATAGAACAGGCAGATCTTTGAGTAGCGCATTTGAAAGATATACTTACAGCATTACCCCAACTACCGCATTCGTTCCTGGCATGTATCCAGAAATTATAATCATGTGCCGGGTCAATATTATATGTCACTGTCCTTACTCCAAGACCTAAATCATCACATACTCCTGCTACACATGACCAGGTACTCCCATCATCCATATCATCCAACCTGACGGAATAGTAAGTCGCATTGGAAACCGCCGGCCAATCTACCCGTACCTGGTTACCGTTGCTTAAACAGGTATAAGAAGGAGCAGGCACACCCATCGCCGGACAACACGTCATGCATTTGACACCACCAAGAATCGTATTTAATCCATCTGCAACTCCACTGTCATTTACCCCTAAAGCGGTAGAATCATAACAATGATTTGCCCTATCCCTATATGCAAATCCGTCTGGGAAGGTATAACTGAAACCATGTAAGGTATAACCACCACAAACACCTGATAAATCTGGTCTATCCTTATTGGCTGTTATACTACCCTGTACAGGTGAAGTTTGACCTTGCAGATAAAAATTTATACCAAGTGCGGTCGGGTAATTGTCCTGATCACAAGTCCAGCCTACCAGTTTGCATACCGATCCATCTGCGTTATCTACCCAACCGCTTGGCGGATCAGGATATATCGAGGCATAAGCTTCCGGTCGAATAAAAGTGAGTACCAATAGGATTAAAGGGATTGTTAATAAAAAAAACAACCCCTTTTTTCTTCCATGCATATGTAAAGGTTATGATTTTTTGGAAATAATGTCAATGATTTCTTTGCCGTTTATTTTGATCTTTTTCAGTATTAGTTGGATTTCTTCATCTGAAAGTCTAATTGGAGAATTCATGTAATAAGAGACATCAGTAAAATGTTTTATTTTCAATGAAATATCAATCTTATTGCTGACTAGATCCTCATCAATAATATTAAGCTTATCTTTCCCGTATACGGTTTCCGTAAATTTTGGAAAGACATTCCTATTCCATCTAAAATATTTTATTGCAGTATCAATATCTTCTTCATCGACCGATTTTCCCGTTTCCTTAAGGATATTTCGAAAAATCTCCCATAGGTATAATTGCAGTTCCTTCGGATTTAAAGATACTGCTTTTTGATAATTTATCGTACCGTTATAAATATCTTCATTCTGAAAATTAATCAGTCCCAGAAAGTAATAATTAGAAGAATTATAAGGATCCAATCTGGCAGATTTAGTATAATAGTCAAATGCATTCGTATCATCCTTTTTTAGAAAATAATACCTGCCGATATCCATTTGCCTCCTGAAATCCATCCATCCCAGTTTTGATGAAGCTGTCAGAGATATATTTGAGTTTGATCTTATCCCAAATGTATAAAAATAGTAACTGGCTAAATTCGTGACTCCAAATACTATCAATAGTATCGAAATAATACGGAATGAATTTACAAAAATTTGATTTTGACCATTTTGTTCAATATCCGTACCCGGCAGAAGTAATGCCAGTCCTGTCCAGAAAAATAAAAAGATTGACAAAAATTGCCAGTCTACGGAAAAAAAGACATGTAGTGCTGAGGCTAAAAGTGCTAATAAAATCCCTATTTCTTCTAATTTATATCTTTTGTCAAGTACATAGGTTTGAAATAACGTATATAAGGATAATATAATTATAAGTGAGAAAATAACTCCTCCGAAAATTCCGGTTTCAGTTAAAAGTAATAGATAATGATTCTCACCATAAGTAGACCATGAATAAGGTTTTTCCTGCCATAATTTATTTATTATCCTGTAATTATCCAATCCCATTCCAAAAAGGGGAGAATATGAAAGTCCTTTAACTGAAATTCTCATATAATCCCAGCGATAATCCAGGTACATCGGTTTATAAAAAATCTTAAGCAGAGGATACCAGTCTGAAATATTTGAATATGAACTTATAATCGACAGAAAGTATAAAAGGAAAACCGGTAAGATAATAAATGAAATATAGGAAAAATATTTTTTGATCTCCAATTTTTGGACATATAAACCTATCAGAATAAACATGGTGATCACTATCATATAGCCGCTTTTCGAGACTGTAATCAGCAGAGCAGAAATTAAAAAAATAAATATGACAGATAAAATTCTATAAAGGATATGCTTTTCCAGTTTATATTTAATAAATAACATTACTACTATGGGTATGGAAAAAAGTAAAATATCAACCAATTTATTGTGTCCGAAAGACTTGTAATACAAATTCATTCCCGACCCGGGATTGAAAAGCAACGGCCTACCCATTACGAAAGACCAGGCAATAACAGACAGCAAAATGCTGTTTATTATGATTGAGAAAATATATATCTTTTTAAGTTTAATTTTTAAAGTCAAAGGTAAAGTGCGTATATTTACAAAAATCAGGAAATAGGATAAATAACGGAGAAGCTCAAAAAAACTTCTGGCCTTACTTAGAGATAAAACTGTTGAGACAGATGAGACAAAAAGAAAAAGTAGAAACAATAAATTTATAATATCGAGTCTTATTTTTTTCCAGTCAGTAATTAGACTAATTATTCCTGAGACAAGGACCAGTAGGAAATATCCTATGCTTTTTTGATCGTTTTCCAACCACGGCAGAAAAATAATTAATAAAGATAATAAGATTATGTTTAAGTATTTTCTGCTGAAATTAGGCATCTCTTAGGTTATAATACCATAATATATGAATATCGCTTTGGTGGTGTATTCCCATTATTCCCGGGATGCCCGGGTCAGAAGATATGCTGAAACGCTTTCAAGAAAAAATCATTCAGTAGATGTGATTTGTCTTGGAGAAAATTATATTCCCAGAGAAGAGAAAATCCGTCTGATTTACTATCCGGTCAATAGGCTCAGGTTAGGCAAGTGGTGGTATGTATTTGAATATTTCTGCTTTTTTATCTTTTCCTTTTTCTCTCTATCCATAAGAAACATCCAAAAGAAATACAGGATAATTCATATCAACAATATGCCCGATATTCTGGTCTTTTCTGCAATAATCCCAAAGCTTTTCGGGACAAAAATTATTTTAGACATGCATGATCCCATGCCCGAACTTTATAAATCCAAGTATGATGTTCAGGATAACAATTTTATGGTAAAAACTTTAAAACTGATCGAAAGAACATCTATGGGTTTTGCTGATATGGTTATTACCGCCAACCCTGTATTCCGAAATTTTTTTATATCAAGAAATTCTACATCCTTAAATAAAATATCAGTCATCCTAAACTGTCCTGATGAGAAAATGTTCAAATACATAAAGATGAAACACAGGAATAATGCATTTTTCCATCTGCTTTATATGGGAACAGTAGAAAAAAGATTCGGCCTGGATATCGCTGTTGATGGGATGGCAAAACTATTTCATAAATATCCTGATATCACATTTACAATAATTCCAAAATTAGATAATGAGGGAGAATATATCGAAAGATTAAAGGAAAAAATTAATAATTTGAATTTAAACAAATCTTTTTGTTTCTTGAAGCCTCAACCGCTTGAATCAATCGACAAAATACTGAAAAAGACAGACGTCGGTATCGTCCTTGCCAAAAATGGCAAATTCACCGAAAGCATACTGCCCGTCAAACTTCTGGAATTCATCCAAATGCGTGTACCGGTTATTGCTACAAAAACCAGAATTTTGAGTCAAAATTTTGATAAAAATATGTTATTTTTCCTAAATAAAAATACCCCTGAAGAATTCTCCAGTGCTATCGAACATCTCTATGCTAATCCAATGCTTAGAAAAAATCTGGCAACAAATGCTATAAAATATCTGGTTAAATATAACTGGAAAATAGAAGAGAGAAAATATTTATCATTGATAAATACTCTAGGGAAATAGACTATTTATCAGATATCGATATAATTGGAAAGTTTATTGAAACGCTATTGAAAGGAAGATAAACTCCTTCGTTTACTTTGATTTTCTGGTCCTGCATAAAATAACAGATTTTATCGATTTCCCGACATAATAACTCAACAGTAATTTCTATATCTCTTTTTGTATTATCATATGATACTACTGCTTGTCCTGATGCAGTATCAACTCTTATCTCCGCAGGAAAACTTTTTTTATCCGTTATTTTTCCGACAACCATACCTTGACTGCTTTTTATCTCATCACCGATATTTAGTTTATCCGCTAACCAAGTTTCTTGCTGTTTGCCTTTCACTACTATTTTCAGCTTCCTATTGTTAACCACGGGAATCTCCGAACCGATAAAACTTATAACCCCCTGGACCTGAGCTTTAGGCAATTTCAAATCCAATGTCCCTCCAACTGCCAGAGGCTTATTTTTATATAAGTATATTCCCGTCCTGTCTCTTATGGCATTGACTCTTAAAACCAGATTCACCGATTTCCCAAACGAATACCAGTCGTAGGATTCTTTACTGATCACCTCCACACCTGATCTTCCGATAAGGTCCGATTCCCTGTCTCCTATACTTATGGAATTTTCTACCCAGTAGGGGACGGAATTATACGCGATATTTATGGGTGTTTTCCCGTCTTTATATAAAGAAAGTGAGATATAAATAAATTCCTGGTTTCTTTGTCTGTGATAAAAAAAATAAAGCAGTGCAAAGGAAACAAGCAGAATAATTATGATCAGAAAATAATTATACTTGGAAAAAAATGTTTTAAGCTTAATTGTTTTCACCTTATTATCTTAATTTATTACTCTAATTTATTCAATAAGATGTATATCCCACCAAGATTTTTATCATTGACAAAAAGTCTTGGTTTATTTAAATTATCTTATGATGAAAAAATATAAGATAAATAAGGGATTTATAATCCAGAAATTAGACGGTAAAACTACTATTTTCGACGGAGAAGAATCACTCCTTTATACATTTAATGAAACCGCATCATTTATTTTTGATAAGATTAAGCTTGGATGGAATGAGACAAAAATCGCTACCGTATTAGGAAAAAAATTTCAGGTTGACCTAGAAACTACCAACAGGGATATCAGTGGCTTAGTAAAAGAGCTTATCAAGAAAAAGATAATTTCAAGTTCCTCTTAATTTTTTTCATCCCTACCCAAAATATCATATGAAGAACGGAAGGATAGAAAAATATCATATTTTTTCTTAAAATGGATGTTGGTGCAAGGAAGTAGAGATTCTTAAATCTGGTGATACCAGATTTAATCCTATCCTCATGAGAAAAGACATCGACAGGTAATATATTATTACTGATATATCTTTTCTTTTCTTCAGACGGTAATATCTTATTTAAAAAACTCGCAGTGAAATGTTGATAATAATATTTCTGAAGTAAAACAAATACAGGATATATATAATTTCCTAATTTGTATTTTACTATTCTATCCGTTACATCCTTCTGCAATTTCTTATTTGTCATAAATTCCAACCGATTTAGAATTATATTTATCAGTTCCAGTCTGAAAATTTTTCGAAAATTATGGTGAAATAAGTGTAAAGACAGATAAATAATTAAGTTTGGTATGGATAATATGGGAAATGTCTCATTATTAACTTTAATAATCTTTTTATCACATAAAAATTCCTCATTCATCTGTCTCATGAGTTTTTCCGGGTATAATGCATCAAGCTTCCCCAGCTGATTCATCATAAAAACCGGTTCAAAGTGAACGTCAAAAACTATATCAATGTCTTTTGTTTGTTTGAAAAATGCTACTTCTGTCTGTTTATCCTTTAACATACGGTGCAGTTTGGAATATTCTGAACGGTATTTTATGTAGCCATTTTTGACAAATATATTTTGAATTTTTTCGAATTTATTTTTATCTATTAAAATATCACAATCTGCATAAATTCTGCCGGGTTGTTTTTTTTCAAAAAAAAGATGAATTGGTAAACCTTTCAGAAAGACGAAATCGACCTTATATTTTTCTAATTCCTTTTTTATCTTTACAATTTCCTGATAGTAGTAAGTGGACTGTATGAGATATATTTCATCCATGTTAGAAACGTAATTTCCCCTTTTGTATTGATACAATTTTCCGATCACCTGTTTAGCGTATATTTTCCCATCGGATGTTTGGTTGTTGTCTCCTTTTGTCACTAGAAAAGGTGTTGTCTTGATGATGCCGGGTGTTTTATAAATTACTCTGTGGATAAGTACATTTCTTCCTTTTTCTACCATCAGGATGTCATTTACTTTCACGTTTCCAAAGCTTATCTTTTTGATATAAGCGACGTCTTTTGGATGAAGAGTCGGAAGCATGCTTGTTCCCAAGGACTTAATGACAAAATTGTTCTTTTTTTTCAAAGACGAAACGATTCTGTGCATAGAAGTTATAACTCAGATTAAGATAATCGCTGATAAAAGGAAAAAATATCTGAATATAGAAGAATGGAAAAAGGGATTAAACATTGATATCGCTATTAAACCTAAAAGACTGACAACTGCGGCCTTTTTTTTTAGATTATTCTTATCTTTGAGAAAACTCCATAAAACAAAAATCATAAATCGAATCAAAGATAATAGTCCCAACAATCCCATTTCTGTTCCAATTTCCAAAGCTGTATTATGTATCCTGTAGAATCCACTTTTAGGAACGTTTTCAAACAAGTTAGTGACTGGAAAAGAGGCGTATATCTCCAGAGACCGGTTAATTCCGACTCCTAATAACGGATATTGATTTATTAAATTCATTGACTCTGAAAAAAGTTTAAACCTAACTCCCATCGAACCAAATTCGTCGAAAGCGGGCGAAAATGACGTGATTCTCGCTTGTAGGTAAGGACTTATTATAAATAATAATATAATAAACATAAGGATAAATATCCGATAACAGGCTAATTTTATATTAATATTACGAAGAGCAAAAAAGTAAATAAAAAGATAAATTATCCCAATCAACCAAGCCACTCTGGTGAAGGTAAAAAAAAGAATAATAAAAGATAAGAAATATAATATGATTTTGATAAATGATTTCGCTTTAGTTAACGTGTTGATAAATGGTATGGAAACAAGCAGAAATGCCGCAAATAAGTTAGGATGACCAAAAGTACCGGAAATTCTAAACAAATTTTCTTCCTCAGCTGTAGTTATACCATATGGCCTGTCTACACTCATTGATTCGGAAATTGATCCAACAGTTTTTTTCAGATTTATCTGGAAACTTCCAAGAATTGATTGGAAAAAAAGCATTGAAATAATAATAAATATGATGTTTTTAAGATTATTATTATTCATTTGCGACCTTAAAATATAATATACTAATATGACCTCTGTCAGAGTCAAAAAACCTAAAAGCGAATTAGTGTAAGGGAAAATTAAAAGAGAAAAAGCAGAAATCGTATAAAATATAATCACGAAATAGTCAGGCTGTTTGATATTTTCATTTTTTTTTCTTATACTCAACGGCAATAAAAGAATAATAAGTATAGTCATCGGAGATACCCACCAACCTGACCCCATGTTTAGTTCTTTCGGTTCCATGATAAATAAGCTTCCGGCTAAACCTATTTCCGAAAATAAGGATAAAACTAACGAGTATAAAAGAGAGACTCTAATGTTTTTACAAAAAAGATAGAAAAAAAATGTGGAGACAAAATAAGCTGAAAAATAGATAATTTTGCTTGGTGACAAAAAGATAAGAAAATAGAAAAAAACCAGACCCAGATAAAAAAATATTCTGTTCTTAGTTTTCATCATTAAACCACACCTGAAGCCAATTTTTTAAACAGAGTAGAGTCCATAGCTGATACGCGTTATTTTGCAATTTTTCGCATTGTTTGTCTATAAGATCTTCAATTACATCCTGTCTGAAATACCCAAAGCTGATAAAATGTGAGTCGAGCAAATTTTCTTTAAGATATCGACTTAACCCTTTTCTAAACCATATATCAAGGGGGGGTATGAATCCTTGCTTTTTTCTGTTAATACATTCGTTTGGCATATAATTCATCGCTATTTTCTTAAGCAGATATTTTCCTGAAAAAAAGTGTTGTTTAAACTTACTTGGCATTTTTGCAACCAATTCCATAAATTCATGATCAAGAAAGGGAGAACGCAGTTCAAGTGAGTTTGCCATGGAGGCAATATCAGCCTTAGTAAGAAGTGTTTCGGGTAGGTAAGAATTTATATCAACATATAATAATTTATCTATTAAATCAGAGTAATTATTGGACTCATCAAATTTTGCCATAATATAATCGGTGGATTTGTTCTTTAGTCTGTTTTTGAATTCCTCAGTATATATTTTTTCTTTTATATGGTTATCAATAAAACTGATAAGATAGAAATATATTTTTTTATAATCCGAGTAGGGGAGAGTCAGAAAATTAATCCGTGATAAAAAAGACATATCTCTGTGTTTCGCTAATTGGTAGAGTCTCTTACTAGTTTGGTAAATAAACTTTTTAAAAGGAACATATTGATAATACCTCAAATATTTCATCATCCGGTATCTCCAGTATCCCGCGAAATTCTCATCTCCTCCATCTCCATTCAAAGCTACAGTGACATGTTTTTTACTTTCTTTCATCAAATACCATGTTGGTAAAATTGAGGGATCGGCAAACGGCTCTTCATATTGATAAGCTAATTTAGGTAATAGATCAATTACATCAGATTTAATTATTGTTTCATGGTGACAGGTATGATATTTATCTGCTATCAATCTGGCATATGGTAACTCATTATATTCCTGTTCTTCAAAGCCGATAGAGAAGGTATTTAGTCTTTTATTTGATTCCAAACTCGCAAGGGCGGTCACAAGACCGGAATCAATCCCTCCTGACAAGTGTATACCTAAAGGAACATCACTTCTTAACCTTAGCTTTACTGACTCCTTAAGTTTATCCAGTATAATATCTTTCCATTCCTGCTCCGAGTAATTTAGCTTATGAGAAAAATCCAGGTTCCAATACTTCTTTATTTTGACTTCTCCATTTGGTTTAACGGTCATAAAATGTGCGGGTGGTAACTTCCTTATACCTTTAAAACCTGTCTTGGGTGATGGTATGTATTGCAAACTCAAGAATTGATCAATAGCTTTATAGTCTATTTCCTTCGGAACTCCGGGGTAGTCTATGAAAGCTTTAAGCTCCGAGGCAAATATCAGAAACTTATTGTTATAAAAATATTTTAAAGGTTTTTTACCAACCCTGTCTCTAGCAAGAAACAATTCATTTTTTCTTCTGTCCCAAATAGCAAAAGCAAACATCCCTCGAAGATATTCTGAACAATTTATTCCATACTCTTCATAAAGATGGATCACCACTTCACTATCTGTTTCTGAAACAAACTTATGTCTTTTTATTAGTTTTTTTTTCAGCTCTTTATAGTTATATATTTCTCCGTTAAAAACCAAGTAAATACTTTTATCTTCATTGTGAAACGGTTGATGTCCTTTTTTTGATAAATCGATGATTGAAAGTCTAGTTGACCCTAACCATATATTCTGATCAATAATATATCCTTTATTATCAGGTCCACGATGATAAAGTATTTGAAGGGATTTATTGATTAAAACTATTTCCTTGTTCCTGTCAAAACCTTTATTATTGAATGTAATTTTCCCAACAATACCGCACATATTATTATGATTATTTGTGTAGTTCTATGGCTTTTCTATATATGGACATAAGTTTTTGATAATGATCCTCCGGATTAAAATTCTTTTCAACATAATCTCTTGCATTTTCTCCCATTTTCCTACAAAGCTGTCGATCATTCCAAAGTCGTAAGATTTTCTCTTTACAATCCTCCACATTTCCCGGTTCAAATAGAAGACCATTATATCCTTCTTTAACTAATTCTGGAATTCCACCAATTCTACTAGCTACCACAGGTTTACCACAAGCAAAGGATTCTAGTATGGACATCGGTGCATTTTCATACCATAAAGATGGTAGAATAGTAAACCTACACTTTTGTATCAACTTATTCAGCTCATTGTGTTTTTTAAAGCCTATTAATTCAATATTATTTATATTGTTAGCTGATTTATGAATTTTTAGTATTTTTTCCAAATGACCAACACCTGCTAATATCAATTTGACTCTGGGAATATGAATCATTACTTTTGTTACAAGATCTAATCCCTTTTCATATGATAATCTTCCGAAATAAAGAATATATTCTTTCTTTTTTTCCAAGCTAAAATTGTTGACAGAATTTATATAATTAGGAAGGAAGATGATTTTTTCTGGTAATACTCCATACTCTTCGAGTTTATAAGCCATAAATTTACTCGGACAAATGTAATAATCTATATAGTTTCGTTCCCACCCGACTAATCTTTGAAAATATTTCTCTAAAACCTCAATCGTTGAAAAAAGATAAGAGTTCTTTATACACTTATGGTATATTGCCTTCCAATATTTATCTGGTTTCGTTATTTCACATATTTTCCCATCGTGAAACATATTTCTATTTGGCGATATCAAATGATAATCATGCACTGTCATGATAATTGGAATATTCCACTTTTTAAACATAGAAAGGATAGAGGGGGAAATATAGTGTGATATATCATGAATATGAACAATATCAATTCTGTTATTTAGTAGAAGATAATTGATCTTATTTTCTGCTTCTCTATTGAAGAACACATTTAATAAAGAATTTATATTCAAAGATGAAACGTATCTCACTACATAATTATAGGTACCAGAAGTCGGATTAATATTCCTATCAGTGGAGAAAAAAAATATCTTATGTCCTTTCTGCTTGAGTAATTTAGACAAATTAAAGAAATAGCTACTTCCTCCTCCAACTGTGTATAGAAAATTTGTTACCTGAAGAATATTCATTATTTGATTTTAGTTCCACAAATACCTATTTGATTTTCATAAAAAAGCAGATTTTTAAATCCATTTTCAGTAAACCACTTAATTATCTCTTTTTTAGAATAACGGAAATCATATTTTGGAGATAGAATATCAAACCAGGTCATAAGAAATTCCTCATATGATCTTTTCCTTAAAGTTTTAAGAAAATATCTAGATCGATTATAGAAGGGATAAATTGGAATAGTTACAATCTTATAGATTGAATGAAATATTACTGAAATAATAGAAAATAATTGACATACCTTAAAAAGTAAGGGGTAGGATAAACGGTCTAAATGAGTAAAACGGAAAACATCTTTGACAAATTTATATGGAGAAAATTTCTTCTCATAAACCCAGATATACAATTTTCCTCCAGGCTTAACTATCTTAACTAGTTTGTGAAAGGCAAGATAAGGATCAGCAGTATGATGAATAACTCCATTACACCATACAACGTCAAAAATGTTTGACTTAAAAGGCAGATTGAATATATCAGCTTGAATTATTCTTAGATTCGGGATGTCTCTACAATTTTCTTTGACCTTGTTTATTGATGAATGAATATCAACTCCATATACTTTTTTTGCTCCCAATTTCGCTAACTGTTTTGTCAATCTACCACTTCCGCATCCTGCGTCTAAAATCAGTTTGTCTTTTATTTGGTTTTTATTAAGACCTACTGATTTTAAGAAATAATTAAGATCATCAATCGTGGTTCTTCCAAAAAGCGAATTTCTTTCAGTTTTACCACTAATAAATAAATTCCATTCATAACCAAAAGATTCTGAGACTTGATTTTTTATTTTATTAATCATTTCCTACTCCAACTGGAAACTTAAAAATCTGACCTTATAATATAATAAAATTATTCTACTTACTATTATTAATATAATAAGAATAGAATTCATCATTTACCTGATAACAAGAAATAAACTTCTTTACGATCATTTTCAAATATCCTAACTAGATTATGAGATGATCCAATTAAACTTTTAATATTTTTTACCGCATTGTCACACTCTTTTATACCCCAACTTAAATCTTTATGAAATACAATGGTAGTAATTTTATACAATGCCAGAGTTTGAAGAAGGTCAACATTATATTTTCCTGTTGTATTAACAATAGGGTCAGATCCGCTATCTCTATCGAAATCGCACTCAAATCTTTTTAACTTATTTACAAAAAGCATCGTATCTTGGGTATTCCCTGACCAATGGATATAGCCGTTAACTATTGACCTATCATAATAAATGGAATATAAATCATAAACACTACCGTTACGCCAAAGAAATACCGGCAGATCTAAAACGGCGTTTGATTCTAAACTCCTAACAGCAGAAATAAAACCGCTATCGTTAAGAGTGCTACTTAGATAAATCCTAATGGAAAGTCTCTCAAAACTAATAAGTATAAAAACCAAGAACAAAAAAAATTGTTTGTTTTTGATCTGTAAATTCTTCAAAAAAGATAAAACGCATACTGTAAGGATTAAATATGCAACAATAGAAAATCTCGCTGGTTCTGAAATTCCTCTAAAAGGGAAAAATCTATACAGCCAGAAATATGGAGCTGTAATATTGATTATTTTTTGGCTTCCTAAAGAAATTATCATGAATAATGAAAAAATACTTAACAAAAATAATTTAAGCTTTTTCTGATTATTCGTAAGTAAAAAAAACGAAACAAACAATAATATTTCCACAATGCCAAAATACGTAGCACTTTCAATCGTATTGTATGAATTATTTTGGAATATTGAAGAATTGGTCGCAAGATATTTATTTGGAATAATATAGTTAACTAATTCAACGTTTCTTAATATTCCTGCGAGTGGATAAATTAGATTGCCGTTGATCAAAGATTTTATTCTACCAAGATGAAATATTAAGAATAATATAGAAACTAAAGTAATACTGAGAAGAAAATTTTTCTTTTCTTTAAATAATAACGTTGCTACTTCTTTAATGTATATTGGATAAAATAATATTAAAATTGGTAAAAGTACTATTATACTCCCAATCAACAACAAAAAATATTGAAGTGATGATAAATAAACTACAGAAATTGATATTCCAAATAAAATCCAGTTTATTTTATCTACTTTATTATTAAAAATATCCAAAACAGTATATAAAAAAAGCGGAAAGCAAGCGGTAAAAATAAGATTTGCATGCCCTCCAAGTCTTGCCAAACTATAAAAAGAAAATCCATAAATTAATCCACCTATGAAACTAACGAATCTGTCTTTAAATATCTTATTGAAAAAAAGATAAGAGAAAATACTGTTTAAAAAGAGGAGTAGTAGAATCGAAAGATTATAAACAACTACAGGATCTTCTAATAACCTATAACCAGTTATTCCAAGTAATATAAGTAAAGTAGAATCGTAACTTTTAGAAAAATCGAAACCTACAGGGTATCTCCAATAATTAGTCCATCCAAACAGAAATCGACCTTCGTTAACTTGCTTATTTGCAAGATATTGGAAAGCCAAAAATTGATAATTGTCACCACCATCACCGATTATTCTGTCTTTAAGATGAAAAATTGATGGGAATGTAAATATAATAGTTAAAAGTAAAAAACAAAGTATTGTAAGTATTTTTATTCTCATGTAAATTTAGTCTTAATATGTTTCTCTATTTTTGATATATGAAAGTAGCAATAGTCCATGATTCATTAGTAGAATTTGGTGGAGCAGAACGAGTACTTCTAGCCTTACTAGAAGCATTTCCAAAAGCCCATCTTTATACTGCCTATACATCAAAAATAATTTTAAAAAATTATTTCTCTCATTTTGATAAATCATTACTTTTTAGTTCTATCATTCAAAACACCAAACTGCAAAGAAGAAACTCCTTATTCCAAATCCTATCTCCTTTAATATGGCGTCGATTTAACTTTGACAAGTATAATCTAGTAATATCAAACTCTGCATATATGTTATCAAATCTTGTATGTACTAAGAGATCTATTCACATCCAATATATCAATTGTCCGCCTAAAAATTTATTTTGTCTTCTACCCAAAAGACCACTTCAGAAAATTATTCCTTATACCAATCTTATTGGAAGAATTTATGTGAATGCATTACAAAAAAATACAAATATAATTGTTAACTCTTTTTATACAAAAAATAATATCAAAAAAATATCTGGAATTTCATCTAAAGTTATATACCCTCCCGTTAACATCCCTAATAATTTATCTATAAGAAAAAAAGGTAAATATTTTCTTACTGTTTCAAGAATTGATCCAGAAAAATGCATTGAAATAGCTATAATGGCATGCAATATCCTTAAAAAACCCCTTTATATTGTTGGAGAGACAAATAAGTCATCCTACGAGGAATACTTAAAAAAAATAAGTGGCCCTACAATATATTTTCTTGGTAGAAAGACAGATACAGAAATAGCGAGTTTATATCAATCGGCAATTGCATTTCTCTTTACTCCAAAAAAAGAGGACTTTGGTATCGCTCCTGTTGAAGCTATGGCTTACGGAGTTCCGGTAATTGCTTTCTGGGGTGGGGGAGTGAAAGAGACGGTAATTCCAAATAAGACAGGTTTGTTTTTTTATAAACATCAATCGGATGATCTTATAAAAGCTCTAAATCGATTTTTTCCAAAAAATTTTAACTCCAGATTAATCTTTAACCATGCAAAAAAGTATAGAAAAGAGAGGTTTATCAAGGAGGTTTCTCAATATATAAAATCATTACCCAAAGACTTCTTATTTTGAAAACAAACTCACTTCTAGGGGACCATTGATAAGTTTACTTCCAACTGGTACTCCGTATCCATACGCCCCAGAATGAAACATTACTGGAGATTTCCCTATTGTATCAGGATGCATATCCCAAGAACCCCATACTTCATCGTTCACTGCTAATTGGTACTGTCCATGATAAGTATAAAGCCTTACATCATATAAAGTATTCTCATAAAATTTTCTTCTTTGAATTACATAGTTTTTCCAAACTCCTCCAGTAGCTGGATCCTTTACACTGAGAGTAACGCCTGTACTGCTTACATCAATACCAACCATCGCTATCCACTTGTCCGGACTACCCATTGCTGGAACATGATAAAAATTTCCCATTATTGATAATCCTGACCCGCCTGCCCTTGATCTTGGTAAATATCCTTCACTGAACTTCATGCGTTCTCTCATCTCCCAATCTACTGGATTTTGATTTTGTGGCTTTGCGATTTTTATAGGATACATCCTAAAAGGATCTTCTCCTTTTCTTAATTCTCTTACTGTATACTCATATGCTGAACCAATTTGCGGATCATTAATGATTTGAACACTAGCCCCTCCATTATTTGTTAAATCAGTCCATTGCTCCGTAGTCCATTGATATGTTGAACTCGTATCAAGAGTCAAATTTACAGGACCTTTCCAAACCAATAAAGGATCTCTTTCTGGTATTTTTAATCTTGGTGTCTCAGTCGGTGGTACAGGCGTCAGGGTAGGGGTAAGGGTAGCTGGTTTTGTCGCTGTGGCGGTAGGTAGGGGAATGCTTGTTGGAGTAAAGGTCACTTTCAACTCTGCAACAGGGGTTGGAGTAGAAGTAGCTCCTCTGGCTATAGGTACTGCAGGTTCTCCAAAAAACCTTGGCTTTCCACTAGCATCAACGTCTCCGACATTTTGTTCCTGTCTATCTTTGATTACAACTATTGATCTATCTATATCAAATTGATAATAGTAATTAGGATTTTCAAGTTTTGGAAACTGACTTGTTACTAGTTTACCATCAAGCTTATTTACCAAATAATAATCTGTTGTTGTAGCGGTAGCCACACCTACTATTGCATAATATATTTCGTTTTTATCATCATATTTTATGATTACAGAATAATTTTTTTCTGCTTCTGCCCATTTACCCAAATCTACAGCGATACCACCTTCTATCTTAGTTTCGCCGGAAGTTGATGTATTTTTCTGACCATCCACAAATCCTTTTGCTCCTTGAAGCTTATCAGAAGGAATATCTGTAGCATAACCAATAGTCATTCCGGCATGAGGTTCAAAAAATACTGGTTGCACGCCAACCGCACCCCTATAAACCGGTTCCCATATACCATCCGTTACATTTATTATCTCTGTAGCTCCATTTTTGATGGTCTTTTCTAGGGGTAAAGGCATCTGTACAAAATGACCTTGCAATCCATCATTATTCCATCTTGAATATACCCATTTGGTACTATCAGGTGAGCTTTCTACTTCAAAATAAACTCCAGGCTTACTATCTGATGCGCTAACTGTCTCCATCAATCTCAGAGTAAATTCATTTACATTTTCACCGAACTGGTATTTTAATCTATCGATTAGTGATTTAAAAAATGCGAGCGTAACATCTTCCTGCTCTGTCTGTGTACTTGGAGATGCAACAGGTTTCGTATCTACTGCCAGTTTTGCCAAGCCGGGATTTTTATCAATTAATTTCTGTTCTACAAATACCGTAGGTGTAGGTTCGGTTGGAGGACTAGGGGGTCGAGAAGGTTCTGGAGGTTTAGGACTTGGGGCCGGTCCTGAAGAACAGGCAGCAGCCGCAGCTCCAGCTGCAGTTAAAGCACTTATTCGAAGAAATTCTCTTCGTGTCCATTTCCTACTTCCAGGTCCACTTTGTCCGGATGCTGGAGAAGAACTTTCCGGAACCTGTTGTGTTTCTGCCGCTGAACTACCAGATCCTCCTAGACTTTCTAAAGCCGAACCTATTAAACCTAACCCACCCAGCACCGCTAATGCTGTGCCTGCCTGAGCTTTCGACATGGGTCTCACTCTCCATGTATTTTCAAGCGCTGCTTGAGCTACCTGAGTTAAATTCACATATTCCGGATTTGGAGAAAACACACCACTAGCTCCTGGATGTATTATTTGTGGCGGTTGGGAACTGGTAAACTCCGCTTGAGTAAGAGGTATTACACTGGGCAAACCCGTTATTTCAAGCCATGCAACTCTTTGAAAATCCAATACTGCTTCCGGATTTGCTGCTGTCTTTAGATCTAAACCTGATCTTCCTGGTTCTAACTCACTTGCCATATAAAAAGACTGCATCAAAAATGCAGCTGTTTAAATACTTATAACCGGTTTAGGCAAAATATATGCATATAACAATAAACTTCAAATATATTTACTAAATATAACACTATCCTATAGTTTTGTCAATACATACCTGTTTTGATTGTATTAATGATTATATTATTATCTTATTGGCTCCATATAAAACCAACTATTGGTATGTCCTTAAAGATATGGTACTTTCATAAATCAAAGTAGCCTTATTCTCTATAGGCACATCCGATCCTCCTGCCTGAGTGAGGGTATAGTCCACAAAAAGGTATTTCGGTTCAATAGGCGGAGTAGGGCAGACAACCCTGAGATTACAGCTTGCTACCACCACTTTATCACTGGTAAGGATGTAGGCTACCGTAGGAGTAGGATCCGGAAAACCGCTGCTATAAGAGGCAATTTGTGCTCCGCTGCAATCAAATTGGGTAGAATAACCGTCCGGATTTCTGATAGTCACTTGCTGGACATTTCCCAAATTGCAGGACGTTTCTATATCCGTGGCATTCCGGACCATATTTTCGATAATAGAGAGCGCGTAATCCCCATTTTGCTTCACCTCTTTTAATATTTCATTCTTGGCCTGAGACCGAAAACCGAGTATGAAAATTTGGGTGGTAATCACTCCGATTACACCCATAAGGGTAACCACGACAAGTATTTCAACCAGGGTAAAACCGAAAATTTGTTTAAGGTTGTAGGTAGTCCCACTTCGCCAAGGCTTCGAGGGATAAATAAGTTGTAGGTTTTTTATAATGATATTTTTAAATTTTGATATGTAATTTTGCATTTTGATTTTTGAATTTTAGATTATTTTTCATCTCCAGTCTGTCAGACAAGAATAAATATTTACGTTCGGTGCAGGTGTTACTTCGGAATTACCAAGCCAGATCACCTCAGCCATCACTTTATAAACGACAGGAACAGGGGTAATCGTAATTTCCGGTAAAGTACATTCGTTTGAGACCGCTTGCTTAATAATAAAAGATTGCCGGTAGTAACCGGTAGGAAGATTTGGATCGGGAGTAAGCTCTGCATTTACGAAGCAGGGATCAAGCTCACAGGCAGACAAGGCGTCTATACCTACGGAATCCCTCAACACCCTTACTCTTTCCAACTGTTGTCTGGCCAAACTGGTGGCTAAACTCTTTTTGTTTGAATAGTCAGTATTTCTTATCGAAAATAACTGGATTATGGTAACTCCTGACAAAAAAAAGGCAATCAAAGCCAATGCCACCAGAACCTCTATCATCGTCTGGCCATCCTGACGTATAAAATATGTTTTATTCATTTTCAGGGTGTACATGTAATTTGTAGCCCGCCTTCATCTTTTATTAATCCAGATTTATAAACTCTGATTACGTAATAATTACCACTTAAGTTTGTAGATGTTACGCATATGGTAGCTTGTTGATCCGCGCTGGGTGGGGAATAGTTGAAAACTATAGCAGCCGGTGTCACATTCGGGGTAATATATGGCGTAATTTTAATCTCGCTGTCCAGATTGAATGAAACTATATTTATCGTCTCCTCCCCACCCAAAGTTCCTTTGCATTTCCCGTAAATAGTGTTGTTTCCAAAATCCACAAACCACCCATATAATATTTTTTCGCTGCTTGTTGAACAATCACACACATTACAATCAATTTCATAATTAAATGCCCGACTTTGGGCATCTCGCATCAGGTTTTTCAGACTCTGTCCGGCCCCGATTATTTGCTGTCTTTTATTTAAATAGCTATAACCGGTAAATCCTAATCCTGTAAACAAAAGAATTATCGTAATGGTAATAAGAAGTTCAATAATGGTGAAACCTAGATGAAAATCACTATTTGTCAATGATATTTGCGATTTGCCGGGAACAGGATTCATTAGATGAATATAATTAAATAAATCTTTCTGTTAAACTATTATATCCCTTAATTCACTAATAGGACTTTACCTTGTTTAGGGATTGACCAGTTGATAGTTACAACTATCCCCGCAGGAAGACCCCCCGCATGTGGCCGGATCTATGGTTGGGGATATGCTGTTTTCCATATGAGCACATAACCGATAATTCAAAGGGGCGGTAGTCACCCACACATAACAGTACTGGTATTTTAACGGTTGTGGATCCTCCGGATATGGATTGATATAATTTGTAGACATAGCTGCTTTACATGGTATAGTGGTAATGGGATAGTATCCATATTCAGATTTATAAATCTCCAGGGCTGAACGTATTGATTCCAAATCTGTTTTCCTGAGACTGTCTCGTCCGCTCCTTGATACCGCCTGAAAGCTGGTAAGTCCGATCGTAGATAATAATGCGATTATGGTGGCGGCTACCAATACTTCAATCAAGGTGAACCCTGAATTTATCTTACCGTCATTATTCTTTGAATTTGTGGATTTTTGACTTTTAGGAAAAAGATCAATGTCAGTATATTGATAAATTTGCATAGTGCTATTGTTGATTTTGGACACAATATTCGCTGGTTGTTTCCGACTCTAGTGAAGTACATATTTTATAATTTCCGGAACTGCAGTTGGTGGATACTGGTGTAGGACAGAAATAAGGTGTGGCCCTGGGATCACTGGGAACTGTCGACATTATGGAAATGCTGGGGCTTCCGCAGACTATGGAAGTATAGAAACTTGCCCCAGCAGGTGTGGGATATAATGATCCGCAGACAGAGTAGTATTGCTCCAGGGCAGAGGATACATCTTTTACATCGTTTTTCCTTTTTGCATCCCTGGCTTTCTTTTGAGCAGTATTAAAAGAAGAGATACCAAGAGCAAGAAGCACCGCTATAATTGATATCACCACCAGAAGCTCTAATAGAGAGAAACCGGATACTTTGGATTTATACGATTTTCCGGAATGAATAATTGCTTTTAACTTATTGAAAATAAATTTCATGGCTCATTTACAGTATAACTGGAATTTGTAATTGTGCAAATCGGATTGGGAGTAAGATCCTTATCCGGATCTGCAGGATTCTCCAGACAGGCTACAAGATCATAATTTAGAGTATCGGTCCGATCGTAGTAATAGGGAGTAGGAGCAAACCCGGCTGGATCACAAGAAAATTTCTTCATATAGATATTCCCAGTACAGTTTGCCCCGGAAGACCAACAATCGTTACAAAGCGCCGCGGGAAATGCGCTAGGTGAAGGATAGGCGGGATTAGTCTGATCCATTTTAAATAACTCCATTGATTTCTGGATCTGGATAAGATCGCTTTTCCTTTGGGTATCTCTGGATCTTTGCCTGGCTGCCATGAAGTTGGGAAAAATTATTGAAACGATTATTGAAAGAATTCCGATTACCACCAATAATTCAATCAGCGAATATCCTGAAATATTCTCGTAAATGATTGTATAAACGGACAATTTCTTTTTCATGGTGTTATGTTTGTACTTGCTATACCGTAATTATACGGTGTGACACTACAGGGATGATCGGCAGGCGTTGGGAACACTTTAAAATCTTTGGAATTTTCCAGATTCGCATAAATTTTGTAATAAGTTCCGCTGGTATCAGTCGTATAACAATAAGAATTACGCGTAGAGGGGTCATACGGCATTTGCTGAAGGTAAATTACTGAAGTATGTGATTGATTGATAAAGGGCGTACCTCCCCCCGGAAGAGCGGTCGGATAAGCCTTCAAATCATAATAATACAATTCAAGAGCTTTGGCTATCGATTCAAGATCCTGTTTTCTTTTTGAATCTCTTCCCTTTATAAATGAATTTACAAAATTGCCCCCGATTGATAAGGTAAGTATCGATAAAATGGCAATAACTACCAATATTTCAATTAAGGTAAACCCGCGTGACTTTTCCATTCTTTTGAAAATTTTAGAAACCTGATATATGTTTATAAAATGTAATAATATTGTGTCCAAAGAGTAAAGTAATTAAAGTTGCTGCGGAAAGAAACGGACCGAAAGGTATTGTTTCCTTCATTTTTTTTCTGTTCAACAATATTAGTATTATAGAAATAGCCGCACCTGTCAAGAATGACAGATAGAAAGCTGCAATTATATCAGGATAACCTAATAAAATCCCCATCAGGAAAGAAAATTTTACATCACCCATACCCATCCCTTTACCCTTAGTTATAATAACTAAAAACATAAATATTAATGATACTATCACTGCAGATAAAAAAGCGTTCAAAATCTGCATACTATCCCCATCATGGAAAAACATCTTGTAAATTACTGAAATAGCTAACATAGCGATAAGCACTTGATCCGGAATTATGCGATATTTTAGATCGATCATGAAAACGGCTAATAATCCTGATGAAAGAATAAATAAATAAATCAAGGTAGGGTAGCTGCCCGGAATAATGTTTATGGAGAATAAATAATAGATTATTAAATATAATAGTCCGTTTATAACCTCCACTAAAGGATACTGCCAGGAAATCACCCTTCTGCAATATCTGCATTTTCTATTTAAGAATATGAACGATAAAATCGGCAGCAGATCATACCAACTTAATTTATGTAGACACTTGTCACAATGGGACCGGTCAATCAGTATGGACTCGCCACTTGGAATCCTGTCTATCAACACATTAACAAATGAACCGATTGATATCCCTAGTAAAAAAATAATTATGGAGTAATAATAGATCATTGTTGTTTTTCCCTGACAAGGACTACCGCAATATCATCTGAATAAGCTTCTTCCCACTTATTATCCATCTTCACTATTTCCTCCAGGAATTTACTTCTCGGAAGTATCATAAAATTTACATTATATTTATTTAATATTTCCCTCCAATTACCCTGCAAATCCATCACCTCCTGATATTCATCAAACACCTTACCCCACGGCATCCTGCCATCTATAAATGTAGGATATTCCCTCAAATCCCAAACCAGATAGCCGCCCCAATTATAAAAATTGTACATGTTTCCACTAAGTTTTGCTTTCTTAACGAATTCCACAGCTTTACAGGGATATTTTTTTGCTTCACAAAAGGAAGTAAAAGAGGCACTTTTATTTACCAAATCAATAGTTTTTTTTGGTAGGTTCGATAAAGTAATCCATACTATCATTACTATAGAAATTAAATTTAGAACATTGGTGTATCTATACAATTTATTTGATTTTAAGATATAAGAAGTGTATTCGATAGCGATGGGAATAAATATCAAAAAGAAATAGGGAGTATTCCGCCTGGCTAAGGTAGAAAAGTAAATAAAAATGAGTAAAAGCATAATTGATCTGACGTATTTTTTTGAGTATGGAATTGCGGTAAACATACCTATCGAGTAAAGTATTCCTAGGATAAAAAACGTTCCTGAAACATCAAAATATACGGGCGGGAGCCATTCTGCTATAGTAACTCTGACTTTTCCGGATTCAGAATATTCCGAAGCCAAAGGTGAAGGTAGAATGTTCGCCTTAACAAAATCCAGTGAAAATCCTCCTGTATTGTCGATTTTGGGCTTAAAATTGGAAATATATACGGATATCACTAAAAAAATTGATAACAGTATTATTACCCTGATATTTTTTATTATCCCCTGACGGCTAATTTCTCTTTTTACAGTTTGGATAAATGTTAATAAACTTTCTATTAAGATAAAAAACAAAGTGAGAAATATTCCTAAATAGTAGGCTGGATGAGCGTTGGCCCATACTAAAAAAATAAACGGAAGCAGAATCAAATACTTTATCTTGAAAGTCTCAAAATATTTTAAAAGCAGAATATAAACAATTGAGAAAAATAACAGACTGATGTTTTGCGGTCTGGCTCCTATTTTTAAGATATTAATAGTACCTAATATTGACCAAAAAATAATAATAAATTTTACAAACAGATTGCCCTTGGAAATTACTGCAGGCAGGAGATAAATAAAGGAGGACAAAAATCCAAACGTGAATATTATTCCAAGAAAAGAAAATTTTACAAAAAGTAAATAATATATTCCTTCAATAAGCCATTCATAATCCAAAACGCAGTCCCCGGTAAATGTATGTGAAAACGTATCGGTGGTTAAAATCTTATGATTTAACAAAACTTCCTCTCCATATCTCAAATGCCAACCGAAATCAGGATCGAATATGAAAGCTAAACAAAAAGAAAAAATAAACAAGAATAAACAAGAATAAAAAATCAGAACAAATTTATTATTGGTATCAGAAAAATTGGCCAGAAAACTCTTATGTTTCTCTATCAGACTTCTTAAAACCATAGATAGTGTATACTATGAAAAATAACAGTCTGTCAATTATAACTCTCTTATCTTTGAATATGAAAGTGGCTTATTTTAACTATCTTCCGCTTGAGTATGGCGGGGGAACTGCCAAATACTTCATTGAAACCGCCTCGAATATGAAAAAAAGGTATCCTGACTTGGATATTTCTATCGTGACCTTTAGTAAAGAGCTGGCCAAAATAATTCTTCATTTATATTCAATATATTTTCTTAATTACGAAATCGCAAAACTGGAATATAACGAAAGTTATAGCGAAACAGAAAATATGATAAAAGATGTTCGTTATTTCAAAATTCATAGTATTTCTGAGTTGAAATCATTACTTAACAAACAGGATATCGTCTATGCAAAAAATGACATCTTTGAGGCTTTTATAATAAAATGCATTGTCGGGATAAAGAATATCCGCCGTTTAATTTACGGTTTCCACACACCACTTTACTATCCTCAGGCACCGTCTTTTCAGTCTAAAGTACATAATTATATTTATCATCCTAGGGTTTATAAATATTTTCTCAACGGTGCATATAAATATCATGTGCTGAATGATTTTGAAAAAAATCTCCTGATAAATAAATTTGGCTTTAGAAATGTATGTAAAATATATAACCCGTTTGATTTTACTGATTTTGAAAACAAAGCCCGGAGGAATAAGTATCGTTTCTTATGGAAAAAAACTAATTTAAATATTTTATGGGCAGGCCGCCTGACTGAACAAAAAGGAGTAGATGATCTGATACAAATAATAAGTAGAGTAAATAATACATCAAAAATTTCAAATAAGATCGTTTGGAATATTGTCGGAGTAGGGGAGTTACAAAAAAAAATATATTTGTTAGAAAAAAGATGGAAAAATATCAACTATTTTGGTTATATAAAAAATGACTATATGGCCAGCATATATAAAAATAATGATATATTCCTAAGTACCAGCAAATGGGAAAATTTTCCTTATACCATATTGGAGGCACAGACTTTCGGTCTACCGGTTTTCTCATATGATATCCCCGGGTGCAATGAATTGATCGCCAGTAATGTAAATGGCTTATTGATAAGCGATTTGAAATCTTATATAAATGAGCTTACAAGATTTATATCTAACCCGAAATTCGAAAGACGTAAAATCATCAAATATATTCATTCAAAAATCAATACGGAAGAGATATATAAAAAAATTTACACTTTGTTTGTTAAATAAATATGCTTAATAAAAACCACTATAACCTTAAATATTTTCAGTGGCAGAAAAAGGCCGGTTTATATGGAGCATTAATCGATTTATGGATGTATCTGGACTACATAAAACCATCTGACACCGTACTTGATTTTGGCTGCGGAGGCGGATATATGCTTGATAAAATTAAATGTAAAGATAAATTTGGAATTGATATTAATCCTCTCGCCAGAAAAGAAGCAGAGGAAAAGAATATTCAAGTCTTTAAAGCTATTGAAGATCTGCCTAAGAATTTAAGATTTAACACCATCATCTCGCATCATGTTTTAGAACATGTAGATAGCCCATTTCAAATTTTGAAATCATTAAAAATCAGATTAATTAACAAGGGTTACATTATCTGCGTTGTTCCCATAGATGATTGGCAAACGCAAAAAAAATTTTCCCCCGGGGATATAAATAAACATTTATATACTTGGACACCACTTCTTATAGGAAATCTATTCACAAAAGCAGGATATAAATTAGTCAAAATTGAGATAGTAAACCAAGCATGGCTTCCACTGAGCAGATTTTACTATCAATATATTCCGAATGTCCTGTATAAATTTTTGAGTCATATTTGGAGTACGGTAACTTATAGCCGTCAGATTAGAATTGTTGCTACAAAAAACTAAATGATAAGACCTAATTTTTTCATTTCACCTCATTTCATCGCAAAATATTATCTTCTAAGGGATATCAAGAAAATATGTAACAGATATCAGTTCAGCGGATCGCTGTTGGATATTGGTTGTGGAAATAAACCATATAAAGATATGTTTACTCACGTTACAAGATATGAGGGTATCGATTATAAAAACTGTTCAAATAATAAGGAATTTATTGGAAGTATTCCTGATTATTATTTCTCTAGAAATTATGATAAAAACTTCCGGTTACCTTTCGACAATAACAGTTTTGACAATACTGTTTCATTTCAAGTACTGGAACACCATCCAGATTATTTAACGCTTATTGGAGAGTTGTTTAGAGTGACGAAAAAGGGAGGGATGATTTTGATATCTGCACCGTTCCTATGGCCTTTACATGAAGAACCCCGGGATTTCCAAAGAATCACACAATACGGCATAAAAAATATTCTCCAAAAAGACCAAGGAAGTTTATTATGTTTATTAAAACAAGGATCAGTAGCGTCAACAGTCTCAATAATATGGAACGAGTATCTGATAAATATTTCCAAAAAAAATAGAGTTTATTACCTAATATCAATAGTTGTTTATTTACCTTTTTTGATGTTTTCCTATTCTTGTTTAATATGGGATTTGTTTTTTAAATCATCCCAAATTTATTTTAATTATTTAGTTCTTATCCGCAAAACAAAATAAGACTATGCCCATTTTACTCAGGTTTGGACATTCGGCTGAGCTCAGTCGAAGCCCAGTATTTCATTGCGAAAAAGCTGATTAGAAAGGTTTATGCTGGAACGTATTATTCAACGTTTCAGTGTATATACTGAGTAACGTGAGTATGCATAAGTTTATATACTGAGTATTAATAGATGAGATTACCCAGGAAATAATTTTTTAGTGGTGCGGGCAATTGTCCATACTGTATGATTTTTCAAATTGAATTTATAGTCAAGATAACCCAATAACCGTCCAACCACCTCTAGAAAAATTATAATTGGTGTATATATAATAAATTGCCAGGATAAATTTGCCTGTTTGATAATAAGCGGGATAATCTTAAACCCGTTTAATGTAGACACCTCATAACCATATCCATTCTTAGTCTTCAGATGTCCTGCATATACTCTTCTTCTTCTCAGTATGTAATCGTTTAGTGACTCAGGCCCTTTTGTCACAACCACAGCTTTGGGAGCATAGACAATATTATATCCCTGGCCTAATATCAACGGTTCAATACTAGCCTCATCAACTGCGGTAGTATTAGGTATTTTTTTGAATATCTTTCTGAATCCGATCATTTCACCTGTTCTGGGTTCCTTTAGAGAAACCAAATGCTGAAGATCATATAAAAGATGAGCACAATAACCCATTAAAGAATCTTTATTGTTTGTGGGGATCGGACGAGAACCGACCATGCCTACTTCATGGTCCTTAAAAGGAACAATCAAATTCTCAAGGGAATATTTTGGTAAATATACGTCTGCGCTTACTAAAACAATAATTTCTTCTCTAGCTTTAGATAAAAATAGATTGACAGCTGAAGCCTTACCTTCTCTCTGCCTTTGGATAAGCAGAGAGATTCTGGCATTTTTATTAATAAATTTTTTGATAATATAATTTGTCCTGTCTGTAGAACCGCTGGATATGACGATAATTTCACGGATTACCGTTTGAGATAATACCTGTTTTTCGATGGACTCCAGAAGAAAAGCAATATTATTTTCTTCGTTATAAGCCATTACGCCTATTGATATGGGAATTTTTTTCATAATGATATTAATTTCTGCTTTGCAATAGTTGATAGCAATAAATTATACTATAGAGATTCATGTTTAATAAACCAAAAGTAATTGAATATCTTCTTGCATGTGTATTTGCCGTAGAAATGCTTTTTTATAATCTGAATCAGGAATTTATCATACCGCTTTTCCTGCTTTCAATAATACTGCTTATTTTCTTATATACCTCAAATCGACCATTGTATATACCGTGGACATTTTCCCGGATTTTAATTTTATATTTTTTTTCTGTCATTATGTCAGCAGTTTTTACCGGTTTTACATATCAAACAACAATAGAATGTATTAAAATACTTAGTTATTTGTCAATAGTCGTTTTAGGAAGCAATATATTTAGAAGAAATGAAACGTCTTTTCAAAATCTGACGTTTATCTTTTGTTTTCCGGCCGGTTTTTTAGCGCTTATCGGACTTCTTGAATACACAAGCAGATTTCCTTCACAAAAAACTATTGCACTTTTGGAACCTTTTCACTGGCCATCGCTTGCTGCCGGTTTTTTCATGCTTATTACACCAAATATTCTGACACTATATTTGGATTCCAAGAAAAATCTTCCCAAAATAATTATTTTCATGTGTTTGTCGCTTTTATTATTAGCCTGGTTTCTTACAACTGAGAATATATTATATATTTTGCTTATCTTAGGTCTGATTATCTTTAATTACTTTTTTAATCCTAAAAAACCGGATTTAGGTAATAAGAATATTTCTATCAATAATTGGAAACCAACAAGAATACTTATTATAAGAAATTTGTTATTAGTACTTCTAGTACTTTCTGTAATCTTACCAAACATTATGTTGTCATTTGGCTCAAATAAATTACCAAAAGAGATCACGCTATATTTAAATCAATATCTATTTTTCAATAAAGAAGATGTGGCAAGATTTTCATTTGAATCAATAAAATCCCATTTCTTAACAGGTATAGGAATTGGGAATTTTGGCATGAATTATCGTTCCAATCTAATAAAACCTTGGACCTGGAGCGATTTTGCTTCAAACGAACTCATCCAAACCTTTGTAGAAGTCGGGATAACAGGCTTTATCGCTCAGTTTATACTTTTTGGATATCTGATTTTTTTAAGTATTAAGCGATCGTTAATTAGCTACAGAAACAGAAATTTCTTTTCTTTTGGAATAGCCATAACCTGTACTTTCTTTATCGTAAGAAATCTTACCACATTTTCTTTGAGGGTTTTTCCTTTAACCATATTATTTTTCTTATTTTTAGGATATATCCTGAAGGAAGAGACAGTCAGAATATTAAAGCCAAAATCATCTTATTTTCTTGCAGTTCCTTTAGTACTGATACTTTTTATTGTTATTATGGATGGAATTCTGTTTAAATACAGCCAGAAAATGATATTTTACAAAAATATTTCTTCCGGCACAAAAATATTATCGTGGTTATCGCAAAGACCCACATTTCTACTAAACCCAAAATTATACCTTTGGTTGTCGGCGATAAATATCGAAAAAAAGGAGCGAGATCAGGCAATTTCAAATCTCAAAAACATATATATGCAAGAGCCCTTAAACCAGGAAATCGATTACCAAATAGCAAAATTATTATATTCGGATCAAAAATTAAACGAAGCGCAAACTATCCTGGAAAATTATATATATAAAAATATGTTTGCTTCGCCAAAATATTATCTGGCTCTATCCAAAATAAATTCGGAGAAAAACAACATCGCCCTTAGTCAGTATTGGCTGAAAAGGGCGAGTTTGGTTTATCCGATGAATTTAAATATTAGATTGTCTTCAGTTGGACTAGCTGTGCTTGATACTACTGATTATTTACCATCAATCCAAAATATATATTATTCGTTATTCGAATTCTCAAAAAATAATTATTACTCATCTATTCTTCAAACTCTTCTCTATTGATCTCCAAAAAAAACAAGGCAACTAATTATTACGGTAAACAAGAATAAACATTAGTTGACGAATTACATACTGATGCATTAACCGTGTCTAAGTCTGACGGTAAGGATGCACATCTACCCCACGCCTCGTTTTGGAAGGCACCTGAAACGGGTTTAAAACAAACATACGTACTGTTACCCTGAGTACCGCGATTATATATCCATAACGGATTATAATTCGTTTGGGTAATTCTGGTCCTAAACGATTGTTTCAGCTCACTGGTAGAATTTGACAAATTTTCTTCGACTTTGTTCACTACATTATCTGATGTTTGGCTTAAATTTAACCACGCAGCTGCATTTTCATTACCGTCTGTAGGATTATCCTGCCAGGGATAATAACCTTTTGCCGTGTAAAATCTATCTACACCTCCGATAAATTGCTCTGCATCTGAACGGCTACCAGTATCTTTGCTCCTATTGATCTGTTCAATTGGGTTTATAGCAGATATTACCGCAACAGCAAGAATACCTAGCACTGCTATTACTATCAATAACTCAATCATGGTAAAACCGCTATTTAATTTTGCGAAATATTTTCTCATTTTAGTGTTCCTTCTCACCTCCTTTATTTCTTAATTTATATACTTAATAACAACTTAAAATTTACTTGTCAACGAATAAATCGGCAACATAATTGACATTACCATAAAACCAACTCCTAAGCCTAATACTACCATGATAAGTGGCTCAATCATGGTTGTCAAGGAGCGTATAGCGTTTTCTGATTCTGATTCAAAAAAGCGGGATAATTTAAACAAAGAGTCCCCGAGTTTGCCAGTTTGTTCACCTACCGCTATCATTTGCGCTAGAATGGGAGGAAACAGTTTACTGTCTGATAACGGCTCTGATAGTCTTACACCTTTTTCCACCTTTTTTGCCGCATCATTAAATGCTTCAATATACAAAATATTACTGGTTGCTTCTTTTGCTATCTCCAGGGAAGTTAATATCGGTACACCCCCGTCGATTAATATCGCCAAAGTTCTAGTTATCTCCACAATAGTCCCTTCTTTAGCCACATTACCGAATACAGGGAGTGAAATTGCCAAATTATCAATTACATGTCTTCCAAAATCAGTTGCTTTAAATCTCTTGTAAATAATAAAGGTTACAATAACTATGACAATCAATGCCCACCAGTAATTTATAAGAAAATTTGAAGTACCTATAAGTATTTTCGTAGTGATCGGCAATTCCACATCGAATTCTTTGTATAATGAAGTCAACTTCGGTACAACCACTGTCATAACGACAATTGACACAATCACCATGGCAGATAAGACTATCATCGGATATACTAATGCCCCTTTCAGCTTATTTTTGAAATCTCTGCTTTTTTCCAAATTATCAGCAAGTCTAGTAAGTATTTGATCAAGCTTGCCTGATGCCTCTCCAGCTTTCACTAAAGCCATATAGACAGGAGGGAAAACCCTGGGATATTTTTCCAAAGCGTCAGCAAATGATTTCCCGCCCTGTATCTCGTCATGAATTTCCTTAACCAACTTAAGTAAAGCTGCTTTTCTGATTTGTTCCTGAATTATTGACAGAGATTCAACGAGAGTAAGACCGGCGGTTACCATCGTTGACAACTGTCTGGTGAAATGTACCACATCGTTAAAAGATACAGCATTTTTCTGAAACCCTATGGAGATTTTACCGGAGGCGTTTTCCTTCATGGATATAATGTAATAACCCCGTTCATGAAGAAGATTGGTAGCTTGTTTAATGCTATTTGCTTCAACCAAGCCTTTGATGGTTTTTCCTTGTTGATCTTTAACAATATATTTATAGGAAATCATATATTTAAACGATCTTTGATAGTTATTTATATTTTAGGTTAAATTCCTTGTCAGAAACCGGTATTTAACCTTTAAGCAGTTGCATATATCTATCCGGTCTTAAAGCATATTCCAATGCCGTTTCATGTGCGACAATTCCTTGATTTACTAATTCCTTCAAGTGATCTTCAAACAACATCATACCTTCATCTTTTGAAGTTTGAATTATGTTGTCTATCAGATGAATTTTTCCTTCTCTTATAATATTCTTAATCGACGGAGTGCCTATTAAAATTTCACAAACCGGAATTCTATCACCTCTTATGGTAGGTATTAACCTTTGGGAAACAATACCTGAAATAACCATAGAAAGTTGCATGCGTATCTGATCTTTTGAAGTGGCAGGAAAGGTATCAATAATTCTATCAATTGTCTGAGCGGCAGAATTTGTATGAAGAGTAGAGAAGACTAAATGTCCGGTTTCGGCTATGGTTAGCGCAGAAGAAATTGTATCATAATCTCTCATTTCACCGATATATACTACATCTGGATCCTCCCGTAATGCACTTCGCAGGGCATTTCTCCAGGAATGGGTATCCTGATACATTTCTCTTTGAGAAATAATTGCTTTTCCTTTTGGATAAGTATATTCTATCGGATCCTCGATTGTTACGATATGCGCTTTTCTGGTTTTATTAATTTCGTTGATTATCGAAGCCAATGTTGTAGATTTTCCCTGCCCGGAACCACCGGTAAGAAGAATAAACCCCTGTCTGAATTTAACAAATTCGTTTAAAAGGGGCGGTAAACTCAATTCATCCACCGTTTTTATTTTATCGGGTATCAGTCTTAATGCTGCTGACATATGTCCCTTTTGAAAATAGGCATTTACTCTGAATCTGAATAACTTATCATCACTTATTTTCAGGTTGGTTGAAAAATCAATCTCCCTGTTTGTCAAAAGTACTTCCTTTTGGGTAGAATTCAATAAAGAAAATATCATCTGTTCAATTTCTTCGCCAAATAACAGGGGATAGGTAACCAAAGTCACCAAAGTACCTTGAATTCTTAAAGTTGGCGGAGAAGCATCTATCAGATGTAAATCTGAAGCCTCTCTGGTAATAGTCAATTCCAATAATTCTTGAATATTCATAACTTTTATTCCTGAGCTACACGCAGGACCTCCTCTATGGTAGTAATGCCTTCCAGAGCTTTCAAATAACCATCCTGTTTCATTGTTATCATCCCTTCCTTTTTCGCTTGCCGTTCAATATCTTCGGCAGTACTTCTCTCCAATATCATTTTAGCAATCTCTTGGGATATTGATATTGATTCGTATATTCCGATTCTGCCCAGATAACCCGTATTATTGCATTCCTTACATCCTTTACCTTTATAAAGAGCCATCTCACTCTCCTTGACCGGCAAGAGGTTTCCTAAAATTGTCTTAAAATCATTTACCATCTCAACTGTGGGTACATATGATTCTTTGCAAGTTGCACACACCCTTCTTACAATTCTTTGTGCTTCAATCGCATTAAGCACGGATACAATCAAAAAGGGTTCAGCACCTAAATCCAACAATCTGGGGATAGTGGTAGCAGCATTGTTCGTATGAAGGGTTGAAAACACCAAATGACCTGTTAAGGCAGCTTGTATAGCCAGACCAACTGTCTCTCTGTCCCGGATTTCTCCGACCAGTATGATGTTGGGGTCCTGACGCAGAAATGAACGCAATCCTGAAGCAAATGTAAGACCTGCCAAAGGATTGACTTGAACCTGATTTATTCCTACAATTTCATACTCCACCGGATCCTCAAGAGTTACGATATTTACCTTTGTAGTATTGAGCTTTGAAAGAATGGAATATAAAGTGGTAGTTTTTCCTGATCCAGTGGGACCTGTAACAAGGATAATCCCATGCGGTCTGGTTATGGCGTATTCCAAACCTTTTAATGAAACTCCTCCTAAGCCAAGATCTGTCAGACTGGGAATACCTCCGGTCTTTTTCAAAAGCCTCATGACAATTTTCTCCCCGTGAACTGTAGGTAAGGATGACACACGAAGATCTACCTCATCCGGTCCGATTTTAAAATTGAATCTACCGTCCTGAGGAATACGCCTCTCATCAATTTTCATATCTGACAGAATCTTTATTCTGGATACTACTGCATCGTTGACCGTTCTAGGTAACGCTAACCTTTCATGCAAAATTCCATCAATTCTATACCGTACTCTTGTCCGGGATTCCTGCGGTTCTATGTGAATATCGGAAGCGCGACTTTTAACAGCGTATTCCAGGATGGTTGATACTATTTTGGCGATGGGCGCTTCCTTAATAATCTGTGAAATCTGACTAACGTCAACAGTATTTATTCTTCCGCTCGAAGTATCTTTCAAAGCTTCAGTCACTTCGCTTGCCAAACCCTGTGAATACACTTCATCAATCTTTGAAGATATTTCATCTTCCCTGGAAATATAAGCGACAATAGATTTTCCAGATTTCAGCTCTAAAAATTCTAAAAGAGGCAAATCTAAAGGATCCGTCAATGCCAGGCTAAGTTTATTCGTTTTCTTATCAAAATCAAAAGGAATAAGTTTGTATTTTCTTGCAACCGGTTCCGGGATAAATGTCAATATCTCAGGAGATATCCCTCTACCCGCAAGAGACATCATGGGCACATGATAAATTTTGGATTTTGCCGCCAGTAATTTATCTTCATCTATCAGATGTTTCTGCAGAAGTATCTCAGACGAGGAATTACCTGTATTTATTGAGGAAAGCCTGATTTCATCGGCAACCTGCTGTGATATTAGTTTTTCCTGAACTAAATATTCTAATAATTTATGATCGAAATCCATGGGCAGAAATTAACGAAATTTGATAATAAAAAACACGTTAATACTAAATTATATCTGTTTTCATTATCTATTTTATTGAGTATAATTGTCAATAACACATAAGGCTAAAATATATCTTAATATGAATACCTTTATTATTATATCCGAGAATAAAAGCGATATTGATGATTTTGTCGACAGTCTTATCGTAAAGAACCGTATTTCTAAAATCAACATCACCGAAATCCTCCCAGAACCTTCAATTGGTATAGCTGAAATAAGAAAAGTAAAAAAATCATTAAACCTCAAACCCTATGGGGGCGGAAAACGACTAATTATTTTAAGAGAGATGGATAAAGCAACTACCGAGGCGCAAAATGCTTTATTAAAAGTTTTAGAAGAACCACCTGTAAATAACATTATCGTTTTATCCTGTTTAAATTCAAATAACATTCTTCCAACGGTGCTTTCCAGATGCCAGAAAGTCTCTCTTGTTCAAACGGTCAAACAAAACATTAAATCAATTTCTGATATAGAAAATATATTTATTAAATTGATTTATTCTTCGCCGGGAGATAGAATCATCATCTCCCAGGATTACTCAAACACCAAAGAACAGTTTTTAGAATTTACGGACAATTTATTGAGTTTACTGAGTACTTTTATAACTAGTAATAAATATATATCGAGAATCTCAATCAAAGAAATCGCGGATATAATAAGAAAAATTAATAAAGCCAGAATACTTATAGAAAAGAATGTCAATTATAAACTTACCTTAGATATCCTGTTGTTAGGATTTCCCACAAAATCTGCTCATAAAACACTTGATAAATAAGGATATTTTCATATATAATCTATAAATGATACCTCCCTATATAAAAAAATCAGGAAAAACAACCTCACCTTCTGGAAAATATACCGGGGAACAGATTGTAGTTTTAGAAGGGTTGGATCCCGTTAGAAAAAGACCGGCAATGTACATAGGATCAACTGGGCTTGTGGGAGTACATCATTGCATTACAGAAATTGTCGACAATTCCGTAGATGAAGCCTTGGCTGGATTTGCTAAAAACGTCTGGATATATATCCACAAAGATAATTATATTACAGTCATCGATGACGGGAGAGGTATCCCTGTCGACCTGGTTCCAAAATACAAAACATCCGCTCTGGAAATAGTCATGACTAAACTCCATGCCGGGGGGAAATTTGATTCAAGAGCTTATAAAGTATCTGGAGGATTACACGGTGTTGGAGCCTCGGTGGTAAACGCTCTTTCGAAATCAATGAAAGTCATGGTGATAAGAGATGGGAAAAAGTATCTTCAGGAATATGAAAAGGGGAAACCTGTCAGTAAAGTCATTGAAATTAATGATGAATCTGAACATTTTAATAATAGTTGGATACTTTCAAAAATCCAAATTAGCAACGGTACTGTTTCAACCTTTCTTCTTGATGAAACTATTTTTAAAGAGGGTATCATGTCTGATTATTCTATAGTAAGAAAACAGATAAAGGAAAGAGCTTATCTCGTTTCCGGATTATATTTTCATCTGTATGACGAACGGACTGAAATTGAAGACCATTTTTATTTTGAAGGGGGCATCGCCTCATTGGTCGAAGCAATAAACCGAAATAAGAACCCGCTCCACGATCCGATATATTTTAAAAAGGAAAAGGAAAATCTCGAAGTCCAAGTGGCTATACAATACAATGATGGATTAAATGAAAATGTTGAAAGTTATGTAAATGTTATTAACACAATTGAAGGTGGTACTCATCTTACTGGATTTCGAATGGCATTAACCAGATCTATCAACGATTATGGTAAAAAAATAGGTGCCTTCAAAAATGGTGATGAAACTATAACCGGAGAGGATACAAGAGAAGGACTTACCGCGGTAATATACGTCAAAATGCCTTCACAAAACCTTCAATTTGAAGGACAGACTAAAACAAAACTTGGGAACGCAGAGATGCAACCATTCGTCCAGTCAAACGTAAACGACGCTTTGGGAGAATATTTTGAAGAACACCCCTCCGAAGGAAGAAAAATCCTGGAAAAAGTATATTTAGCGGCAAAAGCAAGACTCGCGGCAAAAGCGGCAAAAGACGCAATTATCAGGAAGGGTGCTCTTGAAGGATCTTCGCTTCCAGGTAAACTGGCTGACTGCCAAACCAAAAATCCCGCAGTATCTGAAATTTTCATCGTCGAAGGAGATTCCGCCGGAGGAAGCGCCAAACAAGGTCGTGACAGAAAATTTCAGGCGATTCTCCC
>Ga0210051_1000067_pt1 | contig 69391 bp, 90 predicted proteins | sample CryGey092014_all_FD_185464 | JGI IMG/M metagenome (GOLD analysis project Ga0210051, IMG submission 185464) | Groundwater microbial communities from aquifer - Crystal Geyser CG23_combo_of_CG06-09_8/20/14_all (SPAdes) (version 2) | ecosystem: Environmental > Aquatic > Deep subsurface > Groundwater...
GCAAAGATTCAGAATCATACAATTTAACGCTCCTGCTAGTCTGGTTAACAATGTTCCAGTCCGGAAGCGTTAATGATGCATTGCTTAAATTATACTGAACAAAACCTGCAGAATTTGCAGTTTTATGTTTTGGCAGTGAGGGCAGTGCCATAATTCAGGATATTTCAAATTTTTAGGATAACCGCACACGCATTTCTTGGAATTGCTGACTATTTTGCCGCATTCAGGGCAGTTCCAAATGTCAGGATAATGCAAAGGGTACTGAAATCCGCACCTGTAACACTTCCGCGCATTAGTATTCTTGGATTTGCAGTTCTTGCAAGTCCACGAATCAGGAAAACCCATATTAATTACTTAACAATCAAATGTTTAAGAATTTTTTTGACAAAGAATGCAGAAGCATTGACTCCCATTTAGACAAAACTCATCCAGATAAGCCACGCGCCTAAAAGTGTTAGAATAACATTGCTGATTAATTGCTTGTTCTTGAATCCTTGCGCCTGCTTGTTTATCACTTCCGGAAATCCGACTTTTAAAATTCCTTTAATCAAAGTTGACCAGCCAAGGAGTGTTATTGCAAGAGTCCAATCAAGCACCCATACATTGTGCAATATTACAGTGCCCAAACCAATTAGCAAAGTAATGTAACCTGTTGATATTACAAAAGATTTGTCTTTAGTCATTTCAATAACTTTTCCCATATACTTTGTTATTATAGACAATAATCCGAATATTACATAATAGCCTCCCAAAAATCTTGCCAGAAAAATTGTTAACTCCATTAATTGTAATTATTATTTTGATTATTTATTAATATTTTGGATAGTAACTTATTTAAGTATTCATTTTTTTCCAAAGAAATTATTATGGAAGTTTACCAGAGATTAGTTGACGGGTTTGACAAGCATCTCAGGCAAAGAATTAAGAAAGAAATAAATAATTATGAACTTTTCTCAAAAATTGAAAGGATTATGAGGCATATTACTGAAGTTCCGAAGGATTTATTGAATAAATTGCCCGAGAAGCCGGTAATAAAAAAAAGTCGCGTTGGCATGTTCAGAAAGTACCTGAATAATGGCAATGAGTTAATATTCAGGAAGAAACAGTTCAGGAAGAAGAAATTGTCAAAGACAATAGTAAAAGGAATATTGCAATATTACAATAAATCAAGTAATGATGAAAATAATATGTTTTGGGATTATTTAATTGATTACTTATGTGAATTGACAGGCAGGTCTTATTATGAAATTGACTTCCATTATGCAGATGAACATAAATTTACGTATTCTTCACAATTTACTTAATTTTAGTTGCTAATCCCTGATTCCTTCAGGAGTTATCCTGAACACGCACTCGCCTTCAGGCAGGCACGGGCTGTCAATCATTCGCGCAACCCTCTTGTCGCCGCGGCTCTTGCGCAGGTAAATCCTGAAAGTGCTCGCGTGCCCCACAATATTGCCCCCTATTGCAGCAGTAGGGTCTCCGAAGAAAACATCAGGCTTGCTCATCACCTGGTTAGTAACGTAAACTGCTAAATTGTACCTGTCAGCCAAGCGCTGCAAATCGTGCAGGTGCCTGTTAAGTTTCTGCTGCCTGTTTGCCAGTGTGCCCCTTCCAGCATACTCGCTTCTGAATAATCCTATTAAACTGTCAACTATTACTAATTTGGCAGGAATCTTCTCATTATCAATTAATTCGCTGATTTTTTCAACTAATAACATTTGATGGTCTGAAGAATAAGCGCGCGCAATCTTAATTTTGCTTAATACTTTTTTAGAATCCATTTTCTCAGCTTCTGCCAACTGCACAATACGCTCGGGGCGGAAAGTATTTTCAGTGTCTATAATAACAGCATAACCGTTCAATCCGCCTTCTTTTAATGGTTTTTGCACATTAATCGCTAATTGCAGTGCTATCTGGGTTTTCCCGCTTCCGAACTGGCCGAAGCATTCAGTAATTGCCTGCGTTTCCACTCCTCCTCCTAATAAATTATTCAATTCTTCGCTTTGGAATTTAATCTTGCCGACTTCTTTTCTCTTGTCAAGCATGGTATTTCCTGACATGAAACCCATTTTTAAGGCGTTCCTCGCAGCGTTAATGATTTTATGCGCTGTTGAGTCGCCTATATCTGCTGCTTCGCAAATAAGTGATGAAGGAGTTACTGCCAAGCTCATAATGTCGTTAAAGCCTGCTTCTTTCAGTTTCTCTGCAGTTTTCTCGCCCACTCCTGGAATGTCTTCAATGTTCTTGATTTCAATCTTCACTTCGTCAGTTTCTTCAGGTTTACTTTCTTTTTCACTTTTAGGTTCTTTTTCAGCCATTAAATAATAAGATTATTCAAGAAGTATTAAAGGTTTTTGGATAAAACTTCCGCTACTGAATTGTTAAAAAAAGAGAATAAAAAAATTTAAATAATATTATTTAACTTACTGTACAAGTCTTTGTTTGCGAATAACTACCAGCAGTTACTTTAATAGTGTAAGTTGAGTTCTGAACTAATTCCCAAAAAACTCCAGTAGTGTTAAAAGTAGCAGCTCCTCCAGCTGGAATATCTCCAACAGCGTCTCCTAAATCTGTCTGTGTTCCAAGAGTTGTTCCTGCAATTGTGCTGACTGTAGCAGTCCAAGTAGTGGTGTCAGGTATTAAACTTGAACCAACGTTAACAATTGATATTGTTATATTATCAAAGTTATCTGCTCCCCATGGCGCCCAGCATTTAATGCTGATTAACTGGAAATTGTTGCTTCCAATGTTTGCTATGTCTTCCAGCCCTCCGCCTGCTGCTTCCTGCAAAGTTCCTTGTACGTTCGTCATCCAATACCAAGCTCCTCCAGTTATTGCAACGACGAGCATGATTAGTAAGATGACTGAAATAACAGGTGTTATTGCCTTCTTCATAAACATAAATGAGTTAACGCTGATTTAAAAAGGTTATTGTGTTTCTGCTTTATAAACGCCGCATCTGCATTTTCTTTCGTTCAAAAATTCACTGCAAGGGCATTTCGTGTTAAGCTTGCACAAACAGTTCCCGTCATTTTCTGAAACTTTTTTCAGCAGTTCAAAATTTATTTTCACATCCTCATATTTCAAAAATATTCACACTCCTTTCATTTTCCTGTAAAGCATTATAAAACCAGTATGCCCGAGTATTTTAAATTTTGGGTGGCAAATCCTCTTATCTACTTCCCATTCCCGGTGGATTAATTCATGAACGCTTTCCAGCACTAGTTCAGTATTTTCTGCTTCCCTGCTCATCCTTGTTAATTGAGTCGTGTTAGGAACGTAAACAGTGAACCTTTTACCGTTTTTCAAATATTTTTCAATAAAAATTATCGCTTCCCAGGGATTGGGCAAATCAATATTTACAGCATCAAACTTGATTCTTGGCTTGTAATCTTCCAGTTTTGAATTGACAATTTTCACGTTTCTGAATCCGAACCTTTCAGTGTTTTCTTTGACTATTCCCGCAAATTTCTTCTCTTTTTCAACGCTTACAACACTGCCCTTCTGCCCTGCAGTGTTGGCGAATGCGCAGGTCATTGCACCGCTTCCCCCGCCGCAGTCAAGAACATTATACCCTTCCATAACTCCTAATAAGAAAATGATTAGTGCAGAATCTTCAGGGCGGATAATTTGCGGGCCCCTCTTCATATTATTGAACAAGTCATGAAAGTCAGGATTAATTTTCAATATTTTAATGCCTTTGTGGGTGGTGATAATTTCTTTCCGCGAATTATAATCTTTCTTCCTGATTATTCTTTCATTAGTGTTAATGTCCTGCTCTAATTTGTCAGGATAAATTTTCTGCCTTTCCTTTGCGATTAATATTTTCATAATAATTACTGCAAGTAATTGCCTATTAATAAACCAAACCCTATTATTAAAGCCATTATTGCAAGGATTATGTAAGATATTATAGTCATATTTTGCGATAAACTTCTTTTCTTCTTTGGCTTAATAATTTGTTCCGGTTGTTCGGGCATTAATTGCTGGGCATTTTGCGGAGCACTTTCTGGGATTTCTTCCTGAACCTGCCCTGATTCAATATCTTTAATCAAGTCCTCCTGCTCCATAGATAATTTTAATAAGGTATTGTTCTTTTTTAATATTTATGAAAATAATTTACGAGCCAGTAAGTTTTGAATTGAAAAACGAGAAAGCAATTATTGAACTATTGAAAAATGATTTCAGGAATTCTTTCATTGCCGCGACTGCGCAGTACAAGTCATTGCTTGCAGATTTGCCACATAAAAATAAAGGTGTTATTCTGGGTTGCAGGGTTAGCGCTGTTAAGAAATTCAAAGGTGACAGCATTGTTTTCGTCGGCGACGGAGTATTCCACGCGTTAATGCTTAAAAAAGAATTCAGAGACAGGAAAGTATTCATTCTTAACCCTTTTAACCTGAATGTGAAGGAAGTTTTTGAAGAGGATGTGAGAAAGTTTGATTTCAGGGAAGCAGTAAGTCTTGATTATTTGAAAAGGGCTGTGAAAGTGGGAATTATTTTGTCATCAAAGAGCGGGCAGTTCAGTCTGGACAATGCCCTGAGGATTAAGGAAAAACTGGAAAATGATGGCAAGAAGGTTTATTTGTTCCTGTTTGACAACGTCAACCCTGACGAGTTCATGAATTTCAAAGGCATTGACTGCTTAGTTAACACTGCGTGCCCGAGGATAGGAATGGATGATTACAAAAAATTCCCTGTTCCTGTTGTTAATGCAAATATTATCCTATGATGATGTTGCTCAGCACAATTGTTAAAGAGCAAAGAGGAGGTATTACTATGTTGTCATTGAATCCTCCTATTAATTCAACAGGCGCGAGTATTAATGAAGCTATTAATCCTGGGATGAAGCCGTAATAATAATTGACTATTATGAAGCATGAGATGAAGAATGCAGCAGTGCCTTCAAAAGTTTTCTTCCCGTAAATCTTGATTTTTCCGAAATAAAAACCGATAATTGTGGCGACTGCGTCGCTCACGCCGAGAACGAGGACGGAAACAGCAGCAACTTCTTGCTGGAAAAATAATGACGCTATTAATGCGCCGAATAAGAAGTAAAAAGAACCGTCACCCAATTCATTCTTCCTGCCAATGTTTGACAATAATTCCTCAACCACTGGAATCCTGTACTTTCTCTGCAGTAAGTACCTGAGATAATACAAGGCTATTAGTGTTGTTATTGTTACTGACTGGAAAAGTATTGGCGAAGAATTTAGTATGAAATACGCGATTATTACTCCGAACAAGGCATGCCATAACTGCCTTTTCAGTTCTTTCATTAACAAAGTGAATTATTATAATCTTTAAAATATTAATCGACAAATAACGATTATTTTTACCATGTGCTTAATGACAGGAGAAGTGCGCAGCTCGGAGGTATCAGCAGGTTGTCGTCAACAGGGGCGAATAATTCAATTAAAGAAAGCAGTATTGACACTAATACTGCCTGGAATAATGAGGTTTTAACGTAAATAATCAGGAAAGAAGATATGAAGAACGCTGTTGTTCCTTCAAAAGTCTTGTTCATGTACACTTTATTCTTTGAATTCATGCCCATCAGGGTACTCAAGCCGTCGCTCACTCCCAGCACTATCACTCCAAGTGCTGCATATTCTCTCGGGAAGAATAATACTGCAATGAATGCGCCTATAAAGAAATTCATTGCACCCATCCCGATTTCCATTGGGCGGCCGAACTTCCTGAGGAAAGCGTCAAATAATTCAAACCTGTAACCCTTTAATAAAAATAATCTTATGATTAATCCTCCGCATATTATTCCTGTAATGAATGCCAGTAAGTACCTCTTCCTGAAATAAAGTATTAATAACCCCATTAATATCCCAAGAGTCATGTGGAATATTTTCCGCGGGTACTCTTTTTTGTGCTTCATAACAAGTTTTTAAAACGCTCTTATTTTTTATACATTATCATGAAACTAGTTATTCATTACAAGAAGGATTTGGCCATTTTCGTAAAGGATGAGATGAAAATTTTAGCCTCAGATTTTAAGGAACTAGCTCCCGGCACCGGAATAGTTGAGGGTGATTATAAGAATTTGATTGTTAATTCAGGATTGCTTGAAAAAGTCAGCATTTTCATAGGTTACGAGAAAATTGATGCTTTCAAGAAAATTAGTTTTAAGGAATGGATTGACAGTGATGATTCTTTCAAGATTGAATGCAGCAACCGCGAAGTATGCATTGAATTGGGCAGGATAGTGCAGGACAATACTAATACCAAAGTCTTGCTTGAAAATCCTGACAAAGTATTAAAAGCTGAAATGATTAATGACAAAATACTTCTTTGCCTGGAATTATTATCCTCTAATTTAAGCAGCAGGGGTTACAGCATTGCCAACACTGAATTCGTAACTGCTGACGTGGCAAGGGCAATGGTTGACTTTTCAGGGTGGAATAATAAAGGTGTATTACTGGACCCTTTCTGCCATGAGGGGTACATTATTATTGAAGCATGCCTGAAATCCATAGGGGTGGGTGTTGGTTATTTCAAAAGTAAGGACTTGAATTTTAACGTTAAAGAGCCGAGAATTAAGGGATTAAAATCTGAATTAGAATGCTACTCCAATGATATGAAGGATTTGAAATTTGCAAAACAGCATGCTGCTCTTGCTAAAATTTTCAAATACTTGAAATTCGGCTGCCATGATCTGAAGGATTTGGACTACACTATGAAGGAAGACAGCGTTGATTTCGTAATAACTGCGCTTCCGAAGAATACGAGTATGGAGGAATTATTTTTCCAATTAGAGTACATTATGAAAAAGGAGGGAGTAGTGGTGTTGTTAACTGGCCAGGAACTGGATTATCATGAATTATATGATTTTAAATTAATTAATGAAACGAAAATTATGAACAAGTCATTGTTTAAACTGGTGAAGAAATAATGGTTAGTCTCAGCCAGGTTTTTCTTCATAATGAGCAAACCCTTAAAAGGATAGCGGATGCGTGCAGGATTAAGAATGATGATACTGTGTTTGAAATTGGAGGGGGGAAAGGGCAGTTAACCAAGTATTTGCTGAAGAGTGCGCGGAAGGTTTACGTGTGCGAGATTGACAAGAAATTAATGCCTTTCCTCAGGGAATTAAATGCTGAAATCATTAACAAGAATTTCCTGCAGGCAGTCATCCCTGATGATGTGACATTAATAGTGGGCAATATTCCGTACCATTTGAGCGGTAAGATTACAGAAAAAGTGTTGAAGCATAAAGTGAGAAGCGTCATAATGTACCAGAAAGAATTTGCCGAAAGATTAAACGCGCAGCCTGGCAGCAGAAAATATTCAAGGTTAAGCGTGCTAGTGCAGTGTCTGTCAGTTCCGAAAATTTTGTTCGGGATTAACAGGCATGATTTCAAGCCAGTTCCGAAAGTTGATTCATGCCTTGTGGAATTCACTCCAACAAAGAACGATTATGACAAGGGTTTTTTTGATTTTGTGAAAATATTGTTTCAGTTCAAGAATAAAAGCGTTAAGAACGCGCTAGTCAGCGGAAGAAGGCACTGGAGCAAGGTTCAGGACAAGAGGGAATTGAAGGATTTTATCAGCAAATTCACTGACAAAAAAGTGGTAAGTTTAAGCATTCAGGAATTAAAGGAGCAGCACGGATTATTCGCTGTTTGACAAACTTTTTATATTCTAAAATTCTATTTTAACATTATGAGTTTTTTATCCCCTAAAACGTTAGTGGAACGGGAGGAAGAAGATTTTAACACTAAGCGCATGATGAACCGTAAGATTTATCATGAATTAAACATAAGAAGCGGTGACCCTGAATTACTGAGAACGCAGGTTTTGGAATTAGTGGAAGACATGAGTTATGACATTATCATTAACAAGTTCACAAAATTTGAGGATTCAGAATTTAACAGCATTTTCGAGCAGGGGCGCCTGAAGCCTTTAAGGGCAGTATTGAATGCTGAGAAGAGAATCACGACAGGCTCAATGTTCCCGTGGTTATGGAAATTATGTCTGGGTTTAAGCATTGCATGCTTTGTGCTCTATTTTACTCCCCAGAGTTTTTTTGACAATTTCAACATAACAATTGAAAGCAATTATTTCAGCATTGCAGGATTATTACTATTAACTGCTTCATTCTTATTGTGGTATACCAGAAGGATTGACGTTTTAAGCATTTATTTCAAGGCAAGCGGGATTTACAATATTGAAGACAAAACCAGTGATTTTAAAGTCATACTAAGCGCGGAATCAACCTCATCAAAGGATGACGTGATGAAAAAATTGGACGATGAAGTTGCTGAAATTTTTACAGTAATCAGCAAAAAATACGTTAAAGAAACTGAGAAGAAAACTTCAATCCTTGAACTCAGCAAAAAGAACAAAAATCTTGACACTACAGTTATTAAAGGCATTAATGAAGTTGAGGATGATTTGCGCAATCTGGATTCAAGGCTTGCAACCGGTGAAATCAGCGAGGGAACGTACCGGGAAGTCAAAAATGAATTACTGGAAAGGAAGCGCAAGTTAGAGACTATTCTTGATTTAGTATGATGAATAAAAAGTCGCAAATTTATGCTGTCAGGGAAATTTTCCAGTTCGGCTTGGGGATAGTTTTATTGACGAGCGTGTTTTACATATTTTACAACAACATTATACCATTAGTTGCTGATTACGCACTGCAATTGGAGGCTGAAAATATTAACTCGCATATTAATTATCTGGCATCAAGCATTATTAACATTGCAGGAGAGGGAATGGTTAACTCCACCATTGTTTCAGAATACGAACTGCCTTACACTATAAGCGATTACTCTTACAGTTCCTACTTCTCAGGCAATAATTTGTGCACCATTATCAACGAATTAGGAGTCAACCAATGCTTTGAAATGACGAACCAAGATATTAATTATGCAGGAGTGTTTTTCAGCGGCGGAACCCTGACACTAAGATTAGTTAAGGATAATAACCAAATTAACCTTACAATGACTAATTAAAACACTAATCTTACCAGAAGAATTATTGCAAGGATTATAATAATCCACTTTATTAACTTGAATGCAACTTTCCCCAATAAGTAAACAAGAACTAAGCCGATTATTATAGTAATAAGTGTTGTCACGTCAGCGCTTAATACCACATTAAGGTAAGAATCATACCAGTTAGCAGTATTATTAACCATTGAATCATTAGTTTCAGTATTATTCTGCGCAAAAACCAAAGGCAGGAACAATAAACACATTAATAATAATTCTTTCCTCATAATTTTCAGCCAACAAATAATTTATACTTGTCAAGATTGTCCAATTCCATTTTAATCCTCTTGATGATAATTTCTTTAGGATTAGGCATTAATGATATCCTATTGCTTATGTCCTCAAAACTTTCAAAAGGCTTCTCTTCCCTTTGTTCAAGAATTTCCTTCATATGCTTTTTCCCGACTCCCGGCAGTATTTCCAGCTGGTGCAGCCGTATGCTTATTGAACGCGCATTGTTGAAGAAATCAATCCACTTTTTCGGGTTCTCATCGATAATACTCTCCAATACTTTGTCAAAATTTATTTTTGCAGTGCTAGTAAGTTTTGAGTAGTCAATCTTGCCAATAACGTGATGAACCTTATCTCTCTTATCAGGGCCTATGTAAACGTTCTCCATAGGGCTAAGCACCACGTTCCTCTTGGGCACGAGCTCCAATAATACTAAATGCTCTTTTCCTATAACCTGCGCTGTTGGAATCCTCCTCCCTTCAAAAGGATGCCCGTGCTGCAAAAATTCCAGCACAACCGCGTAATCCTCTTTTATGTTTAAAGTATCTCTCATCATTAGTAAACCCACCGCTGAAAATTTTTTTAGCGTTATAAATGATGCGCCGCGCATTCAAATATTTTTTCAATCTCCTCATCAGTGAAAGGAATAACACTCATTTGCAGAATCGTTTTCAAATCGTCTTTGTCAGACGGTAAAATATCAATAATTTTAACAATTAATTCCCCTTTCAGCTTCGTAAAACTTAATGCTTCCAATTCTTTTTTCAAGGATTCAACCTGCGCTGTTTTCAATTTCTTGTAAGAAATTACGTGCTCCTTGGTTAGTTTCTGCTCCATTTCCAAATCCTTCCGGTCCTTAAGAATATTCTTTACTTCTCTCATTGTTACAAAATTTTCCTCAATAACTTCGAAATTCATAATCTTTTCAAGTGCACAGGCAGCACGAACACATCCTTTTCCTTGTTCAAGTCCTTAACCCTTACCCTGTACGCTTCACCCCTCTTTTCAACCACTATTCCTGACTTTTTCATAAACCTTCTGTGAATAAGATTCTTCTTGAAGCCCGGCTCCACGTTAATTAGCACGTTATCCCCGACTTTGAATTCCTGCAAATACTTTACAACACTTATTTTTCCCTTGGTTCCTGTCTTCTTTTTCAGCTTATCTCTGGTATTCTGCTGCGGACCGTGGCATCTTGTTACCATAATTATTCACCTAATTTTTTAATCTCTTTTTCAGCTCTTCAAGAGCGTATTCCTCCTGACAAGAACTGCATACCTTAAATAATTTGCTTTTTCTTTTTAAATATGTTCCTTTTATTTTCCCAAGAACTAACTCAGTAATTTCCTTCCCGCACGAATCGCACTTTGCCATGTTTCACATCATCCCTTTCAACTTTTTAAGGTTAAAATTTTTCTCCAAATCCTTAATTTTCCTCGGGTTCATCTTCTTGCTTAGCTTGCTTAACTGGTTAAAACTCTTAACCAATTCCCTGACTTCCTCCTCGCTCACCCCAGCACCGAAAGCAATCCTCTGCAAGCGAGTGCCCTTAATCTTCTTAGGATTCCTTAACTCCTCAAAAGTCATGCTCTGCAGTATGTAATCAAAACGCTCCATTTTGCCCTCCTGCAAATCCAGTAACTCCTTGGGCACACCTGCCACTCCGGGAATCATGTTCATTATTTTCCCGAAACTGCCCATTTTCTTAATGCCTTCTAACTGCTTGTGGAAGTCAATAAAGTTAAAATCACCCTTGAAGAATTTGCTGCTCGCTTCCTGCGCCTCCTCAACGCTGAACGCTTCCTGCGCCTTCTGCAATAATGACTTAATGTCGCCTAAACCCAATAACCTGCTGACAAAACTTTCAGGCTCAAACTCCTCCAACTCGTCAACCTTTTCGCCAGTGCCCAAGAATACAACCGGCGACTCTGTCTCATAGCACGCTGTTAACGCGCCTCCGCCTTTCGCTGTGCCGTCCATTTTAGTGATAATCACGTTCTTAATGTTCACTAATTTCCTGAAATTCTGTGCCTGCTCCTTCGCGCTCTGCCCAATATCAGCAGGAATTACTAATATGCTCTCATCCGGCTGAAACTCGCGCTTAATATCCTTAATCTCATCCCTTAACTTGTTGTCCAGCGCGTCCCTTCCCGCACTGTCTGCAATAATCAAATCATAATTGCCAAATTTGCCCTCAAATTCTTTGACAATTTTTTCCGGCTTCTTCGCACTCTCATCAATGAAGTAAGGCACCTGTATCTTTTCCGCCAATTGCTTAACCTGCTTCATTGCAGCAGCGCGGTAAGTGTCCAACCCCAAAAGTGCCACTTTATACCCTCTCTTCTTGTAATATTTGGCTAATTTCGCAGCAGTCGTGGTTTTACCCGAGCCGAACAAGCCCACTAAGAGAATTTTGTAGGGTTTCCCGCTTATTTCCAGTTTCTTGCCAGTGCCGATTATCTTCGTTAACTCGTCATAAATAATATAAATAAACTGCTCTTTCTTCGTGAATTTCAAGCCCTTCTCTTCCCGCACGCGCTTCCTAGCATGCTCAATGAATGAGAATGCTAAATTAGTGTCCACGTCGCTCGTGATTAACGCTTTCTGCATTTCCTTCAACACTTCTTCAAGTATTTTCTCGTCAAAATGCGCAGTCCCCTCTATCTTTCTAAGAATATTCCTCAGCTTATCCTGCAAATCGCCCAGCATAACAATACAATAATTGTATGTTCTCTTTTAAATTTGTTATTATTAGATTAACAGAAACGTTTTTAAGCAAAATAATTTAAAAATAAACACGTGAATAATATCAGCCAACCCTATAATGTTGTACAGCAAGAAACCCATCAGAGTAAAATGAAATCAAACCTGCCAACAAATCAAGACTATCTGGGTTTAACTTCTAAAATAACTGGTTTAGAAAATAATGTTAACACATTAAAAAGTGATATAACCCAAAAAGTGGACACTTTAGGAGACAAATATGACAAGTTTGAACACGGATATACGATAGATTCAGATGCAATAGCAACATCTATCAATAAAAATTATGACACAACCCAAAAAATGCATGAAATATTAAAAAGAGGAATAAAAATATGAGTGAAAACAATCATCAAGAATTAAAAGATAAACTTATCAAAAAATTTCCTAAATTGGAGGAGAATTTTGGAAAAGAATTAGTTTATGAATTAATTGATGAATACAAAAGTAAAGGATTTTATGATGATGTTATATTAAGCAGATCATATGAAATATTACAACTTAAATTAAAAACAATGTTGCCTTATGATGATGAACTGACTCCAATACCTTCTGGTAATGCTGATTTGGATTCTATTCTGCAGGAGAATACGCAGTTGAAGGGGGAAAATGTGGAATTGAAGATAGAGATTAACAATTATAAGATTAAAGAGAATAATTTGAATCAGGATTGGCAGAAACAATTGGAGCAGTTTAATGATTTGGATTCTATTCTGAAGAAGGATATTGCTCGCTTAAACCAAGAATTGGAAGCTGTTACAAAATTTAAGGAAACATATAAAAAATTGTATGACGAGCAGGTTAGTATAAATAATACTCTTGGAAAAAAAATTAATGGATTGGAAGAGCAAATTCATTATTATGAGAGTAATAATTTTGTTAGGGAATCTGCTGGAACTTATACTTTTTTTGATTACAAAACTGCTGAAAGTGTTGCCAAGAAAATATTAACCCTTCCTGATAAGTCAATGCCTAAAAATGAAGTTGACAATGTTATTGTAATTTTAGAGCAGTGCAAAGAATTAAACCCGAAATGGGATTATATTAATACTGCTGATTTGAAACAAGATTTAGAGGCAAAAATTAGATGAGTTTAATACAATTGTACGAAACTGCAGATAAAATAGAAACACTTACACCCCAAAATAATTTAAAACAATTATACAACAATTTGGATAACTTAATTATTCCAAATATTCAGGAAAAATTAAAGCAATTATATACAACTTCAAATACTTTAGAAATTTTAACTTTTCAGGATAGGTTAAATTTATTGGATAATGCTGAAAAAGCAATAAATGCGTCCGCGAATCAAGAGCATAATATTATGAAAAATAATATTGATTCTTTGACTGAAATTTTGGAAAACACCCGCTTATTGGTTGAGAATTCTTTTGAGACTAATTTCAATTATGAATTAAATTTTTTATCAAATTACGTTGAAGGTGATAATTTTATTTTCTGCAATAAGAATAATGGTGCAAAAGCAGATTTAAGTGTGAAAGCTGGAAAAGAAGGCATTAAAATTGATACTCTGTATTTCTACAATGAAGGTATTGAATGCTTCAATAAAAAAGTTGATGTTGAATTAAAAGCAAGAAAATCACATACCATAGAAAATTTAGTGCTTAATCCAGTATTGGATGAAGGCAATGTTTGGCTGGAAATTAAATGCGCCAAAAATGTTAACAATTTTGATTACGACAATATTATCCTCCGCACCAAAGATTATTATTTCAAGAAGAGCAATATAAAAGCAAGGAAAGTATGGGAAGTAACCAAGAAGATAGGAAATCTTGTAATAAAGAATAAAGATAAAATGCTAAAAATTTAATCACCACTTCTTAGTAGAAACTTTTTTAAACAGATTTTTCCCAATAATTTACTTATGTCTGGATGGTATCACAGGAATAAGGGAAAGTTTTGGACTGCCTTGATTGGAGGGGCAGCCACAGCATTAGCGCTATTGTCTCCTGCAGGCATAATTGCAGGAATTTCTTACATTGGCTCAGCAATAGCGTCCAACACTGCAGGAACAGTTATAAGCGGCAGTATTGGAGCAACAGGGATTGCAGGAATTTACGAATCAAATAAGAACAGGAAAGAAAGACTGGCAAACGCTTACGAATTAATCACATATGATAATAATGGTTCTGTTGAACTGAAAAGGAAGGATTTGGACTATTTTTACATGTTCGAAAATAATAACAATAATACTGGCAAATGTTTGACTAAACAAATGGATTATCCCAGCAGAGGAACTTATTTATTGGAAAAGAAAGGGGATTCTGATTACGTTTTAACCAATAACAAAGGTGATGAAAAGAATATCATTAAAGTATTAGCATCGGATAATGTGAAAAAGTACTGCTCAAAATATTCGCAGAAAAACAATCAAACAAGTGCAAGTGCAACTGCTTCTTCAAAAAAGAATTTAGAAAAAATAATCAGAGAAATAAAAGCAAGAAAAACGCCAAACCCGCAACCCTCACCACCAGCAGCACAGCAACAGAATCAGCAGATATTATCACAACAGACTATGAACGGAGTAACTTATTTTGATTATAAAACTGCTGAAGATGTTGCCAAAAAAATGTTAACTTTGCCTGATAAAACAATGCCTAAAAATGAAGTTAATGCAATTGTTACATTCTTAGAACAGTGTGAAAAATTCAATCCTGACTGGAATTACGCAAGAACTCCTAATTTAAAACAAGATTTAGAGGCAAAAATGCAATGATTTTGGAGCAGGTTTACGAAGTTGCGAGTAAGTTGGGGATTTACACTACTCAAGACAGACTCAAAACAATACACCGACTCTCAATTGAATTAAAATTAGAGGAGAAGGACAGTATACGAAGAAATAATTACTTGGGAATTAAGGATTTATTTAAAAAAGATTTGAAAAATGTATTATATTTTGAACCTAATATTGATTATGTTGATTTGATAATTGATTACCATCTGGAAAATAATAGTTTTGATTTGGGTGATAAAAATTTATTGAATAAGATTAATTCCGATCAATTTAATGATTTGAAAGAAAAAATCACTACCAAAGCAATTAATACGAGTTTATATGCTGAGGATGTTGATGTTAATGAAATTTTTAAATACTTTATCAAGAACAGCAAGCCTTTAAGCAAAGACAGGGAAGTGCTTATGAAATCTTTTTTTAATAGATGGGAAGGGATGAATGGTTATGATTTCAAAAAGAGTTTTCATGCTATTATAATAAGTTACTTGGATAATCCTGATTCTCCTGCTGATTTACCTAAATTTAGCAGTTTAGTTCTTGAAGGGTATACTCTTAAGCAGGATTTTAATAAATTAAAAAAGAATATTGAGGATAATAAGGAAGATTTAGAATGCCAATTACTGGAAACTAAATTATCAGTTGAGTCAAATAGTGCTGAAATTGGTAAAATTATTAATAATCATTTAAAGAAAGAGGTTTAAATATGAGTTCAGCAAATAATAACTTTGAATTATTATTCAAAGGAGTTGATTTAAGCACTTTAATAGTTCCTGACAATGCTAATGAAGTCATACCCGTAAGTGGTTATAGTTATGAACAGGCAGGTTTCATGCTGGCTTATAATTCTTTGTTAAATAAAGCAGATGAAAAACAAGTTTATAATTTTTTGTTAAAACATCCAGAACATGGTATTAATCAGGCAAAATTATTGTATTTAAGAGTTCTTTTAGATGTAAATGAGGAAGACTTGGAGGATGATGTTTCTGAAGAAGAAGATTTTTCTGATAATAAGGAGGATGAAGAATTGCCTGTTCAGTCTCCTGCAAAGAGAAATTCAGGAAGGAGTTCAAGATTGGTATATTTTGGGCATACTTTCGCAAGCAATCCAAATCAGGAAGGAGTTTACGTTGAAGTCTTCAAAAAAGAAGGCAGAGTAAATAGTGGATTATCATATATTAAGAACAGCAGCAAGAGCGATGACTCCATAAATGAAAACGTGTCAGTAAATTCTCTGGAGAACCTGTTGCTAATTTACAAAACAAAATTAATTGATGAAAATAATAAAAATTCTTACAATTTTGGAATATATGAAGACATTATGAAAATAGAATCCAGTAATCAAAAAATTAACGAATGGGTTGACAGCGTAAATACAACGTTCAATGTTTACAGGTTTTTGCAGGAAATTTTCAGGACGCACGTAAGCGCAAACAAGCAGCAAATAATTTCAAATAAATTTAATTTAGAAGATGTTTATGGTGATTTCCGCGCTTTGTACAGTTTTTATTCTGATATACGAAATTATGAAGACAATGGCAAGAAAATAAAAGTGCAGGATGCTATGCAGTCAGTCAGGAAATTGCTGACACCAAAAAATATTTACGGCAGAAAAGAAAGAAGCGGCAAGAACAGCATTGCTCTGAACAATATTGACGGAATATATGATAAATTTGCAGAGGACAGAATGATTCCAGACATTGAATTTATAATCAATAATGTGCAGGCAACTGCGAATGATTTTTCAAAAATTACTGAATGGATTCAGAATTTTTACAGGCATGACAAGCAGGAAAATGACAAATTTATCAAGGAAAGGTTAAAATTAGTGTTTGAAATGCTTGAATCAACACGCATTGCAGAAAAACATTATAGTAATAAGTTTAATGACATTAACTGGGTAATTCCTACAAACTAAAATAATTTCTTTATTATTTCTTCTTTTTTGAAGTGCTTTAAATTCTCGTATTCCTGCCCGCTGCCGAGGAAAATTATGGGCTTCTTGATTGTGTAGCCCACTGAAAGTATTGCTCCGCCTTTATTGTCAACGTCTGTCTTCGTGAGGATTACGCTGTCAATGCTTATTTCCTCGTTGAATACTCTTGCCTGCTCTACAACGTCATTGCCAGTGATTGCATCAGCAACGAAAATAGTCATGTCAGGATTATTCACTCTCTTAACTTTCTTCAACTCATCCATTAAATTCTTGTTCGAATGCAGGCGTCCTGCTGTGTCAATAATAACAACGTCATTGCTTTTCTTCTCTGCGTGCCTTACTGCGTCAAAAGCAACGCTTGCACTGTCAGTATCATAATCATTCGCAACAATATCCACTCCTAATTTCTCCGCGTGGTGCTTTAATTGCTCAATACTGGCAGCCCTGAACGTGTCACCAGCAGCCAAAACAATTGACAAGCCCTTCTTCTTTAAATAATATGCAAGTTTTGATATTGTCGTGGTTTTCCCGCTCCCGTTAACGCCCACAATCATTATAATGAAAGGCTTTTTTGACTTCACTTTTTTCAGGAAATCAGCCTCTTTGGATTCGATTAATACTTCGTCAAATGCTTTCATTAAAGCAGCGCTTATCACTTTCTTGAAATCCCTTTTCACGCTCTTGCCAATTAATTCAGATTCGAGCGATGCTTTTACTTTGTCAGTCACTTCCGCGCTCACGTTGGACTGCAAGAGTGTTAATTCCAGCTCCCAGAATATTTTGTCAAAATCCTTCTGCTCTAACTTTGTCTCAGTTACTGCTTTCTCAACTTTTTTGAAAACTTCATTAATTTTTTTCTTAAAAAAATCAAACATTTAATATTATGAAAAGTTCTGAATATTATAAATTTTGTTTATTCCTGCCTTAATTCCTGAGTTAATTTTAACAGCTCTGGCTCCATTTCCCTCATCTTATTCATCATTACCTGAGCATTATTGTTTAATTTGCCGATGAGATTGTCTGCTTCGTCAATCCTTTGCTGAACGTACTCTACAGCATCAGTAAGTTTTTTCCCAACAACTACTCCGCTACCCACTTCCAGCAAAATATTGCCTGTTTTTTCAGGAAAAGTTTTAATCATCACTCCCTCGCCCAATGGAATAATGACTTCATTCCTGCCCGCTTCCTTTAAACCTTCAAGTGTTTCTTTAACGCGCGAGTAACTGTCCATTCTGGGGTATAATTCCTGCAATTGCTTGTCAGTATTCATTAATTGCTGCCTTAAAATTTCGAATTCGTAGCTTTTCTCTTCAAGAATACTTTCCTGCCTCTTCCTTTTCGCAGCATTTTCATCTTTTTTTTCAGTAACCATTGCGCCACAACTCTTCTAATAATAACATTTCACTGCCCATTGCATAGTTTGAAATGAGCATTCCATTCCTGTTAACTATTACTCCTGATTTAACAATTTTGCTGTTATTAATCATTCCTTTCTCGCATTCAAGCCCTAATTCTTTATTTAAAATTTTGATTTCATCATTCGTTGCGTCAGGAGTGATTAAAGCCTTATCTCCGAATTTTACAATATTGGCTCCGACAGTGTCCACTTCACCTATTCTTCCTTTAACGACTTTGTAGCCGTTCTCTTCAATCATTTTGACTGTTTTGTCCTCAAAATTCGGGTTCACAAATGCAGTATTCTTGTTAATTATTATATTGTTGCCCAAAGCGTTAAGTTTCGTGTCAAGGATTACTAATTTGATTCCTTTAATTTTTTCAAGAATTTTTCTTTCATCCTTATTAATAATGTTCGGCGCGAATAATACTTTTTCATCGCCTGCAAGGAAAATGCTGACAGCGCTTGAATTGTAAATATTAGTTTCCACTAATTCAGTTTTTAATTCAGTTTTTAGTTCTTTTTTAATATTTTCCGGAGTGATTGTGGGTATTATTGTGAACTTGTCAGTTGTGTAAAAGAATATTCCAATGTTCGGATTATTGTAAAAATTAACTATTTGCATGATTAGTATTTATTTATGGACTTGCTGGTTTTCTTCACTACAAGTTTACTGGCTGGCTTTTTCTCCTTTACAGGTTTAGTCATTATAGTTTCTTCTTTCTTCTCTTCCTTCACTTCTTCCTTTTTACCTTTGGGTTCTTTCTTGTCATTTTTTGATTTTCCTTTGTCTTCTTCCTTCTTTTCCTTTTTCTTAATTTCTAATGAGGCTCCCTCCAAGTTAACGATTAATTCATCCTCTCCTCTTTTCTTCACTTCAACTTTGACTCTTCTGGGAGGATTCTTTATGCCCCTACTCCATATGTGCTGGTTTAATTCTTCTCCAATCAATACTTTTCCTCTTTCAACCCTCGTATTTTTCTCTAAGAATTTTTTAATAGTTACTAACGCGTATTTTGCCCTTTTAGTGAAAGGCACTCTTAGGTAATCCTTTGCTAAAGGTATTGTATATTTTCTTACGTCAAAATTTTTCATCATAAATATCACCATTTTTTCTATCTTATTTTTAGTTTATTCCTTCTCCAATTCCTTCTCATCTTAGGGTTTGCCCTCCAGCTGCTTATGTGCACTGAACGTTTTAATCCGCCGTACTTTTTAAGAATCACCCATCTAGGAGCTACCCTGTATCTTCTTTTTGCGCTTGCAAGTTTGGTTTTCAGAGAGGAGGGCTTATTGCTTGCCATTACTTGCCTGCCTCTTTGCTGATTTTGTATGCAGTATTATCCATTAATTTAACAGCTTTAGGGGTTAACTGCCTCCCTTTCTTCCCGCTTTTCATAATCTTTTCAACTAATTGCTCTTTTTCCAACTGCTGAATAATAGTCCTTAATATTTTTCCGCTGCCTTTGACAAATTTTTCCCGCCTTGAACCCCTGTTTTTCCTGCCGCCGTATTTTGTCCTTAATCGCTGGACCCCTTTGGGCCCGTGAACGTATAAATTCCTGAGAATACTTGCAGCCCTTAAATACCAGAACTCCGGCTGCGAAGGCACTCTTTCCTTGTGAATTCCAGTCTTTACAAAACTGCTCCAAACAGGCGACTTAATATTTTCCATTTTTTTCAATTCATCCTTTAAAGCATTTATTAATTCTCCTGCTTCAACATCATAAACAGTTACCATGATTAGAAACAGAAAAACGATTATTCTTTTAAAAACTTTTCTTAATTAAGCATAGAAATGAAAATGGAAGTCTTCTTCTATGTATCTGATTCTTTTAAAGAATTTATGAACTAGTTTAAGGCTTCTTTTATGATACTCAGGCAAGAATCCATGTATTCTTCTTGTCCCGCCTTCCCTTCTATCATCAAATTCTGCTGTTAAAGTATTAGGATAATAATTAAGTGCATCATATTTTATGATTAATTGATAAACTATTTTATCCGTGCCAATTTCATTAATCATTTTTATTCTTAGGAGTATTGCATTATCAAAGTCTTTCATTGTTTTGTGTTTTTTCCATTCTCCTTCAATTATTAAGTAAGAAGAAGTATTCACATCACTAGGTTGTATGAAATCATTAATTCTGGACGTTTTCTTTTTATTATTTATGGGCAGGTTCTCTAATGATTCTTCCAAATCCACATAATTAATATTATCTGCAAAGGCAAGCACATTACTCATTATCTAAAAATGATTAAGCAGTAATGTTTTTATAAACATTTGTAACAATTTATCGGTGAGGAAAATAATTGCTGAATTTACAGAATGTGTGAATCGATAGTTTTATAATAATTTTATTGTTAATTTATTATTCATGAAAGATAGTAAGAGATTGCCTGCGAGTACTGGAGGTATTGTGCAGTACTTTGATGATGCTGAGGCAAAATCCCATCTGACCCCGAAACAAGTTATTATCTTAACCGGAGTCCTGATTATTATAGTGTTATTATTAAAGTGGACTAACCTCTTTGGGATTTGAAGAACAATCTTTTAAAATGCCTGATTAATTACTTTTTATTATGCAGTTTTTTAAATCATTATTTGAACCGGGAGTAGTGGCATTAATTGGTGCGAGCGAGAAGAAAGGAAAAGTCGGCAACGTAATTTTTAACAATTTATTAAAGGCAGATGTTAAAGTCGTGCCAGTCAATATTAATACTAATCATTTCGGATTGTTCACCAAAGTTTATGAAAGAGTTACTGATTATGAAGGCAGTGTTGACTTGGCAATTATTGCCATTCCTGCGCGCTTCGTGCCAAGCGCTTTAAAGGATTGCGGGGAAAAAGGCATTAAAGCAGTCATTATCATAAGCGCTGGTTTTGAGGAAGCGGGGAATAATGAATTATCCGATGAAATCCGGAAAATCTGCGCGGGTTATAACATTGAAGTATTAGGTCCTAATTGTTTAGGAATTATTAATGCAAAGAATAAGCTGAATGCAAGTTTTTTTGAGGGAATGGTTCCTTATGAAAAGATTGCTTTCGTGTCGCAGTCAGGGGCTCTGGGAGTTGCAGTACTGGATGAAATTATTAATTCAGGGAATGGTTTGAGCAAATTCTTAAGCGTGGGCAACATGCTTAACACTTATTTTTATGAAATAGTGCAGTTCCTTGAAGAGGATGAGGATACTGACATAATCTGTTTATACGTTGAAGGTTTGAAGAAGGGCAAGGAATTCATACGCGTCATGAAGCACGTGAAGAAGCCAGTAATTATATTAAAAGCAGGCAATACGAAGAGCGGTTCCAAAGCAATAAACAGCCACACCGGCAGTTTAGCAGGAAGCAGCAGGGTTTATAAGGGAGTTTTCAGGCAGTTAAGGGTTTTCAGCGCGGACAATATTAGTGAAATGTTTTCACTGGCTCACTTGTTAATGGTTAATAAAAAATCTGAAGGGAATAATGTATGCATTGTTACTAATGCTGGAGGGGGGGGTGTTCTGGCAACTGATGCTTGCGAAACTAACGGATTGAACATTCCAGCCATTCCTTTAATTGTCAGGAAAGAATTAGATAAATTCCTGCCTGATTCATGGAGCAGGAATAACCCTGTTGACGTGTTAGGGGATGCTGACAGCACGAGGTATAGTAACGTGTTCAAAGCTTTGAACAATAAAAATTTTTACAACATACTTTTATGCATTTTAACCCCTCAGGGCATGACTGAGCCTTTGAAGACTGCGGAAGCACTGGTTAATTTTGCAAAAAAGAACAAGGACAAGAGGGTTTTTGCATGCTTTATGGGTGAAAGGAGTGTTAAGGAAGCAAGGGAGTGCCTGCATAAGAATAATATCCTTAATTTTAAGGAGCCCTATGATTTTGCACGATTAATTTCAAAAATGGTCAATTAATTGCCTGATTGAAAACTTTTTAAGGTGCAGTTTTGTTTTTTTAAGGATGAATTTCAGGAAGAGTTACTTGTTTCTTTTGCTCGCACTTTTTTCATTATTATTCACTGGTTTGGATTTCACGCACCACTCACATAATTCATGGCTGTATTATCAAATGATTGAATCATGGGATTTCCTGACAGAAAACCCTTACTTCGGGAGCCAGATTACTTATGCTTATGGAGTGCCTGCTTACGCACTTTCAGGATTGTTATGGTTCATTTTCAGCATTCATTCAATTAATATACTGGAAGGAGTGACAATTATTGTTAATTACATAATTTTAAGGAAATGGTTCAAGGACAGGAAGGATGACAAATGGATCAGCGTTTTAATGGTTCTGAACATTTTCTTCACCATTTTTGACGCTTACGTTGCAGCATTCAGCAACTGCTTATTCTGGCTGGCATGTTACGGCTTTTTTGAAAAGAAGAAATGGTGGCCAGTGCCTTTGTTAATTGCGGCATTTAATCATCCTTACGTTTTAATAAGTTCATTATTTTTTGTAGTTCAGGAGCCGATTTTGTTGTTGCCTTTCAGCATCATTTTTTCATACTTTATTATTGCATCAGAAGTGTTCACTAACCAGTTATTCCTGCCGGTTTACACTATATTTATGGGTATTGGAAGAATTATTGTAAATTATCTGCCAATTTTAATAATGGCATCCCACAGCAGGATTAAATTTAATCATTTTAAAATTGTTGAAGTATTCAGCAAAATTAAAGTAACAATGCCAGTATTATTAGTTACTTTATTAATATTTGCTGCTTTCGAGGGGGTTGTTGCAATTTATACATTAGTGTTGCAGCCCACTAACGCTGTTGATTTCACAATGTTTGAGGGTATTCCTAATGTTAACGGGACTCTCAGGGTTGTGGATTACTTATACCTGCCGAGCGTTTTCGTGCTTCCTTATGAAGGATTTGTTCTGCAGGCAGGAAGTTTCCGCGAGAATAATCCCCAGCACATGGTTAAATTATTATGGGATAATGAAAGTGATTACCAGAACTTTGTTGACAATGGAAATTTCAGCTACGTATTATTCTGCAAGATGTGCAATCCCCAAAGCAATGAATTTGAAATTCTGCAGAACTATTATGATTTAGTATGGGATAATGATTATTATTATTTGTATAATGTGCGTTAGAAATTTTCCATTCTGGCATCAACAACATAATAATTATTTTTGTCAAAAATTACTGGATTCAAATCAAGAGTTTTAACATTGCTCTTCTCAGCGAATTTGCTTAATCTCACTAATAATTTTTTAATTAATGCTTTGCTTATTCCTGGATTATTCCTGAATCCTTTTATTAACTTTTTAGCCTTTAACTCTTCTATCATTTCGCCGGCATCTTCAGAATTTATGGGGCACGCTCTGAAACTCACATCATCCAATAATTCCACAAATATTCCGCCAATGCCCAGCATGATTAGCCTGCCAAAACTATTATCGCATATTATGCCGAATATTAGTTCAGTGCCTTTCTGCTGCTCCTGAATAACCACACTCTCGCCCAACAGCATTAGCCTTTCAAATTCCTTAACTGCTGTTTTCCTGTCATTAACGTCCAATACCACTCCTTTCACTTCACTCTTGTGGGAGTATTTTTTGCTGTCAATTTTTAGCACTACTGGTTTGTCTAATTTGTCAAAAGCGCTTAATAACTGCGTTTTATTCCTGCACTCGTAGAAACGGGCAGTGTTAAAACCCCTGGTTTTCATGAATCTTAACGAGTCGCTCAAACTATGCATGCATATAACATTAATATTCAGGGTTTTAAAACATTACTTTTAAAAGTTAAAAATACACTTATATTATTCAATCTGGCCCGTTAGCTCAGTTTGGATAGAGCGACTGCCTTCTAAGCAGTAGGTCGAGGGTTCAAATCCCTTACGGGTCAATTATGAAAAAAACAGGATTAAGTAATTTTAGTTTAATATTATACTTCTTGGGTTTTTTCATATTCATATTAGTGCCTTTTTACCCTTTATATTACGCGTTTTACTACTATTACTTGGCTGTTCCAATGCCTTATTTTCTAGTATTATTGCCCGTAGTATTCATAATATTATATTCAATTTACGCCTTATTGTTTATACTTGAGGCAAAAATAGTGCTTGGATTACTGAATCATGACGTTAAAGAAGGGAGTTTCAGCACTAAACAAATTAATCACGCACTAATATTATGGATTTTAAGCAACACTTTCAACAGCATTATTGAGTCAGTGCTTGACAAATTATTAATACCTAAAACTACGATTGCAGAATTATTGTTCACATTATTCGGCAGGAAAGTCGGAAAAAATATTCACATAGGCAGCCCTGTTTTTGACCCTTACCTGACTGAAATCGGGGATAATACTGTTACTGGAAAATATGCATTAATCCTTGCGCACCAGATGGTTGGGGATAATATTTACATTAAGAAGACGAAGATTGGCAGGAATGTTACAATCGGCGCTTATGCAATTATAAGCCCAGGAGTAACAATTGAGGACAATGTCATAGTCGGTGCAAATAGTTTTGTCAAACAAAATGTGGTGCTGGAGAATGGTTATTTTTACGCTGGCGTTCCTGCCAGGAAGATTAAGAAAATCAGTCAAAAACTGAAACATTAAGCAGTCTTCTCACATCATTATTTAATGCCTCAATTTCTTCAACGTACCTACCAAGCCACTGGATAATAGTGCTCTGATAGAATAATCTCAGGAAGAAAGGAAGCAAAGGCTTCAACAACCTGCTGTTCCTCCACATCTTCTTATAATCAAGCTCTAAAGTGTACGAAACCCCGAATATTCCCATTATTTTATCACCCTTAACGTAGTAAGCATTGGAGGAATACTTGAATTTTAAGCGCGCAAAATCATCCAATTCTTTATAAGCGAACCAATCCCATTCTATCGCGTTAATTTCAGCGCTCTTTTCAGTGTGAACGTACCTCGTTTCCGCGCATCTTAAACTATATTTTTCCAGAAACATATTGTACAAATTTATGTAATACTCGCTTAATTTTACAATGCTGCCTTTGTTTTTAATGCTTAATTTGTCAATGGGGACTTCGCAAGTTTCAGCCATTTTCTTAAAATCCATACTAATAAGTAGTATTGTTTTTAATTTAAAACTTTCTTCAACAAATTTTTTATATACTGTAATTTAATTAATTGTTTAATGAAGTTTAAATGCGCGCAGTGCGGGAATTGCTGCAGGGATTTCGGAAGAGTGTCAGAAAAGTATCCTTTGCTGAGCAGTACTGGAGTAATATTCCTGAACAAGCCAAGAATCGTGCTGTATGACTGGGAGCGCAATTTATTTCCTGATAATAAAGTAGTGCCTTGTGAAGTGTTCTATGATGATGCTAAAAAAACAAGCATCATTATGAGTTACACTTTGGCTGATAACTGCCCTCATTTAAACAACAATAAATGCAGTATTTATGATAAGCGGCCCATGGCTTGCAGGGGATTTCCATGCCCTTACAGTGATGTTGATTTTATCAGGGATTTTAACAAAGTGGTGGATAATTCAAGAATCTGCAAAGCGGAGATGCCAAGGGAAGAATTATACAATTATTTGGGCGAAACAGAAGGAGGAAAAATTGTTTTTACAAATCAGAAACTTATCAGGAAATCTTATGAAAGGTACGGGGAAAATTTTATTTACTTGTTCATGAAAGCAACAAATGACAGATTAGTGGGTAAATTCTTGGCAGAACTGCAGATACGCCATGGCTATTCATTCATTATCAGCGACAAAAATATTGACTATATTGTTAATAAAATTGATAACGGCAAAAAAATAATGTTTTCTGACTTGTTCAAACAGTATACTGGCGCTGATTTGAGAAATAATTTTTCAGATAATTCATTTAAATTGGTGGAAAAAATAATTAATGGACAAAATGCATGAGAATAAAACTTTTTAAAACAAAAACAATAATTATTATATTTGTTGGGTCCGTAGCTCAGTCTGGATAGAGCGACAGCCTCCTAAATAAGTGATGAGAAGAAGGTCAACTGAATTTATGATGACACTGACCTACTCAGATATTGGAGACAGCTGTAGGCCGGGGGTTCAAATCCCCTCGGGCTCGCAAGTATTTTTTTTTATAAATGGTTGAATACGTACTTTTCCTGATTATTTTTCCTGAATTTTAAGTAATGCTCATTTTTTGAGAATAAGTATAAAGGTTCATTATTTTTGTAACTGAATTCTGACGAGTAAGTTAATCCAAGATTTTCTAATTCTTCCAATGAGAATTCTTTGTCTTTAATAGTCTCAATAAATTTAGACAAATTCATGGATTATTTCAATAAATAATCAAAATTATAAGTGTTTGCTTTCGGATAATTTATTAAATAATCAGTAACCCTTTTTATAATCAGGATTATGGAACTGAAAATGTGGGTTTTCCTGATACTTGGACTATTAATTATAGGGTTCTTAATCGCTGTAAGTTTCAGCGGAGTACTTAATTTAACATCCTTTGCCCCAAGCCCTGAAAATGTACTTAATGCAGAATTCCTTAACCTGTGCCAGAGCAAATTAAGCATTTATTCCCATGCAGGCATTGAGAGCAACAGGAAAAGTTTCTGCTGTTCAAATGTGGACTTGAATAGTAACAATGTGATAAGTACTGACGAGTATTGCAGCCATTTCTGCACTAATTGCCATACTGGCGGATTAAGCGCCCAGGAATTATGCTCTGACGAACCAATAAATTATTATATTAATATGGAGTTGTGTTAAAAATAATGATTACAATAACAGAAACCCTTTTAATAATTATTTTTTCATTCATAGCATCATTTGCAACCACTTACTTCATAATGCCCCAGAAAGGCAGGAATACTTTTGAAGCAGTTATCAAGGGAATATGCGTTTCCATTCTTGTTGGAATTATGGTCCTGCTAGTGTTAATAACGCAGCAGTGAATAATGGAACTGTCAGGTCATCCCACTTGCTAGGGCTTAATAATTCTGCAAAAGCAATAAGAACTGCCTGAATTATTGCAGTAATGCTGAAACCCTGAAATAAAGAAATTATTGCTAAACTGCTCACAGCCATTGCTGTTGAGCCTTCCAGTGTGCGGTTGTTGATTAATTTGTTCTTCCCGAATTTTCTGCCGATAATGCTTGCCAAAGGGTCTGAAATTGTCAGGACTAAAATGCTGATTAGGGGGATAATATTATTATCTGCAATTATCGAATAATAAACCATCAGAGTTATTGAAACGCCGTACAAAACAGGGCCTTCAAGGAAATTCTTCTCCTCTTTCTTTTTTATTGCTTTGTAAACGTATTTCAGCAGAGGCGTTTTTTTCCGCGCCAGAAAAAGCATAAGGGTTATTACTGCTGATGCGATGAGCAAATAATACTTGTTTTCTGCAATGAACAAGAATAATATTGAAAATCCTGAGAAGAAATGGACAAGATTCCTTGCAGTCCTGCCTCTGATAATTTTCTTGTAATGCAAAGTTAAGGATATTAGGAGGACAACTGCCACGTAAGCAAACAACAATAATACTAATAGTAAATCATTCATTCATAACAATATTGGCAGCCTTTTTAAATAATTTTTTAAACCAAAAAAACACTTTAATTAATGCCGGGCTTATAATATAAAGGATAGTATGTCTGCCTTCGGAGCAGAACATCGGGGTTCGAATCCCCGTAAGCCCTAAAAATTTATAAAAAGATTATTCCCTTTAACATCATTATGAATCTGAAAATTTTGGTGCATCCTTACACTGCTTTCATGCAGCTTCCAGAAAGATTGGCGGATGAATATGATAAATTCATTGAAAGTGCTGATAAAATTATCATTTTCTATTCCCCTGTGCATGAAAGTGTGAAGAACTTATTCTACTGCCTTACAAGCATACCTTTTGAGGAATTAAGCAACAGGAATAATGTAGTATTAATCCCTACTTACTCCCATACTGGAACACTCCCTCTTGAAAGTGCTGAGAAAGTTAAAGAGATTATTAATGAATCAAGGCTGGAAGAGGTTATATTCGCAGGGCAGACAATTGATTTCGGAGGTGCAGGCTCATGCGTTGACGGAGTAATAAGGGCAATGAATGATTTGGTTAAGGATGAAAGCGTCAACTTCAGGTTAGTGAGCAAATTGTTATGCTCAATGAACGGATACTGCAGGGAATTAAAAAAAGAAATGAATTGCAGCGAAATATACAGCACAAACAGAAACATCATAATTTGTTAATTGGAAACTTTTTTAAATAAAATAATTCCAATAAGAACATCATGGCAATGGAATATTTAAGCAAAGCAAAGGAGATTGTGGAAAAACTGACTAATGTCATTAAATGCGAAAATGAACTAACTGAAATAAAAAACCAGCAGTCGTTATATTGTTCAGAAATATTTACAGACATGTGCTCTTACTTAGCAGAGCTTCCGGAGAAGTATGCAAAAAAATTTGAAGAATTAAAAAAAATTGCTGGTGCAAGGAAAATAGAAGCAGGAGAAACATACAGATTGGCTTATTTGACTATTGCTCAAAACCCTGCGAACAAGCCCGAAGCGCAGTCATTAGCCAGTGAAGGAGCAATTCTTTATAAAAGTGCCGAGAATATTGAATTCTTGATTAAAAAAGAGTAAAAGTTTTTAAGTGTTTTTAAGTTATTAATTATTATGCCTAAAATTAAGAAGCATAAGAAAGATGATGAAGCAGTCATTAACCAATTGAAAAGATTGCAGGCGGATTTTGACAATTACAAGAAAAGAGTAATTAAGGAAAAAGAAATAGTTGCTGGTAATGCGTGCGCTGAATTGGTTAAGAAGTTGCTGCCCGTTATTGACTCTTTTGACAAGGCAATGCCTTTAATAACTGATGAGGGCGTGAAACTCATTCGCAAGAATTTGATGAAAACCCTGAAAGATGAGGGATTGGAAGAGATTAAATCAAAGGATGAAAAATTTGACACTTTCCTGCATGAGGCTGTGATGACTGTGAATTCCAAAGAAGCGGAAGATAATGTTGTCGTGGAAGAGGCAGAGAAAGGATACAAATTCGGTGGCAAAGTTATCCGCCCGGCTAAAGTAATAGTGAATAAAAAGCCTTAAAAAAGGAATTTTTCTTATAAAATAGGATATGAGCGAGCTTGAGAAGATAATAGAAAAAGAGCAGAAGAATTCCAAGGATATTTATAATTTCATTAGTGAGGAATTCCGAAGAATGGCAAGCTTATACATGAATGGAACTCCTTTAATAAATGATGAAAACAGAATCGCGTATAAAAAATTATTCTACAATTGTTATAAAGTAATTGCTGATTATTTAAAAGAGAATAGGGGGATTCATAAATTCTCATGGGACAAGTATAATATCTGCCTTAAGAAAATGGGTGAGAGTGATAAAGGTTTTATGGACTTAAAATTAGCAGTAAAAGATGAAATTTGCCAGAAGATTAATTCAATCATTGACCAATCTGCTGAAAAGAATCCCGAAAAGAAGAGAAACAGCGAACCTTACGTTGAAAATCCAAGATTGGCTTTCACTTTCTCAATAATAAGTTATAATATACTGACAAATTTTGAATTTGCAAGAAAGAGAAAAGAGAATAGTGCAGAACCTTACTGGATATAATTCTTTGTTGGTGTCTTGCCACAACATTTATAAATAATGATTGTTGGTGTTCTATACTAACAATGATGTTTGAGGTGCTGTTGAAAAATGGGCAAAACAATTGGTATTGATTTGGGCACTACGAAGTGCTGTATGGCTATTATTGAGGGAGGACGCCCGCAGGTTATCCCTAATGCTGAAGGCGACAGGATAACGCCGAGCATAGTGGCTTTCACAAAAGAAGGCGACAGGCTGATTGGTCTGCCTGCAAAGAGGCAGGCAGTGGTTAATGCAGAGAATACAGTTTTTCATATTAAAAGATTCATGGGCAGGAAGTATGATGACAAAGCAATAGAGTACGACATCAAGCATTCGCCTTACAATGTTACAAAAGTAAGCAACGGCGACGTAAGGGTTGAGATTAACGGGAAAAAATATTCTCCCCCTGAAATCAGCGCAATGCTATTGCAAAAATTAAAAAAGGATGCTGAGGACTATTTGGGAGAAGCAGTTGACAGCGCAGTAATTACTGTGCCTGCTTATTTTAATGATTCGCAGAGGCAGGCAACCAAGGATGCTGGCGAGATTGCAGGATTGAAAGTGTTAAGGATTATTAATGAGCCTACTGCGAGCAGTTTAGCCTATGGTTTGGACAAGAAAGAGGACAAGAAAATTGCAGTTTATGATTTGGGTGGCGGAACTTTTGACATCAGCATATTAGAGATAGGCGACGGAGTTTTTGAAGTGAAATCCACTAACGGTGACACTCACTTGGGGGGCGCTGACTGGGACCAGAAAATAATGGAATGGATTATTAAGGAGTTCAAGAAAGAGCACAATTTTGACTTGTCAAAGGACAAGACAGTAATGCAGCGCCTGAAAGAAGCCAGCGAGAAGGCAAAAATTGAATTAACAACTAAGACTCAGACAGAGATTAACATACCTTATATTACTATGAATGATGGCTTGCCAATGCATGTGAACATGGCTCTTTCGCGCGCAAAATTTGAGGCAATGACTGCTGAATTGCTGGCGAAAACTATTCCTCCATGCACTAAGGCATTAAAGGATGCAGGCTTGAAAGTGTCAGACATTGACGAAATCATACTTGTCGGCGGGCCTACGAGGATTCCGGGAATCCAGAAAAAGGTTGAGGAATTCTTCAAAAAAGAGCTGAATAGGAGCGTTAACCCTGACGAGGTAGTGGCTATTGGCGCAGCGATTCAGGCAGGAGTGTTAGGTGGAGAGATAAAGGACGTATTATTATTGGACGTGACTCCTCTCAGTCTGGGTATTGAAACTCTTGGAAGCGTTTTTACAAGGATGATTGACAGGAATACGACTATTCCTGTAAAGAAAAGCAAAGTGTTCAGCACTGCTGCTGATAATCAGCCAGCTGTAAGCATTCACGTTTTGCAGGGAGAGCGTGAAATGGCATTGGATAATCATTCGCTCGGAAGGTTTGACTTAGTGGGCATTCCTCCTGCGCAAAGAGGCATTCCGCAGATTGAAGTCACTTTTGACATTGACGCTAACGGAATTATTAACGTGAGCGCGAAGGATTTGGGCACCGGGAAACAGCAAGCAATCAGCATTAAGCCAAGCACTGGATTAAGCGATAACGAAGTTGAAAAAATGAAAACTGATGCTGAAAAATTTGCAGAAGAGGATAAGAAGAAAAAGGAGAATGTTGAAATTGTGAACAAAGCCGAAACAATGGTTTACACTGTTGAGAAAACCATTAAGGAAGCCGGCGACAAGATTGACAAGAAGACAAAAGAGAAACTGGAAGAAATGACTGCTGAACTGAAAGAAATACTCCCTAATGAGAATGCTGAAGAGATAAAGAAGAAATTGGACGCTTTAGAGTCTGAGATTCAGAAATTCACCACTAAATTGTACGCGGAAGCAGCAAAGAAAGCGCAGAAAGAGAAGCCTGAAAAGCCCAAAAAAAGTGATGATGATAACGTAGTTGACGGTGAGTATGAAGAGAAGAAGTAATAATGGCTGCTGATTATTACAAAACTTTGGGTGTGGGCAAGGATGCTTCAAAGGATGAGATTAAGAAAGCGTTCAGGAAATTAGCGCGCAAATATCACCCTGACATTAACAAGAATCCTGGTGCTGAGGAGAAATTCAAGGAGATTAATGAAGCGTTCAGCGTGTTAAGCAATGACAGCAAGCGCGAGCAGTATGACATGTTCGGCACTGTTAATGACGGAGGATTTTCAGGATTTAATCAGCAGAGTGGTTTTAATAATTTCTCAGGTTTTGAGGACATTTTTAATGACTTTTTCGGCTTCAGGAGCGGAAGAGGCGATGAGCGCAATCCTTACACTGGCGAGGATTTAAAGGTGGACGTGAGCGTTTCACTGGAAGAAGTTTATCAGGGAGTTAATAAGAATGTGAGTTTTTACGCTTACGTAAAATGTGATGAGTGCAACGGGAGCGGCGCCCGCGACAAGAAAAGCGTTAAAGTATGTCCTGAGTGCGGAGGGGATGGGACAGTAATCCGCAACATAATGATAGGGCCTTTAAGGATGCAGAACAGGGCTCAGTGCCGCGAATGTAGCGGAACAGGCACTATTATTGCAAACAAGTGCAGGAACTGCAATGGTGAGGGAAGAGTTAAGGAAGAAGTGGATTTTAAAGTCAAGATTCCTAAAGGAATCAGCGACAATACAAGGATTCGCCTTAAAGGCAAAGGCAACGCGGGAAAGAACAATAATGAATCAGGTGACTTGTACGTCTTCGTGACTGTGGAAGAGCATGAATTTTTCGAAAGATTTAATGAGAATTTATTAACAACTGTTGACATTAGTTACAGCCAGGCAGTGCTCGGCGACAAAATTAACATTAACACTTTCAGCGGTGACGTGATGATGAAGATTCCGAAAAGCACGCAGCCTGATACTGTATTCAGATTAAAAGATAAGGGTTTGCCTGTAATGGATTCTGATAATTACGGGGACTTATTGGTTAAAGTTAATATAAAAGTGCCTGAAAAGATAAGCCAGAAAGAGGAGGAATTAATCAGCAAACTCGGCAGGCTTGAAGGCAGGAAAGTTAAGCCAAGAAAAGGATTCTTCGAAAGGTTAAGGGAGCATTTAAAATAATAAGATTATTATATTCAGCAAATTCTCTGAATTATTAAATCAGGGCTTGTAGCTCAACTGGTTAGAGTGCCACGTTCGCAACGTGGAGGTTCCGGGTTCAACTCCCGGCAAGTCCAAATTTTTATTCTATTGGCAGTGTTAGCTGTGATATTACTGCAGAATCATTGTCCATGCAGTAGCAGATTTGGGCATCAGTTATATTGTCTGCTTCCACTAAGTAATAAGTGGCGTTTTCAATGCCTGTGCAGTAAGTAATGCACTGGCTGTCGTAAGCAGTAAGTGCTGGAGTGCCGAAGAAGTAATTATAAGCAAACATTCCTACTGAAAGAATTATTCCAATAATGAAAATTATCTTATTTTTGTAATCTCTTCTTAAACCCCATATTGAAAATAATAATCCATAAACAGGCATTATGAAAGGATAAATCAAGCTTATTGCAGCCCAAAACAGGAATCCTTCACTCTTGGATTTCTTATCAGAATAATAAGCAGTGATTGATTTCCCGAACAATAACAGCAGGGATAATATTACCAAAGGCGCTGCGTATATTAAGTAATAATAATCAACAGATAATATTCCTATTATTAAGTAATAAGCTGCCTCGAAGAATACATAAATTTTAGTGAAAATAAGCGCGTAGGATTTCTTAGTTATTAATAAATAAATTGCAACGAGAGGCATTCCATAATAAAATAATGAAAGCACAAAATTGAGTATGTCAAAATTTTCCGCAAAGTAAAGGTATAATGAGTAAATATTGAATAATCCCATTAATCCAAGAATTACCAGGAATATTGTTACATTCAAAGGTAATTTGTTCTTAGTAGCCATTAATTAATTAAGGGTAATGGGTTCTTTTTAAAATTATTGTTTTTTATTCAATCTTTTTCCTTTTTGCAAAAATATCCTTTAACTCCTGATTTATTGCGCCTCTTAAACTAACAGGGCTTACTCTTGGCGCAGGCTTTGGTGCAGCAAGAGGAGACATAGGAATCATATCCTGACTAATGAATGAAGGAGTGCCGGAATTGCCCTTCAAGTAATTAACATTACTGCTCAAAGTGTTCACCTGGTTTTCCAAATCATTAATTCGCAACGTATATTTTTTCACTTCCTCGTCAATCCAGTCCGGAAATTTCAGCACAATATTCATAACTTTTTCAACAACGTCCCCTAATTCTTCAACTTTCTCTTCCAAACCACTGTCTCTGCCTAAATGTTTTATTAACATGCTTGTTTTGTATTCTGAACTAGTATTCTCTGATTGTTTGGGAACTTTAACGTAAGAATTATCAGCAATAGTATTATTCTCCGCCTGCCCTGTCTTCTCTTTCAGATAATTCAGCAAATTATTATTTGACATTTTCATATTTTCTGATTAATCCTTTGTTTTAATAGTTTTTCATACCCTCAGCAAGTAGTTACAACAAGCAGGAGCCAAATTTTTAAAAACAGCAAAAAACAGTAATTAACCATTGCTCGAGTAGTATAGTTTGGATAGAACAGCAGGTTGCGGACTTGCAGACCCGGGTTCAAATCCCGGCCCGAGCAATTCTTTTAAATATTATCCGCCAGTTTTAGTTCATCAACTGCTTCTTTCAGGTTCATTCTTGCGGTTACCCACGCGCTAAGCACTTTATCCTGCAGCAGGAAATACTCAGCAGGGTAGTCCCTGCTCCTTAGCGTTTCGGGAATTTTTGCATTGCCCGCATAAAAATATCCTGAGCCTTTTATAATATCATTTTCTTTTGATAATTTAATGTTCATAATTTTTTCCAGTTCGCTTATTACTGAATCAAACACTCCGCACGCGCCGTTGCTCTGCACTAATTCCACTTCAAAATCCAGCATTCTGTCAATTGAGTAACTGCATTCCAGGTTCACTGGCCCGACTTTTTCATCATTTTTTAATAAGTAAATATTAGAATAATTAAACAACGAGTTTTGTTCCCCGTTCTTCTCAAAAAAATAAGTTATATTCCTGCAGATTTTAAACTCATTCCATATAAACCCTTTTATGTCAGGATTGTAGAATAAGAATTTGATAAAACCACCTTCAGGACTGGTTGACGGGACTAAAACGTAGCAATGATTCATTTCTCAAAAAAAATAGTTAAATTGTTTTATATAAAAAACTTATTATTTTCAGCAAGTTTTATAAATAAGATTATTTATTCTTATTAATTATGAAGTTTGAGAAAAATTTCGGTGAAATCACTATTGATGGAAAGATAAGTATTAATTCTGCAAAAACAATTTATGAAGAAAATATTAATGATTCTGATGAAAGGTCTGAATTGCTTTTCAAATTATATAATCACTGCATAGAATGCCATCCTAAAGAAGGGTTGGATAATGCACTGATTAATTACTGCGAAACAAAACACCCTGGACTTAATCTTAACTGGAAAAAAGAGAAGTTCATGGACTGGCTGAAAGAAGTTAAGGGCAATTAGAAAAATTTCAGATAAAGCCTTCTTTTTTCATCATTAAGTATGGGTATCCTCTCTTGTCTGCTTTTGAAACGTCCAATCCCAATTGTTCAGCATATTCAAAGAGCTTCTTCCGCGCGGATTCAACACTCCCAAAGTCTTTCAGCGCTTCAATCTCAATGAAATAACCCAGTCCTTCAACAGTGTCCAGCACTACCTCAAACAAGTCTTCGTGTTTGAACAAGTCCCTCTTCTTGTTCACAGTAACTAATTTGCTAAAGTTAAGGGCTGAAAGAATCTTTTCAAACTGCTCAGCATCCAGAATTTTTGTTTCAAACTCGTCGCAGTGCGTGTTAATTTCAGCGCGTTCAGGATAGTAATGTTTGTAAGTCAGCAAACTATTGTCGCCAAATTTTCTGATTCTGAACCATTCGAAAGGGAATTTTTCACTAGCAAAATTCTTGTGCGCGGGAGTGTAATAATCATCTGATTGGGCTGAACTTCCGGCAAAAGTGCAGTCAGTGCTTAGTTTCTCTTTTAATTCTGAAAATTCTTCCTTGTTAATTGGAATTTTAATCTCAATCTCAACATTATTATCAGCCATTAATTAAAAATGATTAAAAACTATTATAAAAAACTTTTCCACTCTAATCCCGGACTAATTTGCTGGTTATTTTCTGGTAGTGGAGTCCCTGAATTGCCAATTCAACTGCTACTGGGAATGCCTTAATTTTTGTGAAGAACGTTTTTATTAATAATTTCCAGTACAGGAATCTTGAGCTGGATTTCACTCCTATTTCCCAATTGCTTCTGGCAAGGGCAAGTATATTATTCCAGGTGATTCTTCCCTTTGCCACTGGGTTATAATCCTGAATAAATTTGGCTATCCTTTTGTAGTACTCTTTTGGTGAATAAATAGTTGACAATATCTTCTTATAGCCTTTAATGAGTTTTTCTTTGCCCATTATTGGGATAAAATTAATGTCCCCATCAGTATTCCCTCCGCTCGTCTCTTTAAGGATTCTGCCCTCACCTTTTAATCTCTTCCATAGCTTCGTTTCAGGCAGTGCGGTAAGCACTCCCACCATTGCAGTAACAACTCCTGACTCTTGGATTAACTTAATCTGTCTGTCAAAAATGTTCTCCTTATCATTATCAAACCCTACAATGAATCCGCCCATTACCTGCATGCCTTTTCTGTGAATCTTCTTAATAGTGTCAACCAAGTTCCTCTTAACGTTCTGGAACTTCCCGCACTCCTTTAACGATTCAGTGTCAGGAGTTTCAATGCCCAGAAAAATTTTTTCAAAATTAGCATTAACCATTAACTGCATTAATTCATCATCATCAGCCAAATTAGTGCTGGCTTCAGTCAATAATTTGAACGGGTAATTGCGATTTTTCTGCCATTCAATTATTGATGGCAGCATTTCTTTCACATTTGACTTGTTCCCGATGAAATTGTCGTCCACTATGAACACGCCGTCCCTCCAGCCCTTGTCGTACAATATTTGGAATTCCCTGATTACTTGTTCAGGAGTTTTCGTCCTTGGAACCCTGCCGTTCATTATTATGATGTCACAAAAATCGCAGTTGAAAGGGCAGCCCCTTGAATATTGTACCAGCATTGTTGAATAATCGCTGAAATTAATCAAATCCCAGGAAGGAATTGGTGTGCTCCTTATGTCCGGCCTTTCTGTTGAAGTGTAAACTTTGCGGGCTTTGTTCTGCTTCAAATCATTAATGAACAAAGGCAGAGTTATTTCAGCCTCATTAAGTATGAAATAATCAACGTTCTTAAAATTCTTATAACCAGTAGTGAATGCAGGCCCGCCGCACACAACTTTCCTGCCTAAACTTTTGCACTTATTTATTATTCTCTGAGCTGCTTTCTTCTGCACTATCATGGCGCTTATGAAAACCATGTCAGCCCATAATATGTCATCATTTGATATTTTGGAAACATTCTCGTCAATTACCTTCTTCTCCCAATCCTTAGGCAGTAATGAAGCAACAGTTAATAATCCTAACGGAGGGTACAGGCTCTTTTTCCTGACATATTTTAAAACAGTGCTGAAACTCCAGAAAGTTGAAGGGCACTCAGGGTATATTAATAATACTCTCATTCTCATAAATAAGCGCTATGTTTTTTTAAAGTTTTATAAAAATTCAATCAATGGGTAATTAGAAAAATTTTTTAATACAATCATTTTAATCTCTTTTCTGAATTATGGCATTAGAAAATAAGATTTTATGTGAGGAGTGCGGTTCTGACAGGGAATTAATCACTGATAATTCATTCTATATCTGCCCTGACTGCGGATTATGCTATGACAGGGTAATGGTTAATCAGAGAGCAAGATTTTTCGAAGGAGAAAGTAACAAAGACACTTATCACGTTAACAACCCCCTCATAATCGGCACAAAAACTCTTATTGGTCACAAGTATGAAAGAACTGATGCCTCCAAGAAAAGCATTACTCCTAATGTGATGAGAAAGATTAAAAGATTAAAGAAAGAGCAAATCAGGACAAAGGGAAGTTATGAGAGGGCGATGCAGGAAAGCTCTAATTATATTGATTTCCTGAAATCCTACCTTCCTGAGCATGCCTTCATGACTTTTTACAACATATTTTCTTCATTAGTTAAAGCCAAATTCTTAAGGGGCAGGAACATACCTGAGATTTGTTTTACCTGCGGGTATATGGCTTTGAAAGTCCATAAAAGCGAGCGGAATATTGGATTATACGTGAAGGATTTGAAAGACATGAAGAATGTTACAATTGCCATAAAAAAAATTGTCCAGCGTAAAAAGCAAATCATGAAGAGCGGCTTGCTCAGGGATTATGAATATTCAAAGAAAAAGGATGATTTTTCATGGGGTGATGTGGAGTCAAAATTATGCTTATCAGGCGCGGAAATAAACGCTTTAAGAACAATTTATAATATTTTAAGGGGAAGCCAAAGTGCTATGGGCAAGCAACCTTCAACCATTGCTGGAGGGCTTATTTATTTTATGTTTAAGGAAAACAAAAAAGTGTCGGATAGGAAAGTCAGGATAACCCAGGAAAAAGTTGCAGAAGTCATAAATATTACTGCTGCTATAATAAGAACAAGAGTAAATGAATTCACCGGAAGCAAAGAAGTGATTAATTTAATAAAACAAGTCAAGGATAAGTACATCTTCACTGAATAGTGGAATAGTTGTAATAAATTATATAAATAGCGGAAGTTTCTGGATTAAGTTATGGGGGAAGTTAAGAAGAACAATTTAGTCGGGCTCTTTTTAAGGAATAAGCCTGCTTTTATCCTCATGAAGATTTACTCCTGCAAGAGCCACTGCTACGCGAGCAGGATTGCCAAGGACGTTGACTGCACTTACTCCCACACAGTAAGGATTATACAAATTTTTGAAAAGAGCGGGTTGCTGATTTTTGAAAAAACTGGCAGGACTAAGACAATACAATTGACAAAGAAAGGCAGGAAGATTGCCGAGAACCTTAACCGCTTGATTTCTTCAATCAGGAATGACTAATTTCATCTATTTTCTCAGCATACTCGCTGATTCTGTCAATAATTGGCTGCACTGAATAATTCATAATATTCTTGCTGAATAATTCCTTTAAAGGCATGAATTCAATAATCCTGTAACCGTACGCTGTCCTTTCAACAAGATTCGCCCCCTTCAGCCTCCTTAAGTGTCGGCGGATATTGCTTGCAGTCCCGCCGTCCTCGCCTTCAAACTTTTTGATAATATCCTCAATTTCCAGGAATTCCTGCCTCTTGCCTGCTTTCACGAATAAGTAGAACAAACTGCTTATTATGTCCCTGCTGTCGCCTGACTGCAATAATCCTATGCTGATTAAGAATTTGCGGGTTAATGCCTTCAAATCCTCGCTTGCAGGTTTTTCAAAACGCCTTAAAGTAATCTCGTCAATAGGAGTGTCCTTGAAAACCCTTTTCATAAATATTAAATAGTAGTGAATAATATATAATGTTTATGGCTGAAATATCCGCAGACCGCTTAATCATAGGCGCTTTGTTAATATTCTTCGTCGGCATATTCGTGTTCGCAATAATCTTCAAAGCCCTTGTACTCGTGGGGAGCGTTGAGGAGTCAATAGGAGTACTAGTAGGCAGCGACCCGCAGACAGTGGATTATTACGTTAACGTTTTCCAGCTGCTGCCCTGGGTTTTGGGATTCATGTATTTATTATTCGTCGGGGGAGTAATTTACGTAGTTATTTCCAAAGGCAGGAAGAAAGAAACAGAAACCGCTGAAGAATTCGGATTATTCGCTGAACAAGGAACGCCAGAGGTTGAAGAAAGTTTTGAAGACATATTTTACAAGTAATTACTGGAAAAAATTATTCAATGAGAACAGGAAATTATTCAGGAATAATTTAAAAACTATTAAGAAAGCATTCGTTGCATTCAATGCGAATATTGATTACATTGCCGAGCTTGACAAAAATTTTCCCTTAAAATTTGACGACATTCCTTCAAATGCCGGGCTCCCGAACAGTATTAATTCAATAACTGATTTGAAAAAAGCTCTTGTCTACTCATTCACTGCAGGGAAAGCTGTTGAATTAAAAATTGTTAATGAAGAATTATACCATAAATTACTGGCACTTTTTGATTTTAAGGAGAAAAGAATTGGCGGGCAAATGGGAATAGTTGCGAACACTTTGAATTATTTGGGTGTGGAAAAAGTCATTATTTACACCCAATTATTGTCCGAGAAGCAGGCAAAAATGTTCAATAAAGGAATACTATTCCCTGAATTGAAAAATAACAGGATTGTACTGGAAGATGCTAGAACAGCAGGAGATAAGAATAAGCCCACAAGGATTAACATTATAATAGAATATGACAAAGGATTCAAAATCAAACTTAAAGACAAAAATATTATTATCCCGAGGAATAACAGGTTCATAATTTCCGCTGCAGTGCATAAGAGCAAGCCTTTGCTTCCGAAGGAATTGCTGAAAAAAGGCTTGTTCAGCGGAGTGAACCGCTTATTCTTGTCAGGCTACCACCACATTGAAGAGAAGAATGCAAAGAAAACTTTTAATGAATGGATTAAACAGATTGAAATTATCAAATCATTAAATAATGAATTGATTATTCACTTGGAATACGTTGATTTGCACCAGTCATGGCTTAATAGGAAATTGTTCAAAGTGCTGAAGCATGTTCACAGTTTCGGGCTTAACGAAGTTGAATTAATGAATATTATGTCCTACTTGGGGGAATCAGAGCTTGCTGAGAGCATTAATGAGTCGGATTTTGAGAGCGAATCACTAATAAGGGCTGGGGAGTATTTGATGAAAAAGTTTAATCTTATGAGAATCAGCATTCACACCCTTGATTTCATAATATGCATTGCAAGAAAGAATTACCCTGCCAAGCTGAAAAAATTGCTGCACGCGAACATTTACGGATTAAGGGTTGTGAACAGCAAAGGTTTGAAGGGTGAGAATTTCAGGAATGAATTAAAAAATATTAATAATCACGATTTTAACGGTAACGGCTTGATGAATGCGCGCATTGACGAAACCAGGGATTTTAACATCATTGTTGCTCCTAATTTTTCAGAAGAAAGCGTTGAAGTAAGATACACAGTTGGATTGGGCGACACGTTAAGCAGCGCCATACTTTATGCAGAACTTATTTGAAACTCTTGACTTCTTTCCTGCTCGGATCCTGCTTCTTGTTAATCGCGTAATAATATGCCAGCCATTCAAGCATTAAAACATATAATGGAGTCAATAATATGTCATTCTTTTTGCCGATTCCTTTGGGAGTCACGAACTGGAAAGGGTCAATTATTACAATTTTGTCCTTGCCTGCTTTCTCTTCCCATAAACTCTTAATCTCTTCAAAACGATTATTTGCCTGTTTTGACACGTAAGAACTCCTCGGCTTCAATAATATCAGCACGTTCTTTGTCACGTTAACGTCAGCAAGTGTTTCAATTACTAAGTGCACGAATTCCTCGTTTTCAATGGGAAATGAGTCTTCTTTGCAGTTTTCAACAAAATTAACCAGTGCGCCCCTTCTTGCAGCGGCGTAGCGCGGTCCGTCTCCTAAAAAGTAAAAACCTACTGGTTTAATGCTTAAAAGCTGCTTTGCAGTTAAAATGCACCAGTCGTGCATGTTCTTATTATTGCTTAATTCATCCATATATTCAGGCAAATCAAGGTATTGCAGTGTTAATAATGCGTCTGCTGGCACTCCCTGATTTTCAAGATAATAAATGAATAAAGCATTAAGTATTGCAAGGAAAGTGTGGAAAGTGGTGGTGCTTGGCCATGTGACTTTCCCGTTCTTTAATGGAATAATTATCTGCGAATTCCTGTAACCTTTCAGTTCAGTGTAAACGCTTTTCTCGCCTTTCTTTATTAACTGGGTTATTACTATAATTCCTGCATTCTTCTTCTTTACTTCCCTGATCGCGTCCAGAACGTCAGTAGTGGTTCCGCTCGCAGTGAGGAAGATTATAAGAGTTTTCGGGCTTATCCATTCAGGAGTATAATTTGCGAGAATTCTTGAATGAATAATCCTTAAATTAATCTTCGTGAAAGAATCTGCCAAGTACTGCGTGATTAAAGGCACTGTGAATTTGTCGCCGCAGCCGCTGATTACAATCTCATCGTACATGCCAAGCTTTTGCGCAGTTTCCTTAATAATTTCATTATTATAATCCAGCGCATCCTTGATTTTGTCTCCGTATTCATTCAAAGTTTTCCTTAAATTTGAAGAGTCATAAATTTCATAATCAGCATTTTCCATAAGAGAAATAATTGCTTCCCTCATTTAAATAGGTTATTTCTTCCGGTTATGCCTGTCTTTCTTGTAATGCAAATAACTGTAATTTAACGGGTTCTTAATGTTGGGGCAGATTTCATCAGGCAAACATACCTGTATATCTTTGTAATACATTAAACTGTTGCAGTTAGGGGGCAAGTAATTGCTCATCTGCTTCTTAGTCCAGGACAATTGGGACTTAACGTAAGAGCCTCTTAAAGGCTCCTTATTCTTTTCATTCCATTTGTTCACTATTTTTTCAATCTCCTCAAAAGAATAATTCGCGCTTTTGAAATAATTAATAAGGATGAATAATGCCCTTTTCTTCCCGTCATCCAAGCCCAATAATATTTTCTTGATGCACGGCGGGTAGTCCTCTTCAGGAATTTTGTAAAAAGTCTTGGTAAAAGTTCCTGCACCTTTCCTTTCCCTTTCTTCCAGATTCTTCTTCTTGTCTTCCAGCACCTGCATCTTCTTATTATACCAGTCAAACGCCTGCACGAATAATTCCCTTGCCTCTCCGCGCCTGCTCTTTGAGCCGTCAAGGAATGGAATTGTGAATTCCGCGTCCGGAATTTTTGCACTATCAGAACTGAAATCCTCAATATCATCAGGAGCAATGGGAAGCGACACCCTGCCTTTTTTCTCGTTCACACTGTAAGGCATCCTGATTAAGTGCCTTGGAGAGATTGCAATAGTGTCAATTTCTATAATGCTGTAAGGGTTGAATTCGCCTGTCTCATCAAGCAAGTCCTTAACTTCCCTGCCTGTTTTCTCGCTTATGCTTTCCAAAGAATAAATGCTGAGCAAATTCTCTGCCAATTTTTCCTTAATCATGTCAGTCAAGTAAACTGCTATTCTCTGCGCTGCTATTGGGAATAATTTGGCAGTGTCCTCACTGTTTATTGTTTCAGGAAATGATTCAAACGGCACTCCCAAATGGAAGCCTGTGCCACCGCTGTACTTGACTGAATAATTATTAATGTTGTGGAATTCAAGCGCGTGGCATAACAATTTTGCGCAGATTTTTGCATAGCCTAAGTATTTGGTGTCAACGTCAAACACTAAATCCCATCCAGTCCTTAACTCATCCATTTCCTGCTTAGTATTAGTCTGCCCCAAACTTAATGGGTTTCTCCATCGTTCAACGCTTATGTGGAAGCTTACCGCGCCTTTGCGGATTAAGTCCAGTAAGTCCTTCTTGTATAATATTGTTGACGGCCGCTTGCCGAAGAATCCTTTGCTGAACAAAGGTATGACTTCCCTGTCTTTGCACACCCTTAATATTTCATTCAATATAGCGTCCTGGTTATAATATTTTAACAACGTGCTGATTTTCATCAATATTAATGGAAATTGTTATATTATTAATATGTTATTGTGCACTTTCCGAAAAGTTTAATAATCAAAGATTTTAAAAAAACATATTATGAGCAATGATTGCACAAAAAATATTACTCTGGCAGAGACACTGTTAATACTTGGCGATGTTAAAAGGAGTGAAGTTCTTTACTTCCTTGACAAGGAGGACAAGTTTCTTGGCTTTGATGATATCAGCAAAGGATTAAAATATGACAGTGCAGATGAAAAAATTAAAATGGCTTTTAATTTGCTCGCATTAAGCGATTATTTTGTAGAAGTTAAGGATAATAATTTTAAAATTAATAATGTTGGGAAGACTGCCTGCAAAATATTGAAATCAATGGACAGAATAACTAACAAATATAATCAATAAGTTTAAAAAAACGAAAATTTAATTCTTTAATTATGAGTTTGGATTCAGAAATTGAACAATTAAACAACCAGATTAGTGTTAATGCAAACATATTAAGTGAGTTAATGGAAAGTGAAGAATACCACAGACAGAATATTGACACTATAAATAACATATACAAGATGAAGAAAATTATTCAGAAATTGTATGAGAAAAAAGATGAATTACTCTAATCTTTTAATTTTTTTTCATTTTTCAATTCTTTCAGAGCATTGGTTCCAATCCACTTCGCAGTCTTATTGTTCATTTTGATTAATTCATTGCATAATTTTACTGCTTCCTTGTTAAGGTTCTTGTTCCTTTTGCCTATGCCTCTTAATGCCCAATTCACTGCTTTTTTCACAAAATTCCTGTTATCAGCGCTTGCTTTTTTAATAATTGGAAATAATTTTATGAATTCTTCATCACTCGCTTCCTTGTCATGGGATGCCAACCCTGCAATTAATGAGAATGCTGCCCTTTTGCCGAACTCGTCCCTTCTATTGCTCCATTCTTTGACTTTTTTCCAGGAGTGCTTTGTCTTGTCGAATAAACCAGTGCATGCCTGGTCAGTGTCATCCCATGATTCGAAATCGTGGCTCCATTCATCCATTTGCCTGCCTGACACTTTATCAGGCTCTTCTATGAATACTGCAAGTATCCTTGCTTCGTGTATTCCTGTTTCCCATAACTTAAGCGCTAATTCATGATTCCTGCCTATTCGTTTTGCCAAACTCCTTAATTTGTATACCTGGATTCCGAGAACTTTTTTCCCTGTAATCCCGAACCTTGCCATGCCTTTAACGTTCTCCTCACTGCGCATGGATTTCAATTCCCTGATTATTCCAGAAAAAATCATTAAAATTACAAATAAGAGAGGAATTATTAAGATTGCTTATCCGATAATTTTTTAAAGGAAAAATTGCCTTTCTTATTGTCATGGCAGATGAAGAGAAGTGTTTGTTTTGCGAGATAATTAACGGCAATGTGCCGTCTTTGAAAATTTATGAGAATGAGGGAGTTATTGCAGTATTGAACATTAAGCCGAGCACTAATGGACAGGTTTTAGTGATTCCGAAGCAACATCACACTTTCATCCACACCATGCCTGATGATGCAAGCTTCCAGCTAATGACTGCAATAAAAGCCATTACCGGCATCTTGTCGCAGGTTCTGCAGTGCCCGGGCATTAACATAGTGTATAATATGGGCAGCACTGCTGGCCAGAAAATCGGGCACGTAAGTTTTGACATTATCCCGAGATACGCAGGCGACAAAGTAGTGATTGACCTGCCTGAGGGCAAGGTTGAGGAAGAAAAACTGTATGAAGAGCAGAGACTAATCATTAAAGCTTTCCAGGAATCAACTGTTAAATTGCTGAAAGCCATTAAGAGCGGCGAGATTAAAGTCAGTGATGAAGTGAAAGCGCAGGCAGAGAAAGCGCTGAAAGTATTGGAATCAAACAAGGCGCCAATTAACCCGCTAAAAGAAAAGGATGAAAGGCTAGAAATTGCAAAGCTGGAAGAGGAATTAGAAAAATTATAAAACTTCTTCGTCATTTGTCTATTAATTCCAATTTTTGCTTCACAAGTTTTTTAATAGTTTCTTTCATTCATATTATCTTATCATGAATGATTTACTATTAATGCAGATAATTCTCGGAGATATTGCAGTGAACAAGAATTACGGGATAGTCATGAAGAAGTGGAGGGAATTATTCAACATTACGCAGTCAGACGTGGCAAAGGAATTAAACATAAAACAAAGCGTTATCAGCGATTACGAAAATAACCGAAGAAACAGTCCGGGAATAGAATTCTTAAGAAATTACGTGAAAGCACTAATAAAAGTTGGCAGGGAAGAGCACAAAAAAGAATACGAAGGCATAAAAAATAATTTAGGCATAAAAAATATTGCCAATAAATTATTCGCCGGAGAATTCATGAAAGAATTAACCACTAAGCAGGTATTAAACAGGCTAAAAGCAGTGCAGATAGTGTCACAGCCTGAGCAGGCAAAATTCAAGAATTACTTATTCCTCAGCGACAGGATAACAAGCATACTAATGAAGCAGCCGACTTATAAATTGTTAAAAAATTTGAAATCAAAAGAAGGAACAATATACGTGTTCTCCAACGTGAAAACCGGAAAAATACCTTTAATAACCCTGAAAATTTTAAGCAAACTTAACAGGATACAAATGTCCAAATTAGTAATATTCCAGAGTGATAATTTGAAATTGTCAGGATTCGCCAGAAGAACTGCAAAAACTAACAATATTACAATAGGAGTGACAAAAGAAGACAATAATACCATTAAAAGTTTACTGAACGTAAACGCGCGAAACACTATTAACGTTTAAACCCTTAGCCTTCAAAGAATCAGCAACAATTTTCTCATCATTCCTGAAACTTGGCAATAATTCCTCGCCAATAATATTCTCAGAAAAATTTTTGGAAAAAGCAGAATTCTTGAAAGCAAAATTATTCTTCAATGAAACGCTGCTCCCGTCAACCTTAACCAATTGCTTGTTCTGCAACTCCTTAATCCAGTAATTCAAATCCTGAAAAGAGCAGTTCAGGGCGTTGAACAAGTATGACACGCTTGCAGGACTCCTAGAATTCAGAACGTTCAAAACGTTCCTTGCGCTAGCACCCAAACCATTAATGCTTTGCGCGGCAGTGGTAACACTGTTCAGGTCATTGTCAAGGATTGCACAATCCTCATCCCTTATTAATAAATTAAAAACTGCGCCATTCTCCTCTGCTTCTGCAAGGAAGAAAGGAGCAGGAGAGGAATACTTGCCAATCCTTAAAACCTGCACTGGAACACCCTCTATTTTTTCAATAATTTCAGGATTTTCCACAACCATTGCGGGAATCTTGTCATAATCAAAACTCACGCTTTTGCCTCCGTGCTCTGACTTCCTAACCCTCACGTCAACGAATATTGGCTTTGCGCACGCGCCAATGATCAGGGCAGTGCCTATTGGCAGTGTTGCAATATCATTCACTACGAAACTGTTAATATTCTCAGCACTCGCGCTTATTGCCTTCAAATCATTGGGGTTTGTGACCTTCTGGATAATCTGCGTATTGCACTGGCTTAAAACGTTCTTGTCAACCCTTGCCGGCCGCTGGCTTACAATGCCCAAACCCAATCCGAACTTCCTGCCCTCGCTGGCAATATTCCTGAGTATGTAACTGCTGGGGCTTTCGCCAAAATTCCTCTCAGGGCAGAAATTATGCGCTTCCTCAACAATCAAAAAGAACGGAGGAATATTATTCTTCTTCCTTTTCTCGAACAAGTCATTGCACAATTTTGCAGCTATTATTTGCTGGACTTCAGGAGGCACGCCCCTGAAATTAAGCAGGCTTACTTTGCCGGGAATCACTAAATTCTCGGCATTTACCGGCTCATCGCTGAACACTTTAATGTTTTCAAGGAAGTCAATGCATGCGTAAATGCCGTACTTCGCGCTTGAATTAACATTTTCCAGGCCTGAGCGGATATCCTCCAGATCATAATTATCATTCTTATCCTTAACTTCGCTGATAACATTGTAAAGTATTCCTAACTGCGTGCCTGCCAATTTAATCGGCGTAAGATTGGCTATTTCCTGCGCACTTAAACTGTTAATGCTGATGGAGAAAGGCTTTGCATCAGGATTAATCTTAGTGTTAGGGCTGAATTCCACAACTTTATCCCTGAACCCTTCGGGTTTCACGTCATACCTGTGCATTAATTTCAAATCATCATCATTAGTGTTGGGGTTTTTCAGGCTGGAATACTCCCCGTGAGGGTCTATAATCACGCAAGGCACTCCTTTGCTGATTAATTCCTCAACAATGACTCCCAATGTGTAGCTCTTGCCTGCTCCTGTCTTTGCCAGAACTGCCAAATGTTTCGTGATAAGTTTCTTAACATCAAGGCACACTCTTATCATGCTGTACTCCTCCAATAAGCCGATGTATAATCCGTCAGTTTTGTCCAGTCCAATCACGCTCTTTATGAACTCGCTGTCAGCATTGTAGACTTCGCTCTTGTGGTTAACTGTTGAATTGGGTATTCTAAGCAGTCCCCTGCTGTCCCTGCATCCTATAATCTCGCACTCTGCCTTAATCTCATTCTCTTCACTGATTAATTCAACAATCTGCGCCAATACGAAACCCATTTCTTCATGGTACAATTTTATGTACTGGAATTTTTTCACCTTGGCTTCAGCTATGAAAGAAAAATTGTGAGTATTAATTTTTCCGGTCACGCACCCTAAAAAAGCAGTCATTATTATTTTATTGGATTACTAAGTTTTATTTAAACCTTTTCAGAATTCGCAGATGCGCGTTGGCAGAGTTGGATTAATTATTTTCTTGCGGAAAGGTTTCACGCATTCGGCGCGCTTGATTCTGAAAGCGTCAAACCTTGAAGTCTTGACTACGTCTTTTTTGAATCCTAATTCTTCAGCATTTGCAATAATTGCCTCATCACCTTTAAGCACTATGAAAGGTTCTGTAACATTTTTTCTTAAATCATTCGTGAATAATTCTGCAATGTTATGCTCAGGGTTTATTTCATAGTATAATATGTCATTCTTGATGAATTTCCTGCTTAATCTTTTGAAAGTATTCAATTCTTTCAGCACTTCGTTAATGCGGGTTTTGAACATTCTCGTCCTGTCAAGTGATGAGTAGAATAATTCTTCAGGGTGAAACAAGTGTTCGGCTAAGAAGTTAATCAGTTCATGCGGTGATGTGTGCTTGTGCGCAAGGATTAATTCCACAAATTTCACCCTTGAATCATTCTTAATCCATACAGGGTAGGTGTAATTGCTCAGAATGGCAATTTTGTAATCTTTTACGCGGATAAAGTGGGAATCGTTGTGCATTTTGGCGATGCAAATAACATCCGTATTATCCGAGTATTCCCTGAGCAATGCATCAGGGTTGTAATGCTTCAGAATACTTGAAAGTATTACGTCCTCAGCATTCTTTGCGTAAAAGATTATCATACAATTAGTAAGAAACGCTTTTTTATTTAAAAAAGAAACAGGTAAAGCTTCCCCTATTCCCCTATTTAGTGTTCATTAGCACTGCTTCATATTTTGATAAAAATCCTATTCTTCCTTTTGCAAAAAATAAAGGAGTATCAATCACTTCGGGGATATTATTATTTTTATTGCAGCAGACGAGCAATAATGAACCATATCTTTTATTTGTCTGCCCTATTATCCATGAATTAATGGTTCTGTATTTTTTATTATCAGAATAGCACCATTCTTCTCTTATGGTTCCTCCATGGGCATTAAGTATTGCAATTCTGTTGGATTTTCTTTCTTCCAGCACTTTTTCCAGAGTCTCGAATGAAACACCTGATGACCAGTCTAATAATTCAATCATTAAATTGTTTGCAACCCTTTTCAAGTCCTGCTTCTTAAAATCTTCTATCCCTCTTTCTACAGAACCATATATTTTGTAAAATATTTCAGGATTGGATTTGTAAATTTCATTTATGCGTTGCCCGCTTCTCCTGAAATTTTTTCCTAATTCGTGTTCATAACTTTCTTCTGATAAATATAAATCGCAATTTGTTCCGTTGATTTCTATATTTTCAAAAGTTTTCATAATTGTATTCAAAGGGAAAAATGTATTTAAAAAGATTATTGCATTGTTCCCGGCGTGAAATTGAGCTTGCCCGGATTTGAACCGGGATCGCAGGGTCCCAAACCCCGAATCCTAACCAAGTTAGACTACAAGCCCAGTAATTACTACTTGTGTTTTTGTTGTTTTTAAAATTTTACCTTAAGTATTTTCTCAACTTGTAATCATACCATTCTTCTGATAAGTAAACATTTCCTAAGATGCTTGTCCTGATGTGGGATATGCAGCCGCTTTTATTAAAGTGTATGTGCGCGTTTATCTGCGTTCCCCTGTTTTTGAAGGTGTGCGTGTTCAGGTTAATGCTGCCTTCCAGGGTTTTCAGCCCTTTTTTATGCTCTTTCTTTAGCCTGCCGTTCTCCTTCAAGTATAAGTTCCCGCTTAACTTGTCTTTATATTTAATGCACTCCTCGCTTACAATATTGTCAATGCTTATTTTCAGATTATATACTGGTTTTGCAAACATAATGTTTTAAAATATTATTAATATTATAAATTTATTGTATGGATAAAGATTAAAAACTAATGATTTATCCAATTAAAACATATGAGCAGCGAGATTATTACTTATTCAAAGATAAGGGAGTATCAGGGTGATGAGAGGAGCAAGCCCACTTTGGTGAAGCTTCCTGAGAATATTGTTGAATTAGTGCATATTTATTTAAGGGAGAAGAAGAGCATTCTGGAAAAGAATAAGAATGAAGGCAATCTTTTCTCGCAGGATATTTATTCAAGGATTGAGTACGAGTTGAAGAATGCAATAAGGTGCATTGCCAACATTTTTGAGATAAGGGAGAAGAAAATAGTTGACAAGGCATTCCAGACTGCAAAGAATGATGTCAAAGTGAAGGATACTACTAATATGATGTATTTTGAGAAGAGGCTGTTTGAGCAATTGGTTGATTTGTTCAATGAATACAATAAGGACTGCATTATTGCATTATTAAAGGAGCAGAAGCCTTTATTCAGGACTGTGTGTGAAAATACTGAAAATGAGGAAAAAGTTTTAAAAAGGGAAAGTGCTTTTTCAAATCAGGAAAGCATTAATAAAATGCTTGTAAAGATTACAAGTGATGTTCCTTCTTTTTCATGGGAGGATGATTCGAGAATGGGTCCTTTTAATAAGGAGGATGTTGTTTTCGTTCCTAAAAAGTTGGGGCTTTTGCTTGTGAACCGGAAGTGCGCAGAGGAGGTTAAGGAATAATTATGAAGATGCCGAAGAGAGTAAGAAGGTATTGCCCTACTTGCAAGAAGCATACTCTGCAGACAGTTATCCAGAATAAGAGCGGAAGGAAAAGAGGTGCCATGACTATGGGGCAGAGAAGGCATGAAAGAAGGGGCGGCATCAGGGGCTATGGAGGTTTCCCTAAGCCTAAGCCTGAGAAGAGTTCAAGGCACAGGATTAAAACAAGCAAGAAGATTGACATCAGATTTGAATGCAATGAGTGCAAGAAGAAGAACACTTATAAGAGCACTTTCAGGGCTAAAAAGTTCGAAATTGTAAAAATAGGAGTATGATTAAGGTTTGACTGGTTCAAAATTTTTAAAAGTGAAATGTGAAGGCTGTAAGAATGAGCAGATTATTTTCGACAAAGCAACAACAATTGTTAAATGCCTGGTTTGTGACAAGATTCTGGCCCAACCCTCAGGCGGCAAGGCTGAGGTAAAGGTTAAAAACGTTAAAGTTTTAGAATAATAATTATGGTTTTTTATAAAAAGAAGGGTTTTCCTGCTGAGAAAGAAATAGTTTTATGTAAAGTCAAGAAGATACTGCCCCACAGCGTTTTTGTTGAATTAGTTGAGTATGAAAACTTGGAAGGTATGATTCATATCAGCGAGTTGAGCAGCAGGTGGACTAAGAATATTCATGATGAAGTGAGCATTAATAGCCAGATTGTGTGCAGGGTTGAAAAGATTGACGAGAAGAAAGGTTATATTGACTTGAGCAGGAAGAGAGTCACCAGCGGGGAGGAGAAGAAAAAGAAGAATGAAGTCAAGAATGAGAACCGCATTGAGAAACTCATTGATTACGCTTGCAGGAAGAACAAGATTACTCTTAAGGATTTTTATGAAAAAACAGGTTTTACTATTGTGAACGATTATGAGGGATTATATCCTTTTTATGAAAATTATAAAGAGGATGCTGGAGTTTTTGATGATTTGGATTTGCCTGACCAATTAAAGGATGATATTAAGAAAGCTTTTGATTCCCTTGTGCAGAACAGCAGGGTTACTGTGAAGAGAGAGGTTAAATTCATTGGAGAAGGAAGCAATGGATTGGATAATCTGAAAAAGTTTGTAAAAGAACTGCTTGCCAAGGTGAAAAAGGAGGATAATGTTGTTGAAATGATTTACATTAACGCTCCTGTTTACTTAGTGAGCATTAACAGCAAAAATTACAAGGAAGCTAACAATTTAATGGATGAATTTTCGGAAAAAATGAAGGAATTAAGCAAAAAATTCAGCATTCAGGTTTTGGAATGATAATGTATTGTGAAAAATGCAGGGAGTACACTCTTGAAAAGAAGTGCGCAAAGTGCTGCTCTGAAACGATTAATAAGAAGCCGGGAAAATTTAACCCTAATAAGGATTATTCAAAAGAGCGGTTAAAAGTGAGAGGATATTTATGAATAATGATTTCAGGATAAAATGGCTGAAAAAGCAGGATTTGAAGGACTGCATTGTTATTGCAGGAATGCCCGGCGTGGGGAGCGTGAGCCACATAAGCGTTGATTACTTGATAATGAAATTAAAGGCTGAACTGGTGTGCAAGATTTATTCTGATTATTTGCCGAATATTGCATTAATAAGGGATGATTCCATTATTGAAGAGCCGTGCTATAAATTGTATTTCAGGACAGCAGGAAAGAAGAATATTCTTTTCATAATGTGCAGCCACGCGTTAACTAATGAATATTATAATTACAAAATTAATGAATTCTTTGCAGATTTCCTGAAAAAGAATAAAGTGAAGGAAGTCATTACTATTGCAGGCATTGCAATGAAGAATCTGCCCAAGAAGATTGGATTATTCGGAGTGGTGAATGATGAAAAGGTGAAGAAGCAATTGAAGAATTCAGGATTATTTTTTAACGGCAACAAGAATGTGAGCGTGATCATAGGAGGTGCAGGATTATTATTAACCAAGTGCGCTGCTCTTGATGTTCCGGGATTCTGCGTCCTAGTCTCCACTTGGGGGCATCCCAGCCACGTTGGAATTAAGGAGAGCAAGAAAACTATTGAATTCTTAAGCAAGTATGCAGGATTCAGGATTGATTTCACTGACTTGAACAGGGAAATACAGAAGTTAAGGAAGAATAAGAAAGAGATTGACGAAATTATTGAGAACTCTGAAAGCAAAACTTACAGGTATATTGGCTAAACTCCTATGTCTTCATTCCATAATGAAGGCTTTTCTTTGATGAATTTTTTCATCAAATCCTTGCACTCCTTCAGGTCAAGGTTTGTGATTTTTACTCCTTTGCTTTTCATGTAATCTTCCGCGCCTTTGAATGTCTCATTCTCGCCGATTATTACTTTTGGAATTTTGTATAACACTATTGCTCCTGAGCACATGCTGCAGGGGCTCAGTGTTGAATATAAAACGCATTCTTTATAGTTATTTGCTGTTAATCTTCCGGCATTCTCCAAGCAGTCAATTTCAGCGTGGAGTATTGCCGAATTTTCCTGAACCCTTTTATTATGCCCCCTGCCAATAATCACATTGCCTTTTACTAATACTGCTCCTATTGGGATGCCTCCTTCCATTAATCCTTTCTTTGCTTCAAGAATTGCTTCATTCATGAATTCATTCATGATTATTGACACCTGTTAAAACAGCGTATGCAATAATTGAAATAATTGCTGCAATGACCGCCCTTAACAGCCATGGTATGAAAATTAACAGGTTTTCAACAGAGTAAATTAATATTACAAAAATAAATATTATAATGCTTGCTGCAAAATGCTTGGTTTCTTCCCGCTTTTTTTCCACAGCATTTTTAAATTTTTTAGGCATACTTCATCATCCTGTTCCGTAAATTATTACTCCGAATCCTTCCTCGCCGTAATCCTGCGAGTATGAATAGTCAATTCTTGCTTTGAGCATTACTTCTGTGTCTGATTCCACTGCAGGGGCTCCTAATCTTAAAACGTTAACTTTCGTGAAACTGCTAGTCATCCATAAGAATCTTCTCTGCTCAGTCAGTAATTGCTGGACTTGTTCCAGTGTCTGAACGTATGCTTCGCTGTTCTCGTACTGCTGAATATCGCAGATGTCGTAGCCGTATGATTCAACAGTTTCGTATTCCATGTAATAATAATTGTACAATAGTAATTCATTCCTGCCCAGATGGTATTCTGCCAATTGAGAGTCTGTCCATGAATCATTAACTTTCAGCCAAGGGGAGTTATTGTCATAATAATTGTAAAATTTTAATTCTTTGTCTATTCCTACTATTAACCTTTCAACGTAATTGTCTTCAATATTCGCATTATCATAATAATCCACTAATCCTGTGTAATTGTTGAAGAATATGAGGTTTGCAGTGAAATTCTTGTATCCTGTCTGGGGAGTTGTGACTGTTTCATAACTTGTGTCAAAATAAACCGCTAACGGGCTTGGTGATGAGTAAGAATAAGTTGACTCGTAATACCTGTCATCCGCTTCTTTCAATAATAATGCTTTTTCTGTTTCAGCATAAGTTTCATAATAAGCCCTTACTTTAATATTGTTCAACACTAGTATTTCGCCTGTTGCCAGCTGCGGAGCTGTCAAGTCCCATTCAAATGTTTCGCTGCTGTTAGTGGGTATTTCATCAACATGCTCAAATTGCGATGTGGGATTTAAATCATCAGCATTAATTAATTTAACGTAAACATTCTCGAAATCCACTCCTGCCAAATTGATTAAGTTCAGGGTTAACACTGTCATTTCATTGCTGAACAAGTAATTCCTTCTTATTTCCAGTTCATCAGTGACTAATACGTTCAGGGTAAAATCCCTGCTCGCGGACTGGAAATCACTTGTGACTTTGTACTGCTCCAGGTTCTGCGCAGTGCACCCGAGAGTTAATACTAGAAATATTAAAGCCAGTATTTTTTTCATTCAGCGCTCACCACATTAATACTTGTATCCGCTCCTGTGCTTTTTGCGCAGAAATTGTAAGCAACGCTTACAGTGAATGATGATTCTATCTCGCTTATCAAATCCTTGTTAGTTTTTATGTCAAAATCGAATTTGTCGCTGGCTTTATTATTGGCTTCAATTGTGAAATAGCACAAGGCGTATCCTGCATTGCTTCCTCCAGTCTGGACAATGCAGTAATTATCATCCCCTGCATTAACGTCATTCTCATTAGTGTATAATGTTAAACTATTATCCACTGTGTCAAGTTTGAAATCTGCAGATATTAGTGTTAATTCTGACTCGTCAGCATAAATTTTCTGCACCCCTATCAAGTTAGTGTTAAAACTGAATGTTATGCTCACATCAAGCTTGTCCTTTGTCTGCGCATTGAATGACTGCAAGCCTTCAATATTAATAATTAAAGGCCCGTTCTCTGACAAGGAATTGTCTAATTCGGCAGTGGGCTCACCATTAGCAACCCTGAAATAGCCAATGTAGTCCTGAGTGTAATCAAAGCATAATAATGGGTATAAATTGTAAATTCTGGGAGTCAGGCCTGGAGAGGTTGACAAGTCAATATTCCATTTCGAAGTAGTATTGGCAAGTATTGTTTCTGCACCTTCTGCTTCATAAGTTATTCCTGTGGTTAAAGGCTCTATCCTGACTTCCACATTTTCCAGCTTATTGCTTAACATGTTGGTAATGTCCAGTTCTATTGACGTTGACTCGCCCTGCTCCAAAACATTGTCTTCCACGCTTGTAACTACTGAAAGAGTGCCTGTCTGGGGGGTGCTGGTTTGCCCGCCATTATTAGTGCACCCTGCCAGAAGTATTATTCCAATCATTATCATTATTAATTGTTTAGCTTGCATAACACAAATTCACCCTTCCTTTAATGAATGTCCCGGTTAATGACAATCCTAATGCGCTGTTCACTGATGCCAAATTAGTATAATCCCCTATAATTATGCTGCCAGTGTCATAAACTATTGTTGTCATGTCAGTATTCACAATCATGTCCCTGTAACTTATTAATAATATTGGCTTAATGCCCTGATGGTTATTCCAGCAGCTTCTTGTCTTGGTGCCGCCACCCAAATCTTTGCTGATTTTCATGCTGTTGTACTGCTCTGCAGATAATGCTGAACTTGAACTTGTAATTTTTAGCACCTTATTCACTGACACCTGGCCTGCCAATTCAGTTGAGGTTAAAAGACTGATGTTATAATCAAAAACGTGAGTATTGTCAGTGTCATCATTGAAGTAATATAGTAACATTTGGTCAGTACCTGCTATTGGCGAACTGTAAACTCCTATTAACACATTATTAACCAAATCCTTCATGAACAAAGTTTCATTGTCATAATAATTTATTATTTTCATATCATTAGGTACGTCAGTGCCTTCGCTTTTGTAGTCATTATAATCAAACAATAAACTTAAATTATCATTATCTGCAAGTACTGTCTGCATGTCCTCGCCAACTTCAAAGAAGCACTTATCCTGTATGAAACTGTTCAGTTCACTTCTGGCTCCTGATATAGTGCTCACGTCACTGCTGAATGCAAAATTATGATTAGCGGGGTCAGCCCTTGAAGAGTCATCCTTTTCAGGCCCTCCAATAGTTGTCTTATGAGGGTATTCGTCAAATAAGTAAAGAGTGTCGCCCTGAGTCAGTAAAAAGCCTGCATTAGTGCTTGAAATCGTGTTCACGTGCGACTGCATAGTGTAGCATCCTAAATCCATTGAGTAAAGCGCAGGACTCTCTGCAGTGCCAGCATTTGAAGTTAATCCTAATATGTAAAGGAATTTGTAAGCGCCGTTGCTGAATGAATCCAAAGGCCTGACTGTTGAAGCAAGAGTCACGTCACCCTTCTGCATTGTAAGGGTGTAGTCATTAACTGAGTAAGACGTTGCTGTTTTGTCAAATCTCGGGTTAAAATCACCCCATAATATAGTATTATCTTCTGTTGTGCCTGACAAGTCAAAACTTGAAGGGTTAGGCACAACGAGTATTCCGTCACTTCCTGAGAAACTGTACCTGTACTTCGTTTTCAGCCTGAAAGTGTAATACTTGGATATGTCAACGTTCTCGTCAGTTTTCATCTGGTAATACAAGTAATTCTTATCACTAATCAAATCAACAGGGTATAAGAATTTAATCACGAATCTTGGACTATTCTCGTCAATTGTTAAGTCAGGGAATGCTTCCCTTAAGTAAGCCATTAAGTCATCCATGCTGATTGATATGAAATTATCACTGCATGAAGGATTGTTGCCGTTCGCGTCAACCCCCTGGCTGTTATCTCTTGCATTTGAAAGAATATCACTGTAAGTGTCATAATCATTAGGCAGGCACACTCCTCCTGTTAATCCCATTCCTGAATCATTGTAATATTTGACCCCTGCCATTAAGTCCAGGTAACCATATTCTTCCAGCGCGTTTGGGCTGTTAAAACTCCCGACATTGCTTACTCCTTTAGGATATTCCAGCAAGAACATTGCAGGAGTCAATGGTATTCCTCCTCTTTCATTCTGCACTTCGTAAATGAGCGAGAACTGGCTTCCCGCACCCTGCACCCTTACAGGTTCTTCAACATTGCTTGCTATGCTTAATGCTCCAATGCTGCCAGTAGTGACTCCTTTAGTGGTGGGCTCCTGGCCTGTTAATGACAACTGCCTCTGGTATTCATCCTCGCTTATTGCGTAAACTGTCTGCAGTAATCCTGATTTGTAATCATAACTTACAACGTAATCAAAATTGTGCTCGTAAGCAACGTTTGCAATCTCCTGATAATCAGGCGCCCTCAGCCTCCACTGGAATTCCACTTCCTCATCAGGATACATCACGTCTAATTTGTGAATCGCGAATGGCTGCCCCAAATCATCAACGAATTGAGGATTCGGGCTTTTGAATACTGTCCTTAACTCATAAGGTTTCCACACACCCAGGCTAAGGGCGCATGTTCCTGCCAAATCATCCAATACTCGGTAGCCTTCAACTATTTTGAAAGGCCCAACGTTCTGCAACTGCACTTCAACATTGTAGGCTTCCTGTCCCTCAAGATTATTCCTTAACACTATATTAAAGAACGTGTCGCTTCCACTGTAAATGCTGTTCTGGTTCACCAATCCGGGAGTGCCGAGAGTGCAGATGTCCTCAGCATTAGTGCACTGGGTTTCAACAGCTGCGCTTCCGGAAGAAGCATCATCCTGCGAGCTGTACAAATTAATCGTGCATCCTAATGAAAAGATTACAAGCATCACTAATAATATTTTATTTTTCATATTGCATCACAATTCTCAACTGTAAAAGTAGTTGTTGTCACGTCATGGAAGTCGTACACTGCGTCAGCGCGGATTAAGTAAGTGTTCATGTCAACTTCTGAAACGTCAATGCCAGTTAATTCAAGAGTGCATAATAGTACCTCACTGGTTGAAGGGTTTAAGCGCGTTTTGCATAAAGTGTAGCCTTTATTCCCCACCAAGTCCTCGCACACGCTGCCAATTCCCGGCACGTTCAATGATGAAGTTATCTCATCGCTCATGTTAAGTGCTGAAACGTCAAAATGGCTGACTGCTGCGAGCGCATCCTTTGTTACTCCGGACGCTTCAACTGTTGAAACAAAATTATCCTCGCAAAATTGTTCAATAGTTTCTTCACTCTCATCAAAAACGTGGCATTCAAAATCCGGCTCTTCAAATCTTGAAGCATCAGTTATGCTACCGCTGTAAGAAAATAATCCTGCACCAACATCATATAATTCCCTGAAGTCAACATCCTCCTCGCAGCTGCCCAAATCACCAGGGAGGAACAGGAAAATTGTGGGATTATTCACTATGCCTGCACTCTTCTGCTCCCATCCGACTTTCAATAATAATGTATCACCATTGCCTTCATTGTAAGGCACTGGCTGCTGCCCCACATCCATGTCAACCCTGACTTTTCCGAAACTGCTAGTACTAACTGGATTGCCAATATTTGCAGGGCTTAACTGGTAAGCATTATAATCCATGAACGTTAAAGGGAACACGCTCGTAGTATGATACGCTAATACCACATCAGTTCTAATGCTGCAAATCTGCGATAAAATATCAGGGCTTAATTCTGTCTGGAAAGTGAAAGTTTTAGTGGAAGGAGCACCTTTAGGCAAATCCTTAATATACTGCGTGCTTGACAAATCCCTGTCATCAGTATCAGGGTCAAAATCTGTCCTGCACACGTCAAACAAGTCAAAATCTTCAATATTAAATGAGTAAACATTCCTTATTGCAGAGACCTGCACGAAAACATCGCTTAACTTGTACTTTGCCTCATTGTCAACGCTTACAGTGGCAACCAAGTCATTGCTGTCACACATCCTGCCGCCAACGCTCACATCAACTCCTACAACGTCATCAGTGACTTCCTCATAAGTTGGCCCGACAACAGGCTCTGTTGTTCCTGCGCTGAGAATGCTGCTCTTATAATAAGACATTGGGTTAATCTGGGCAAAATTAGCCATTAAGGTTCCGCCAGTAGTCGCGCTCGCGCCAGTAGTTAAAGCATAAAAATTGCTGAACAAAGTCGGGAACATGAAACTTAAAGGGAACATTAGGACTGAGACTATTGCAATCCCGTACAATCCTGCAGTGATGCCGTTAACCCAGAAATTAACCAATAAGAAGAACAGAGGGATTACTATCATAATCTGCATGAAGAAGCCGTACCAGCTGCCTCCCACTAATGAGAAGGGGCTTACCAGGAAAATCCACTCATTAACTAACAAGAACGCGCCCAATGCAACAATCCTTCCAACCCTGTATAATAACATATTGCCTCCAACGTCAACGCCTTCGGGCGTTTTCTCTTTCTCAACCTCACCTTTTTCATTTACCTGAATGGGCTTAACTGTGAACATGATTAAAGAGCCAATCACGTAAACAATAGTGCCCAATATTGTGAAGAAAGCAGAATTCATTAATGCTGAATTTGCAAGATTAATATTATTCTGGACAAAAGTTGGGATTGCTACAATTAAAATTGCCGCAACCAGAGTAACTATGAGGATTATTACAGGGCGCAGTTCTTTCAGCGCGTTTTTCTCTTCTTTATTTTGTTCGTTTTCAGTAACCATTTTACATAAAACCTGCCACTATTATTATTAACACTGCATTTGCAATGCCCAAACCAATAGCCAAGCCGTTGCCGAAGTCAACGTATCCTGAACTTATCATTCCAATCATTAAAGGAACTATTACAAAAACAACGGCTAAGCAGATAACCCATGTGAGGATTACTTTCTTAGTGCTTCCGCCTAATTTTTTGCTGCCTTCAGACATCCTTCCCTGAATATAATCCCTGAATATATCTGCATTATTTTTTTTATCGTCGTCTTTTGGCATTAATTTAAGTCACCTTATTATTTTACTTTAAACTCGTTTATTATTAACCTTCCAGTTGTGCTGTAAATTTTCACATTATTCCCGGTTTCCTCCAAATCATCAGTGTAAACGCCCAGCACATTATTCCCTATTACTAATTCTTCAGAAGGAACAGTATATTTTGCTCCAGTGTTCAATATTTCAAAAATTACGTCGCCAGGCTCAACAATTCCTGACAATTCAAACTCGAAATTAACAGTGTCATCACTTAATGCGCTTTCAGGCAAATCGAACACTACGTACTTTGCTGCCATGCCGCTCGGCAGTGAATAGAAGCGCATTAGAATGTTTGACAATTCATACTCAGCGCCTTCACCTGCAATTAAAGTAATATTATTATCAATGCCCAAATTGATGTCATCGCCGTCAACGCTTAAAGTTACAGGCTCAGCCTGCTTGAGAAGCCCTTCATAAACTTCCACGCCGTTGATTAATAATTGGACTGGGAAATTATTCGCCTCGCCCGGAGTGAATAGAATATTCATTAATTCCGCGTTCTCGCTGAAAGGCTGCAAATAGAACACGTCACTGTCAGACAAGTGGACTGGCGCGTAAACGTATTTTGAAACTTCTATTGTTTCAAAACCGCACTGCTGCACTGCCCATATTTGCCAGCCGTTAAAACCGCAGGTGATTCTGAGAATACTGCCGTAATTGTTAATCATTGAAGTTGTTATGTCCATGCTCGTAGTTGATGAGGGTATTAATTCAGCATCATAAATAAGAGTATTATTCATTGCAACTTTCAGTTTCGGATTGCCCGTGATGCTGGTAGTTTTAACCAATAAATTCAGTTTGTCAGCGTCAGCGTTTGACAAGTCAACAGTTTTATGCTCGCTTGCCAGGAAGTTCGCGCTCATAATTTGGGATTCAAATTTTGAAATAACAGTTTTAGTCTCAGGGTATGAAACGCTTAAATTGCTCACAACCTGCGTGTCCAGTAATTCGCCGCTTGACTGCCCGATTTCGCCGATAATTGTTGAGTAATAATAGTCAACAGTTGCTGGAGTCTCAGTTGTTCCCTGATCCCCGAACAATAATTCATACCTTTGCTCCGGGTAAATCCATAAAACGTACCAGATAATAAGAGCCATAACAGTTAACAACACGGCAGGAACCGCTGTTTGTGCTCTTCTCATATTAAATATGATATCATTATGATTTTATAAGTTTTCTCCAACGCATTCAAAACTTAAATTATTAAATTTTTCAGCATCCATTAATTTTTTCTTATTGGATTAATTCTATTATCATCGGAAGAGTAATGAAACATTTTTTAAACTTTTTACAATCCTGTTATAGTTAATGGATGAACTGCCTGAAATAATAATTGAAACCCTGAAAAAAAGAGGAGTGACTGAATTAAGGCCTCCCCAGAAGTTAAGCATTGAGAAAGGATTGATGAGAGGCAAGAATTTAGTGGTGAGCAGCCCGACAAGCAGCGGAAAAACATTAATTGCTGAGATTGCAATGGTTAAGCATTTTGAAAACAGGGGCAAAACTTTGTACATTGTGCCCTTGAAAAGTTTAGCCAGCGAAAAATTCAATTCTTTCAAAGAAAGATACGGAGAGCACGGCTTAAAGACTGCCTTAAGCATTGGGGATTTTGACAAGCAGGACAAATTCCTGGACTCTTATGACTTGATAATTACTACTAGCGAGAAAACTGACAGTTTAATCAGGCATAACGCGTCTTTCTTCAGGAATGTTTCCTGCGTCGTGATTGATGAAGTGCACTTATTGAATGACAACAGCAGGGGTCCGACTCTTGAAATCTTAATTACTATTCTCAGGCAAATGCTTCCAAGTGCGCAGTTCATCGCGTTAAGCGCCACCATAAAAAATGATGAATTGTTAAGCAAGTGGTTAAGCGCTGAATTAGTGAAGAGCGATTACCGGCCGGTTGAGCTGCGCGAAGGAGTTTTTTTCAATAATGAATTATTTTTCACTAATAATTCCTACAAGATTCGTGATGAATGCAATGCTGAGGAAAGCATTGCTTCCGACACCATGGTCAGGGATAAGCAGATTATTTTCTTCCTTAACAGCCGGAGGAATGCGCAGGGATTAAGCAAGCGCCTGGAAAAAATCAGCAGGAAAAAATTAAGCAGTGAGAATAAAGGATTACTGGATATTATTGCTGACAAAATATTGTATGCTTTGGAGTACCCGACTGAGCAGTGCAGGCTGTTAAGCAGTCTTGTCAGGCACGGCTGCGCTTTCCATCATGCAGGCTTGGTGGAGAAGCAGAGGAACCTTGTTGAGGAAGGCTTCAGGAATAAACTGATTAAAGTGTTATGCGCTACCCCCACTCTTGCTGCAGGGGTTAATCTTCCGGCATTCAGGGTTGTTGTCCGTGATTTGACAAGGTTCAGCCCGGCAGAGGGATGCCAGTTCATGCCTGTATTGGAGGTTAAGCAGATGTTCGGCAGGGCTGGACGCCCGGGATTTGAGGAATTCGGGGAAGCATTGGCGATTGCAAAATCAGAGGGTGACAAGGACAGCATTTTTGAGGAATTCATTAATGCTGAAGTTGAGGAAATTTATTCCAAACTTGGAGTGGAGCCCGCGTTAAGGACTCACGTTTTATCGTTAATATCCAACAGGTTCTGCAACACCCGCGAAGCACTGCATAATTTTTTCAGCAAAACTTTTTTTGCAGAGCAGTACAATGACCTGACTGCTCTGAACAAATTAATTAATAATATTTTAGTCAGCTTGATTGATTCTGATTTTATACTGCAGGACAATGTTTACTTAACTGCGACTCCTTTAGGCAAGAGGGTTTGCGAGCTGTACCTGGACCCTTTTGTTGCTGACAAAATTATTAACAGCATTAAGAAGAGCAAAGGAGCTGAATTAAGCGTTTTTAATGTTATGCAGGCATTATGCTACAGCGAGGGCATTAAATTGTTAAGGGTTAATAATAAGGAGTGTGCTGATTTGATGAATTCTGCAGGTGATGAAAAATTATTGATTGATGCGCCGAACCCTTTCAGTTACGAGTATGACTCTTTTTTAAGGAGCCTGAAAACTGCATCATTGTTTGAAGCGTGGATGGATGAGGAATCTTACCAGAAAATCAGCGAGGATTTTAAGATTTTCCCGGGAGATGTGAGGAATTACGTTTACACTATGGACTGGTTATTGTATTCCCTGGCTGAATTATGCGCTTTTTTTGACAATAAGTCTTTGCTTGGATTCAGCAAAAGGTTGAGGACAAGATTAGCTTACGGCGTGAAGGATGAATTGTTCGGATTAGTCAGCATTAAAGGCATTGGAAGGGTGAGGGCAAGGAAATTATTTGCTAACAGCATTAAATCCTATCAGGACGTTGTGAAAGCGCCATTGGAGAAACTGGCAAACCTTGTCGGCGCAGGGGTTGCGCAGAAAATCAGGGAAAGGGTTAATCCTTAAAATTTTTAAGTAATGAATTATTAATTTATTGTTTAATGTTGCTCATTAATGCAGTGGCTTTAGTAGTAGTCTTGTATTAGTGGGAGCAATTCTTTTAAGGTGTTCCCGGATGATTCATTGGTTAAAAATAGTTACGGATAAGTGTATATTTCTTTCCAATAATCAGGAACATCATATAAAGGAGGTGGAAAAAAGTATATGATTGCGGAATTAAACAGGGGTGTTGAATTGTCTGGTTTGGGCTTTGAAATGGAGACATTGTACGAAACCAAGTTTGCAGACATTAAATTCTTTGACAAGTACAGCGAATACAAAATTTATGGGGGAGAATTCTGATTCTTCCTCTTATTTTTTTTTATTTTTTGAAGAAATCCGCCACGACTTTGTCAATGATAACATCATTAATGCTGATTGGCTTTTTTAATATTATGCCGTTAAGGGTTCTGCACCTGCTGAGTGCAACGTAAGTCTGGCCGTGAGCGAATGCGCCGGTGTTCATGTCAATGAATACTTTTTCAAAAGTCTGCCCCTGGCTCTTGTGAATAGTTAATGCCCATGCAAGTTTTAACGGGAACTGCACTAATTTGCCTGTTGTTTCAGTCACTATTTTGTCATTCTTCTCATTATAGGAGTATTTCACTTTTTCCCATACAACCCTTTCGACAAATACTGAGCCTCCTTTGTCCAGCTTCACAGTAATAACGTCCCTGTCCAGTTCAATTATTGTTCCGAGCGTGCCGTTAACCCATGAACCGCCAGAGTCATTGCGCGTGAAAATCACTCTTGCACCAGTTTTTAATTTCAGGACTGTATTCACCGGCAAATTATGCTTCTGGTTTTTCAGGCTTCCCTCAGCGCTTGCCAAATAATTTTTTTCACTGCCAGGCAAACGGCTTAGTCTCTGGTTATTAATCATGTCAGCGTTATAATTTGTCGGAGTTAGGATTACGCAGTCATTATCCGGCACGAAATCATTAACAACCCTTTTGTTAATTTCTGCAAGGCTGCCACTAACATTATTGCCTTTCCTTATATTGTCCAGTAATTGTATGAAATCTTTTTCCTGCTGCCTGTAAACGTTCTCTAATTCTACAAGTTTTAAGTCAGCGTCAAGCACTGCTTTTGCGCTGAAAAAGTAGGGAGTTTCATAAGTGAAATTTAATATCTCAGTTTCTTCATTAGTTACCGGCGGCAGCTGGAACAAGTCGCCGAAGAATAAAACCTGCACTCCACCGAACGGCCTGGAATTATTCCTGTTCTTCCTTAAAAATTTGTCAATGCCATCCATTAAGTCAGCCCTTACCATTGACACTTCGTCAATGATTAAGCAGTTCAATTCCTCGTAAATCCTGCTGTTAACCTTCTTAATGTCTTTGTCGTTTATTATTCTCGGAGGGAATTTGAAGAATGAATGAATAGTCTGGCCGTCAACGTTCAAAGCGCTTAAACCAGTAGGTGCCAGCACTACTGCTTTCTTCTTAGTTGTATCCTTGAAAAATTTTAACAAAGTGCTCTTGCCAGTGCCTGCCTTGCCTGTCACGAAGTATGAATGATTAGTATTCTCCAATAAGTCCAGCACTTTTTTGAATTCAGGGTTGAGCAGGGAATTTTCCCGCTCCCGCTTATCATACTCTTTCATGAATTCAACAATTTTATTTACCAATGCAAAGAGAAAAAAATTGGCGCTCTTTTTTAAGTCTATCCAGAAAGAATCCTATAATTTCAATCTCTTTTCACTATTAATTCAAGGATTCTTGCATACGCTGGACGGGTTATGAAGACTCCGACGCTGATTGCAATAATAGTGGTAATCGCGAATCCCCTGAGTATTCCAGCACCAGCCCATATTAAAGGCAGCATTACTGCTATGCTGATAGTGAAAGTTGCGAATACTATGAAGAATGCCCTTTTAATCTTGTCCTTGAAGCTGAACTCTTCAGTTTTCTGCCTGCTTAAAACTTCATCAGTGATTACGATCTGGTCATCCACTCCAGTGCCTACTGAAGCGATTAATCCGGCTATTGACGCCAAATCAAAGGTCCATTTAAAAATAGTGGCAGCACCTAAAGTGATGAGTATTTCTGACAATGTCACAAAAATTATCGGGATGGCAATTCTTAAACTCCTGTACCTTATTGATATCATTAAGTCAACGCTGATTATTGACAATAAGAATACAACCAATATGTTCTGCAGGAATTCCTGCCCGAGTTTCGGGCTGATTACTTCTATACTTTCAATATTTAATTTTACAGGCAAATTCTGGCTCTGGAGCATGCTTTTCAGGCTCTTCATCCTGTCCCTTGCCTCATCAAGAGTTTCAGCACCGCCCCTTATTACAGGGCTCCTTTCAGGCACTCCCTTCAAATTGCAGCTTATTTTTAATTCGCTGTTGTCCAATAATTCCCCATCCAAAAAGAACGCGATTGACTCATTCAAGTAGCAGTCACTCATGGAATTCACTGATGATAATCCGCCGGTTTTATTGGCAAATTGTTCAGCACCTTTCTCGCTCACTGTAAGCGAAAATTCAAAAACGTATCCTCCCTGCGACTGCGTAACTCTTGAAACGCAGTCAACACCAGTCAAGCACACTCCTAGAATGTCCTCCCCTGTGTAAACAGTTGTATTACCGACTCTTGCCTCAAATACTCCCTCGCTCTCCAGCAATTGCTCTATGTTTTCAACGCTGACTGATGAAGGAAGTTCAATCTTAATGTACTGCTCCCCTCTCAAATCAGCCACAGTATTAATAGGTATTTCCTTGAACCCGTAAATGTTCAGCCTCTGCTCCAATATGCCGACTATGTTTGTTAATTCCTCATCGCTCACTTTTGATTCAGGCTTCAGTATTACTTTCGTGCCGCCGCTCAAATCCAGTCCGAACTCTAAATTGCTGAAAGGCACACTGCTTACTGATATTCCGAGTTTTGTTTCATTATTCTCCTCAACTGCAAGGAAAGGATAAGTAGTGCTCGTAATGTATTGGTTAAAACTTCCCTGCTCTTTGTAAGTAATAATTACTTGGTCGCCTGGCTTAATGTTTGAAACTGCTTCATTATAATTTGTTAAATTTGCCACGTCATAGCCATTAATATTAGTGATTATCATCCCTTTTGAAAGGTAGGAACTGGCAGGGCTTGTCACGCTCGTAACCATTACTCCGCTAGTTTCAAACCTTGGATTAATAATAAAAATGCTCATTATTAATGCCAAAAGCATTAAAGTTATTCTCCACTCTTTCAGTATCGTGATTAATTTGAAACTCATTTCTTCACCTTATCAAGATACATTCTCTGCAGGCTTACACTTTCACAATAAGTGTTAATGAAGTCAAAAATGATTCCCAACAATAATACTAGAGATATGTGCTTTATCACGTCAACTGTTGACAGGAAAAACATTATTGAAAAAGTTATTAGCGCTGCAAGAGTCATTGTTAATTCAGTTTTTACTGCTTTTTTTAAGCGCGTTTTAAGGGTGTCCTCCTCCCTTTTCAGTATGCTGGTGGCTAATAATATGTCTGAATCTGTTGAGAAACCTATCGTCATTAATAAGGCTCCGATTGTGGCAATTCCTGCCTTAATACCTAACAAGTCCAGCATTGCAAGTATTCCGATAATGTCAGATAATGTGCTGAAAGTTATGGTCAAAGCAGGCAATACGTTTTTGAAGTAAAAGTATGAAACTATTGCCATAAGTATGAAGCTGCCGATTAACAAAGGGATTGCTTCCTGAAGGAATGAACTTCCTATCACGCTTGACTGGCTTCCGTAACTAATATCCTCATCATTTAATTCAAAACCCAAGTAAGAGTCTGTCAATGACTGCAGTTCTTCTTTTGTGATTCCCTGCTGGGTTTGAACTTCGTAACCTATTATTTGGCTGCTTACTGAACTGCTTAACAATATAATATTCACGTCATCAGTTCCCAAATTATTAACCAAGTATTCCTGAAAATTGTCAATATTAATCTCATCAGCGTAATTAAAAATGAACGAAACCCCTCCTTTTAATGAAGAGTCCATAAGTATTGGAGCTCCTGTTGTCGCGTAAGTGTAAACAATAACTCCAATATTAAACAATAAAATAATCAAAGGTATGAAAATTAATTTCCTGTAATTGTTAAAATAAAAATCAAACAATTTGTCAAACATGATAAGAGAATATTAATTTAAGTGTTTAAAAAATTTTAGGCAGGGAGGGTTTTTTATTTCCCTCTGCCTTTATTTGCATTAATGCTTGGCCTGATTTTCTCAGCACCTATGCCTTTATTTCTTAATCCCCTGCCTTTTCTTCCCGCGCTTGTCAAGCCCCTGTGGCTTCTGCCCCTGTGCTTGTCAGTGCACAAAGCTGCGTACTGCTTATTATTGAATATTTGCGGATGCCCGGTGTCCAATAATATAATCTCGTACCACTTATTCTTCCCGTCATCTCCGGCTTCGTAACTGTTCAGAACCCTTAAATTTTTGAATCTCTTCTCAGCCCTTTCCTCGGCAATTGACTGGAAATTCTTCTTTGTAGAATACCTTACCTTGCCCAAGTTTCCCGGCTTCCTGCCCTGATGAGTTGTCTCTCTTTTCCTGCCGCCTTTCTTGATTTTCACGCGCACCATTACAACTCCCTGCTTTGCCTTATAGCCCAAAGCGTGCGCCCTGTCAAGTCTTGTCGGCTTGTCAATCCTGACAATGCTCTTCTGAGTCCTCCACTTAACCAAGTGGTTATGATAATAAGGATTATCCCTCGGCCTCTTCCATACCTGGCTTAAAAATTTGTACAAACCCATAATTCTATTTTCAACTCCTCTTCGCTGCTCAACACTTTGGTATCATCCAGCAATTAATAGAGAATTATTAGAATAAAGGTTTTAAAAAACTTACTCTTCCAGCACTGCGCTCATGATTAACGGGAATGCAATCGTCGCGTCCGCGTGCACTACTGCTGTGTTGGCTTCCTCTTTTATTTTGCTCCATGAAACTGCCTCGCTCGCGCTTGCACCGCTGAGTGAGCCGTCGTATTCCTCAGCAGTTGTCACGTAAACTGCGTAATCAAAACCTTCGCGCACAATATTAAGCCCGATTGCGTGGTGCTTTGCAAAACCTCCTCCAAGTATGATGCCTCCTGTCTTCTCAGCATTGAGTATTAAGTCTGCTTCTGCTTTCATGTCAGCAGTAACGTCAATCCCGATTTCCGGATGCTCCTGCTTGAAGTAATACAACTGCAGTCCGAACGCGCCGTCAAGTATTGCAGGGCAGAATATTGGAATATTATTCCTGCTTGCCCAGTATAATATGCTGTTCTCGTCAGTGATTGTCTTCCCTAATTCTTTAATTATTTCGCTGGGGCTGAGCATACTCTTCCTCTCTTCCTGCAATTCCAGTAAGTGCGCAAAGAACGGCATAAGAGTGTCTTCCAATGCTTCGTACCTGTCATTCGGCACAAGAATATTGCCTATACGGTTTACTCCTTTCTGGTGCAGCTCCTTGTCATCCATCCTGAAACTGCCGAGTATGAAAGGCTTTGAGCATTTCATTAAGTCCTCTTCAATGCTCCCGACGCCTGTTATTACTGCGTCCACGAATTTCCTTTTTAACAATTCTGCGAACAAGCCCCTTAATCCGCTGCTTGCCATGTTGCTCGTGAAAGTTAAAATAATTGTTGCACCTTCTTTTTTCATCTTCTTGATAATGTCTGATGCTTTTTTCAGGTTAGTTGCCTGGAATCCGGTGCTGCCTAATTGCTCCACCAAATCCTTCACATTATCAGTGATTTTGAAATCCTTAACTTCATCCATGGTTAAGAATGAATAAAATTAATGCTTATTTTAAACTTTTCTGAACAGCAAGTTTTATAAAAATGAAAAGTTAAACGTGTTTTAAAAATGTTGCTTAAATTAAAGAATGAATACAATCAAAAATTGGAAAAACATAATAATTTAATTAATGAATCAAAGCAATTACTGAAAGAGTATGAAGAAACCAAAGATGAGGCATTAAAAAATAAATATTTAACCA
>Ga0210051_1000068_pt1 | contig 69326 bp, 54 predicted proteins | sample CryGey092014_all_FD_185464 | JGI IMG/M metagenome (GOLD analysis project Ga0210051, IMG submission 185464) | Groundwater microbial communities from aquifer - Crystal Geyser CG23_combo_of_CG06-09_8/20/14_all (SPAdes) (version 2) | ecosystem: Environmental > Aquatic > Deep subsurface > Groundwater...
TTGACCGAGACGTTCCCGGGGGGGGGTGTCGGACTGCAGGCCCTTCCCGCCACTGAAGCCGACATGCCGACGCTTGTGCGGCTGGACGAGAATGAGTCCGGGTTCCGGCGCGAGCCAGATTTCCGCTTTGCCCTTGATTGGGAGGCGGCGACCCTACTCAAGCTGTGTGGGGACGGCGACAGCACCCACGGCATGGCCGTGTGCTGCCAGAAGCGCGGCGCTGGTTTGCTTGGCTCTCTCTATGTGAGCGCAGAAGCCGCTGGGCGCGGCGGGCTCACGGCGCTGCTCGAAGGCGCGCGCGCCTTCTATCTTGCCCGGGGCCTCCACGAGCTGCAGGTCACGCTGACTGCGAGCGACTTGCGCCTGACGGAGGCGCTGTTCGACCTGGGGTTCAAGACGCGAACGGCGATGGTCCGGATGGTCCGCGAACGCAAGCTGCGAAGCGGACCGTTGCGTGGACCGCTATGCTCCGAGAAGGGGTAGGCTGCTTGCGGCGGGCCAGGCTACAGGCGGCGCCCGGGGTTCGGCTTGACAGCCCCGCGGAAGCCCCGTACCATGGTGGCTGGTTTCGTGCGCACGGGCACCGAAGCCCCCACAACACCGGGAAGGTGACGTAGAGGAAGTGAGAATTGAACACACTGTGTGAAGCAGCACGTCGAGCGCTGCAAGTTTCGCCTGACGACAATGTGGCCACCTTGTTGGCACGCGCGGAAGTCGGTGAGGAGGTCCGCGTCCAGGGGCCCGCGGCTGGCCCGCGGCTGGAAGCTTTGTCAGCGATCCCGTTTGGGCACAAAATCGCGCTGGTGGACATTGCCGCCGGCCAGCAGGTAGTGAAGTACGGCCAACGGATCGGCCGGGCGACCGCCGACATCCCTCGGGGGGATCATGCGCACGTCCACAACGTCGTTGGTGAGCGCGGGCGCAAAGACAAGCAGCGCCTGGAAGATGACCGAGACGGCGCTATCGTCGGGGGAGGCGATCACTGTTGAAACTGACCGGCTATCGGCGGACCGACGGACGAATCGGCTGCCGCAACCACATTCTCGTCATCCCTACGGTTCAGTGCGCAAACCGCGTTGTCGAGTTGATCGGCGAGCAGGTCCCGGAAGCTGTCGGCGTTCCCCACGTGTGGGGGTGCACCTTTGGCGTTGCCGATAATCACGTCATCGAGCGCACGCTGGTCGGCTTTGGCAGCCACCCAAACGTGTACGCAACGTTGCTGGTCAGCCTCGGGTGTGAGACCATCTCGGGCGAACAGGTGGCCGCGCGCATCGCTGCCACCGGCAAGCCCGTCGAGTTGCTGACGATCCAGGAGTGCGGCGGCACGGCGAAGACCACCGAGCGAGGCCTGGAGATCGCCCGCCGCTGGGCTGCTGAAGCAGCGGCTGTCGAGCGCGAGGCGTTCGGCGCCGAGGAACTGATCGTTGCGCTCGAATGCGGTGGGTCGGATGCGTTCTCCGGCCTGTCGGCGAATCCGGCGGTCGGGGCTGCCAGCGACCGTTTGGTGGAGACCGGTGGCACGGTGATCCTCTCGGAGACGACGGAGATCATCGGCGCGGAGCACCTGCTCGCAGAGCGCTGCGTCGACGCAGCCGTCCGCAAGGATCTGCTCGACGCCGTGGCGTCGGCCGAAATGCGGTTCGCCACTGCTTCCAGAGAGGCGAGCGGGATCTACATCACTCCCGGCAATATCGAGGGCGGCCTTACCACGATCGCCGAGAAATCGCTGGGATGCATCCACAAGGCCGGGAACTCGCCGGTGCAGGAAGTGCTCACCTACGGCCGCCGGCCGTCGAGGCGCGGTTTGGTGGTGATGGACACCCCCGGCTACGATGTCTCCTCCATCACGGGAATGGTTGCCGGAGGCGCGCAACTCACCTTCTTTACCACCGGTCGCGGAAGCCCCACCGGGTGTCCGATTGCCCCGGTCGTGAAGGTATGCAGCAACTCGGACACCTTCGGCCGTCTGGCCGACAACATGGACGTGAATGCTGGCGCCGTCATCGATGGCAACGCCACTCTCGAAGAGGTCGGCAAGGCAATCTTTGACGAAGCCTGCGCCGTGGTGAACGGGAAGCGGACCAAGTCCGAGGAATACGGCCACCGGGAGTTTGCCATCGCGGCGCCCAGCGTGTACTACTGCCGGCTCGAAGCCAACGAACTCGGCTGAACGCAGTGTTTGGCGGGATGCCTCCGACCTAACCGGTGCCAGCGGCCGCCGTTTGAATTCGAGCCTGCCTATAGTATAATACGGGGGTCCGGATCGCCGTCTGCGCAAAGGGGGCCGCAGCGGGCGTGGATTCGGCGCACCAGTTACGAGGTGAACGCCACTATGCTTCGATTCGCATCCAGAGCACTAGCTGCCGGTTTGGTGCTGCTTGGTGGAGCACTGCTTACGGGCTGTGGGGGCGGGGGGGGGCAGCTAACCGGCGCCGCCGTCCCGAGCGCCGCGGGTTCCGTGAGCGTGCAGATTGGCTCACCGGGGCGGTCTACGCAACCCGCCACGGCGACGGCGGTCCTATGGGGAGAGGGCATGGCGAACGCCGCCAGCAAGACGGTCACCATCGACCCGGACCCGACGAAGAACGTCGTGACGTTCGAGAGCGTGCCGGAAGGGAACAAGCTGGTGCGGGTAGACCTGTTGGACTCGGACGGCGGCATTGCGGCCATGGGCTTCGACAAAGTGGTGGTTTCGCCGGGCACGAGCGTTCCCTCGACGCCAAGCGTCTCCTCCGCGTGGGACTGGCAGACGACGGTCCTCGGAACCACTACCGTCCTGGGAAAGCCGGTCTCTATTCTGTCTGAAGGCTACCCGACCGCCCCGGGGAAGCAGTTCTTCTACAGCACTTCGAAGGGGGGCGTCTTCCTCAACGGCTGGACGGAGTACACCCCGCTCATGGCCAGTACCACCAGAGACCGGTCGCCCGTCTCCTTCGGCGTGCTCCTCCTCGAAGATCCACTTCCAATCATCGTGCCCGGAGCGGGCCCTGGCAGCCGCTGGCAGCACAATGCCCGGGTCTTTGCCGTGACCAACTCGACCCTCACCTCCCCGGCAGAGATCAAGCAGAGCGACCTCGTGGCGATCGGCAATCTGACCGTTTTGTCACAGTACGAGAGCGTGCACGGGGTCAGCGTCCCAGCCGGGAACTTCGCCAATGCTTCGCTGCTGACCATGCAGATGCAAGGAGAGGAACTTCTCAACTCGCCGATCCCGTTCTTCATGGGGTTGGACGTGACCACGTATGTTGTCAAGGGCGTCGGCGAGGTGATGAGCCGGACCCGAGACTACTCGTCGCAGTACGTCAGTGAGACGGTGCGCCTGTTGGTTCCCGCTCCAAGCGCGGCGCTCACTTCGACCACCCGCGGAGCGACCCCCTACGCACTCAGCGATGCGCTGTTCCCGCTGGACGTGGGCCGCACTTGGACGTGGAAGGAAGTGGCGCCAGTCTCCTACTCTCTGACCGACAATACCAGCACGCTTCAGTGACGGCCCCGGGTGCCCGAATCTCCGAACGTACACGTCCGACACCGAAGGAGGACATTCCGACGATGAAAAAGATACTGATGATTCGTGCGGCGACGATTCCGGTGGTCGCAGGGCTCACCATGCTGCCCTGGCTGGTCGGCTGTGGCGGCGGCGGGGGCTCGTCGCTGAGCCAGACCGCGGCTGGCACCGGCAGGGGGGCACTGACGGTTTCCGTAGATTTCCCGGCAAGCCGAGCGGCCAACCTCCCCCCTGAGGTGCAGACGGTCCGCATAGCGGTATCGGGTATTGGGTTGGCCACGCCGCTGACGGCGGTGTTGACACCTGACAAGGAGACGACTACGTTCAGCGCTGTGCCGGTGGGTCTGAAGCAGGTACTTGCCACCGGCCACACGACTGCGTCCGACGACACGATTCTCGCTGGCGCGTTCAACGAGGTAGAGATCGTGGAGGATGCGGATGCTGCCACTGCGGGCATCCAATCGGCGTCGGTCGAACTTGTGATGGGGCCGCCGGCGCACGTCAGCAAACTCACGGTTGGCGGAACCAAGGACATTGGTGGCGTTTCCGCCACCGTGATGCTGGGGGATACGCTGCAGGACGAGATGTACTTCTTGCGGGACGACACCGGCCTGCGCCAAGTCGGCGAATCGGAAGCCCATTACGCCGGTGGCGCTGCGCTTCTCACGCAGCAGAGGCTCTACAGCCCCCCGCTTCTGAGGGTGCCCTTTGGCGTGGCCCCCGGGCACATTTCGCAACAGACGAGCAACGTCTTGGTGGACGGACTGCTCAAGGAGCAGGTCGCCTCCACTGTCAAGTTCGTGGGCTTTGAGACCCTCGCCCTTCCGCTGGGCACCTTCCACACGGCCAGGGTCGAGATCGCTCGGGAGGTCACGCCGATCGCCAGGTCGCGACAGACCCCGGGGACAGACACGACGGTCTTCTGGCTGGCGGCCGGAGTGGGGCCGGTGGCAGTGTATGAGGACGATCAGGTTTCTACCCTGCAGGATGGCGGCCTGCCCCGACTGAGTCTACTCACGAGCACCACGTTCCCGCCGCCGACGGCTGGCTCCTCGACCTCGGGCCTGTTGACGCCGGAGTACTTCCCCCTGAACGCCGGCGCCGGCCTGACGTTTGTCGATCTCGTCAAGCGCGAGCTTGGAGGCGTGGTGGTCTCGGGGGGATCTGACCCCGCGATCTGAGTGACCAGACCCCTTACAACAGAAGCGCTCGCAGCCGGGTTTGCCGACTCGCCGTTTGAGGTCCGCCCTTGGGTCAGTTGGCGTTGGCGGACGCTCGAAGTGTCCCTCCTTTCGGCCCAACTTGAGCGATTGAGGCGCGCGAGGGGCGGGCCGGTCGTGGTTGCGGGCTCGGCCGGGAAGGCCGGCCGGTTCGGTAGTCCGGAGTGGCTTGCGGCTTTCCGTGAGGTTGTCCGAGTTGCGGCGGAGATCGAACAGCCGCTGTGGGTCGAAGTGCCGGACTTCCACACGGAAGCACTTCGGCTGGCCTTGATTGGCGATCGGGGGCAGTTCCGCGCACGCGTGCTCCGCTTCGACGACTGGGAGACACGTGCGGGGAAGTGGCGCAAGCGACGAATCAACGATCCGCTCCTGCTCGGACTTGCCTCGCCGCTGAACGAACGGGGGCACTTGAATCTGTCTCACTCCCTGGACGTGACCCAAGCGCTGCAGCGCTTCGAGGTGCCCAGCGGGCTCACTTCGTCGCTGGCGTATCGAGTGCTGACGTTCACGGTTCAGACCTGCGAGTGGGCTGACTGCCTGGTGCGCGAAGCCACCGAGGCGTACGTGAGCGAGGTGTTGGCGCCGCTCCTTCAGGCGGCAGGGGACTGGTTCGGCGAGAGCCTCAAGGGCGTCTTCGTGCCTGCCCCCGCGATCCTGCCACCGGGCGCCGCTGCAGACGCCATTCCGTGGTCTTTCGGCCTCACGGAAGCATTTGGCGAGCAGCGCGACTACGCCCTGATTCCGCAGCTTCCGGCGCTGTCGGTGGATACCGGTGTTGCCCACACGCGCGTGCGCCGCGACTACTGGGAGACTGTCAGTCGCCTGTACGCTGAGAGCTTCCTGCGTCCCGTCCGCGATTGGTGCCATGCGAACAACGCCCAAGTCGGGTTTGTGCCTCCCCGAGCGGTCGACCCGCGCGAGTTGATCCGCGCGTGTGCCGACCCGGCGATCCTGCACCGGCTGTCGGACGTGCGTTGCATTGACGACGGAGAGCCTCTGCACCTGCGGGCACGGACTGCTCTGGCGCTCGAACGGGAGCCCCGAGCGACGCGCTGCTTGCTGCGCCAAACGGACGGCGCGTTCGCCTCCCGTAGAGACGTTGCGTGCAACGTCTCTACAGACGACGCCGTCCGCGCGCGCCGCGCTGTTCTTGCTCGCTGCGCCAGCTTTGGGCTCAACGGCGCGATCGTCGAGTGCCCTCCGAGGGAGGAGGCGCCTGGCGACGACCAGCTTGCCCGGTCGTTGCACGAGTGGCAGGGAGCGGGGCACTGGCTGAGCAACGCGGGCACCCGCCGCTGTCAGGTTGCTGTGCTGTGGCCTGTGCGCTCCCAGTGGGCACACTATGACCCGCGTCGTCAGGACCCGCTGCTTGGCGTTGTGGCTCGCGACCTCCAATATGTGGCTGCGCTGCTGGCCACGCTTGGGCACGAGTTCGACTTGGTGGACGAAGAGGGGCTCGCCTCAGCGACGCTCAGCGACGAGCGACTCCACGTTGGTGGCTCGGCATACGAGATGGTAGTGCTCCCCTCGCTGACCTACCTGCCTGCAGCAACGTGGGATCTCCTGGTGGAGTTCACGCATCTGGGTGGCAAGGTGGCTGCATTCGGTCTTTTGCCGCGGGAATCGGAGTCGGGTCTCGATGCCGACTTTGCGGCAAAGGTGCAGGCGGACACGCTGGTTGATCTGGACTATGTGTACCGCACGTATGAGGCCGAGGCCGTCGATGGCGAGGGCCGAATCGACTCCTTTCCCATCTTCCGCGAGGATTTGTCGGAAGGGCGGTTCTGCTCCTATCAGCCGCGGCTGGTGGAGGACCAAGAGGACGCGCGACTGCGGGTCATGCAGATTATGGTGGAGTCCCTCGATGCGGAGGTGGAGGGGCTCGGCGACGCCGTTCGGTGCGAGCACCGCGGGCTCGACGACGCCAACCTGTATGTGGTGACGAACGCCTCGACTGAGGCGCAGCGGACGAACGTCCGGATTCGGCGGACGGGCGTTCCGGTCAATTGGCGGGTCGACGAACGGGTCTCGGAGGAGTGCCACGCCTACGCCGTCATCGACGCGGCGACGACGTCGCTGATGCTGACGTTGTCGCCCCATGAAGTCGTGGGGATCACGGTGCGACCCGGGACGCACAACCATGTGGACGGCGCGAACTTCGCCGTGACCGACCTGACGGAAGGCACTCGCGGGCTGCTGACGGCCTCCGGCTACTCGCTCAAGGCGGGCAAGGCGGCGGCGCTGTTCGAGCCGCGGTCAGGGAGAACGGACTGGGCGGAGGACTTCGTCTCGGGGCGGCCGGTTGAGCTGCCGCTGTCCGGGCCGTGGCAGGTTCGGTTTTCGGAGCCCAACCGCTACCGGCTCGCCGCGTGGCAGTGCAAGGCGGGCGTGCAATTGCCGACGCTCTCCTCACGGCTACTGAGGCGCTGGGAGCGAGATTGGCAACCCCTCCCGTCGGCTGCCAGTCCTCCGCCCGCTGGGAGCACTCTGCGGACGAGCTTCCTTGCGACCAGCCCTGTGCCTCAGACGGTGCTGTGCTTTGCCGAGGAGGCGCGACTGCTCCGTGTCTTTCTCAACGGGGACGAGTTGCTGCTCGGCGGAACCACGGGGGGCGTCGAGGTATCCAGCATGCTGCGCGCGGGCGAGAACCAGCTTGTGGTGCTCCCCCCGGCGGACGGCGATGGAGAGCCGCTGCCTGCGGTCGCCCGGTGCCTGTGGTTGGAGGGGCGGTTCGAGGTGGGCGCCACCCCGACGCTGGACACGCTCAGCCTCGCTGCTGACGAGTACGCACTCGACCTGGCCGACCTCCTGCTGAAGCACTCGTACTACCGCGGGCCCCTGGTCACAGCAACGACGCTCGAAGTGCCGCGGGAGCTCGAGCACGCATACCTCTTCCTTGCACTGGAGGAGTGCGCCTACCCGGTCGAGGCTGAAGTCAACGGCGCGCCCGCCGGTCTCTGCTGGCGGCCGCCCCACCGCTTCCACGTCACGGACAGACTCCGCCCGGGCACCAACGCCGTGAGCCTCCAGCTTCACGTCACCAGCCAGTGCACCGGCCCGCCCTTGGCGGGAGTGAGCTTGTTGGCCTTCCCGGCTGTCCACCTAACCTTCGACCCGGCCGGCATCCGCACAGCAGAGACCTCTCCCAGAACGGCCGGCGTCCGCCTCGCGCCCCCTGCCACCGTCATCGAGCTGAACTGACCAAGCACGTGACACGTGACACCTGACACTTGACACTGCGGAGCAACGTATGAACCACACCGTCGGAGTAGGCATTGTCGGTTACGGCTACGCAGGCAGGAAGTTCCACGCCTACCTCCTCGGGCTGGCCGACGGCCTGGAGTTGCGCGCCGTATCCAGTCGCGCGCCAGAGCGGCGCGCGCAGGCGGAAGCCGACTACGGCGTGAAGACATATGCGACCGTCGATGAACTCGTGGCGGACGACTCGGTCGACTTGGTCGTTGTCGCCACGCCCCATGACAGCCACGCCGCACTGGTGTGCAAGTCGCTGGAGGCAGGCAAACACACGGTGTGTGACAAGGTGATGGCGCTCACCGTTGAACAAGCCGATGCGATGGTCAGGGCCCGCGACCGCAGCGGGAAGGTGTTGAGCGTCTTCCACAACCGCCGCTGGGACGGCGACTACCTGACCGTCAAGAGGCTCCTGGCAGACGGGCAGATCGGGCCAGCCTACGCCATCGAGTCGACCGTGATGAGCTACGGCGAGCCCCGGTCGTCGTGGCGCACCAAACTCGATGTTTGTGGCGGGCAGCTCTACGACTGGGGCGCGCATCTGGTTGACCATGCGCTGCTGATTGGCGGCGGGCTGCCGGAGGGGGTGTGCTGCAGCGCGCAGTACCGGAAGTGGGACGTGGAGGTCGACTCCCACCTGAAGCTCATGCTGACGTTCGAGAGCGAGCTGGTCTACCTCATCGAACTCAGCCGCCTCTGCGCCGCCCCCAAGCCGCGTTGGTACGTCCTAGGCGAGTCCGGCGCCTTCACAAAGCATGGGCTTGACCCACAGGAGGGGGCGATGAACGCCGGTCACATCGAGACGGCCGAAGACCCGGAGGCCAACTGGGGGCGGCTGGTCGTGGTGGGCGGCGACGGCGAGAAGACCGAGACGCTGCTGCCCACCGAACGCGGCTGCTGGACGGCGTACTACGACAACATTGCGGCGCACCTGCTGCGCGGGGAGCCCCTTGCCGTCCCCGCAGAGCAAGCGCGGGACGTGGTGCGCGTGATCAACGCCGCCATGGAGTCGGTCCGCACCGGCGCCTCCGTCACGGTGACTTCCTGATGGTGCGGAAGAAGCCGCCGCCGCCTCCGCCTGTCCAGCCGCTTCGACTCGTCGGGGCTGCCAGAGTGATCTTCCTTGCGGGACCGTTCGTGCTGGTCACGCTGATGCCGTTCCACGAGTTGTTGGGTGCGGCGTGCAAGTACCTCGGCGCCTGGGACGAAGCGGTGCTGCTGCTAATGGCGCTATCGTGGGCAGTACTGTGGCGCAACGGGGCGGCGGGGCCGACTCGGTGGCGGTGGTTGAGCGCCACCCTCCTCCTCTTTGCGTTCGCCTGCCTCGCCTCGGCGGCGGCCAACGGGCTGCCGGGCGATTGGTTCACCCAGGCGCGGAAGCTGCTTCCGTACCCAGTGCTCTGCCTGCTGATCGTCAACTCCCGCGAACTGATGGACGAGACGTGGCGGCGTCGGGTGCTCGTCTCGGTGGTCGTGGCCGGGGCCGTCGCAGCACTCTGGGCAATCGCGTCGTACGCGTTGTTCTACCACGGCCACCTCGACGATGGCGGGCGGCTCTCCAAGTCATCGGCGGTGGGGCGCGTGTTGCTCTATCCGTACACCCGCCGCGTGGAGTTGGGCCGGATTGACCGCGCCGTCGGGTCGTTCCTCAACCCCAATGTCCTCGGCAGCTACCTCGTCGTTGTCGCCACGCTCTGTGTCGGCTTGCTGCTGAGCCAGACCCGAAAGCTGCCGCAGGTACTCCTCGGCTCGACGGCGTTCGTCGCAGTCACGGCGCTGGCCCTGACGAACTCCCGAGGCGCCATGGTCGGTTTGCTGGCTGCCTCAGTCGTCGTGGCCCTGCTCCGCGACCGGCGCGTCCTCGCCGTGCCGGTGGTGCTGCTGGTGCTGGTGGCAGGGCTGACCCCCATGGGCCGGACGGCGGAGCGCGTCAGCCACGTCTCGCAAGGAGACAGGACGCGCCTGACAAAGCCGGTGCAAGCGTTCCAGGCAATCCGCGACTGCCGCTGGCTGGGGAAGGGGCTGGGGACCACTGGCTACGGCGACATGCAGTACGCCACGCTGCTCTTTGAGACAGGTCTCGTCGGTCTGGGGTGCTTTCTCGCCCTGCTAATCGCCGCGTTCGCAAGCTGCGTGCAAGCGGCGCGCCGCCCCGGGCAGCCGCTTGTGCAGAACGTCAACGCCTCCATTGCCGGCGTCTGCCTCGCTGGCGGCGTCCAAGGGCTGGCGGCCGACTACTTCGCCACCCCGCAGCGCGCCTGTCTGTTCTGGCTCCTGATCGCCCTGGCCGCCCGCAGCGCCCAGGAGCCGCTGAAGCAGTTGCCGCCGTTAGCGGGGGAGGACGAGGGGTAGTCGCGCGGGCGTCGCCGTCTCAGGCATCCCGTGAGGCGGGGAGCCCGATGCCTGCCCGGTAGCTGCCGAGGACGGCGCCAGTTGAGGGGGTGTTGTGCCGTGGGCCTACGCCTCGCCGACCCGGTGCAACTTCATCAGGTTGGTTGAGCCGCGGGCAGCGATAGGGGAGCCGGTTACAACCACGATTGTGTCGCCTGGATCCACGAGACTCTCGGCAAGCAGGGCGCGGGTGGTGGGTCATCGACTCCAGCATCTGCGTCGCGGTGATAACCGGAACCTTGGCGCGGTTTGCGGCGCGGATGAGTTCCTTCTGGACGACCGGTACTCGCTCGGGCGACAGCTCGACGCCCAAGTCTCCGCGCGCTACCATCAGCCCGTCGGCCACAGTCAGGATCTCGTCCAGGTGATCCAGGGCTTCCGGCTTCTCCAACTTGGCGATGACCGGGATTGTGGCACCCAACGCCCGCACCCTCTGCTGCGCGAGCCGGACATCGTCGGCGCGGCGCACGAAGGAGAGGGCGATCCAGTCGACGCCCAGTTCGACGCCAAACACCAAGTCGGCCATGTCCTTCTCGGTTAGCGCGGGAGCCGACACGGCCACGCCGGGGAGGTTCAGCCCTTTGTGCGCACTGAGTGTCCCGCCGTCGACGACCTCGCACACAACGTCGGTCGCGGTAACCTCCAGCGCGCGCAGCCGAATCGCCCCATCATCCAGCAGCAGCGTGTCGCCGGGCCGGACGTCCTTGGCGAGGTCGGCATACGTCGTCGACACGCAGGCAGCGTCGCCAGGTACGGCGCGAGCAGTCAAGGTGAACCGCTGCCCGCAGTCGAGGTGAACGGGGCCGGCGGCGATCGAGCCGAGGCGGATCTTGGGTCCCTGGAGGTCCAGCAGCACGGCGACGTTGGCACCCAGCTTCTCCGCCGCCTGACGCACCGTCTGGCAAACGACTCGGTGGTCGTCGTGGGTGCCATGGGAGAAGTTCAGTCGAGCGACATTCATACCGGCCTCGATCAGTCGCTCGATTGTCGTCTGGTCGGACGAAGCAGGACCGAGGGTGCAGACGATCTTGACTCTATGCACGGATGGGGGCTCCGGGTGGTGGAGTAGGGGAGTGATGGAGTGATGCCGGGAGGCCCCAGCACTCGACAAAAGGGGGGCGTCACGGGAAGCGTCCATGCAGGTCTGCCCCCCGTCAGGGCGGGCACGCGGGCACCGCTCTGACGGTCCGCATTCCCGCAGGAATCACTCGTGTTCGCGCTTCTGCTGAACGCCCTGGCAGGTGAAGACGTACGCCCATCCGATCAAACCCCTGGGGTTTGATCGCGACGATGACGGAGCGCGTGAGCCGTCGGCGTCGCCGGAGCAGCCAGTGTGGCACACGCTCCGTCACCGTCGCGGCTCGGATTGACGGTGCATTTCCGTAGGAGTGCAACGATGCTGAGGGTTGGTGGTCAGGGCGCGCTTTCGGCGGAGCCGCCGGTGGGCTGTGCTGCCAGCTTGCCCGCTCGAACCTCCTGCAGAATGGCGTCGAACCTCGCGAGTACGTCTTCGTCTACCGGCTTGGCCGGCGCGCCAGGTCCGGTGTCGGCGATTGAGGCGAGGGCGTGGCCGATCCTGCCCTTGGTCTGGTCATAGAGCAGGTTGCCAACGAGCATGAACACGCTGTCGATAAGCCGACCGGCGGGCGGGACAGGAGAGCAGCCGCTCTCGCCTACCGCACAGACCGTGGACCACGCGTTCCAGAGCGCATCGCCGAAGCTGCGGAGGGCACCGCCCTTGTCCTTCTCCGCAACGTACAGCCCTGTGGCGGAAGCCAACACCGTGGCAGCCAGCAACTGGAGTTGCCGGTCGTCTCTGGCAGCTCTGAGAGCGGTCTCAACTACCCCCAGGATGGCGGCGGCGGCGGACTCGGCGAGGGGGTGTGCCAGGGGAAGGCTCCTGGGAACGCGAATGCCACGTGTCGTGTGTCAGGTGTCAGGTCAGTCGTGCTGTCTCCATGTGGCGGTGCTGGGCCAACGGGCGGGGAGGGGCTGCTGCCTGGCTGGGGTCAGGCGTTCTCCAAGCGCAGCTCAGACGTACTCGATTCGGGGCTTCACGCTGAGAATCCACTCGGCGTAGGCGCGGTCCAGCAGCTCGGCGACGGCGCGGCGGCCATCGTCGCCCAAGTCCCGTGTGTAGTCGTTGACGTACATGCCGACGAATTGGTCGGCGCGGCCTTCGTCCATCCCACGTCCATACTGCATCGCCCACTCAAGGGCTTCCTGCCGGTGGGTCAGCCCGTACTCGATGCTCTGGCGGACGAGTTCTCCGGCCTCGCGGATGGCAGTCATGCCCAGGTCTCGCCGGACGGCGTTGATCCCCAAGGGGAGCGGCAGACCCGTCTCCTCCTTCCACCAAGCGCCCAAGTCGGCCACTTTGTGGAGTCCTTCATCGACGTAGGTGAGCTGACCTTCGTGGATGATGACGCCGGCGTCCACCTCGCCCGAAGCAACGGCGGAGAGGATTCTGTCAAAGGGAACCACGACCTCCTCGAACTTCGAGAGGAAGAGCTTCAGCGTCAGCGTCGCGGTTGTGAGCACGCCGGGGATGGCGATCTTGGCGCCCTCCAAGTCGGCGCGACTGAGCGGCCGTCGGGACACGATGATCGGCCCGTACCCGTCACCAACGCTGGCGCCGGTGCTTAGGAGTTGGTAGCTGCCGGCGACGTAGCAGTACGCGTGGAGGGAGAGCGCGGTGATCTCGAATTCGCTCGCGAATGCCCGTTGGTTGAGGCGGTCGATATCTTCGATGTGATGCCGGAACTCGTAGTCGCCGGTGTCGATTCGGTTGTGCGCCAAGGCGTAGAACATGAACGCATCATCCGGGTCCGGGCTGTGCCCGACAGTAAGAATCTTCTTGGACATGACTTCCTCGCTTAGGGAGCTGCTCGGAGCTGCAGCGGCGCCTTTCGGGGTCTCTCGAAGTCTACCACGCTTCTGCCTTCCGGGTCTATTTCGCCTCTGACCGCCCCTGTTGCCAGGAGGTCGGCGTCGGCGTTCTGTTCTCGGGGAATCTGCCGGACTCGGACGCGCTCGAAGCGGTTGAAGAGGCGCTTGACTTCGGCGTGCAGCCCGCGGAGGTGGGGCTGCTTCACCTGGTAGTCGCCTTTGAGTTGCCTAATGATCAGCTCGCTATCGCTGTGGATGGTTACCTGCCGGGCGCCAAAATCGGCGGCCAGGGAGAGCCCTCGAATCCAGGCGGTGTACTCAGCGACATTGTTCGTTGTGCGGCCGATGTTCTCCGCGACCTCGTGTAGTACGGCGCCCTCGGGGTCCGCCAGCACAACGCCCACACCCGCGGGACCGGGGTTGCCACGAGAGGCCCCATCAACGTGTAGAACCGCATGGTCCAACGGCATCAGCGCGAGACCTCTTCGCCGGTGTCGCCGAGGTCAGCCTCATCCGCGCCTGAGTCGTCAACCGGCGCGGGCGGTCGGTAGAGAATGCGGCTGCAGCTATCGCACAGGAGAACGACGTCCGGGGACTGGAGCTTCTTGAGCGAAGCAGGGGTGATCTGCGTGCGACAACCGTCACACACGTCGCTCTGTACAAGGACGATGCCCACGTTCTGGTGCTTCTTGCGGATCTTCTCGTACTTGGTCAACAGCGCGGCGTCGACGGGCTGAGCGGCGGGTCTGCGTTGCGCCGTGAGCCCGGCGATGAGATCGGTGAACCGAGTCGTCGCCTCCTGGAAGCGCTTCTCGACGGCCTCGAGTCGCGTTCGTACCTCGTCGGCAGCTTTGGTTCGCTTCTTGACCTCGGCAGCTTGCGTGGCCACCTCGTCCATCAGAATCAGCCCCCGCTCCTCCAAGTCGCCCTTGTGGCGGGTCAGGGACTTGATCTTGTCCTGGACGTCCTGAAGCTCCTTCGGCATGATGATCGAGCCGCTGTAGAGCTTGGTGTGGAACTTCTTGCGCTCGTCCTCGGTGGACTTCAGCTTCAGCTCCGCGTCGCGAAGATCGGTTTCGAGCGCGTGGAGCTTCTCCTGTTCCGCGGCGAGTTCCGCTTCGAGACCGGCGAGTTGGGCGCGAAGCGTGGTCCCGTCATCGAGCGCAGCCTGCTGAGTCGTGTAGTCTCCAATCAGTGTGTCGAGTTTCTGGACCTCGTATAGTTGGCGTAACTGGTCAATCAATGCTCGGCCCTCCTTGAGGAGTGGGACGGGTGCTGCAAGGTGAGGCACGGACAGCACCCGGTGCGTGCTCAGCGTCGATTAGGTCGGTGCATAGGGTGAACGGTCTCGCTCGGCAACGGTCACTGTAAGTTGGGCGCCGAAGTTCGCCCGCAGGTGGGCGGCAAGGGTGCGCGGCGCCGACTGTTCTGTCTCGTGGTGGCCGGCGTCTACGAGGCACAGCTCGAGGGCGGCGGCCAAGGCTGCCTGGTGGTGCTTCGTGTCGCCGGTTACCAAGACGTCCGCACCGGCCTCGGCAGCTTGCGTGACCGTGTCTCCGCCGCTGCCAGCCATCACCGCGACACGTCGGACCAGTCGGGCGCGCGCGCCAACGACGCGGAGGGGGTGCGGACGGAGCAGGACCGCGACTCGGTCGGCGAACGCGCTTAGCGGCTCCGGATCGGCCAGGGTGCCCACCCGGCCGGGACCGCGGGCGGGTCCCGCGTTGTCCAACCCGTAGAGATCGTAGGCGATCTCCTCGTACGGGTGGTTCGCTCGCAGGGCTTCGACGATAGCAGCGGAGGCAGATTCCGGCAGCACCATCTCCAAGCGGAACTCAGCAGTCTCCTGGATCTCGCCCACTCTGCCGACGGAAGGTGAGGCGCCCGTGAGGGGAAGGAATGTGCCGGTGCCCGCGGAGCGGAAGCTGCAGTGGGAGTAGTTGCCGATCACCCCGGCGCCGGCTTGGGCGAGGACGTCGCGAACCGGGAGCAGCGCCTCTTGCGGCACGAACACCACGAGCTTGAGCAGACGTTCGCGGCTGGTAACCGGGAAGGGGACGGCGTTCGTCAGCCCCAGTTGTTCGGCGAGCTTGGCGCTGGGCCCGTGGGCTGAGTTGTCCAGATTCGTGTGGACCACAATCAGGCCGATCCTGTGGTCATGCAGGGCAAGCGCCAGCCGGACGATGGGTGACTCGGTGGAGAGACTGGACAGCGGCTCGAAGAGGAGTGGGTGATGGCAGACGAGGCCGTCAACTCGGCGGGCAACCGCCTCCTCCAGGACCGCCGGTGTCACCTCGACAGCGGTGAGGACGCTGCGGACGGGAGCCGCCGGGTCGCCCACCTGCAGGCCCACGTTGTCCCACGGTTCCGCCAACCGCGAAGGTGCCAGCTCCTGAACGGCGGCTGCGAGGTCGCCAAGGGTGACCACGCTCACGGCGCTATCTCCTTGCTTGCGGGCGCTTCGGCCTGCTCCGCCAGCGTCTCGAGCACCCGGTCGGCACGGTCGGCGGCGGAGGTCTTCCCTTCCGCCTTGTAGAGGTCGCGGAGCCGAGTCCACAGTGAGACAGACGCCGGAGCGGCGGCCACCAGTCGCTGCGTCAGGCGTTCCGCCTCCGGTAGTGCGCCGCTCTTCTGCTCGGCGGAGCTGAGCGCGTCCAGGATGGCCAATGACTTCTTGCCGGAGTCATAGAGCTGCGTGAGCCCCTCGACGGCCCGCGTTAGTAGTCCGCGCCGCTCGTACAGATCAACGAGCTTCGTCGCCGCAAGTGCATCGGTGGGGTCGAGGCGCAGCCGTTCCCGGGCTGCCTCCGTTGCACCGAGGAGATCGCCGCGGCCCTCGTAGAGCTGCACCAGCCCGTGCTGTGCGGGGGCGCAGTTGGGGTCGCGCTTCAGGGCGTTCTGGTACGCGGCGAGGGCCTTGTCGAGCAGCCCGTTGGCTTCGTAGAGCTGACCAAGCTCGACGTAGGGTCCTGGCCTTTCCAGCAGCTTGTTTGCGAGGGATTCCCAGGCGTCGACAGTGCTGAAGAGAGCGCCCTTCTTGGCGATAGCTCGGGCGCGGTACACCAGGAACAGACGCTTGTCGGGGTTCTCCTGGGCAAGCGCGTCAAACAGTTCCACCACCAAGTCAAGCTTCTTCTCCGCCGCCCCAACCTCCACCGCGGCGTTGCACAGGGCCTCGCTATCAGTCTTGCGGATCCGCCGCTTCAGCTCACTCAGCCCGCTCTCGAACCCGCCTTGCTGGACCAGCGTCTTGACGGCGAGCCCGGCCGCGGGTGCGTAGTTCGGCGCAAGTTGCACGAGCTGAGCGAGCTGCTCCAGTGCGTCCTGCGGCTTGCCGACGGATAGAAGCGATTGGCTCAGCCGCTCGCGGGCGGCGAGGTTGCGCCCTTCGGCCTCAACTGCCTGTCGGTAGGCGGTGAGCGCCTCGGCGCTCTTGCCTTGCCTCTCCAGCAGTTCGCCCCGCTTGAGCTGCGCCAGCGAGAGCATGCCAGGGAGTTTGCCGAGGTCCGCGAGAACCGACAGTGCGTCGTCGGTCCGGCCACGCTTTGCCAGGAAGTCGGCGAGGGCGACGCGCGGCTGCGGGCTTGTCGGCGAGAGGGCGACCGCCTGGCGGAGTTGCTTTGCCGCAGCGTCGACGTCCTCATCCGCGAGGATCTCCGCGAAGGCCAGCCGAAGGCCGGAATTCTTCGGCGCGGAATCCACAGCCCGTTGTGCGTACGCCCTCGCTGCCATGCCGTCGCCTTCACGGCGGCTGAGCCCGGCGAGGGCTAGGAGTGCTTCCGCGTTGCCCTTGTCCAGCGCAAGCACCTGCTTGTGCTCAGCCTCCGCCAAGTCAACGCGGTCCAGGCGCCCATAGACGAGACCGAGGTCCTGATGCAGGTCGGCGCGCTTGGGCTGCTTCTCGATCTTCGCCTGAAGGAGCGCGACGGCTTCCTCGCCGCGACCCACGTGGGTGTACAGAGCGGCCAGACGGCGAGTGGTCTCAACGCTGTCCGGGGTGAGCGCTGACAGGTGTTCGTAGGCCTGAATGGCTGCGTCGGCGTCCCCGAGTCCTTCCAAAACCGAGGCCAGGCGCGCCAACAGCAGCGGGTGGTCGGGGATTGCCTTGAGACCCGCCCGGTATTGGGCAAGGGCGAATGCGGGCTTCCCCACGCGCTCGAAAAGCTCCCCGCGCGCCAGCCTGTGCTGTGGGTTGTTCGGCGCCAGCTCGACGGCACGGGCAAGGTGCTTGTCGGCTTGGGAAGCGTCGCCCAGTTGCAGGTAGGCTTGAGCCGCCATCCCGTGGACGTCCGCATCTCCCGGTTTGAGGTGGAGGTAGGCTTCGAGCTGGTTGGTGGCTTGCCGCCACTCGCGCCGCTCCACATGGTATTGGGCGAGCTGCCTCCGGATCGGCGCCAGGTCGGGCTTCTGCTGGAGCGCCCGGCGCTGATACGCCGCCGCGCGCGCCGGTTGCTTGCAGCGGGCCGCCAGGTCAGCGCAACGGAGCAGCAGTTCCACTTGCTTCGGCTCAGCCCGGCTGGCGGCCTCCAGTTGAGTCAGTGCTCCCGGCAGGTCGCCGCGGTCGCGGAGCATCTCGGCCCAGGCCAATCGCGGGGGGAGGTACTTCGGGTCCAGCCGGCACGCTTGCGCGAAGTGGTAGCGCGCATTGGAGTAGCGGCCGGCCTTCGCGTAGATCAGGCCGAGGTTGAAGTGGACGGGCGGGTTGTTCGGATCGCGGTGGCAGGAGTCGCGGAGAAGCTCGATGCCTTTGTTGGTGTCGCCGGCCATGGCGTAGGCATTGCCCAACTGGAAGAGCACGGCGGGGCTCTCCGGCTTGAGCTGGTGAAGTTGCTCGAAGAGGGCCACTGCCTGCTGGGCGGCGCCGCAGCGCAGCAGGAGTTCGGCCATCTGGTAGAGGGTGTCCGGGTCCTTGGGCAGCAGGCGCGCTGCCTTCTCGAGTTGCCCCAGCGCTTCCTCCCGCTTCCCCTGCTGCGTGAGGACGATCCCCAGTCGGAGGCAAGCCTGGGCGTAGTTCGGGTGCAAGAGCAGGACCGACTGGTACGCCGAGGCAGCCTCGGCTGGAACGCCCGCTTTCTCCGCCGCCATCCCGACTTTGAAGTACGCCTCGCCCAGTTTGCTGAGGGCGACCTCTTCCTTCGCCTTCGCGTCGGTGCCGAGCGTGCGCTGCGCCGCGTGTGCGCCTATGCACCACCAGAGCAGTGCGGCAGCAGCCCAGCGTCTCAAGCGCCTGACCCCCCAGCGACCGTCGCGTGTTGCAGGACTCCTCCGGCGCGGTTGCCGCGCCGACCAGAAACACCAGTTGGAGTTCCGTCTGCAGTGATCATCTCAGCTAGTCGCCGTCGGGCCGACGAGCCACCGGCGACCTTCAGGGTTCGTCTTCCACGCGGCAATTCCTCTTGTGCTTGCGGAGGACTCGCCCTCAGTCGGCGTGCTCCGCGGCCTCCCGAATCACCACTCCCTGGCGCGCCAGTTCGGCTTTGATCTCGCCGAGGGTGTGAATCCCGTAGTGCACGAGGGAGGCGATCAGCGCGGCTTCGGCCTTCCCCTCCACCAGGGCAGCGCGCATGTGCTCGATGGAGCCGGCGCCGCCGGAGGCGATGACCGGGATGCCGACCGAATCGGCCACGCGGCGGGTCAACGGAAGGTCGTAGCCGTCTTTGGTGCCATCGGCGTCCATGCTGGTCAACAGGAGCTCTCCTGCCCCGAGCTGTTCGCAACGCACGGCCCACTCGAGCGCGTCGATGCCGGTGGGGGTGCGTCCGCCGTGTGTGTAGACCTCAAAGGCGTCGGTGTCGTCGTGGATGGAGGTGTACGGCTCGCGTCGGCGGGCGTCGATTGCCACGACGATGCACTGGCTGCCGAAACGCTCCGCGCCCTCGCTGATCAGCTCGGGCCGCTGCACCGCAGCGGTGTTGACCGACACCTTATCCGCGCCGGCGAGGAGGATCTTGCGCATGTCCTCCACGGTGCGCAGGCCGCCGCCGACGGTGTAGGGGATGAACACCTGCTCAGCCACGCGCCGAGCGACGTCGACAATGACCTCGCGCTTGTCGGAAGAAGCCGTGATGTCGAGGAACACGATCTCGTCGGCGCCCTCGCGGTCGTACAGTGCCGCCAACTCAACCGGGTCGCCGGCGTCGCGCAGGTTGACGAACTTCGTCCCCTTGACGACCCGGCCTTCCCTAACGTCAAAACACGGGATGATGCGCTTCGCCAGCATCAGCCGCCACCTCGCCCCAAATCCAAAATCCGAACTCCGAACTCCAAAATCAATGAATCGTCTCCTCGTCCTTCCCCTGGGCACGCTTTCGGACGACGATCCTGATGGGCGTGCCCTCCAACTCGAACGCCTTGCGGAGCTGGTTCTCCAGGTAGCGACGGTAGGAGAAGTGGAGCAGCTCGGGATCGTTCACGAAGAGGATGAACACCGGCGGGCGGGCGGAGGGCTGGGTGCCGTAAAGCACCTTGAGGTTGCGCCCCTTCCTGCTTGAGGGCGGGTTGGCGACCAGGGCCTCGCTCAGGACCCGGTTGACCTGTCCCGTTGTGCACCGGCGGGCGTTGTGCTCGTCGGCCTTCGCGGCCGCTCTCAGCAGCAACTGCACCGCTCGACTGGTGAGCGCGCAGGTGTAGACGATCTCGACATACGCGAGAAAGGGGAGCGTACCGCGCACTTCTCGCTCGAAGTCGGCGTGGAGCGAACTCTCGCCCTTGGCCACGGTGCGCATAGTCTTGATCTCGGGGTTGAGCGAATCGGTGATCACATCCCACTTGTTGACGACCAGCACGAGACCCTTCCCGGCGTCGGCGGCGAGTCCGGCGATGCGTGCATCTTGGGCCGTTACGCCCTCTTTGGCGTCGATGACGATGGCAACGACGCTGGCCCGGTCCAGGGCCCGCATGGCCCGCAGCACGCAGTAGTACTCCAGCGACTCGGTCACCTTTGTCTTGCGGCGGATGCCGGCTGTGTCGATGAGTCGGAACTGGTGTCCCTCCCACTCCAGGTCGGTATCGATGGTATCGCGTGTCGTGCCCGGGAGCTCGCTGACAATCGCCCGCTCCTCACCCAAGAGCGCGTTCAATAGCGACGACTTCCCGACGTTGGGGCGGCCGACGATGGCGATGGTGGTGCGGTCCTCGGCGTCGGGCTCTTCGTCCCAAGGGGGGAGCAGCTTGTCGATGGCATCAACGATGTCGCCGCTTCCATGCCCGTGCATCGCGGAAACGTAGAGCGGCTCGCCGAGGCGCAACGCGAAGAAGTCATCATTGCGCATGTGGGGTTCGTCGCACTTGTTCGCGACGAAGAGCAGCGGCTTGTCGGTTCGCCGGACCATGTCGGCGACCCGGTAGTCCAGGTCGACCGGTCCCGACTGCGCGTCCACCAGGAAGAGCAGGACGTCGGCCTCGTCCATCGCCACCTGCACCTGCCGCGCAACAGACTGCATCAAGTCGGCTTTGTCTTCGGGGTCCAGCCCGCCGGTATCCACCAGCGCGCAGGTGCGGCCGTAGAGCGGCATGGGCGCGTAAAGCCGGTCCCGCGTCACCCCGGGAGTCTCCTCGACGACGCTCATGCGTCGCTCGATGAGCCGGTTGAACAAGGCCGACTTACCGACGTTGGGCCGACCGACAATCGCTACAATTGGTCTGGGCATAGTGTCACAACTTGGGCCTGGCACGGATAAGACGAACAGGCTGGGGGGGACCGACTGAGCCCCCGCAACAGACCGACCCTATTGTACCGGCATTCAGCGCGAGCCGTCCCACTGGACGAGCCATCAGGCTACCAGCCGCAGCCGCCCAAGCGTTGGACTCGGACTCCGGAAGCAGGTAGACTTACAGCCGACACGCGACACCTGCCCCACCAGGAGAGAGACCCTTGAGCAACGCTGAGTCCGCCGATGCCAGACCTGCGCGGCAATTCCTCATCGACGAGATGGACGCCCAGAACTCGTGGCGCATGTTCCGCATCCTCGCCGAGTTCGTTGAGGGCTTCGAGGAGCTGACCGTTCACTCGCCGGCAGTGTCGATCTTCGGCTCGGCCCGGACGCAGCCGGCCGAGCCCGGATACGGGTTGGCGGAGGAGCTGGGTCGCCGGTTCGCTCAGAGCGGGTACGCCGTGCTCACCGGCGGCGGGCCAGGGATCATGGAAGCTGCCAACAAGGGTGCCTACGAGGCGGGCGGCACGTCCATTGGGCTCAATATTGAGCTCCCTTTTGAGCAGAGACCCAATCCCTACGCCAACGTTCAGGTCACCTTCCGCTACTTCTTTGTCCGCAAGTTCATGCTCGTCAGGTACGCCCAGGCGTTCGTGATCCTGCCCGGCGGGTTCGGCACCCTCGACGAGTTCTTCGAAGCCCTCATGCTGATCCAGACGCACAAGATCAAGCCGTTCCCCGTAGTGCTCGTGGGCAAGGACTACTGGACGGGGCTCTTGGACTGGATCCGCGCGCGCCCGCTGGAGCACGGGAACATCGCCCCCACCGATCCCGATCTGTTCGTCGTGCTCGACGAGGCGGAGGCGGTTGTCCGCTACGTCGCCGACTGGGATCCGGCGAAGTCGCCCAAGTGCGCGGCGGACAAGGGGTGACGCACGGGAGTTGACGATGAGCGCGAGCCAGTCCGTGCAGGCTGAGCCTGTCTGTGAGGAACCGTTTCCAGGCGGCGAACTGACGGTTGCCCGCGCGGCCAAGCTGCTAAGAGGCACGGAGGCCGAGGTGGAGGCGCTGGTGGCGGCGGGCGCCGTCGAGGCACGGCGGACGCCGCGACCGGGAGGCGGCGAGCAACTCCTGGTATCTCTGGCGTCAATCCAGGCCGTCCGGACCGCGGAGCCATCGTCGCCCCTTGCCCCGGAACCGTCGACTCAGGCTGGCCCTCCCGATCCCGCGATGGTCCTGGCGCGGCGACCGGGGGCTCCAGTTGCGCCGGCGGAAGTAGTCCTGAGACCGGGCGCCTCCCCGTCGGCTCCGTCGCCGGCAAGTCCCACGAAGACAGAGTTGCTGCAGTTGACGCAGGCGGTGGATCGACTGACCGCAAAGCAGGGGGAGCTGCTGTCGAAGCTCGAAGAACTGATCGAGGTCTTGCGGCCGCCTGGATGAGCGCTCGCCCCGGCACCCTCAGCGGTCAAGGCCCGCTCGAACTGCTGCGTGTACAGCCGGGCGTACAGGCCCCCCTCAGCCAGGAGTTCCGCATGGCGGCCCGACTCGACGAGGCAGCCTTTGTCCAGGACGAGAATTCTGTCGGCGGACAGGACCGTGGATAGGCGGTGGGCGATCACGAGCGACGTGCGGCCGCGCCTCAGCGGCTCCAGGGCTGCCTGAATGGCGGCTTCGGAGTCGGAGTCCAGGGAGCTTGTGGCTTCGTCGAGGATGAGCACTCGCGGGTCTTTCAGGATCGCTCGGGCGATGGAGATGCGTTGCTTCTCGCCGCCCGAGAGACGGAAGCCTCGTTCGCCAACGAGGGTGTCGTACCGGTCGGGCAGCGACTCGATGAACTCGTGGATGTGGGCAGCGACCGTTGCGGCAATCAGTTCGTCTTCCCCGGCGTCAGGGGCGGCGTAGAGCAGGTTCTCCCGGATGGTGGCATGGAACAGGAAGGTCTCCTGGGTGACGATGCCGACCTGGCGTTGGAGCGAGTCGAGCGTGACCGTTCGCAGGTCACGGCCATCCAGCAGGACGGCACCTTCCAGAGGGTCGTAGAACCGTAGCGAGAGGGTCTGCAGATGGCGGTAGAGCGCGTTCCGCAGGTCGTACATGAGGCCCTGCCCCACGCGGATGGTCAGGTAGTTCTGGAGCACGCCGATCAGCCCGGCGACAACCGGGACCCCCACCATGCCGCCGACGAGCAGGCTCAGGAGCTTGAGGTCCTTCCCGGGGATCGCCCGGTCGATGATGAAGCGGACGATCTGCGGCGGGGCCAACCCCAGGAGGCTGCCGAGGACGACGCAGACCACGATGCCGATGCCCCACGTCCAGTACGGCTTGAGGTAGCCCACAACGCGGCGGTAGTCGTCCCGGGTGAACCGCAGGTCGCGGTCGCGGGCATCGGCCTCATCGCGCATCCTCCCCAGCCCGAAGCTGCGTCCAATGCCGCCCACGAGGCGCTCGGAGCCGCCGATGCCGCCGATGCGCGGACCACGGTTTGCCATGCAATCTCCTTTCGGCTCTCACTCGGGCTTGCGCCAGTCAGGCACGTCAACGGGCTTGGTGGTCACGGGCCAGGTGGCACGGCTGGGAGCGCTATAGGGGCCGATCTCCTCGAAGGGAATCGGCTTGAAGCCAACCGTCTCGAACAAGGGGGCGCCCTGGCGTAGGCGGAAGTCGTTGTCCGTGGCGTCCGCGAAGCCGGGGTCTGTGTCCGCGAACACGCCGTTCTCGAACAGGTCCAGATTGCTGGTTCGCGTTGCGGTGGCACCGCAGCGGTAGAACACGTTGCGCCAAACGTGGTTGACGCCGGGGTCTTCCAGCATTGTCCCGATCTGCGGGTAACGGGCGAGGTAGAGGTCATTCTGGTAGAAGTCGTCCGGCTTCTGGCCGTCTTGGAGCATCCGCCACACGCTGTTGCCCGGATTCCAGCCGCCGCTGATCCCCTGCTTGCAGTCGATGAAGAGGTTGTTGTCCATCACGTTGTCGCGGCCGCTGTTCATCTGGATCGCGCCGAAGTTGCCGTTGGCGCTGCGGCAGAAGACGTTCCCATAGACCAGCATCCCGCTGATGGCATCATCGAACCGGATGGCGGCTTGCCCATGCACAGCCGCACCCGTGCCTGTCTTGCCGGTGTTGTGGAAGTAGTTGTAGCGGAAGACGACGCCCCGGTAGGTTGGGTTGCGGAACAGCTCCATGGCGCCCTGATCGTCAGACTCTTGCACCATGCTGTGGACTTCGTTGTACTCGATCAGGTGGTCGTTGCCCTCGATGCGCATGGCGCTGCTGGGCCCGTTGTACATCAGGTTGTGGGCGACGCGGTTGCCGACGCCTTCGAGCTGGATGGCTGGCGTATAGGTCCGGTCGATCCGCCCGAAGTCGTGGATCTGGCAGTTCTCCACGAGGTGTCCCCCCGGGGTGAGCGTCTCGCGGTCGCCGCCGAGGACTTCCGTGGCGCGCCGGCCGATGAAGCCAATGTCGCACCCGATCAGGCTGTCCTGCTCGCCGCCGTGGATCAGGATGCCGTTGCCGGCGAACCGATTGACAGTGCAGCCGGCGACGAGGCAGTTGCTGCTGTCCGTGGCGACGATACAGTCGTACCGTGCCAGGTCGAACGCCAGCCCTTCCAGTCGCACGTAGGACACCCCGTCCATAGTGACCATCGGCGTCGAGAGCATCCCGATCTCGAGGGTCGCCTTAGCCGGGTCCGAGGGCGGATACAGGTAGAGCATGCCGGTGGTGCGCTCCAGGCACCACTCGCCCGGCATGTCGATCTCTTCGAGCAGGTTGAAGGCGTAGTACTGAATGCCCTGGCCGGTGTCCATGCCTCCGCCGTACTGGTAGGGTTCGGCGGTGGTGAGGGTTCTGGTGGCCGGATCGATCTTCCCGATCTTCGCCGTGGCGTCTGCCCAGAGGTAGCGGAAGTACCCGAATAGCCACGCGTCGGTAGCCTCCAACCACCGTTCGTGGCGGTCGGAGTCGTACTCGATCACGGAGGGCTCTCCGCTGTCCTTCGAGCCCGGGGCAACCAGCTTCCTGATGCCGACGAACCCGCTATTCGGCCAACGAGCCAGCGTCATGGGGACCCGATCGACGTACAGCTCCAGCGTGGGCGGCGAGGGCGGCTGTAAGAACCCGCGCACTTTCAGCTCGCCGTAGTCGGTGAGTCCAAGCGCTTTGAGGTCGCACTGCCAGACCTTGCCGGCAGCTTCCGCGGGCAGGCGCTTCAGCACGGCTGGGTCGGTCACCGGGACGAAGCCAGTGAGGCGCTTGCCGCCGTAGAACACGGCCGTTCCCTTCTCTTTGGCGCGGTACACGACGGGCGCGGCCTCCGTTCCCGAGTCTTCGGCGGACAGCGCAAGGGGCCCGGTAACACTGTACTCGCCAGGCAGCGCAGTCACGGCGAGAGGCCCAGCGACACCTCGAGCCCTCAGGGCGCGAGTCTCGTCGCGTGCTCGGGTCAAGGTGGCAAAGGGCCATTGCTCCGAGCCATCGTTTGCATCGTCGCCGTTCGGTGCCACAAACACTTCCGCGGCGAACTTGTCGATTACCGGCGCGTCCGTCCGCGAGGCAGCCGGGTCGCGCGCCGGCTGCCCCTGCGCCACGCGGTCGGTCTCTTCGATCGATTCCTGGGCTTCGTAGCGGTGGACAGCGGGGTAGGACGCCTCGGCAGCAATCGCTTCGTACGCCGACTTCGCCGCCGGCCGGTTGCCTTCCGCCAGGTAGCTCTGCGCAAGCCGCAGGTGCGCATAGCTGCGGAAGTTGGCAGGGGAGTCCTGCGAGGCGACCAATTCCTGGCACAAGCTGCGCACCTCGCCGAATTGCCCTTTCGCCCAGGCGGCATTTACGTCCACGAACGTCCGCGCCAGGCGCTCGCGCTCTCTCGCCGCGATCGCTTCCGCGGACTCCACCACTTTGAACGTGTCCTTCAGTCGTCCGAACTCCATCTCCACCGCCTCCCTGGAAAGCGCGCTCCGGTAGACCAGCACTTCATCCATCAGCCCCCAGTAGTTGTGCCAACCGTTGCCAACGGTCAACTCCCCGCCCAGCGCAAAGTCCCCGTCGAAGTCCTTCGGCATCGCGCCGGGACCGGACGAATAGCCGTTGACGTACATCTCGATCTGGTGCTTTTCACGGTCGCACACCAGCGCAACGTGGGCCCACAGGTCCACCGCCAACGGCACCCCCGACGACCCACCGACCGAGACCGTCTTTCCGGCGGCGTCCTGGTAGCAGAAGTAGCACATCAGCACACCTTTGCCGCCGATGTCGATGACCAGATAGGCGGCGGGGTACGTGCCGAAGGCGAAGATCCGGCGTTGGTTCTGCCGATCGTCGATCTCGAGCTGGGTCGGCTTGAGCATCGCCATGAACGTCCACGAGCCCTTGCCAAAGCGCGAGTCTTCGGGGACCTGCACCGACACGAGACCCGTTGCCGTACCGTCCAGCATGACGGCCTTGCCCGACGGAGACTCCGCCCACGCGGCCGTGACCTTCCCGTCGAGCCGGTTACCCGAGAGATCCTTGGCTATCGCTCCGTCGCCTTCGTCGAAGGTCCAGTGGAGGAGCAGCTTGTCTGCGCCGGCCGCAGCATTCGGCGCTTCGGCGTGCGCGCGCACCGAAGCGAAGAGGACTATGGCAGTCGTCAAGTAGCGGGAAAAGCAGGACATGAAAGCACCTCTCTGCGACGTGGCGGCATCAGGGACCAAGAAAGCTCAGCAGGATCTTCGACAGGATCTGTTCGCCGTACTCGTTGGCATGCACGCGGTCGCGGTAGAACCGAGGCGGGTGCATGCCGCTTGAGCGGAGGTACTCCGCCCACGGGGTCGTCATGTCGAGGTAGGCACAGTGCTCCTGGGCGGCCAGTTCCCTGAGTCTGGCGCCGTAGTCGCTTGTGCCGGAGTAGGGCGCCTTGGCGAGCTCTCGCGGCGCCCGCGGATCGGCCAGCGAGCCGAAGGTGCCGGTGGCCAGTAGAACCTCCACCTCGGGCAGACCGGCGCGGAGTTGCCGGATGACTTCCCGGATATCCTCAATCCCGCCTCCCTGGCTGATGCCACCGATGAAGACCAGCGTCGGCTTCCGCGGCAGGACGTACCTGGCAATGCGGTTCTCTTCCCTGTAGTGCTGGCAGCCACCGCCTCCGCGCACATACACCCACGCCTCAAGAGTTGCCTTCGGGTATGCCTCGCCGAGTTTGGCCACCCATGCCGACCGCATCGTGTCATTGACCATGCTGTCGCCGAGGGCCAACAAGCGCAGCTCGCCACCTTCAGTGAGAATGCGTCGCGTGCGCGACAGGACCGACCAGTCCGCCTTCGGAAGGGCGAAGCTGCCCTGGGGCATCTCGGCCTGGATCTTGGCGATCTGTTCGAGCGAGCGTTCGGGCGTGGTGAACAGGTAGTAGCCTTCTTCCGGCGTCTCGCTGGCGGTTGACGGCCGGTCCGGCGGGAACCTGGCAGGCAGCGCGCCCTCCTCGGGAAACGTGACCGGTGAATCCGCCTGCATGTCGGCCCCAACGACCCGGGTGCAGACGCCTGCGGCGACGACTGTCACCAGCACGCTCGTCACGGTTGTCAGATATACCCGCGAAGGTTGGGAACACACCGAAGTGGAAGTTCGCGGAACTTCCCCGGCAGGCGTGCAGCAGACGTAGGACAGAGGGTATTCTCCCAGACGGAGCCGAAGTCGCACCGGGACTTCGGTGTGTTCCCAACCTTCGCGGGTATACGTGAACGGCAAAGTGTTGCTCTCCTCTCTCGGCGGCCGCTCAAGCCACTTGTTCGGCGCGCTACACCTGGCCCGGCTGCGAGGTGATCTGGTGCTTCTTCATCTTGCCGATGAGAGTGGTCCTGTTGATCTGGAGCGTCTCTGCGGCGCGGCTCTGGTTCCAGTCCTCCTCTACCAGGGCGCGCAGTAGCAGTTCGCGCTCATAGCGGTCCACCGAGTCTGTGAGCCCCTGCCCGGCGGCGCCCGAAGGCATGGTCAGAGACGAGATGCCGCGCACCTCCGCTGGGAGTTCGTCGGGCATCAGCCGTCTGGATTCGCCGAGGACCAGGGCCCGCTCGATGGCGTTCTCCAACTCGCGCACATTGCCGGGCCACTGGTACTGCTGCAGCAGCGCGACTGCCGCGGCGTCGATGCCCTCGACGGGTCGCCCGCACTTGCGGACGTACTTCCCGAGGAAGTGCGTCGCCAGCGCCGGCACGTCGCTGAGCCGGTGGCGAAGCGGCGGCGCGTCGATCCGCACCACGTTGAGGCGGTAGTACAGGTCATCGCGGAACTGCCGGAGCTTGACCAGTTCCTCCATGTCGGCGTTGGTGGCGGCGACGACGCGCACGTCCACCTCTACGGTCATAGTGCCGCCGACGCGCTCGAAGCTCTTCTCCTGGAGTACCCGCAGCAGACTCTGCTGCAGCCCCGTGCTCATGGCGCCGATCTCGTCGAGGAAGATGGTGCCGCGGTGCGCCACCTCGAACTTGCCCAGCCGGCGCTCGCGGGCATCGGTGTAGGCGCCGCGCTCGTGGCCGAACAGCTCGTTCTCCAGCAGCTCGGACGACATTGCGGCGCAGTTCACCACAATGAAGGGGAAGCGCGCGCGGGGGCTGTGCAGGTGAATCGAGCGCGCCACGAGCTCCTTACCGGTGCCGCTCTCGCCGCGGATAAGGACGGTGCTGTCCGCCCGGGCAACCCGCTCAATGAGCTTGTTCAGCTCCTGCATGGTGGGGTGCTCGCCAACGATGCCGTCGTCATCAACGCTGCCGGTCAGCTCTCGGGCGAGCGCCTCGTTGACGTCCATGAGGCGCTGCGCTTCCCTGAGCTTTTCCAGCATCAGCAGGATCTCGTCGGGGTTGGGCGGCTTGGTGATGTAGTCGTAGGCGCCCTTCTTCATTGCGTTCACGGCAGTCTCGATGGTGCCGTACCCGGTCAGCAGGACGACTGCTGTGCGCGGGGTGCGCTCCTTGACCTTTTCCAGTAGCGCGACTCCGTCCATCTTCGGCATCCGCACATCCGAGATGACTACCTCGAAGCTGGACTTCTTCAGCTTCGCCAGGGCGGTTGTGGCGCTGCTGGCGGTCTCGACGGCATAACCTCTGCGCGAAAGCAGCTTGCTGAGCATCGACAGCATGTCGGCGTCGTCGTCTACCAACAGGACATTGAGCTTCGGGGCTTCGGTTTTTGGCATGCGCTGGATCTCCTCCAGCGACAGACCGGTTCCGGGAACTTGGTCTATCGCGCCACGTAGGATGATAGAGTACGCTTGGCGCCCTGTCAAGAATGTGACACTGTTTGGGTCCCGTTGTGCTCACTCCCCAAGCGCGAGCCGCCGCGTCAAGGATGAGAACGGGGCACGCGTGGCGAATGAGTCTCTTTCGCGCGGACCGATGCGCTCGCCGCTCGACAGAGACACCAGATGCAACCAGCAACCATCCTTGCCACCGACTGTGGCAGCACCACCACCAAAGCAATCCTGATCCAGCGGCAGGGCGACGAGTACCGACTCGCAGCGCGAGGGGAGGCGCCGACCACGGTTGAGACCCCCTTCGACGACGTGACCCTCGGCGTGCTCAACGCTGTCCGCGAGGTCGAGGACCTCACCGGACTCCGCCTCGCGACGGAGGACGGTCTCGTGCTTCGGGAGGACTCCGGCGACGGAGCCGACCTCTACGTCTCCACCAGCAGCGCCGGCGGCGGGTTGCAGATGACGGTGGCCGGCGTCGTGAGCGCCATGACGGCCGAGAGCGCCAGTCGCGCGGCGTTGGGGGCGGGGGCCATCGTCATGGACGTGATTGCCGTCGACGACGGCCGGCGCGAGCACGAGCGCATCGAGCGCATCCGGCACATGCGGCCGGACATGATCCTGCTTTCGGGCGGGACCGACGGGGGGACGATCACCCACGTGGTGGAGACTGCTGAGCTGCTGCTGGCGGCCGACCCCAAACCCAGGCTGGGGAGCGGGTACCGGTTGCCGGTGGTCTACGCGGGGAACCGGGATGCGCGCGCGGAGGTGGAGAAGATCCTCTCCCAGTCCATGGACCTGCGGGTGGTAGACAACATCCGCCCGACGCTGGAACTGGAGAACCTCGGCCCCGCCCGCGAAGCCATCCACGAGCTATTCCTCGAACACGTCATGCAGCAGGCGCCGGGCTACTCGAAGCTGACCGGGTGGACGTCCGCCGACATCATGCCGACGCCGCAAGCCGTCGGCATGATGGTGCAGACAGTGGCGCAGCAACGTGGCATCGACGTGCTCGCGGTGGACATTGGCGGAGCGACGACCGATGTGTTCACCATGTTCGGCGGCCAGTTCCATCGGACCGTCAGCGCCAACCTGGGGATGAGCTACAGCATCTGCAACGTCCTCGCGGAGGCCGGCACCGACAACGTGCTCCGTTGGCTGCCCTTCCCGCTGGACCGGGACGAGTTGCGCAACCGCCTGCGCAACAAGATGATCCGGCCCACCACGATTCCGCAGACCATTCAGGACCTGCTGGTCGAGCAGGCGCTGGCACGGGAGGCGCTTCGGCTCGCGCTGGAACACCACCGCTCGCTGGCCGTTGGGCTGAAGGGCATCCAGCAGGAGCGAACCATCGGCGACGCTCTGTCGCAGGCAGGCACGGGGCAGACCGTCGTCAGCATGAGGAACCTCGGTCTCCTCATTGGCAGCGGCGGCGTGCTTTCCCATGCGCCGCAGCGCGCGCAGTCGGCGCTGATGTTGCTCGACGCCTTCCAACCGGAAGGCGTGACCGAACTTGCCGTCGACAGCATCTTCATGATGCCGCAGCTCGGCGTGTTGGCGCAGGTCGTCCCGGAGGCGTCGGTGCAGGTGTTCGAGCGCGACTGCTTGATTCCCCTGGGCACGTGTCTGGCTCCCGTCGGACAGGGGAAGCCCGGTGACACCGTGGCCGAGGTACGCGTCGCGCGTTCGGGAGCGCCGGAGCAGACCGTCACACTGCAGTTCGGTGAGCTGGTGCGGCGCGACCTGCCGCAGGGGGCAACGGCGCGACTGACGGTGACGCCGGAACGTCGGTTCGATTGCGGCGCCGGCTTCGGAAAGGAACTGGACACGGAGGTCGTCGGCGGGGTGGTGGGGCTGCTCCTTGATGCCCGCGGGCGGCCCCTGGTCCGCGCGACTGACCCAAGCGAGCGGCAGCGTCAAGCGGCGAAGTGGCTGGGCGCGCTGGGACTGCCCACGGGAGAGGGGGACTGACCGACATGGCGACCGCGTACACTCCCGGACTGGTTGTGACTGAGCGCACCGTCGTCCGTAAGACGCGGCGGCTGCCGCTAAAGGGCGACGTGTTGGTTGCCGTGGGCGACTGCGTCGAGCCGGACACCGTCGTGGCGCGCACGGAGCTGCCGGGGCCGTTGACCACCGTGCGGGTGGCGGAGAAGCTCGGGCTGGAGCCGCAGGAACTCCGGCCGGCGATGCTCAAGCGCGAGGGGGAGCAGGTCGCATCCGGGGGGCTGCTCGCGCGCACCAAGTCGTTCTTCGGGCTCTTCACGTCTGCCTGTGAGTCACCGGTGTCCGGCGTCCTCGAGTACGTTTCGGAGGTGACAGGCAACGTGGGCGTGCGTCACCCGGCGCGCCCCGTGGAAGTGCTGGCATACCTGCACGGCGAGATCGAGGAGGTCTTGGAAGGAGACGGCGCTGTCGTGCGCGCGGACGCGGCCTACGTGCAGGGCATCTTCGGGGTCGGTGGCGAGCGGCAGGGAGCATTGGCGTGCGTGGCAGCTTCGGCGGACGCGACCGTGAGCGGTGACGCCCTGTCGGCAGTGCACGCCGGGAAGATTGTCGTCTGCGGCGGGCTGGTCACGGCCGACGTGTTGGCGGCAGCCGCGCGCGTCGGCGTCGCCGGCGTAGTCGGCGGCGGCATCCTGGATGCCGACCTGACCCAGCTTCTCGGTTACGAGATCGGCCTCGCCATCACCGGTAACGAGAACCTGCCGTTCACGCTGATTGTCACTGAGGGCTTCGGCGAGATCCCCATGGCTACGCGCACCTTCGACCTGCTTCGGTCGCTGGAGGGGCAGCGCGCGTCGATCAGCGGCGCCACCCAGATCCGCGCCGGCGTGCTGCGCCCCGAGGTCATCGTCCCGCGGGCCGCTGCGCCGGCTGACGACGACGCGGCGGCCCGCGGGCAAACCACCCAGTTGGTGGAGGGCGCGCTGCTGCGGCTGATCCGCGAGCCGTACTTCGGCCGCCTGGCAACCGTCACCGCCTTGCCGCCCGAACTGCAGGAGGTCGAGTCCGGCGCCCGGGTCCGCGTGCTGCAGGCGCGGCTGACCTCGGGCGAAGAAGTAACGGTGCCGCGGGCGAATGTGGAGTTGATTGAGGGGTGAGTGCGTGCCACGGCGAGGCAGGCGTGAGCCGGTCGTCCTCGTGAGCACAATGCAGTAGAATGGCAAACCACACTACGTAGGTCCCAAGGAGGTCTTGCATGTCAGCGCCAACGACAGCGGACACGTATGTGGATATGGAGCGCGCCCAGCAGTTCTGGGAGGTGTACCAGCGGCAGCATGACGTGTCGGCCCGGAAGGGGCAGGCGGCGGGGATTGACCCCGTGACAGGCCGCGTGTGGTTCGGCGAGTCTCTGATCGACATCGCCAACCAGATAAACGCGGCGGGCCAGTTCAGACCGTTCTACGGTGTCCGCGTTGGGTACGACTACTACTTGCGCAAGGGAAGCCTCCGGGTGCCCGTAGCGTGAAGCGGAACGGGAGCTCGCGCCCTATGGACACGCCCGTAATGCTCCGCTCAAAGACACACCTGCACGAAGCCTTGAAACGGCACTTCGCGCAGGCCGGTGGCGAGGTCGAAGCCAAGGTCGGGAGCTACTGGGTGGACGTGCTGTGCGCCGACCGGATCGTTGAGGTGCAGACGACCAACCTGCACGGGCTGCGCAAGAAGCTGCAAGCGTTGTCGCAGCACGGCGAGGTGCAGGTTGTGTACCCGATCCCCGCTGCCAAATTCGTCGTGCGGCGGGCGAAGCGTGGCGGGGAGGTGCTCAGCCGGCGCCGGTCGCCCAAGCGCGGGCGCCCGCTGGACGTGTTCCAGGAACTGGTCAACGTCGCCGGGGTGCTGCCGGGGCCGAACCTGACGCTGTCCCTGCTCATGACGGAGGAAGAGGACCACCGGGTCGACGACGGGAAAGGGAGCTGGCGCCGCAGAGGCGTCAGCCTGGTCGACCGCGTGCTGGTCAACATCGTCGAGCAGCTCGACTTGCGAACGGGCGCCGACTACCTCAACCTCCTGCCCGCCCTGCCGCCGTCGCCGTTCACCAACAAGCAGCTCGCCCGCGCCAGCAAGATGCCCGAGTGGCTGGCGCGACGGGCGACCTACTTCCTTAGCCGGGGCGGTGCGCTGGAGCAGGTCAACCGCACCCAAGAGGGCATTTGGTACAGCGTCGTCACGAAGGAGCGATCACCCATGGCCAAAGCCTCCGGCAAGCAGCGCTGTCCGCACTGCGGCGAGGAACTCGACACCTACCGCAACCCGGTCCCCACCGTCGACCTCGTCATCGAGGTCAAGGACGGCATCGTGTTGGTCGAGCGGAAGAACGACCCCAAAGGCTGGGCGCTCCCCGGCGGCTTCGTGGACTACGGCGAGTCCCTGGAAGCCGCCGCCATCCGCGAAGCAAAGGAAGAGACCGGGCTGAAGGTAGAACTCATCCGGCAGTTCCACACCTACAGCGACCCCCACCGCGACCCGCGCCAGCACAACCTCAGCACCGTCTTCATCGCCCGCGCCCGCGGCAAACCCAAAGGCGGCGACGACGCCAAGCGCGCCGAAGTCTTCACCGAAGGCGACCTGCCTACACTCGTGTTCGACCACCGGTGGATATTGGAGGACTACTTTGCGTACATGCGGCGGATGCGGCCCTTAGTGGAGCGGCGGGCGAAGTGACCGGCGTGTCTTCTCGGGCCCAGGAATGCACTGCCCCCACGGAACGGCGGTCGGGGCAGTGCATCACCCGCGAGTCGGTCCATGTCAGCTTGTGAACGGACCGTCGCCTTGGGAGCTACGAGACCGGGGAACGAAGGGTCACTTAACCCCATTGAACTACCGCATACTGGCACTTGGCGACCCTGTCTGTCAACCACGAACCGGCGTCGGTCACTACCGGCTTCTGGGCGTCGGGCCACTGAGCGGGAATGTGACGATGTTCCCTCACGACGCGTGCTGGTGGTCAGGGCACGCGTAAGGACGCGGGGACCTCCCGGGGGTCTGGAGTACCGAGCCTCCTCTGGGCTTCCCGAAGCTGTTCGCATACGGCACCCGGGGCGCCCTCTTCGCTCGCGTCTGGCGGCCGTCGCAGCAGGCTCTCCGACATGCCCTCTGGCATTGGTCCAGTCCACGCTGGCTTCTCGGAGGTCTTCGTCGGCGCCGGCTGAGTGTTGCTCTGCCCCAGAATGTCAGCAGTCGCTTGGGCAACGGACGCTGCAAACGCCTCCTCCCGATCTGCTCCTGAGAGTGGCTCATCTGACTGGAACACGTTCTCCACCGTGTATCCGACCTCGCCGCCCCTCATGGCTTCTCCCCACGAGAGGTGGGCTTTGGCGCGGTACCGACCCGCGACGCCACTCAGTCCCGTCTGGCGCAACACGTTGAGCCGACTGCGAACGTCGTCCATCTCCCTGAGAAAGCGTGCGGGGAGGACGTCCATAGCCCTCTGCACAGCCATGGGAGTCCTCCCGCTACTCCGTGCTCCCTCAGGCAGTAGCCAAAGTCTGTCTCGTCTCCATGGGTATGGGCGACCATTATGCAATACTGTGGAGAACCTGTCTGTCCGTAAAACTACGGTATTTCTGGCCGCGGGGTCTTTTTCTTGCGTCCCGCCCGCCCTACAACGTCAACTGCCTGTCCGCCTTCGCTTTCGGCGCCGCCTTCAGCCCGACGGTGGCGCCGCGCGGGTGCTCGAAGCCCTGACCGGAGCAGAGGGGGCGAAAAACCATAAGAAAACGCCGCGTGCCAGAGACTGGCAACGCGGCGGAGGACCCTCAAGACGCACGGGGGATCACGTGGTCGAGAGGATATTCGAGTTGACGGTCACGAACAGGTTGCGGACCTTCTGACCGAGGACGGTCAGGATCGCGATGACGACGAGGGCGATCAGGGACACCAGCAGCCCGTACTCCACGAGGGTCTGTCCCTCCTCCTCAACGAACAGACGACGGATCATACAGCAGCACCTCCCTTCGACCGGGGGGCGGGCTCGGTACGTTGGACCGGCCACTTGCCGGACGGCGCCACTGTAACGTAGTTGGCGCCGGCAGCCAACGTTCCCGCCTGAACTTGGTGAGGCATCGGTGCCATGGAACCGCCCCGTTAGATCTCAAGGCGAGCAGCGCGGACGTTCGGCGAGAGCGCCAGGGAAGGGACGGCCGCGCAGACGGCGAATCGGTGAGAACCCCGGAACTGCGCGGGCTGGCGTGTTCGCACGGGAACAGGATCCTGACGGTTAGCAGCACTGAACGCATGCCAAACAGCACCGCCCCCAACTCAGGAAGGCTCCGCGGGCTGCTGCGGCTATCGGGTGAACACCGGTGGCTGCACTTCCTGCTGCTGTCCCTTGTCATTGCCTACAACGCCATCGCGCTGTAGGAGTACAGCCGGACGCGGTTCACTCTCGGCCGGTTCATCGGGCACGAGATGGTCCCCGGCATCATGCACCTGTTCTCCCGGCTGCGGGTGGGCGGGCACGAGGCAGTCGGGACGGCGTTCTTCTGCGACTTGCGCGGGTACACCACCTTGTCCGAGCAACTGCCACCGGAGGAGCTGTCGCGGGTGCTGAACCGCTACACCACCACAGTGGCCGACGTGGTCGCCAAGCACGGGGGGCGCCCGATTGACTACCTGGGCGACGGTGTGTTCGCGCTGTTTGAGGAATCGCGGGCAGTCGCCGCCCATCCTGTGCGAGCGGTGCGGGCAGCGTTGGAGGCGTGGCAGGCGGTGGCGGGACCCTCCCGGCTTGACGCCGACGACACGCCGCTCGACCTGGGGATCGGCCTCCATACCGGGCGGATGGTCATCGGCGTCGTCGGGGCGGAGCGCCTCATGAGGCTCGGCGCGGGGGGGATGTCGTCAACGTTGCTTCGCGCGTTTAGGGATTGTCCGGGCAGTGCGGCTACTCGGTGTTGGTCACCCGCGGAGGCGCATACCGGGCTGGGGTTGGCGCTGCAACTGCAAGGGCGCGAAACGGACGCTCTGGCAGAACACCAAGCGGCGCTGACGGCTGCCCCGAGGCTTGCCGTCGCCCAGGCGAACCTGGCTGCGCTCTACCTCCAGCAGGGCAAGCTGGCCGAGGCGCAGCGCACGTTGGCGGAGGGGCTTAGGGACGACCCCGACCTCGGCTACTACTACATTCTGTTCTCGGAAGCGCTGCTGTACAGGCAGCAGTTGATGCCGGCTCAGGAGTGTGCGCCCAACACGGAGGGGCTGCTGTGACGGGTCGTTGCCGCACGGTCTCTGATCGCGAACTGGCGCCAGCACCGCAATCGCAGTAGAATGGCGCCGCGTTCTTGCCCTCAAACAACGACGAGCTTGCAGACCCCTGCGGAGGTGCTCCATGTCGGACCCGTGCTTTGGTGAAGTGGAACTGGCGTTTCTCGGTGAGGTGATCGACAGGCAAGAGCTCTGGCGCGGAACGAGGGGGAACTTCGTGGCGCGTCTTGAGGAGGCATTCGGGCAGCGCCTTGGGCGGGACTACGTGCTGGGCGTGACGTCGGGCACGTGCGCCAACGAGACAGCGCTGGCGGGCCTCGGCCTCGAACCGGGCGACGAGGTGATCTGTCCGGCGACGGCGCCGCTGTTTGTGTCGATGCCGGTGGTGTCGTTGGGGTGCATTCCCGTGTTCGCGGAGACAGACCCGCGGACACTCATCCTCTCCCCGGAAGGGATCGAGGCGCGAGTGACGCCGAAGACCCGCGCGATTGTCGTGGTGCATCTCTTTGGGCAGCCGGCGCCGATGGACGAGATATTGGCTGTGGCGCGGCGACACAACCTGAAGGTCGTCGAGGACTGCGCGCAGGCGTACGACTGCTACTACAAAGCCCGCAAGGCCGGGACGCTGGGCGACGTAGTCTGCTTCAGCATGCAGCAGTCCAAGCACCTCACCAGCGGCGAAGGCGGTCTCGTCGCCACAGACGACCCGGAGGTCTACAAACGGGCGGCGATGTACGCCAACTGCGGCATGCCCTGGTTCCAGTACGGGCTTGAGGCGCCCCGGGCGGAGCCGCTGGCTGGGCTGCGCACGCGCGGGCATTACACCTTTGGGCACAACTACCGCATGAGCGAGCTGCAGGGCGCGGTCGCCCTGGCGCAGTTGGGCAAGCTCGACGCGTTCAACGCTCGGCGGCGGGAACATGCGGCGATCATCGAGTCGGAGTTGCGTGGGGCGGCGGCTATCGAGCTTCCGTACGTCTACCCGGATACGACGCCCAACTACTGGTTCTATCCGGTGCGCGTGCCGGTGGCGCTGGGGACGTACTCGGAGATCAACTACTTGGAGGTCGTCTACCAGCGGATGCAGCAGGAGCGGCGCACCTCTGTGGGGTACCCGCTGCCGGACTACGTGCAGTACGTTCCGGGAAGCTGCCCGCAGGCCGAAGCCGCCGCCCCGCGGTTTCGCAATCTTAGCGTGCACCCCAGCCTCCCGTCGGAGGCCGTGCGGGAGGGCGCGAGAAGCCTCCGCGAGGCGGTGCAGACGCACTGCGAAGCGAGGGGTGAATGAGCAAGGTGAGTGTCGATGTCAGGTCGTGTTGAGGGAAAGGTCGCCATCGTCACCGGGGCTGGCTCGGGAATCGGCCGTGGCATTGCGTGTCTGCTGGCACAGGAAGGCGCGTCAGTCGTCGTCGCCAACCGGAACGAAGAGAACGGCCACGAGACTGTCAGCCAGATCCGCGACGCAGGCGGCACCGCCGTGTTCAGCCGAACCGACGTCATCGAAGAGGCGAGCTGCGCCGCGACCGTCGCCCTTGCAGTCAGCGAGTTCGGCGGGCTCGACGCCCTGGTCAACTGCGCTGGCATCTTCCCCCGAGCCACGCTGGTCGACACCACGCGGGAGTTGTGGGACCGCGTCCTGGGCACCAACGTCCGCGGGCCGTTCTTCATGTGCAAACATGCGGCGCCCCACCTGTTGGCGCGGGGCGGTGGGAGCATCGTGAACATCGGCTCCGGGCACAGCTACCAGGGCTTCCCCAATCTGGTCGCCTACGCTGCCTCCAAAGGCGCGCTGCTCAACCTGACGAAGACCCTCGCCAATGCCTACACGCGCGACCACATCCGAGTCAACATGGTGCTGCCTGGTTGGGTGATGAGCGACAACGAGCTGAGCGTGCTTGCAGAAGAGGGACTGGTTGGGGAGGCGCTTCAGGAAGCCATCCAACGCACCCCCATGGCGCGCTGCCAGACGCCCAACGACGCTGGCTGGGCGGTGGTCTATCTTGCCTCAGACGAATCGATCAATGTGACCGGCACCGTGATCAACGCCAACGGCGGCTGGATGATCGTCGGCTGAACAACCCGCGGAGGACCGGCGTCAGTACCCACTATGGTGCCGGACAAGAACCGATCAAACGGAGGGAAAGCGGATGACCTATCGAGCAAGTAGTGAATCGTGGAGAGGGTTGGCAAGGCTGGGTGTGCTGGCGTTGCTGGGCGTAGCTGCCGCCGCCGGGAACCTGCTGGCGCAAGCGGCGACAGAGAAGCCGGACATGGTGGGCAACATCGCGCTGAACGAGCAGACCTACCAGAAGCTGCTCGAAACGGCCAAAGCGCAAGGCCGGAACGACCTGGCGGCTGACCTGCAAGACCCCGCCAAGCGCAAGGAAGCGGCGATCAAGATGATCGCCCAACTGAGAGAGCGCCGAGGCGCGCAAGGCGGCCCCGACGCGCAGCAGCCTGGCGGTCCGGGGGGCATGCCGGGCCAGCCTGCCGGTCCCGACGGCGGGCAACGCGACCCGCGGCAGTGGATGCAGCGCATGGGCGGCATGATGGCGACGCCGGCGGTCACCACGACGGAGAAGTACCTCTTCATCGTCCGCGGCGACACCGTGTACCAGTTGGATATCGACACCCTCGAGGTCATCAAGCAGGTGCGTTTGCCTCAGCCCGAGGGAATGCGCGGTCCGGGCGGTCCCGGTGGTCCTGGCGGATTCGGCCGGCCGCAGCAGCCGCAAGGTCAGCAGCAGCAGTAGAGTCGCACGGGGTGCAGCACATTCGCGCGGCGCGCTCTCAGGAGCGCGCGGCGTTTGTGCGTCTGAGACCTCCTCCTCACGCCAAAGCCGGAAGGCAGGCGTCAGCCGGTCCCGTTCGCACCTCGTCGGCGGAGACCGACCGGCTTACGCCTACCTTCCCGTCGGCAGGGGGTGTTCCCGTCCTGTGATAGGGCGAGCACGAGCGCCCTGTCACGGCACCAACTCCCGCTCCCACCGCTCCGCCCCGTCGCACGGCTCCCCCCGCAGGAGTGCCACGAACGCCTCCACCGTGCGTCGCGCGTCGCCCAACAAGCACGGGAACGCGGCCCAGTTCTCGCTGTCTTCGCCGTCGTGATTGGGGAGCACCGCGTCGAACTTCCAGGCGACCCGCAGTTCGTCGTACGCCGTCGCCGCACGCGTCTCGATGTCTTCCGCGTCGGTGGGCGACAGGGAGCCCTTCTGCCGCTTCTTCCGGCGGAACAGCTTGCGCCGCAGGAGGTCGGTCACAAACGTCCGCAGGTCAACACCGCACTCCGGCGCCTTCAGCGCCAGGATCTCGTCCCGCGACAGCGGGCTGACGAACACCCGCAGCGTCTCGACTTGCGCCAGCGCGCCCGCTTGTTCCAGGGCGTCGATGACTGCCGGGTTCCCTTCCCAGAAGGCCGTGCTACCGGCGGCGAAGATAGCCTGAAGCTGGGCAGGATCGACCGCCTGCAAGTCGTCTCGAACCCAGACCAGCAGGCTCCCGTCTCGCTCTGCCCTCGCTTCGAGTTCGGCGCGCGAGCGGAAGTGGTACTCGACGCCCTCGCGTTCGCCGGAGCGTCGCTCGCGGCTGTTGTAGGGGACGACGTTGGTCAGCGTCGCAGCCAAGTCGGGGTAGAGCCGGTCCAGTGCGCGGCGCAATGGGGTCTTCCCGACGCAGGAGGGGCCGGATAGGAGGACGAACTTGGGCATGGGGAACTCCTGTGTGAATGCAGACTTGGGATTGCAGATTGCGGACCGCAGATTGCGAAGACCGGCAGTGCACCGACCGTGGCATTCTCATCCGGTGTGGTGCCCAACCAACGGGCGGGCCGGACAGGAGTCTTGGCGCGATTGCTGCCCGCGTCTGCCTGCCGCGTGGCGCAATCCGTGCACTGCCAGTGGTGCTTCAGCCGGGGCAGGGAAGTGGTTCCCTGTTTGCATTAGAATCCCCTGCAACCATTGCGCTCGGATCCGGCTGCGTGGCGCTGTTCGGGCAGAAAGGAGCTGATCGGTATTGGTGACCATTGATGTCCTGCTGCTGCTGGTAAGCTTGGTGGTGATCCTGGCTGCGTGCGAGGTGTTCACCAACGCCATCGAGTGGCTTGGGCACCGGCTGAACCTGGCAGAGGGTGCTGTCGGTTCGGTGTTGGCTGCCGTGGGCACGGCACTGCCGGAGACGATGATCCCGGTTGTGGCCATTCTGTTCGGGGGGAACGATGCCGAGCACCACGACGTGGGCATCGGCGCGATTCTCGGCGCTCCATTCATGTTGGCGACGCTGGCCATGTTCGTCAACGGCGTGGCCATTCTGGTCTTCCGCAAGACCCGGGGCCGCTCGCTGGAGCTGAACCTCAACGCCAGCGTCATTGGCCGCGACCTGACGTTTTTCCTGGTGGTCCTGACCCTCGCCGCCGGCGTGTCGTTTGTGCCCCACAGCGCCCGCTGGATCAAGGGGCTGGTTGCCCTGGCATTGGTGGCGATCTACGCGCTATACGTGCGACGCACGCTCCTTCACGGCGGCGAGTCGCCGGGGGCCGAGGGGCTGCCGCCGCTGCGCTTCTCCTTCGGCCGCCCCGATCCACGTCTTCGGCTCATCGTGTTCCAGGTTGTGATTGGTCTCGCCGCCATCATCGGCGGCGCCCAACTCTTCGTCCGCTACGTCACCTTGATGGCCCACGAACTGCACGTCCCCACCTTGGTGCTCTCCCTGATCATCGCGCCGATTGCGACAGAACTCCCGGAGAAGTTCAACAGCGTCCTCTGGGTCCGGCACGGCAAAGACACCCTGGCCATGGGCAACATTACCGGCGCCATGGTCTTCCAGTCCGCCATCCTGCCGGCCATCGGCATCTGCCTGACCCGATGGGAACTCCAGCCGCCGGCCCTCGCCGCAGTCGTCCTCGCAGTCTGCTCCGCCCTGGTCCTGGTCCTCGCCATGCGCCTCCGCGGCAAACTGACCGCCCCCATCCTCCTGTCGGGCGGCCTGTTCTACGTCGCCTACCTCGTCACGCTGTTCCACCTCGGCCGAGTCGGGTAGGGGAGTGGACCGAGGCTATCGTGCGGGCACAGTGCGAGTCTCTTGGCGGAGGTCGACGGTCGTGCCCCTTCTCCGCTGTGCATGACTGGCCGACGTTGACCGTGACTTCGCGTTCGATGGAGACTGCCGATGGAAGCTGCAATGTGCACCTCGTTCGACCACACGATCCCCTTTGCCCAAGTCGTTCCGCTGATTCGACAGGCTGGATTCGGGGTCGTGTCCATTGGGGCCAGACCGCGGCATTCAGACTACGACACGGCGGAAGGAAGGGCTGCGATCAAGCAACTGACCGGGGAGAACCGTCTGACGGTGGACTCCGTGCACGCCCCGTTCCCGGAAGGTGATCGGTTGTTCTCCCTCGTGGAGTCGGAGCGACTGGAATCAGTTCGACAGTGTAAGCTGGCCATTGAGGCTGCGGCGTACCTGGAGGGCAGGATCGTCGTGGTCCACCTCATACCGGATGGCATTGAAGACCGCGGTACCGAGGCTGAGATGATCGGTCGGGGAAGGTTGAGCGTGGGGGAGCTTGCGGAGTGTGCGGCGGACCGGGGCGTGAGACTGGCGCTGGAGAATGGGCAGACACCAGCCTATGATCGGGTACTGGAACTCCTGCTGACCGAGTTTGAGGGCGATTCCGTCGGGTTCTGCTACGACTCCGGCCACGAGAACGTCAAAGGGACGTGCTTTGGGCTCCTGGAGAAGTTCGGCGACCGGCTACTGAGTGTCCATCTGCACGACAATCTCGGCTCGGACACCCACCTGCTGCCCTATGAGGGGAACATCGATTGGGACCGGTTCAGGGAGGCATTCCACGGACTGGGTTACTCGGGAAGCCTTCTCCTGGAGCCCGACATGACCAACTCCCAGTTCAAGGAACCGGCAGTCTTTCTGTCGGAAGCCAGACAGCGTGCGGAGCGGCTGCTTCAATGCCCTCTTGACACGTGATGCTGCTCCACGCGTGGGCAGGGACGGTTAGCGGAGCATGCTGCTCTCGCCTTGCCACCACCGCCTCAGAAGAACCGAAGGTACGTCCCGCCCTCGGCTTCGCGTTTGAGTAGGAGGGCGAACTCCATGGCGTGGTAGTCGCCCCACATGGAGGACTCGCCGCAGGGGATGGTTCGGCCGGCGGGGACGTGGTCCCAGCCGTTGGGGCGGTGGTAGACGGAGTGGAGGAGGAGTCCTTGGTGGGAGGGGTCGGTGGAGAGGTAGGGTTCCTCGAACAGGGCTTGGGCGAGGGTGAGGGCGGCTTGTTTGTACTGCTTGCCTTGCTCTGCGTCGCCCTTGGTCTCGAGGTATTTGCCCAGTCGGTAGAAGCCTTGGGCGGCGATGGCGGCGGCGGAGCTGTCGTAGGGCTCACGGGCGTTGTAAGGATCAGACGGCGCGTCCTGGTAGGCACCCAGGGCGGCGACGCCGGGGGCGCCGGTGTCCCACACGGGGATGCCGTCGGCGGCGCTGTTGGCCAGGTGGAAGTCGGCGGTGGCCAGGGCTGCCCGTTCGAGCCGCTGCATGAAGGCGCTGCGGTCGGTGTAGGCGGCGACGGCGTCGGCTGACAGCGTGGCGAAGAACTCAAGCTGCTCCGCGCACCCCAGCTCGACCCACGCCAAGCCGCGGGTCCACGTGGAGAAGGGCGAGTAGCCCTGCTGGGTGCTGGGGCAGCGGTAGTTCCCATCGGTGACGTTGAAGATTGACTCGTGGACGACGCGGCCGGGGACGTCGTAGGAGTCGCGGCCTTCGCCGTAGTAGACGTTGTACTTGAGGGTTGCGTCGGAGTGCTGGATGAGCCGGTGCAGCAGGCTGTGGGCTTTGTCGTTCTCGCCCATGAGCACATGACCGAGTTGGTGGGAGACGGCGAGAATGCGTAAAGTGCGCTGGGTATCGGAGAAGAGGGAGTGCGGGCCGTTGAAGGAGTAGATGTAGCCGCACCCGTCGCCCAGTTTGGTCCAGCGGTTGGCCTGCACGGCACCCGACACTTTGAGCGCCAACTCGCAGAAGTTGAGTAGGTGCTCGTCGGCAGGCACCCGGCCTTCGAGGAGCAGCCGGCGGAGATTGCCGTAGGTCGAGATGTTGTTGAAGCCGTGGTCGTGAACGCCGAAGTGCGATACGTGCGGCGCCATCTTGGCCAGGAGGTTCTTCGTGCCCAACTCCAGGAACTGCTCGTCGCCTGTGGCGTCGAACTGCAGCAACTGGCAGCCGAACTGGAAGCCCTGGGTCCACTCCGTCCAGCCGCGCGTTGTGTACTCGCCCTCAACGGTGAACACCGGCGTGCCCTTGGCAGGATCCCACGACCGCTCCAGGTTGAGCAGCTTCGGCGCCGCAACCTCAAAGAACCGATCCAGCGTCGGCTGGACAGACTGGAGAGTCAGCGCGTTGTTGATCTTCATGTTGGGGCTCCTAAGGGCGAAGGGACTGGTGAGTGGTGAGTGGGTACTGGTCACTCACCAGGGACAGACTGAGGTGGTCGCCGATCTTCTGGGCCAGGTTAAGGGCGCCATTCCCGGCGAAGAGGGTCAGGCGGCTGGCATACTCGCGAGCAAGGGAACTGTGGTCCATGGCGGCGGGTTTGGGCGGCGGGAAGGCGCGAAGGCAGCGCGCACTCAGCTTTGGGCGCCGGTGAGCAGGTCGAACTGCTGAAGGACACTGCGGTCGCCGCTCATGACGTACTGCCGGTTCATCTCGACGCGGGGCGCCATGTCCTGGATAAACTTGGCGGCGACCGCTGCCTTGCGCTCCGAGTGCCGCGCCTGCTCGAGGAAGACGTAGGACAGGTAGGTGTCCAGCGCCATATCGCAGACCATCCGGGCAGTCAGGTTGCGGTAGTCGGTGTCGCGCTGGTCGTCGGCGAGCTTCTGGTCGTTGACGTAGGCGACCGCGGCTTGCAGCGAACGCCGCGCCTCCGCCAGCGCTTCGCGGAGGCCGTTGAGCGCTACGGTGCCGTAGTCGCGGTCGGCATACTCATCGAGGAGCGCCTCAAACGCCCCAGCCATCACGCGGGGGATGGCCCGGTCGATCTGGATCTGCGAGGTGCCCTCATAGATGCTGGTGATGCGGGCGTCGCGATAGAGCCGCTCGACGGCGTACTCCTTCATATACCCATTGCCGCCGTGGACTTGGACAGCGTCGGTGGTCACCGAGATTGACTTCTCGGAAGTGTAGTACTTCGCCAGCGGCGTGAGCACTTCGGCGGCCTTGGCAAACCGGTCTCGCCGGGCCCGGAGATCAGCGTATCGCGGGTCTTTCCGGTCGAGCCTTTCGAGCTTCTCGGAGAGCAGCATCTCCATGTCGACAGTCTCTGCGGTCGCGTACATGAGCGCCCGGGACGCCTCGATATCAATCCGCATCCGGACCAGCATCTCTTGCACTGCCGGGAACCGGTCGAGGGGCTGGCCGAACTGCTCCCGCTGCTGCGCATATGCGCGGGCTTCGGCGAAAGCCGCCTCGGAAATGCCCACCGCCTGGGCAGCGACGCCCAGCCGCGCGGCGTTCATCAGCCAGTTGACGTAGCGGGTGAGCCCGCGGCCGCGCTGACCAATCAGGTAGCCCTCGGAGTTGTTGAAGTAGATCTCGCAGGTGGGCGAACCGTGGATGCCGAGCTTCTCTTCGATGCGTCGGACGGTGACTGTCTCATCCTTCTCCACCAGGAACAGGCTGAGACCGCGCCCGCCGCCGTACTTCTCCGGGTCCTCGCTGCGCGCCAGCACCAACAACACCTCGCCGCAGCCGTTGGTGATGAACCGCTTCGTGCCCGTCAGGTGGAAGTGATCGTGGTCTTCCTCGTAGGCGGCGCGCGTCTGCACAGCGGTCAGGTCGCTGCCGGCGTCAGGCTCTGTCAGCACCATCGCCCCCGAGTGCTCGCCAGTGCAGAAGCCGGGGAGGTACTTGTCTTTCAGTTCGTCGGAGGCAAACAGGTTGATGGTCTCGGCGATGCCTTGGAGCCCGAAGAGATTCATCAGCGACGCGTCGCCGCGGGAGATCATCTCGGTGGCTGCCGTGTAGAGCGTCGCGGGGAAGTTGAGCCCGCCGTAGCGTGTCGGCAGTGTCATGCCCATGAGGTCCGCCTCGGCCAGGTCCTGCACGTTGAGCCGGGCTGGTTCGGGCAATGTGACCGTGCCGTTGTCGTAGTGGCAGCCCTCTTTGTCTACGTCGGCCGCGCGCGGGGCAATGCGCTGTGCGGCGAGCACGCCGATGGGATCCTCCAACAGGTCGAGGTACGTCTCGACGACCTCGTCGGCGCTCTCATAGGCGCAATCAGGAGAACCGACGTCTTCCTTCAACTCCGCGATAGACTCCAGGTCGACCATGTGCGTCAGATTGAACCGGATGTCGTCGTTGTCGAGATAGAAGTTCTCGTCTGGCATGCTTTGGTCTCCTGTTGGCGGCGGGTTGTGCGGTTGGGTGAGGGGAGGGAGGTGGGGAGCGGGGGGTGGCGCAGGAACTATGCCTGCCACAGCGCGATGAGCTTGGGGATGACCTCGAGCAGGTCACCGACGACGCAGTAATGAGAGAACCGGAAGATCGGGGCGTTGGGGTCGTTGTTGAGGGCCACGATGCGCTTACTGTCCATCATGCCCACGCGATGCTGAACCGCGCCGCTGATGCCGCACGCGACATAGAGGTCGGGTCGCACGGTCTCACCGGTCTGACCGATTTGGCGGTCCAGAGTGGTCCAGCCCGCATCTACAGCCGCGCGAGTGGCGCCGACTTCACCGCCCAGCGTGCGGGCCAACTCCTCGACAAGGGAGAAGTTCTCCTTGCTGCCGACACCGGCGCCTGCGGCGACAATGATGGAGGCTTCCTTCAGATTGACGGTGCGGGCGGCGACATCGCGCTGCAGTACTTGGGTGACGAGGTCGGCGTCGTCCAACACGACTTCGACGTTCGTAGTCTCGACGGTTGCTCCGGCGACCGGCTCGGCCGGTGCCGCAATGCCGTCTTTGACCGTCACGACCAGCGTGTCCACCGGGCCGGAGTAGGACGTGAGCACGTTGCGGTCATACTCCAGTCGCCGGCCCACCAGCCGGTCGGCGGCGACGGTGACGTTCTGGCAGTCGAGCACACACCCGGTGCCGAGCGCTTGGGCTACGCCGGAAGCCAAGTCGGTGCCTTGAGTGGAAGCGGGGAACAGGAACCCTCTCGGCGGCGCAGTCTTTGCTGCGGCGGCGACTACTCTCTGGTAAGCGTCCGGGCCGAAGTGCTCCAGCCGCGCGTCGGCGGCGGTCAGCACTCGGTCTGCACCGTGGGCCGCGGCTGCCTCGGCGAGCGGCTCAACCTGAGAGCCCACCAACAGTGCTGTCACGTTGCCGCCCAACTCAGCGGCCAACTGTCGGCCTTTGGCGAGGCACTGCAGGCTGAGGTCGGTCAGTCCCTCTGCGTTGTGTTCTGCGTATACCCAGATATCGTTGCTCATGAAGTAATCACGCCTTGAGTTCCTGCACCATCTGCTTGAGGGCGCCTTCGTCGCCAGCCTCGATCATGCGCGGCTGGATCTCTCGTTGCAGCACGGCCTCGTAGCCGGCCGCCGCAAGGCCGCTGGCGGCGGGGTCAACCGACAGCCCCAATGCAGTTGCGTCCCATTGCTCGATAGGAGCCTTCTTCATCTGCAGCTTCAGCCGGGCCTTGGCGCTGCGCGGCGCCCGGGGGTCTTCCTTCAGCAAGGCGACCCCCACGATCAAAGCGGCGGGAAGGGGGAGTCGGACGGTCTCATAGCCGCCCTCGACCGCGCGCACGCAGGTCACGGAGCCGTTGCCGACGGCTTCGAGGCGGTCGACGTAGTTGGCGCGCGGGAGCCCCAAACGGCACGCAACTTCGACGCCCAACTGGGAGTTCTCTCCCTCGACAACATCGAGACCGGACAGCAGCAGATCCGGCATTCCGACCTTGCGCACGGCCGCCGCGACGGCAGCAGCCTTTGCACTCGTGTCGCCCGCCTCGACGGCTGTATCAACGACGCGGGCCACTTGGTCAACGCCGCGGTAGAGGCACTCCCGGAGAACGTCAACCTGGCGCGAGGCGCCTACCGCAACGGCTGTCACCGTGCCGCCGAGTTCGTCTTTGAGCTGAAGGGCCATCTCCAGCGCGTTCAGGTCTTCGGGTTCGAAGCGGGTGGTGAGCCGACCGGTGTTGAGTTCGCTGGCGCTGGCGGCAATTTCGCCGACCAAGTCGCGCGTGTCCCACACTTCTCTCACCAAGACGATGCAATTCAGGCCCACGGTCTTTCCTCCATCGGGTCCAGTCCACACGAACGCCCCGCCTCCCTCGGCCGGTCGAGCCGACGAGTTGAGCGGCAATCAACCGTACCGGTACTTCACGCCCATGCCGCCGTTGGGGAACCGCCACCGGATTCCTTCCGGCTCGCACATGACGCGGCAGGTCCCACACTCCAGGCAGTTCTCATACCGGGCGACGACGAGGCGCGCGTCGTTTGGGTCTGGTTTGTACACTTCCGCCGGGCAGATGTCCAGGCAAGTCCTCTCGGCGCACGTTCGACAGACGGAGTCTTCGACCTCTATGTGCCGGAAATCGTGGTCCGTCTCGAACCGCGTGCGGTACAGCTTGTCTTCGAGGGACAAGTCGAACAGGTTGGTGCTCATAGCGGGGGGCCGGTCTGCCGAGGTTAGACGAGCTTGCGGGCCTTCCAGAGATTGTGGGCGCCCTGGAGCTTCGGCAGTCCCGCGAAGAACTTCCGAATGGCGGCCTTTTGTGTGTCCGCCTTCGGCTGCTGACTGACGGTGAAGAAGTCGATCAGCAGAGAGCAGAGCTTCCGCGGGTAGAGCGAAAACAGCTCTGGAAGGGCGTCCATGATCTCCGGGATTTCTTGGTACTTCGCCATGTCCTTCATGACGAAAGTGTCCTGGAGTTGGCTGACGTAGGGCTGCAGGGCCGCTTTGCTGAAGTCACCGGCGGCATGCGCCTTCGCGGCGGTCTGTCCGGCTGCTCGCCCCGACGCCATCGCGTGGTTGGAGCCTTCGTGGTACAGCGACATGTTGACCAGCCCCGCCGCGTCGCCGGCAATCAGAACCCCATTGCCGATCAGCTCCGGGATCGCCAGGTAGCCGCTCTCCGGGATCATGTGGCAGGAGTACTCGATCAACTCGCCGCCCTGGAGGTATTTGCGGACGACCGGGTGGCGGCAGAAGGCGTCGAGCACCTCCCGCGGCTTGAGCTTGCGCGCTGCAAACGACTCCGCCTTGGCGGCGAAGCCGACGCCGACGGTCTCGCGGCCCGTGTAGAGAAAGCCGCCTCCCACCAGCCCCTCAAACGGCGAGCCGAAGAAGTCGAGCGCGCAGCCTTCGTGCGGGTCCAGGTTGAACCGATCCTCGATCTTCTCGCGGGGGAGCGCCACGATCTGCTTTACGCCCAGTGCCCAAGTTTGGGGTTTCTTGCCCTTCGCCAGCCCCAACTCGCTGATCGCGGACTCCGTCACCAGGCAGTTGGCACCATCGGCCAGGACGATCGCGTCAGCGTAGAGCGGCTCGTCATCGCGCACCTGCACTCCCACGGCGCGTTTGCCGGGCCCGTCTCCCTCGTAGACCAGCCCCTCGACCACCATGCTATCCAATATGGAGGCGCCGGCTTCTTCCGTCTGCTCGGCGAACCACCGGTCGAACTGGGGGCGGTGGACGACATGCGTGTGGTTGCACGGGGCAGCCGACCAAGCCTCCGCGCCAAACGTGGCCGACCAGTGCGCCTCGCCATCGAGAAATGCGAGGGTGCGCCGCGACACCGGGCGCTCCAGCGGAGCGGAGTCCAGGTAGTCGGGCAACAGGTCGCTGAGCACAGTCGTGTAGAGAAGTCCACTGACGTTCTTGGAGCCGCAGGAATCGCCTCGCTCCAGCACGCCGACCTCCATGCCCTGGCGAGCCATCGTGAGGGCTGCGGCGAGCCCGGCGGGACCACCTCCCACGACCAATGCGTCCAGTTTGACTTGCTCGTCGCTCATCTGAATTCGAGTTGCCGCACGCGGCCTGCGTGGCTGATTACGCTGGGTCAGTTGACCTTCCCGGCAAAGTGAGCCCCCGTTCGCAGACAAAGGAGGTCAAGTCCGGCTACCAGGAGGGCATTCCGAGAGTGACCCCTCCCATGGGAACCCCGAACACCATGGAGGGAGAATGGCCGGCGCTGGAACGCGCGTGGCACAGAGACCGCATTGTAGCGCTCGTCCCAGGAAAAGGCAACGGCGGGCGCTGCGACCGTGGTCCCGCACGGCTTAGTCATCGTACGCCGGGCCGACCAAGAGCTGCACTCGATTGACCAGCTCCGCGAACTCGAAGGGCTTCGTCAGAACCAGCGACGCCGGGATGCCGAACTCCTGTTTGAACTGAGCGAACTCCCCGGCCGGAACCAGGTAGGCCAGCTTGGGTAGGCGGAGCGAGGGGTCGCCCCGCGCTACATTGTGCAGCGTGTGTCCGTCTCGGAGGTGAAGGTGGGGATTGAACATGACCAGCGCGGGCTTCTGGTCCCGCCACCAAGTCAAGGCCAGAGAGCTGTCTGCCGTTGCCAGCACCTCGTAGCCCACGTTCTCGAGAATCGTCTTCCCCAGCTCCAGGGCTTCGTCGTCGCTGTCAATAAGCAGGAGCGTCTTTGACATTGCGGGTCTCCTCCGGAGCAGTTTTCAGCAATCAGCACTCAGCCGCCAACCAAGGGCGCCTGCCCTGGCCATGCAGGGACTGACTGTTGGGCGGACCCTCGTCACCACGAGCGCAGAGCGAGTGGAGCCTCTTCCGCTACGCGGGTCGGCCTGCATGGCTTCTGCCTCAATCGGCGGGCGCGACGACAACGCGATTGCGGCCGGTGTTCTTGGCCTTGTAGAGTGCCTCATCGGCTCGGCCGACGAGTTTGCGCATCACCAGTTCCGCGTCCTTGTCTGTGGGTCGCACTGCGGTGCCTCCACAGCTCACGGTGACGTGCGCGCGGAGCCCCGGGGGGCCCAAGGGGGCGGCTGCCGTCTCGCGCCGCAATCTCTCGAGGCAGACGCGTACCCCGTCGAGATCAGTTTCGGGGAAGAAGATCAGGAACTCCTCCCCGCCGTAGCGCCCGGCTGCGTCGGTGGCGCGGAGAGAGTCAGTCAGCAGCCTCCCGAAGTCGGACAGCACTCGGTCCCCAGCTTGGTGACCGGCCGTGTCGTTGACCTTCTTGAAGTGGTCCAGGTCCAGCAGTGCCACGCCGAGACAGTGACCGTATCGGCCGCAACGCTCGATTTCCTTCTGCAGCAGTTCCTCGAGGTGGCGTCGGTTGGCCAGCCCGGTGAGCTGGTCCGTCTGGCTGAGACTCGCCAGCTCGGCGTTGGCCTGTTGAAGGTGTTCGTTGGCCTTGTGCAGCTCCTCGGAGATGCGTCGTCGCTCCAGTTCGAGCAGCCGGGTGGCAAACGCCCGCCGGAGCCGGAAGTCGGCTCCCTGCAGTGGTTCGAAGGAAGCCTTCTCCATGGAATCATCGGCGCCCGCTTCGGCGCACTCTGCGGCGCGCTCAATGTCGCCCTCGCCAGTGAGCATGACAATGCAGGTGTCGGCGTCTGTCTGCCGGATCTCGCGTAGGAGCGCCAGTCCTGACGTGCCAGGCATCGTCATGTCGATGGCGACGACATCGAACTTCTCCGCACCCAGCGCAGTTCGCGCTTCCTCGGCGCTGCCGGCTACGGCCACGTCCCACCCGCGGAGGGCAAGAATCTGCGCCAGCCGCTTCCGGATTGACTCGCTGTCGTCTACCACCAACACGCACGAGGGGCTGTCGTTTGTCACCGTCTGCCTCCACTGCTCTCGTCCAGACGGGATTGTACCGCCTACTTGCGCGAAGCAGCAAGTCGGCGACTCTCCCGCCCCGCGAAGGGAACCGCGAGCCCAAGCGAGAACTGAGCTGGACCGTCTGCGCACACGTGGAGTGAAGATCATGGAGTTTACGCTTGCCTATCCTGCGAAGATCGTCTTCGGCCGGGGCTGCGTTCAACAGTTGGCCCGGGCGGTTGGGGCCTCCGGCGGAAGGGTCCTCGTGGTGACCGGCAAGCAAGGGCTCCAGTCGGCTGGACTGCAGCGCGCGCTCTTGAGTCACTTGGAGGCGAACGGCATCGCCGCAAGCCTGTTTGCCGCGGTGGAGCCGGATCCCTCGCTGGCGACGGTGGAGAGAGGCGTGGAGGCTGCTCGGACGCAGGGGTCCGAGGTGGTCGTCGGCGTTGGCGGGGGCAGTGCCTTGGACGCGGCTAAGGCGATAGCCGTCGCGGCGACGCAACCGGAGTCCGTCCGGGTCTACCACGCCGGCAAGGAACTCGAGCGTGACGGGTTACCATTCATCGCCGTGCCCACCACCGCGGGCACTGGTGCCGAGATCACCCGGAACGCTGTCCTCACGGATAAGCGGAGGGGGCTGAAGCTGAGCCTTCGAAGCGAGCGGATGGTCGCGAAGGTGGCGCTACTGGATCCTGAGCTGACAGTGTCGCTTCCGCCCGAGAAGACCGCCTACAGTGGGATGGACGCGTTGACTCAGGCCATCGAGGCGTACCTCACCAGGGCGCCCAACCCGGTGTCGGACGCGCTCGCCCTCCGCGCGTGCGAGGTCATCCACCGGAATCTCGCGACCGCCGTGGCGGACGGGACCGACCTGCCGGCGCGCGAAGCGATGTTGCTGGGCAGCCTGTTGTCAGCCCTCGCCTTCTCCAACTCCGGTTTGGGAGCGGTGCACGGTCTGGCCCACCCGTTGGGTGCCCGCCTCGGGATCCCTCACGGCCTGGCGTGCGCCGTACTGCTGCCGCACGTTATGGAGCTCAACCTGGACGTCCGACGCGGGCGGCTAACTGAGATCGCTGCCTGCTTCGGCCGGACGCGGGCCGAAGACGCCCTCACCGAGATAGAGTCGCTACTGACCACGGTTGGCCTCCCCGCTTCCCTGCGCGGCTGGGGCCTGACGGAAGAGCTGTTCCCGCTCTTGATCGCCGAGTCCCGCGGAAGCAGCATGAGCAAGAACCCGTGTGACCCGACCGATGAGGACCTGCGGCGGATCCTCGGGCGCCTCTGCACGCAATGACTCCGAGGCGACGGTACTGCCGGAAGACATGGGCTACAATCGACACTTGGCGAGAGGTAGGGAGTCTAAAGTCTATTCCGTTGATGCTGTTGCCAGGGAGAACACATGGCCGATCAGGTTAGGCAGTTCATCAACACCGTGGCGGACACGGTGGTGAAGCGTGACCTGCTGGTTCACTTCCACGAGAACCCGACGTTCGACAACTGCCAGGGGCTGGCGGTCTGGATCAACCACCCGGTTGAGGACATCCGTCTGCAGATCGACGACTTGGTTGCGGCGGGGGTCCTGCGAAGACGTGGCGAGGGGGAGACGGCTGTCTACTCGTATGCGCCTGCTTCGGCGATGGTGGCGCTGGTAGACCACTTCGTCCGGACGTACCGAAGCGACTCACAGGTCGTGGATCAAGAGCTGCGGCGTCTGCGCGAAGAGCTGTCTCGCACGCGGCGCGAGGGACTGCGGGAGATCAACCGGGAGCAGAGCAAGACGCGGGCCATAATCGCCAGCATGGCCGATGGGGTCCTCGTGACGGACGACCAAGAGGAGATCGTGCTTTACAATCCGGCCGCGGGGCGGTTGCTGGGGTTCGCCGGCGAACCGGTCATCGGCGTCCCCCTCTCCGAGGCGGTGACGAACCCCGAACTCCAGGAGTTCGTCAGCCGGTTCCCGGAGTTGCGGAACTCCCAGTACAGCATGCTCTCCGAAGAGCTGGCCCTGAAGCAGCCTCGCGCTCTATCGATCAAGGCAAACCTCTCGCCGGTGTGCGACGAAGACGGCTCTCGCATCGGCGTGGTGGCGGTGCTGCGAGACATCACCGAGTTCAAAGTGCTGGACGCCATGAAGGATGACTTCGTCTCGATGGTGTCTCACGAACTGCGGTCGCCGCTCACCTCGATCAAGGGCTTTGCGATCTCTCTGAAGCGGGGGCTGTTCGGTGCGCTGTCGGAAGGTCAGGACGAGGCGTTGATGATCATCCAGAACCAGAGCGACAAGATGCTGGCGCTCATCAACGACCTGCTCGAGCTGGCCGGCTCGGAGACCATTGTGGCTGGTCAGCAGCGGTTTGAGACCACGGACATTGCGGCGATGCTCACTGCGGTCGTCGACGCCATGGGACCACAAGTGGCAGAAAAGGACCTTTCCTTAGACTGTGCAGTGCCGACAGACCTGCCCAAGATCGAGGCCGTGCCGCAGAACTTGGAGCAGGTGTTCACAAACCTCATCAGCAACGCGGTCAAGTACACGCTGCCGCGCGGATCTGTTACCGTCAGCGCTGAGGCCACGGCGGACCATGTGCGCGTCCAGGTTGTCGACACAGGGATTGGGATCCCCGAACGCAGCCTCCCGAAGGTTTTCGACCGCTTCTACCGCGTCAAGGACAAGCGCACTCGTGACGAGAGCGGCACCGGCCTTGGGTTGGCCATCGTGAAGAACATCATCGATGCCCATCTGGGCACGGTAGAAGTGGCAAGCGAAGAGGAGAAGGGCACCACCGTGACGGTCTCGCTGCCCAGACGTTGGCAGGCTGAGATTGGGACCGGCCCGGCCGGCGAGGCATGACGCAGGCACCAAGATCTCCGGCCTCACCGCGGCCGGTCTCCCGCCCGAGAGGAACAGACGATTGAGGAAGCTGCCGTTCACCCGCTGGGAGACGCTGACCGAATCCGCGGCTGAAGGCGAGGCATTCGGGCGCGAGTTGGGCGTCTCACGCGTCGTAGCCACGATCCTGCGCAACCGCGGGATCGACTCCGTTGCGGCGTCCTCCAAGTTTCTGTCGGGTCCTCTGTCGGACCTGTGCGACCCGTTCCTGCTGTCCGGGATGGACGCGGCGGTCGCGCGGATTGAGCAGGCGCTGGCTGCCGGCGAACGCATTCTCGTCTACGGCGACTACGATGTGGACGGTGTTTCTGGTACTGCGCTGATCACTCGGGTCCTGCGAGGGCTGGGCGGCAACGTGCACTGGTACATCCCCCACCGCGTCCGGGACGGGTATGGCGTCAGCGCCCATGCCTTTGAGGAAGCGGCCCAACAGGGCGCGAAGCTGATCGTCACGACAGACTGCGGGATCGGCGCCGTTGACGAAGTTGCGTTGATGGCCCAGCAGGGCGTCGACGTCATCGTGACCGATCATCACGAGCCGCCGGCGCGGCTCCCCGGGGCAGTCGCTGTGCTGAACCCCAAACTGCCTGGCTCTGCCTACCCGTGCACGGAGCTGGCCGGGGTCGGCGTGGCATTCAAACTCATGTCGGCGTTGTCGCAGCGGTTGGGGAAGAGCGAGGACGCCCTCCGCCACCACTTCCTCGACCTGGTCGCGCTGGGCACCATCGCCGACGTCGTGCCGCTTGTCGAGGAGAACAGGCTCCTGGCGCGCGCCGGGTTACAGCTTCTGCCGCAGAGCAAGAAGGTCGGCCTGCAAGCGCTGCTGCGCGTTGCCGGGTTGGAGAACCGGCCGCTCTCCGCGTACCACGTGGGGTTCCTGTTGGGACCCAGACTCAACGCGGCGGGGCGACTCGAACACGCCCAGGCGGCATTGGAGCTGTTGCTTACCAGTGAGCCCGAGCGGGCGACCGAGTTGGCGACGCAACTGGACGCCACCAATCGCGAGCGTCAGGAACTCGAGAGGCAGACGCTTGAGGAAGCGCTGCAGATGGTCCGAGATCACTCCGATCTGGCGCAGGACCGCGCCCTGGTCCTCGGCTCGCCCGACTGGCACGAGGGAGTTGTCGGCATCGTCGCTTCGCGGCTGGTGGACCGCTTCCACCGGCCGACCATCCTCGTCGCGTTGCGCGCCGAAGAGAGCAAGGGCTCTGGAAGAAGCATCAGCGGGTTCTCCTTGATCGACGCCATTGGCAACTGCTCAGAATGGCTGAGCGGCTTTGGCGGGCACCAGCAAGCTGCCGGGATCACCATTCTCGCGCGGAAGCTGGCCGGCTTCCGCAAGGCGTTTCTAGCTGAATGCGGGAAGCATCTGAAAGAAAGCGACCTGGTGCCGAAGACGCGGCTGGAGTGCCTTGTTGAGGGCACCGACCTGACCACGCGCCTCGTCCAAGAGCTGGAACAGCTTGCGCCCTTCGGTCTGGGAAACCCGCGGCCTGTTCTGGGGTTCCGTGAAGGCGTCATTACGCGCAACCGGGTCATGGGCCGCGAGGCGGAGCACTTGGCGCTCACCGTGAAGGTCGGCGACGCGCCAGTGGACTGTGTCTGGTGGCGCCGCGGCTTCCTCCGCGACGAGCTGACGGAAGGCCGGCGGATCGCGGCCTGCTTTCGGCCGGAGCTGAACACCTACGGCGGCTTCGAGCGGGTGCAGTTGACGCTGGAAGATGTGCGGCTGTTGTAGCGCCGGTCGCACCCGCTTCGCGCGCCCCCGAGTCGCGGCGTTGGGTATAATGACCCGCACGAACCGACCGATCGGGAGGGCTCATGATGGCCACTCACGTGTTCCGCGCTTGTTGCTATGCCAGTTGGGCGACGGTTGCGGTTGCCTTCGGCGGGTGTCGGCAAGAGTCCGTCGCCCCCCTCTGCCAAGTGACCAAACTGGCGAACCAGGAGGTGGCCGCTGTCGATAAGGCGCTCGGGAATCCCGCGAGCGTTGTCCCAATCCGCGAGTCGCCGTCCCGGCGCGCCGGCGAATATCGCCAGTATGCACTATCCGTCGGCGCCCGGGTCCGGGTGCGGTTCTTCCAAGGCAAGGCGACCTCCTTCTCCTTCTCGCTCCAGCCGCCCGCGCGGTCGGCGGAAGCGGCGCTCCGCGCCATTGGCTTGGATGCCGGCGCGCTTACAGTGACCGACTACCAGGATACGGTCAAGACGTGGCGCGGGTCCGCCGACGGAATCGCGTTCGATGGCGTCACGGCTACCACCGGGCAGGGCGGGCTGTCGACCTGGAGCACTGTAGACGTTATGGTCCAAGGGGCGCCCGAGTGAGCCGGGCGTCGCGGCGTTGAAACGGAGCTGGCGCGCCGGCTCCCAAGTTCCCGCTCAGCGGTTCACTTCTCGCTCAGTTCCGCGAGGTTCCCCTTCACCTTCGCGAACGCGGCCACCAGCTTCTTCAGGTCACTCCGGGCTGCCATCAGGACGGGATGCGAGAGGGTGATCTGCTGCTCGCCGCAGAACCGCTCCGACACGGGGAGGGAGAGCTTGTGGTAGGCGGGGAGCTTCTTGACGTGGGGCAGGACCGGCTTGAGTCGGTCGGGCTCGAAGGCCGCGTTCTTGTACTGCGGAATGCCGTAGCCGCTGCCACAGGGGACGCCTTCGGCGTGCAGCGCGGTCATGAACCTGTCGCGGGGGACTCCCTCCATCTTCTCGGCGTCGTAGCGGAGGATGAAGAAGTAGTAGCCTCGCTGCGTGATCCGTGGGTCGCGCCGGAGCGGCTCCACTCCGCCGAGGGGCGCGAGTTGCTCGGCCAGCCACTCGCCGTTGCGGTGGCGGAGGGCCGTCTCCCTGGGATGGCGCTTCAGAGCCGATAGCCCCAGCGCAGCCTGGATCTCGTGCAGGCGGTAATTGGAGGACAGGACGTGGTGCCCCAGGCCGGCCTGAATGGAGCCGCGACCGATGTTGTGAATCAGCCAGCCGCGCTCATAGATCTCCTGGGAGTCGGTGAAGACAAGCCCGCCTTCCCCGACAGCCAGCGCCTTGCTGGCCTGGAGCGACATGCCACTGGCATCGCCGAGGGCGCCGACCTTGCGCCCGCGCCACTCGGTTCCCTGAGCGTGCGCGCAGTCCTCAATCAGGAGCAGACCGCGCCGCTTGCACAGCTCGCGCATGGCGTCGAGGTCGAACGGGTAACCGCCGTAGTGGACCCCCAACACGGCCGTCGTCCGGGGCGTGATCAGCGATTCAACCGAGGCGACCGAGAGCTGGGCTGTCTCCGGTTCGATGTCGCCGAAGATCGGGATGGCGCCGATCTCGGCGATGGCGCTGACCGTGGCGACGAAGGTCACGGCCGGCGCGATGACCTCGTCGCCAGCCTGCACACCGGCGGCGCGTAGCGCAAGCTGCAGGGCCGTGGTGCCGTTGCTCGTGGCGATGCAGTACTTCGCGTCATGGTACTTCGCCATGGCGGGCATGAACTCGTGCAGCTTCGGGCCGAGGCACCAGTTGCGGCCTTCGAGTGCCTCAAGGACGGCGATTTTGTCTTCGGTGGTGACGACAGGCCACTGTGGTGTGGTGAAGCCTTGGGCGGCAGCGGGACCGCCGTGGATTGCCAGCTTCGGCATGGTGCACACTCCTCTTTGCGCGTCTAAGCGTCCTGCGGGTGCGAGGCAAGCAGACCGGGCTGCCTCGGGTCGGTCGGTATTCCCTGTGCGGGTGGAGAACCCTTCCGGACCCGAGGGGACCTCGCCACAGGCGGCTGCGTGCAGCCCTCACTTGTCTAAGTCGTCCAGGGCTTTCTGCGCCTGCGCTTTGGTCTTCGCGTCGGGCGCCAGGTCGAGAGCTTGCTGCAAGCATGCCCGGGCTCCGGCGGTGTCTTTGAGGGCGGCGAGGCATTCAGCGCTCTGGTAGAGGCAGGTCAGTCGCTGGTTGCGGGGCAGGGGGGGCGCGGTCAGCGGCTTGAGCGCCGCGGCGGCCTTCGCCTGGTCGCCGGCAGTGGCGAGCTCTGAGGCCAGTTTGTGTTGGATCGAGGTGGCGTCGTCGAGAACCGCCGCGGGATCGTACTGGCACAACCGGAGCGCTACGCGGTAGTTGGCTTCGGCGTCGGCGTGCTTGCCGCAAGCCGACTGGACGTCGGCGAGGGCGGTGAAGGCGCGGAAGTCACTCAGCGAGTGGAGCATCAGCGGCTGTGCCTGGGCAAGCGCTTCTTCGGTGCGGTTGGCTTCAGCCAGAGCGAGCGCATACGTACGCCGGAAGCGCGCCTCATATGGCTGCGCCTCGACAGCCTTGCGGAGGGGCTCCAGGGCAGCGTCCTTCTCTCCGGCCTGGGTCAGGATTTCGGCCAGGCGCACCCACGGGACGGCGTCTTTCGGGTTGGCCTCACAAGCCAGCTCGTAGGCGCGGACGGCTTCCGGCAGCGCCCGGCGCGCGAGGTTGATCTCGCCGACGAGTTGCGCGAGGGCCGGCGCGACGGTCTGCGGGTCCAACTGCTGCTGCAGGTACGCCAGGAGTGCCGGTCCGTTGTCTTTGTCGGCGGCGCTCAACCCGACGATGCCCTGGAAGTAGGCTAAGCGTTCGTCCTGCGCGAAGTCGCCGCGAACGAGGTCGCGGCCGAGAGCGATGAGCTCGCTGTACTGGTGTGTTCGAACGAAGCACTTCGCGGCCGCTTGGCGCAAGATGACCCGCGTTCCCGGATCCGGACTCGACAACAGGACGGTTCGCAGTTGGTAGGCGGCGTCACCCCCACGGTCGTCGCGTTCGTACGCGTTTGCCAGGAGCTGTCGGGCGAAGAGCTGTTCCTCGTAGCGGTCCGGCCCCGGCGACCAACTGAGCGCGAGCGCTCTCTCCAGTTCCTGGATGACCGGTTTGGGCTTCGTAAACCCCTCGACCGGCCGGACTGAGGCTTTGACGAGGTGCGTGTCCGCGTCGTCAGGTTCCTTGGCGAGCTTGTCTTTCAGGATCTTGTCCGCCGCGTATTGCTGAATCCAGCGGTCCAACAAGGCGACGTGCAGTTGCCAGAAGTACGGCTGCGAGGCGTCCGTGCGGCTGACCCGTTCGAGGTTCCTGACCGCCTCCTTGTAGCGCCGCGAACCGAAGGTGCCCATGTGTGCCGCTTCCGCTTGGCGGTCGGCAACGGCGACTTGCGCTGCGGCCAGCTCACTCACCAGGAACGTGTCAGTGCCGTATCGCTGAACGGCCTTCTCATAGGTCGCCACGGCGTCGTCCCAGTCCTCGACGCGCTTCGCCATCTCCGCCGATACTCTCAACGCCGTCCGCGAGGTCTGTTTGGGGTCAGCGGCGGCCTTGCGGAGATGGTCCCGGAGGCGGGGGAACAGGAACAGCTTCTCAACGCAGTCTTCGAAGGCGAGACGCGCGTGGTGCGGAACAGCCTGTCCCTCGATTGCCGCGAGGCAGTCGTCAAGGATCTTGAGCCCGTCGTCGAACCGCCCGTCCTCAACGAGTGAGACGGCAAGGAGGCCAGCGGCCTCGATGCCCAGAGGGTCTCCAGGCAGTGCAACCACGATGGCGTTCAGTTGCTCCTGCGCCTCCGCGTTGCGCGCCCCAGCCAACAGGCTCTGCGCAACGGCGAAGCGGAGCACTGAGTCGGCGGGGTCTGCCGCGACGGCGGCACGATAGTGCTTCAGCGCCTCGTCCGCTCGCGTAGCGGTCAGTGCGGCGTCGCCCTGGAGGAGGGACTTGCCGGGGCATTCCGGCAACGTTGCCACCTGTGTCTGCAGCCAGGCTGCGTCGAAGTGCCAGCGCGACAGCGATAGCAGCCCTTGCGCCGCGGCGACGCGGCCGGGTGCGTTCATCGACCCGGGCAGCTTCAGCGCTTCAACCAAGTGCTGTGCAGCCTCCTCCGGTTTTCCCAGCCGCAGCTCCGCCAATGCCAGTTCTGCCAGCAAGTCGCTGGACGCGTGGAGCGCCGCCGCGGCCTGAAGTGCCTCCGCGGCTCTCTCTGCGCGGCCGGTGTCCAGCAGGACGCGGGCGAACTCCAACGTGAGCGGGAGCTTTGGGTCCTTCCGCAGGACCGATTCGTAGCGAGTCGCCGCGTCCTCCGGTTGCCCGATGAGGACCAGCAGCCGCGCCTGCTCCACCTGCGGGACGAGCACGACCGGCGCCGTCTGTGCCAGCTTCTCCAGTCCCTCCAGCGCCGCGGTGTAGTCTTGCTCATGGCGCAGCAGGGCGAGCACGAGGTTGTAGCTTGCCGAGACATCGGCGGGCGCTTTGCCGACGCGGTCGCGGTAGACCGAGACCTTCTCCAGCTCAACCTCCTCTGTGACCGCCCCGGCAGCGGGTTCCAACACGAACAGGGACTCGTCGATGGTCGGGTTCAGCTCCAGCCCCTCATAGGAGACGCGCTCCTGCACGGCTCCACCGGCGTCACACACCTCGAACCGGGTGGGGAAAAACAGACCGGGCGAAAGCTCCGTGGTCTCGGTTGCCGTGGCGCTCACGACGAGCCGGCCCCTCTGGTAGTGCTCCCGCCGGAGAATGGTGCCCCGCTCCTGATCCACCGACAGGCGGACTTCCGGCGGCCGCTGGTAGGTCGGCAGCTTGAACACGGCGAACTGCGTCCAGTACTTCGTGCTCTCCGTGCTAACCAAGTCCTTGGCCAGAGCCATGCCCGGGTCATTCGCCGTGAGGATCAGCCGCACCGTCTCGCGGTCCAGCACCTTCTCGCGCCCCAACACCTTCCCTCCGTACTGCGCCTTGAGCGTGTCGAAGTCCGTGCCGAACCCCGCCACGTTTGCAGGTCCGCCTGCCATCGTGCCCCAGTCCAGGAACAGGTTGCGCGGCCAACGTCGCACCAGGGGCGTGTGCTCGGGCACGAGGTAGCTCTCCTGACCGAAGGAGAGCGAAACGGTCTTCTCGGCCAACGGGTCGTCATTTGAGAGGGTGACCAGCTTGAACCGATCGGGCGCCAGGAAGGACAGCTCCTGGCGAGTCGTCGCCCAGCCGCCGGGGACCGCCGACTCGGTGACGAGCTGGCAGTGCAGCGACTTGACGACTGCGTGCTTCGCGGCGAGCTGGTTCACCAAGTCGGTAGCTTGCGCCGAGAACGCCCCGACCCGCTGCGCCGCCGCGGCAGTGCCCATCAGCAGGGACGCGGCGATCCCTGACCACAAAACTGACTGGCATCGGGTGCCTCTTCCTCGGAGTTGACGCTGTGGTTCCATGGCTCTTGCTCCCTCCACCGGGGTCTGGCACCCGGCGCGACCCCGTGTCCTTCAGGGTATCTCAGCGGCACTGCGTGGGCAAGCAGACCGGGCGACAGGCACCGCCGTCCTTGTCGTCCTTGCGGTCCCTGTGGTCCTTGCTTCACGCGCCGGCGCGCGGCTACGAGGCAGGAGTCCTGGACCCCGCCGCCTGAAGGTCATCGTCCGCGCAGCGCGAATGAGGGCGACCCCTACGCATGACCGACGCCAAACGCGGAATCCGCCGTTTCCTGAACCACCCGGCGACGGAAATCGTCATCGGGGTGCTCATTGTCGCGTCGGTCGTGCTGACGGTGATGGCGTTCGCGGCGTCGCCGTCGCCCCGGTGGCTGGTGGTCGCTACGGACGCGATTACCGCGACGTTCATTGTCGAGCTGTGGGTCCGCGGCTGGGCTTCCCTCGACCGGCGGCGGTTCGTGCGAGACTACTGGATCGACCTGGTTGCAGTGCTGCCGGTGTTTCGAGTCTTTCGCGTGGCGCGCGCTCTCCGGCTGCTGCGCGTACTGCGGCTGCTTCGGCTGAGTGGGGTGGTCTCCCGGCAGGGTACCTACTTCCCCTACGTCCTCCGCAAGGGACTGCTGGAGCACGTGGCGATCCTGATGTTCATTGTCCTCACGGTCGTCTTCGGGACTGTCGGGATGCTCCATTTCGAGGGGCGCGTCAACGCCCGGTTCCACGACTACGGGCGCACGTTCTGGTGGAGCCTGTATACGCTGTTCGCCGGCGATCCGAACGCAGAGCAGCCGCAGACGTTGGCGGGGAGGCTCATCACGCTGGCGGTTCTGTTCATGGGCGTCGGCATCTTCGCGATGCTCACGGGCACGGTCTCTGCATTCATGGTGCAACGGGTGATGCGAATGGGAAGCCAAGACGAAGAGCTGACGGAGTTGGACAGGCACCTTATTGTCTGCGGGTGGAGCCCGAAGATCGGGATCATCTTGAGGGAGCTGAAGGCGGGCGCGTCGGGCGACCTGCCAGTGGTCGTGGTCGCCCAGTTCGATGATGACGACGAACTGATCGAACGCACCTTGCGCCGGCCCGACGTGCATTGCGTCAACGCCGACTTCACCACCATGGAGGCGCTGGACAAGGCCGGCGTGCGCCAGGCGTCAACGGCGATTATCCTGTCGGACCGCCGCGGCGGCCGCAGCGCGCAGGATGCCGATGCCCGCACGCTGCTGACCGCCCTGACCATCGAGCGCATGAACCCGCGCGTCTACACCTGCGCCGAGTTGAACAACCGCGACTACGGCGCCCACCTGCAGGCAGGTGGCGTGAATGACTTCGTCGTCGGCGGCGAACAGAGCGCCATCCTGCTGGCACAGGCGGCGCTCAACCGTGACATCACCGGATTCGTGACCGAACTGCTCACCGTCGCCTCCGGCAACCGGTTCTGCAAGCTGCCTCTGCCAGCCGGCTGGGCGGGCCGCAGCTTCGACGAGCTGCTGCCGGAGCTGAAGCGTGACCACGAAGCCATCCTGGTTGCCGTGGAGGACGGCCAAGGAGGGGCGCACGTGAATCCCGCGCACTGCACGTTCCAGGACGGGGACAAGATCGTGGTGATCGCCACGAAGCCGCCGGAGCTGTGACCGGCCGCACAGGCGGGACGATGGTACAATGGCCGCCCGAAGGAGTTCGCGGATGGTTGACATGGCAGAGATCCAGGCACTGACCGACCGCATCGCCGTGGAGTTCCGCCCGGAGCGGATCATTCTGTTCGGCTCGCACGCTTGGGGGACGGCGACTCCTGACTCCGATGTCGATCTATTGGTCGTGTTGCCGTTCGAGGGGAAGACTTGGCGCATGGCTTCCGAGATCCGCAAGCGCACGCGGCCCGGCTTCCCAATGGACCTGTTGGTCCGGACCCCGCAGCAAGTGCGTCAGCAACTGTGTCGGGTCGATCCGTTTCTCAGCGAGATCACCCGGGAGGGAAGGGTGCTCTATGAAGCCCGAGACGCGGCAGTGGGTAGGCAAGGCGGAAGGCGACTACCGCACGGCGTGCCGTGAGCGAGACGCAGCCGAAGACCCCAACTATGATGCGGCGTGCTTCCATGCGCAGCAGTGCGCCGAGAAGTACCTGAAGGCGCGACTGGTGGAGGCGGCAGCCACCTTCCCGAAGACTCACGATCTGGAAGCGCTGCTGAATCTGACCTTGCCGCTGGAACCCTCCTGGGAGGAATTGCGTGAGGATCTGCAGCGTCTGACGAACATGGGCGTGGAAGTTCGCTACCCCGGTGTCTCCGCCGACGCCGAAGATGCTGCTGAGGCGGTCGAGACTGCTGGAGTCGTGCGCACTGCGGTCCGCGAAGCGTTGGGGGCGAAGGCGTGAACCGGAGAAGCGAGGCGGTGCCCTGCTTCCCCGACAGGGTCGCCTTACGGCGGCCCTGACCGACCAGATGGCGGCAGTTAGGAAGGCGCGGGTGGGGGGGGCGGTCGCCTCCCCGGAAGAGTTCCCCTCGTCCCTCGTCGTACTCACTGCGGGCAGGCAACCGCGACGGAGGTGATCTCCCGATGGCAGAGGCAGTGATTCTGGCCGGTGGCACAATCCCCGACAGTGAAGCCGACTTCCGCGAAGCCGTCGGCGTCCGCTGCAAGAGCCTGATCCCGTTGAACGGGCGGATCATGGTGAGCTACGTTGTCGAAGCGCTGAAGGCTGCGGAGCGGGTCGACCGGGTGGCAGTCGTCGGGGCACCGGAGTTGAAGGACCACCCGGACCTGGCGGGCGCTGACTTGGTGATCGAGGAAGGGGAGGGGAGAAGCGAGAACCTGTTCCTGGGGCTGGACGCCTTTCCGGATGCTCAGAGCGTGTTGATGGTCACCTCCGACATGCCGATGGCGACGGCCGAGATGTGCGACGATCTCCTGCGCAACCTGGGCGACGACGTCGATCTGGGCTACACGCTCGTGCGTCACGCGACGGTCCTGGAGAAGTACGCCGACCGCCCCGCGCCGCCGCCGGACCCGCAGTACGGGCAGTTGCCGAACTGGGTAACGGTCACGTTGCGCGACGGCCGCTTCACCGGCACGGCGTGCTTGCTGTTCAGGCGGGAAGCGATTGAGAAGTGCCGGCCGTTGGTGAAGTCGATCTTCGACGACCGCAACATGAAGAACGTGATCGCGACGCTCAAGCCCGTCTTCGGAATCTGCTTCCTGCTCCGCGTCGGGTTGGCGCTCAAGGTCCCCGCATTGGGCTCACTGGTGTCGATTGCGGACATCGAACGGCGGCTGGGCGACGGACTTGGACTGAAGTGCAGAGGCTACGTCAGTCCGCATGCGGAGCTGGCGTTCGATGTGGACCACGCCACGGACGTGCCGATTGCGGAGGGCGTGCTCAGCCAGCGCAGTTCCGCCACCTGAAGTGTGTCCACGCGCTGGCGCGCGCGGCTACGATGATAGCCGCAGAGAGAGAATCCCAAGCACGGAAGTGTGTCCACGCGCTGGCGCGCGCGGCTACGAGACGACCATCCCCCCGGAGGCAACCACCATGGCGAAGATCCGCGTAGCGATAGTGGACGACGAGACCGTCATCCGGCAGGCGATGACGCAACTGCTCGACATGGAAGAGGACCTCGAAGTGGTGGGCGGGGGGAAGAACGGGGAGGAGGCGATCGATCTCGTCCATGAGCACCTGCTGGACGTGTTGCTGACGGACCTCAACATGCCGGTGATGGACGGACTGACTGCCATCCGCGCCATCAAGCGGGAGTACCCGAATGTCGAGATCTGCGTGCTCACCGTCCACGCGGATGACGAGCATCTCTTCGAGGCACTGAAAGCCGGGGCGAAGGGCTATCTGCTCAAGGATGCGACGCCCGACGAGGTGGTGGAGGCGGTTCGCACGGTGGCGCATGGCGGTGCGGTCGTCTGCGCGCCGCTGGCGACGCGCCTGTTGGCGGAGTTCCAGCGACTGACCCAGCAGAAGGATGACCTCCAGCGGTTGTTCAGCCAGCTCACTCGGCGCGAGCTGGAATGCCTTGGGCTCCTGGCCGACGGGAAGACGAACCGGCAGATCGCCGACGAGCTGTTCCTGAGCCTGAAGACGGTGAAGACGCACGTCGGCAACATCCTCCGCAAGCTGGAGGTGAACAGCCGGACGGAGGCGGCCATCCTCGCGGTGCAGAGCGGGTTGGGGGCGTGAACGGGGATGACGGACTGCCCGGGGGTCCCGCAAAACCGGGACCCTCGGCGTCGGCGCAATGGGACACAAGCCGGATTCGGTGGGGGTGCTGTCTGACCGACAATTGACTGCGGTAGCTGCGCTGGAACAGCGCACGCTCACCAAGCGCGAAAGGTGGATGGACCGTGAACGGACAGGTGTTGTCGGCTGAGACCATGGGTGTTGCCTTGCGGTGGTTGGCGAGAGGGCTGAGCGTTGCCAGCGTTGGACTGGTGCTGCTGTTCTTAGTGGGCGAAGGACCGCCGCCGCTGAGAGCCCTGCCCCAACTGCTGCTGTTCCCCCTCGGCGTGTGCCTGGGCATGGTGCTGGCATGGAAATGGGAGGTGCTTGGCGGCGCCGTCACGACAGCCGCGGTGGCGGGCTTCTACCTGCAGAACTACGTCGCCACTGGCGGGCTTCCGAAGGGACCCTGGTTCCTGCTGATCGCCGCGCCGGGCCTCGTGTTCCTGGCGGCGGGCATCCTGAAGGCGTGCTCGGCAGCGCGCCTGCTGGCTGCGTAGGGATCACCCATGACCGCCCATGATTGGACACCACGTCGGCTGAGAACGTAGCCCGAGGCGCCAAGCCGAGGGACGTAGCGACAGGCGTCCACTCGCTTGGCGCTCGTGGCTACGGGACCGGCGTGCGGCGACGCGCTGTCGAAGGAGAACCGTCCCATGGACGCCTCGAAGACGTGCCTAAACTGCTCGAACCGATGTAGCGAGGAGGCGGCCGCCTGCCTTCGTTGCGGGCACCAGTTCGGTGAGGCGGCGCAGGTCGAGGTCGGGCACCTGGACTTCCTGCTGAAGGAACTGACCGACTGGCAGCGGCGGGGGTTGGTGCGGGCGGAGGAGGTCCACCGGCTGACCGTCGAGTACCGCGGCCGCCGCGAGCGGCTCACGGGAAGGCCCATGCCGGCTTGGACCGAGCCGAAAGCTGCTCCTCCGCGCACGGACGCCGCGCGTGCGCCGGCCGAGCACTTCGACCTCGACGAGTTCGCAGTTAGCGAGCCGCGCGCCGAGGAGGGGCAGCCGACCGTGCCCGAACCCTCTCGCCCAACGGCGTCGGCTCAGCGAGCGTGGGACCTCGTGCGCGCAGGCCGGTACGACGCTGCGGTCGGGTTCTGCTTCCAGGCGCTGAAGGAGGAGCCGCGGAACGCCGAACTGCTGAACGCCCGGTCGGAAGCCTACGAACGCCTCGGCAAGCTCCGAGCTGGCTTGGCCGACGCGCAGCACGCGCATCAGTTGGATGGAGAGAACGTGAGCTACCGCTTGCGTGCAGAGCGGCTGGCGAAAGCGGTCGCGCGGCAGGAGGAGACCCCCCAGCCACCGCCCCTCGTCCACCAGCGCCCGCTGGTTCCTCCTCCCGTGTCTGAGCCGGTTCGGCGGGCAGAGTCGCCGCCGCCCGCGGTCAGGCAGGCACCCGCTCCGGAACCTCACCGGAAGCCCCCGACCCCCCCGGCTGCTCCGCCGCCGCGGCAACCCGAACCGCAGTTCGACTGGATCGGCTGGCTGAACGCCTTCCTTGAGGAGTACAACATCCAGCGCGGGTGGGTCATCGTTGGGATTCTGCTGCTCGGCGGGTTCGCAGGCTTGGCGCAGCAGACTTGGAGTACGACGGGGAAGTACATTCTCTATTTCGGTCTGCTCGGCCTGACGACGCTGTTCTACTTCGGCGGGCGGAAGATGGTCGGCCTCGGTCCCGGCTGGCGGACCAGCGGGATCAGTGCGATGCTCATCGGTCTGCTGCTGCTGCCGGTGGATGTGCTCGCACTGCACGACACCTTGGGTCTCCCCGGCGACGTGCTGGGGCTGATTGCCAGCGTCGTGGCGCTTGCGGCCTACGCGGTGACGACGGCGCGCATGCGCCTCGAGTGGTTCGCCTACCTGACGGGCGCCGCCTGCCTGTCCAGCCTCTACTTCGCCCTGCGGCTGCTCTCCGTCCCGCCGGAGTGCTACGGCTTGTTCACCATGCCGCTGGCCTTCGCCTCGCTAATGTTCGGCTGGCGGCTCCAGCAACGGGAGGACGCCATTTTCGCGATGCCGCTGGTCCGGATGGCGCACGTCGTCACCGGGGTGACGCTGGCGACGATGCTGGTCAACTGGCGGCTGTTCGCAGAGGGTTGGGTGTTCCACGCCGTCGGCGTCGTGGCGATGGGGGCGGCGGTCTACGTGGCGGGGGCGTACCTGTTTGAGGAGACCCCCTCCGTCTATCTGTCCGCCGGGCTGCTTGTGGGCGCCGCCTTCCTGCTGCTGCATGGCTTCAGCCCGGACGCCGCCTGGCAGCATTTCCGACTCCTGGCCTTGTTGGTCGGGGGGGCGCTGTTCGGTGCCGGCGTGCTCGGCAGGGAGTCGCTCAGGAGAGAGAACCTGTCGGAGGGCTACAGCGTGAGCGGCCACGTGGTGACCGGATTGGTTGTGGTCGCCATCGCCGGCGAGGCGCTGATGAGCCTCAGCTCCGGCGTCTCCTTCGTGCCCTCCCCCGCGCTGGTGAGCACCCTCGTTGTGTGCCTGCTGGCGGCGACGCTGTACGCTGTGATGGCGCACCTGTTCCACCAACCGGCGCTGCTCTACGTCTCTGGCGGCTTGGCCTGCTACACGGTACTGCCTGCCATGGGGCAGATGGGTGTGCACCACGAATGGTGGTCGATCGGGTTGACGGCTGCCGCGTGGGGGCTGTCAGGAGTGGCGTGGTGGCTGACCCACCGAAGTTCGGCGCCCAAACCGGCAAGCCCGGAGCCCGAAGCGTGCACCCCGCAGTCCGAAGTCCGGGATCCCAAATCCGGGATCGCAAATCGCAAATCTGAAATCGCAAATCTGAAATCCCCCTTCTCCCTTCCCCTCCTCCACTGGGCTTACATCGTCGCCCTCGCCGGCGCTCTCCTTGCCGTCGGGCTGCGGGTTGCTGCCGGCAGCCAGTTGGACGTGACTGTGGCTGCGGTGGTGACGCTGGCGCTCCAGTGCGTGCTGCATGCCGTGTCGGCGTGGCGGGACGACGAGCCCCGGTGGCTGCACGCGGCGGCGGCGTGTGGCGTGCTGACGGTTGTGTTCGCCACGTCGCTGGTGGAGGCGTTCGGTGTGCAGGCGCCGGAAGCGTTGGAGTTCGCGCTTCTCCCCAACTACGGGTGGCGGCTGTGCCCCGTCACCGCGGTGGCCCTGCTGCTGGTTTGGCGGTTGCGGGTGACGGGGCGGCAACGCTTTGCCACCCCGCTTGCGCAATGGGCCGTCGGCGTGGGTGTTGTCGGTCTGGCGTCGTTGTCGGTCTACTATGTGCAGGGCGGCTACCACCTCAGCGTCGCCGCTGGGTTCTACGCGTACGCGCTGCTGGCCGTGGTCGCCTCCCTGCTGTTCCGCGACGACGTGATCTGGGAAGGCGTCTACGCGCTGCCTTCCGTGTTGATGTACGTGACCGCGGCGCTGCTTGCGCTGGCGCAGTTCTGCCTGTGCGACTACTTCGCGGTCGGCTGGGCGAAGACGGCGTTCCTTGCGGTCCTGTTGGCGTTGGGCTGCTTCGTGGTGGCCCTTGCGCTGAGACCGCGTGACGCCGAACAACTGTGGATCCGGCCGCTCTCGGACAGCGCCCAGACACTGGCGCTGATCGCCGGTCTGATCGGCTTCGGGCACTACTACTGGACCACCGGATTCCGGCTGCCGAGCGCGGCGTCGACGCCTGAGGCGTGGCTCACACTGGCCACCGCCCTCATCGCTCTGCTCATTGCCGCGGGAGACGCTGCGGTCAGGCGTGAGCCGGCGCTTGTCTACGTGGCGGCGCTGTACGCCCTCGCCGGCTACGCGACGGCGCTGCACCTGATGCCCGACCTGATCGCGGCGGCAGAGCGCAACTACGGCTTGTTGTTCGCGCCCTGCGTGGCGGGATTGCTTGCCACGGCCGCTGTCCTGGAGCTGCTCCGCCGGAGACCTGCCGAGGGAGACCCTGGCTCGGGGCAGGTCTCTGACCGCCCCGGAACGCCTGACCGGAGGTCTCAA
>Ga0210051_1000072_pt1 | contig 68133 bp, 61 predicted proteins | sample CryGey092014_all_FD_185464 | JGI IMG/M metagenome (GOLD analysis project Ga0210051, IMG submission 185464) | Groundwater microbial communities from aquifer - Crystal Geyser CG23_combo_of_CG06-09_8/20/14_all (SPAdes) (version 2) | ecosystem: Environmental > Aquatic > Deep subsurface > Groundwater...
TAAGAACCTGCCTCGCTCCGCCAGTCGGCGGAGCTCGGCAGAACCTTGATTCGCTAATGTATAAACATATAATCTTGAATTAAAAAATAAAAATGGACCTATTTCTAAACTGAAAAAGCGCCACATCTGACGTGGCGCTTTGACAGTTTTAAAAGAAGGATCACCTCCCATTTTCTTAGGCGTTTTTTCTCCTACTTAAAGGGCAAGAGTTACAAGTAGTGGAAAGGCAGCTGCTACAAGAACTTCCCCCTAAACTAAACTCCCCTTCAGAACTTTTGGAAGAAGCTGAAAAAGTGGAAAATATTCGCTCAACAGAATTTCCGCAACTCGGGCATAGGGCGGGATTTGAAGCTTGACTCATCGGCCTCATTAATTCAAATTTGTGCTTGCAATTTAGGCAGAAATATTCATATATAGGCATTCCTCCCTCCTTTATTTTTATCACTTTGTATCGGAATTTCGAAATTCCGATACAAAAATATGCTAAAACCGCCTTCCAAGACACCTTGTAAAAGTGCTGACTTTGAATTATAATGTAGGATAATTCAGGTTATGTCAACCCAAACCCTTCAAGAAATTATAAAGGAAAGCTCTAACCCAAAACTGATTAAGAAGGCTTTTGAATTTGCCGAAACTGCTCATCAGGGGCAAAAAAGGGAATCGGGAGAAAATTATATCATCCATCCTTTAAAAGTTGCTGAGACTTTGAGCAAAATGAAACTCGACCCCCAGACGGTAGCAGCTGGATTTTTGCATGATGTTCCGGATGATACCCAAAAAACCTTCCAAGACCTTGAAAAAGAATTCGGAAAAGAAATTTCCTTTTTGGTCGAGGGAGTGAGTAAATTGGGGAAACTTCGTTATCCAAAAAATGGAATTCTAGCTCCTCCTATCGAACAAAGAAAAGAAACGCCCGTTGATCTTAGGGCCGAAAATTTAAGAAAAATGTTTTTTGCTATGGCCGAGGACCTAAGAGTGATATTGATAAAGCTGGCCGATAGATTACACAATATGCAAACCTTAAATGCTCTTCCTCCTCAAATCCAAAAAAGGATTGCTCTGGAAACCCTGGAAATTTTCGCACCCATTGCCGAGAGACTGGGAATGGGGGAAATGAAGGGCAACCTTGAGGACTTAGCTTTCCCCTATCTTTATCCAAAAGAATATCAATGGCTGCAAAACACCGTAAAAGAAAAATACGAAGAAAGAACTAAATATCTTGAAAGCGTAAAGCCGGTCTTGGTCGAGATTTTAAAAAAAGAGAAAATAAAGCCAATTGATCTTCATACCAGGGCAAAACATTATTGGAGTTTATATCAAAAACTTTTGAGATATGATATGGATCTGGAAAAAATTTATGATTTGGTTGCCCTGAGAATAATTAACAAAGATGTCGAAACTTGCTACAAAACCCTGGGAATAATCCACAAGTACTGGAAACCTCTGCCCGGCCGAATTAAAGACTACATTGCCTTGCCCAAACCAAACGGCTACCGAGCCCTCCATACTACCGTTTTCTGCCTTGACGGAAAAATCACCGAATTTCAGATAAAAACCCCTCAGATGCATCAGGAGGCCGAATACGGAATTTGTGCTCATTGGGCTAAAAAAGAAAGGGTGGATTTAAAAGCCGGCATCGAAAAATTCGCCTGGGTCAGCCAATTAAGAGACTGGCAAAAGGAAATAACAAAACCAAAAGAATTTTGGGAAGGTTTAAAAATTGATTTTTTTAAAAATCGGATTTTCGTTTTCACTCCTAAGGGAGATGTAATTGACCTCCCGGAAGGAGCCTGTCCAATTGATTTTGCTTATGCGATTCATACCGAAATCGGTGACCATTGCGCTGGAGCTAAAATAAACGGCAAACTTAGCTCTCTTTCTCAATCTCTTAAAAATGGGGATGTGGTAGAAATTATTATCGACACCTCCAAAAAACCTTCTCGAGATTGGCTGGAGTTAACCAAAACCAGCCTAGCTCGTTCTCATATTAAAAACTGGTTTAAAAAAGAATCGCATCCCGAAAATTTAAATCGGGGAATTAAATTATTAGACGAAGAATTTAAACAAATTCGAGGCATACGCTTCCAGCAAGTGCCTCAAGGAAAAAAAGAGGAACTCCTTAAAACTTTCCCTTATAAAGACTTAGAAAGTCTAATAACAGCAGTAGGAGAAGGAGAAATTTCTCCCAATGAAATTCTTAAAAATTTATTTAAAGAAAAAGAGATATTTTTACAAAGACCTCTTTCCAAAAAAAGCGCCCCAAGGCCCGAATCAAAAACCCAGGGAATTTTTTTGGCCGGTCAAACCGGAATTCAAATTCGCTTAGCTAAATGCTGCCTGCCTCAATCTGGAGATGAAATTGCAGCCTACATTACCCAAACTCGAGGGGCTTCGGTACACAAAGCTAATTGTAAAAATTTAACAAATGCTCAAAAAAAATGGCCCCTAAAAATTATTGAGGCCTCTTGGAAATCCCCCGAAAAGATGATTTGGCAAGTTTCCTTAAAAATAAAGGCCCAAGACCGAATAGGACTATTTAGCGACATAACTTCCACCATCAGTAGTTTGGGAATAAATATTTTAAGTCTTGAAGCCGAATCTCAGCCAAAAAACTTACCGGCGACCATAAATGCAGAAGTTGAAATTTCGGGATTAGAAGAATTAGACAGGGTCTTTCGTCAATTAAAACAGGTTAAAGGAATAATAGATGTAAGAAAGGTTTAGCCCCCCACCATAACGAGGACTGACTTCGTTAATTTTATCGCGCCTTGGGCGATTTGTCCTCGTTTGGTGTGGGGGTTAGATTTTGGGTTTTAGGTTTTTAAGAAATCGTTCAATTTCTTTTTTGGTGTTAAAGAAAATGATTAATTTAGGTTTTCCGGCTTCAATCCTAATTTTTAAATCAGAAATCTGTAAGGCTTCCCTAAATTTTTCTTCCAAATTTTTAATCTCTTCTAATAGGTTAGTTGAAATTTTTTTGGGAAAGGGTTTATAGACTTCTATTTTTTGAACCAAACTTTCTACTTCTCTTACATTTAAACCATCCCTTAAGGTTTGAGAAAAAACAATTTTTTGCTTCTCGGGGATTTTCGCTCCCAGTATTGCCCTGGCATGACCTTCCGTAATTTTCTGCTCCCTTAGAGCTGTTTTTATTTCTTCCGGCAAATCCAAGAGTCTCATTGTATTGGCTACCGCTTCCCGACTCGTCCCGCAAACCCTGGCAATGTCTTTCTGTAAAAAACCGAATTCATCGTGTAGTCTTTGAAAAGCATCTGCTTTTTCCATCGGATTTAAATCCAGCCTCTGAACGTTTTCAATTATTGATAGTTCTAATTTTTCTCTCTCGGGAGCTTGGCGAATTATTACCGGGACCTGGGAAAACCCGGCCATTTTTGCCGCCATCAGCCTTCTTTCTCCGGTAATTAACTGGTATTCGATTTCTCCCTCCTTCTCTATTCTGGTAACAACTAGAGGTTGTAAGATTCCATAATCTCTGATTGATTGGGCAAGAGTTTTTAAACCCTCTCGGTCAAATTCTTTTCGGGGCTGATAAGGATTGGAGATTATTTTTTCAATTTCAATAGAAAAAACTGCTTCCTTTTTTTCTTCGGATTTTTCGCTTAATTTTTGAGATTTTTTTGGGATTAAGGATTCCAAGCCTTTACCAAAAGTATTTTTCATGAAATAATGAGGCAACTACCAAAGACCTAAGCAGAATTTCTTGGTGGGAAATTCTGCGGTCCTCCGAAGCAGGTTGCCGAATTGGGTAATTCTTCTTTTTCCAGCCTAATTATTTCTTCGGCCAATTCCCGGTAAGCCAAACAAGCCTTGGAGACCGGGGCATAATCAAAAATAGTCTTCCTGAATTTTGGGGCTTCGGCTAATTTAATGCTTCTGGGAATTTTTGTCTCAAAAATATATCCCGGGAATTTTTTTCTTATTTCCTCGGTTACTTCTCGAGAAAGACGATTTCTTTTATTATACATTGTCAACAAAACACCGGTAATTTTCAAATCCTGCTCAAGATTATTCCTTATCAAATCAACGGTCTCCAGTAATTGACCAAAACCCTCCACGGCTAAATATTCACATTGAACCGGAATTAAAACTTCGTTTGCTGCACAAAGGGCATTAATGGTTAAAAGGCCCAAACTGGGAGGAGAATCAATGATAACAAAATCATAATCTTTGCTAATTTTTTCCAAAACTTGTTTAAGTTTAAATTCCCGGTCTTTTAAATTCACTAATTCTACTTCCGCTCCGGCCAAATCCTGGGAAGAGGGCAAAATCTCATATCTCAAAAAGGCGGTTTTTTGAACTATGGCTCTGGGACCGACTTGACCCATTAAGACATGATAGATAGAAAGAGGCAGGTCTTTAGGATTAATTCCCAAAGAAATTGTAGCATTGGCCTGATGGTCAAAATCCACCAATAAAACTTTTTTTCCCAAAGCAGCTAAAAAAACCGGAAGGTTTACCGCGACATTGGTTTTTCCCACCCCTCCTTTATTATTAGCTATGCAGATCACTCGAGCCATTAAGACAAATTAACACGATTTTAAAAATTTGGCAATTTTAAAATTTACAAAAAGCCAAAATTTTGCTAAAATTAGTGTTAAGCCGGAGTGGCGGAACTGCTATACGCGATGGATTCAAAATCCATTGCTCGCAAGAGCGTGAGGGTTGGACTCCCTCCTCCGGCACACTATTTTATGCCAAAGGGTCGCGAATATCAAAGATTCCAATAAAAAGTCCGGTTTCTGCCGGACTTTTTATTGCCCCGAAATCACCACTTTTCTTCTTTTTCTAATTTTTAATTTCCCCCTGGCATATAATTTAATTCCCTGGCACAAAATCTCTTCTTCTTTTTTGTGAATTCTCTTTTGCAAAGAGCGAATCGTGTCTTGGGGTTTTATTTCTACTACTCTTTGTAAAATAATAGGACCGGTATCTACTCCGGGGTCAACAAAATGCAGGGTGCAGCCGGTATATCTCACCCCCAAATCCATTGCCTGTTTTTCCGCATTCATACCGGGAAAAGCCGGGCACAAAGAGGGATGAATATTTATTACCATATTTGGAAATTGTTTTAAAAATTCGTCTGACATTATTAAGTCCCAGCCGGCCATAACAATAAAATTTATTTTTCTCTTTTTCAGAATTTTAGCTAACTTTAAATTGTAGCTTTTGCGGCTTTTGCCCCGTTCCTTCCAATCCGAAAGCCGGAAATAAAAAGCCTCAATTCCCCATTTTTTAGCCATATCAATTCCAGGGGATTCTTTTTTATGCGAAACAACCAAAACCAAATCAAGATTTTTGATTTTTTGACAGCATTTATAAATCGCCGGCAACCTTCCTCCTCTGCCAATTAATGCCGCTAATTTTACCGGAGCACATAATTTTTTATGTGCTCGGTGAATTTTTTTCTTAGCTTTTTTCATTTTCTTAAAATTCTTGGTTTTGAACCGGTCAAATCTATCACTTTTGACGGTTTTGCTTTTTTTAAATTTCCGGCATCAATTATTAAATCCGGTTGGTGTTTTTGATTTTTAAATTGTTTTAACACTTCTTTAATTTTGGTTGAGGCGGGTTTACCGGAAATATTGGCTGAAGTCTCGGCCAAGGGTAAATTAAGTTTTTTGAGTAAAACATTTAAAAAATTGTAATTGGGGGCTCTAATTCCTATTTTGTTATCTTGAGAAACAATCCCTTTTGGAAAATTTTTTTTATTTCTTATCTCTAGCACCAGAGTAATCTTTGGATTTTTTAAAAATTTTTCTTGGTTTTTATCAATCTTGGCAAATTTTCTTGCCATTTTTATGTCCTTTACAAAAATTGGCAAGGGCTTTCCTTTTGGTCTTTTTTTAATTGTAAAAATCCTTTTAACCGCTTTTTTATTCAAAGCATCGCAACAAAGCCCATAAACTGTATCGGTCGGACAAACTATAATCTCGCCCTTTTTTATTGACCGAGTGGTAATTTTTAAAATTTCTTGATGGCTCTTTTGGGTTAATTGGAGTCTTTTCATCTATTAATAGTTTATCGCAGTTTCTTGAAATGAAAAAGGCCAGAGAAAACGGAATTCTCCAGCCTTATTTCTTTGGGCTAATATCCTGAAAAAAAACAACTTAACCTTGGTGAAAGAGGAAGTATCTTTATGTGCTTTAATCTTTTTTTTCACCGCATGTTTTACCATATCATTGCTTTCTTGGCTTTCAATCTCTCTTAATAATGGATTTCTGCAATCTTGCTGCCAAAGTTTGTCATTTTGTCTTTTTTAACAGAAACTATTCTCACGGCACTCTCCATTCTCCTGCAAGGATTGGGTTTGGGTATATTTCCAGTGTCCCTATTTCTGTAAAAGCCTTTGGTTTGCAAACCCTAACAGTTGCTCCATGAGGCATTTGCCAATCGCCTGGTTTGATATCAGCAGTTTCATACTGAAAAAATACCCAACTGTTAAAGTCGGTCATATCCTCTCCAATTTGCATAGCCGGGAAAAAATGAACAAAATTACTCTCCACTAGTATCGCTATGCCTCGAAAAACAGGTAAGTGAAAGGCATCTGAGCAGTATTCGCAGTACCATTTTTCGTCACTATCTCTGAAATAATAAATGTCTAAAGGACAAGGAATATCGCCACAGAGTAGACAATATCTTATTCCGGTGCTCTCCCCGCAGTGACAAAGCCATTGTAAAGAAGGATGGGGGTCAAGGAAGGGATTCCAGTCTGGAGGAGATTGGGAATTTGGATCTCCTCTGCTTAGAAATGGGGTCCGACCTATTGTACAAGTCCATAACTCTATAATTTTCACAGCTAGCTCTCTTCGGTCTTGGTATGACAGATTCCACCAATCTCTCGCTACTGCTCCGCTGGTAAGGTAAGGAAAAAGTTCATCTTTGCTCATGCTCAGATAGTCTGGTTCTGAAGGAGTATATTGAGGAATTATAAGCTCACAAGGAGCAGACACTACCACCCAGTAATACTGGTCGGGCTTCAGGGTAAGAAGAGTATTCTGGGTAAACCCCGAAATGTAGTATTTCCACTCTCCAGTGGTCTCATCCAGCCAGAAAACTTCAAACCAATCAACAGGACAGATTACCTTATTCAAATTTACTGCTATACTCAAGAATGGTCTCCCCGCGCCCGGGTAAGGAGCGATTAATGACTGATGACCGATTGGACATTTCCATACAATTTGACTGGGTTCTAATAGAAAAATAGAACTGCCTGACGATCCATTAACCTGAATAGTGTAATTTCCTGCACTAGAAGGATTGTTTTGTGCTGTGGTAATTGCCAGCCCGCCGTATGCTGAAAATGATATTAGCCAGACCCATGTAACAAGCAATAAAAGAGGGAGTGGGTTTTTCGGCAAGCGGTACTTCATCCATTTCTGCCATTGCTTCTTTTTCCAGATTGTTAGCATTCTCGCACCTCCTTTCTATTTTACTTTTTATGAAACTATACTTATCTTTTTGAAAGCAATCGTCTTATTTTTTTTCTTTTTTGTTAAAGAGCTACGAAACTTTTAAAAGAAAACTAAATTGCTAATTGAACAATTTTACTGCCACCAGTAATATTATGACTCAGGTTATCTTTTCCTCATCTTTTCTTCCTTGATTTCACTAATTTAGTTGACTTTTTCTTAAGGATACACCTAAATTAAATTTTTGTTAAATCCATGTACGTGAAGGGTATATGGGTTACACTTTGTGGTATTTTTGGTGGAACTCAAAAGGGGTAAGGTAATCAAGGCTCTGGTGGGATTTCTCAAATTTTAAGACCCTTTCTATCCCTAATTTTACCAGATTTTGGAGCTTTTTGGGTGTTACGATGTATCTCATCATCTTCAGTTTTGAAAAAAGGAAGAAATTAAGATAAAATTAATTTAATACCGGCAAATTTATAAGAATCTGCTCGCTTCGCTCGCAGATTCTTGATTCGCTAAGGTATAAACATATAATCTTGAATTAAGAACCTGCCTCGCTTCGCTCGGCAGAACCTTGATTCGCTATTGTATAAATATATAATCTTGAATTATGTTAATTGATACCCACGCCCACCTTAATTTTAATGCTTTTAAGGATGATGGAGATGAAATTATCCGTCGCTGTTTAACTAATCACATCTGGCTAATAAATGTTGGTTCACAATATAAAACCTCTAAACGGGCGGTGGAAATCGCTAAAAAATACAAAGAGGGAGTTTATGCCGCAATTGGTCTACATCCAATACATTTGGAAACTGGATTGGTAAAAACAAAAATCGATGTCGAAGAAATCGAATTTAAGACCCAAGAGGAGGACTTTGATACTTCGAAGTATAGAAGTTTGGCCAAATCTAAAAGAGTAGTAGCCGTTGGCGAAATTGGTCTAGATTATTACTATCGGCCAAAAACTAAAAGAAGATTAGAATTATTTAAAGAGAAACAAAGAACCGTTCTCTGTAAGCAGTTGGATTTGGCTAACGAATTAAATCTGCCGATAATTTTTCACTGCCGAATGGCCCACCAAGATCTCCTTGAAATTTTAAAATCCGACTCCCCACCAAAGTTTGGTAGGGGGCAAAATTCAAAACTGCGAGGTGTGGTTCATTGTTTTACTGGTAATTGGGAACAAGCTCAAAAATATTTGGAAATGGGATTTTATTTAGGTTTTAATGGAATAATTTTCAAACTTGATTTTGACGAAATAATTAAAAAAGTGTCTTTGGATAGAATTCTAATCGAAACTGACTGTCCCTACCTGACTCCCCCGCCAATGACTGGTCGCAACGAACCCTTGTATGTAAAATATGTCGCTGAAAGAATTGCCAAAATAAAAAATTTGAGTTTTGAAGAAATGGCCAAAATTACTACTGACAATGCTAAAAAATTATTCAAAATCTAATATTCCGAATTGGTATGTAATTACCGGTGGGCCTTCTTCAGGGAAGACAACGGTTCTGAAAGAATTAGAAAAACTGGGATATATCATTTATCCTGAGGCAGCCCGGGTTTTTATTGATAAAGAAATAGCTAATGGTAAAACATTAAAAGAAATTAGGGGCGACGAAGCCGACTTTCAAAGAAAGGTTTTAAAAATTAAAATAGAGGTAGAGAAAGCGGTGCCAAAAAATAAAATTGTCTTTTTTGACCGGGCTATTCCAGATAGCCTCGCCTATTATCAAATTTGTGGGCTCGATTCAAATGAAATTTTAAAATTCTGCCGAAAGAAAAAATATCGAAAAATATTCCTTTTTAAGCAACTTCCTTTTGACCGAGATTATGCCAGGGTTGAGGATGGCAAAACCATTAAAAAATTGAACAAACTTTTAAAAGAAAGTTACAAAAATTTAGGTTATGAAGTAATTGAGATTCCAGCCATGTCAGTTGAAGAAAGATTAAAAAAAATTTTAAGTGAAATAAAAAAGTAAAACTATGATTACTTATACTAAAGTCGGCGTAAATAGAAAATTAAGAGAAAAGGCAAAACGAGGACTCAAAAGTTTTGAGTTGACTTATAAATTTCAAAAACAGGGAAAAATAATCAAGACCGCCTTTAATATTCTTTATCCAATTTCTAAAAATCTCTATCAAACTAAAGTTTGTGATGGAGTTGGAACAAAAGTTTTACTGGCCCAATTGGCTAATAAACATGACACAATAGGAATTGACGCTGTGGCAATGGTTGTTAACGATTGTATAAGGTGCGGTGCCAGACCAATAGCAATTACTGACATGATTGATATAAAGAAATCAGAGCCGAAGGTTTTGGGAAAAATCCAAAAAGGGCTGATTTTAGGAGCAAAAGAAGCTGATTGCCCAATTGTCGGAGGAGAAATAGCCGATGTACCAGAATTATTAAATGCTATTTATCATATAAACTGTGATTGCATTGGGGAGGTAGAAAAGCAAGATATAATTACTGGCCAAAATTTAAAACCAGGAAATATTGTCATTGGCCTTCAGAGTTCAGGAATTCACTCCAACGGCCTAACTCTTGCTAGAAAAGTTCTTTTTCAAGAATGGGGTGGAAAATATGACATATTTGATAAACTAAAGGGATTGGAGAAATCCATAGTTTACGAATGTCTTACACCAACAAAAATTTATGTTAAACCATTTTTAAAAGTTACTGAGAAGTTTGAAATTTTAGGGGCGGTTCATATTACTGGAGATGCTTATTTAAAGTTTAAGAAATTAATGGAAAATTTTGGCTTTGAATTTTTTAATTTCAAACCCCAGCCAATTTTTAATTTGATTCAGCAAACCGGAAAAATTAGTTTAAAAGAAATGTTTAGCGTTTTTAATATGGGTTGGGGTTTAGCAATTGTTATTAATAAAAAAGATATCAATGATATTTTGGATTTGTTAAAGGAGGAAAAAGTTAAAGCCGAAGTAATTGGGAAGGTTATCAAAGAAAAGAAAATTATCATCAATTACCAAAATCAAAAAATAATTTTATAAAACTTAAATAAGAACCTGCCTCGCTCCGCCAGTCGGCGGAGCTCGGCAGAACTCCCGCACCAGAGCGAAGCCCAGCACTAGAGCAGAGCTCAGTGCTGGACAGTCCCGAAGTGAGCTTCGCTCTACTTCGGGGCACGGTGCGGGACTAATCCCGTAGACAGCTTCGCTGTTCTACGGGGCTTGATTCGCTAATGTATAAATATATAATCTTGAATTATGAATTATAAAAAATTTATTAATGAAAAAATTAAAGAAATTAAAGAGACCGTTGGGGGAGAAAAAGCTATAAGCGTTCTTTCTGGTGGGGTTGATAGCTCAACGGTAACTGTTTTAGGATACAGAGCTTTGGAAAGTAGGTTAAAAACTATTTTTATAGATAATGGCTTAATGAGAAAAGGGGAGCCAGAAAATGTTGTTAAAACTTTCAAGAAACTTGGAATAAAAGTTGAGGTGATAAATGCCAAAGAAAAATTTTTCAGGGTTTTAAAAGGGAAAACTGATCCCGAAGAAAAGAGAAAAATTATTTCCGATGTCTTTTATGGGGATGTTTTTAAGAAAATCCTCGAAAAAAATAGAGTCAAATTTTTGTTACAGGGGACAAACTTAACCGACATCGAAGAGACTGTGGCTGGAATTAAATTCCAACACAATGTTTTAGAGCAAATAGGAATTTCCACAGAAAAGAAATTTGGTTACCGTCTTTCCGAACCTTTAATCGAACTTCGAAAAAATGATATAAGGAAAGTCGCCAAACTCCTCGGTTTGCCTGAAGAAATCCATCAAAGAATTCCTTTTCCCGGCCCAGCCCTAGCAACCAGAGTGATTGGTGAAGTAACTCCTGAAAAAATTGAGATTATCAGAAAAGCGACCACTATTGTTGAAAGAGAATTAAAAAATTCAGGCGCTTTTCAATATTTCCCAGTTTTATTGCAAGACAAATCTACCGGAGTGAGAAATAAAAAGAGAGAATTGGGAAACATTATTATATTAAGGTGTGTTGAAAGCAAAGATGCCAGAAAAGCTACCCCAACCAAACTTTCTTGGAGGGTTTTAGAAAAAATTACTAAGAGGTTAACAACTGAAATCCCAGGAGTGAATCGAGTCTGTTACGACCTAACTCCCAAACCGCCAGCCACAATAGAATATATTTAAACCTTTGGGACGCGAGGCGCTTTCGCGATCAGGTCGCGAGGCGTTTTCGCGAAGCGAAACGCCCCGCGACCGAGCGAAACGCCCCGTCCTTGAAAATATTAAAATTTAGCGTCGGTTTAGCATCGGTTTGAAAAAACCGATTTTTTATGATAAATTAAAAAAACTAAACATGGAATACAATCCTCAAAAAATAGAGGGGAAATGGCAGAGAATTTGGGAAAAAGAAAAGTTATTTAAAGCAAAGGATATTTTTAAAAAGCCTAAATTTTATTGTTTAGATATGTTTCCTTACCCATCGGCTGAAGGAATTCACGTTGGGCACCTGAAGGGTTACACTTTTTCCGATGTGATATCCAAAAAGAAAACAATGGAAGGATTCAATGTTTTGCACCCCATGGGGTTCGACGCCTTTGGTTTACCGGCTGAAAATTTTGCAATCAAAACCGGGGTCCCACCAGCAAAATTAACCAGTAGGTCAATTAAAAACATAAAACAACAATTAATTTCGGCAGGCTTCGGCTACGATTGGCAAAGAGAAATCTGCACCTGTAATCCTGACTATTACAAATGGACCCAATGGATGTTTTTACAACTTTACAATGCCGGTTTAGCCTATAAAAAAGAAGCGCCGGTAAATTTTTGCCCTTCCTGCAAAACAGTTCTGGCTCGAGAACAGGTAATTGATGGCAAATGCGAAAGGTGTGATAGTTTAGTTGAAAAAAAATATTTAAACCAGTGGTTTTTCAAGATTACTGATTATGCCGAAAGATTATTAAATGATTTAAATAAAATTGATTGGCCGGAAAAAGTTAAGCTGATGCAGAAGAATTGGATTGGTAAATCAGAGGGAACAGAAATATATTTCAAAATTTACAGGGGTTCAACCCCTGTAAATTTGCCGGTTTTTACAACAAGGATGGATACTTTGTTTGGGTGTACCTATGTGGTTATTGCACCCGAACACCCTATTGTCTCAAATCTCCTGGACGCGAAGCGGACTCCCCGTAGGGTTGCATCTCAAATCTCAAATCTCAAAGAAATTGAAAAGTATATCGAAGAAGCCAAAAAGAAAACCGAGATTGAAAGAGTGGCTGAGGATAAAGAAAAAACTGGAATTGAGATTCGGGGAATAAAGGCAATCAATCCAGTTAATAATCAAGAAGTTCCAATTTTTGTTGCCGATTACGTTCTAATGGAATACGGCACCGGCGCCATAATGGCCGTTCCCGCTCACGACCAAAGAGATTTTATTTTCGCTAAAAAACGTGGATTAGAAATGATTGAAGTGATAAAGCCAAAAACTGGACGCCACCCACCCGCCACCCAATCTCCTTTTCCAGAAAAAGCTTTCCAAGAAGACGGAATTTTGATAAATTCAGGTCCCTTTTCTGAGAAAACTTCTGAAGAGGCAAGAAAAGAAATAACAAAATATTTAGAAAAAAGAGGTCAAGCTAAAAAGGCTACATATTACAAACTTCGTGATTGGTTAATTTCCAGACAAAGATATTGGGGAGCTCCAATACCAATTATCTATTGCTCAAAATGTGGGAAAGTCCCTGTCCCAGAAAAAGATTTACCGGTGGTACTACCTAAAATTAAAGATTTTAAACCAACTGGCAAAGGAGAAAGTCCTTTAGCTAAAGTAGAAAAATTTGTCAAAACGAAGTGTCCAAAATGTAAAAGCAAGGCAAAAAGAGAAACTGACACCTTAGATACCTTCGTTTGTTCTTCTTGGTATTTTTTAAGATATACCGACCCTAAAAATTTAAAAATCTTCGCCTCCGAAAAAAAAATTAAAGATTGGTTACCAGTTGATTTATATATTGGCGGGGCAGAACACGCGGTAATGCACCTTTTGTATTCCCGTTTTTTTACCAAATTTCTCTTTGACCAAAAACTGATTCATTTTGATGAACCCTTTTTAAAATTATTCAATCAGGGAATAGTTTATAGGCAGGGGGCGAAAATGTCTAAATCTAAAGGTAATGTGGTTAGGCCAGACTATATAATTAGAAAATTTGGAGCAGATACTATGCGGCTTTACGAACTTTTTATGGGGCCAGCCAATCAGGCAACGGAATGGTCGGATAAAGGAGTGATTGGGTGTTTTAGATTTTTAAACAAAGTCTGGAGTATACAGGAAAGAATCGGGAATCAGGAGTCAAAAGTTAAGAGTCAACAATTAGAAAAATTGATACATAAGACCATTAAGAAAGTTAGCCAAGACCTAGAGAACTTCAGGTTTAATACGGCTGTTTCTGCCCTAATGATATTAGCCAACGAGCTGGAAAAACAAGCAAAAATATCCTTAATTCATTATTCATTATTCCTGATGCTTTTATCGCCGATGGCTCCCCATATTACCGAAGAAATCTGGCGGAAACTGGGAAACCCCGAAGGAATCCCTTCGGGATCCTACGGGGCAGGTAAAAAAAGTATTTTTTTAGAAAAATGGCCGAAATATAATCCGGAATTAATCAAAGAAGAAAAAATTCAGTTAATTATCCAGATTAATGGTAAGGTTAGAGACAAAATTGAGGTTGAGCCAGAGATAACTGAAGAAAAAGCCAAAGAATTGACATTAAAACGAGAAAGAGTTAAAAGGTGGATAGAGAAAAAAGAAATAAAAAAAATTATATTTGTGCCGGGAAAACTTATAAATATAGTAATCTAGCTATAAAACTTAAAAACTTTTTTATGTGCGGCATCATTGGTCATCTTGGTAAATACAATAACTTAAAAATAGGGATAGATGCCCTAAAAAGGTTAGAATACAGGGGCTATGATTCGGCGGGATTAGCTGCTTTTAATGCGGAAAAAAAAGATATTTTTTCATTAAAAACAGTGGGAAGAATATCTAATTTAGAAGAAAAATTTTCCAAATCTCCCATCTTCGGCAATCCTTTCATTTTGCACACCCGATGGGCAACTACCGGCCGGGTAACAGAGGCCAATGCCCACCCCCATTGGGATTGCAAGAAAAACATTTATATAGTCCATAATGGTATTATTGAGAATTATCGGACTTTAAAAGATAAACTTTTGGCAATGGGACATAAATTTAGTTCTGATACTGACACCGAAGTAGTCAGCCACTTAATTGAGTATTTTTTTAAGGGCAATTTAGAAGAAGCTACTAGAAAAGCATTAAAATTAATAAAAGGAACTTATGCTTTGCTGATAATCAGCCGAGAAGATCCTCAAAAGATAGTAGCTGCCCGCCTCTCTAGTCCTTTAATTATCGGAATAAAGGATAAAGATTATTTCATCGCTTCAGATTACAATGCTATCATACCCTACGCTAAAAAAGTAATAAATCTTGAGGATAATGAAATAGCTACGATTACTCCTGGGAATTTTTTTATTTTAAAAGAAAGGGAACCAGAAGAATTAGACCTAAAATTAGAAGAAGCTCAAAAAGGGAAATTTTCTCATTTTATGCTAAAGGAAATTTTTGAAGAACCGGAGGCAATTAGAAACAGCATAAGCGGCAGACTTCTCCCTGAAGAAGGCTTAGCCAAGCTCGGAGGTTTGGAAGAAGTAAAAGACAAATTAAAAGAAATTGAAAGAATGATTATCATCGGCTGCGGAACGGCTCGCTATGCCGGCTTAGTTGGAGAATATATGCTGGAAGAATATGCCGGAATTCCGGTAGAAGTAGATGTGGGTTCCGAATTCCGATATCGAAAACCAATAATAAATGAAAAAACAGCAGTGCTATCCATCTCTCAATCGGGAGAAACCGCCGATACCTTGGCTGCTTTAAGAGAAGCAAAAAGAAAAGGAGCCCTGGCTCTGGGTATTACTAATGTAGTTGGCTCAACCCAAACTAGAGAAACCGATGCCGGAATTTATAATCACGTAGGTCCCGAAATTGGAGTTGCTTCTACCAAGGTTTTTATTTCCCAGCTAACAATTTTAGCTCTCCTCACTATGTATCTGGGAAGACAGAGAGAAATGTCTTTGGTAACTGGCAGGCGGATTAGCCAAGAGCTTCAGAAGTTGCCGGGATTAGCCGAAACTATCCTAAAGCAAGATAAACAAATTCAAGAATTGGCTAAAAAATATTCTCAATTCCGCAACTTTTTCGTTTTAGGAAGAAAATATAATTATCCAATTGCCATGGAGGGAGCTTTAAAACTCAAAGAGGTTGCCTATTTGATTCATGCCGAAAGTTATCCGGGGGGTGAAATGAAACATGGACCAATTGCCTTGATTGACGAGAATTTCCCTTCCGTTGCTATTTGTCCATCAGATTCGGTTTATGAAAAAATGTTAAATGCAATTGAAGAAGCCAAAAGCCGCAACGGAAAAATACTTGCTGTTGCCACCGAAGGGAATGAAGACATTAAAAAAATAGCCGACGATGTCATATACATTCCAAAAACCTTGGAAATGTTAACTCCAATTTTAACCACCATACCTCTTCATCTTTTTGCTGCTTACATAGGTTTAGAGCTTGGATTAGATATTGATAAACCAAGAAACTTAGCAAAAAGCGTAACGGTAGAATAATGATTATGGAAATTCTATTAAATAAACCGGGGAAAAAAATTATACTTCTTGGAAACGAAGCTATTGTTCGGGGAGCCATGGAATCGGGAGTTCAATTTGTTTCTACCTATCCCGGAACGCCAGCTTCGGAAATTGGTGATACTTTTTACAAAATCAAAAATAATTTTTACTTTGAGTATTCAACTAACGAAAAAGTGGCTTTAGAGGCTGGAATCGGAGCCTCTTTTTCAGGATTAAAAACCTTAGTAGCAATGAAAAGTTTTGGCCTGAATGTTGCTTTAGATGCCCTACTTCCCTTTTTATACACTGGTACCAAAGGCCCAACGGTAATTATTGTTGCCGATGACCCCTCCTGTCACAGCTCGGCTCAATCCGAAGAAAACTCAAGATCCATCGCCTATTTGGCTCATATCCCAATTCTGGAACCGGCCGATCCCCAAGAATGTAAAGATTTTGTAAAATTAGCATTTCAAATTTCAGAAAAATTTAAAATTCCAGTAATGATTAGAACTACGACTAGAGTTGCTCATCAGAGAGCACCGGTTAAATTAGAAAAAATTATCATAGGTGACACCTGTGGAAAATTTGAGAAAGATTCAAAAAGGTTTGTTACCTTGCCTCCGAGAGTTTTAGAAATGAAAAAAGAACTCTTAGAAAAAATTGAAAAAATCAAGGCATTTTCCGAAAATTCGCTAATAAATAAAATTGAAAATCAAAAATTAGAAACCCCGAAGCAGAGCAAGCTCGCTACGGGGCAGGTTAGAAATTGGAAATTAGGAATTATTACGTCCGGGGTTTCTTATTTATATATAAGAGAGGCCCTACAGGAATTGAATCTTGATTTGCCAGTGTTAAAACTGGGCTTTTTCTATCCTTTACCGGAAAAGAAGACCCAAAATTTTATCAAAAATCTCAAAAAAGTTTTAATTGTTGAGGAATTAGAACCCTGTTTAGAAAAAGAAGTTTTAAGAATTGCTAAAAATGTAAATTGCAAATTGCAAATTGTTGGGAAAAAGTTAATTCCAGAAGTCGGCGAACTTAGGCCAGAAATTGTCACTTCCACTATCGCCAAATTCGCAAATAAAAAATATAAATTTGCAATTTGTAATTTAAAATTTCCAATTATGAAACGCTTCCCCCAGCTCTGTCCCGGCTGTCCTTATTGGTTAGTTATTTCGGCAATTAAAAAAGCTGTAGATATAAATAAGGTAATATTCGGCGGAGAAATTGGCTGCTACATGCTTTTTGGTAATCCTCCTGTTAATTTACAAGATTATCTTTCCTGTATGGGTTCTTCTGTAGGAATTGCTCACGGCATTAAAAAATCTACGGGGCAAAAAATAATTTCTTTTGTCGGCGATTCTTCTTTTTTTCATGCCGGTATTCCTGCTTTAATTAATGCGGTTTTTAACAAATCCAATCCTTTAATTATTATTTTAGAAAATCAAACTACCGCTATGACCGGCCATCAGCCCCATCCCGGCGCTCCGATTGTACCCAATGGTATAAAAATAGAAGAAATCGTTAGGGCTTGTGGCGTAAAATACGTAAAAACAATTGATCAGATAAACCAAGTAGAATTTATTAATACTATAAAAGAATTTTTAGAGAAACCAGAAGTTTCGGTAATTATTGCTAGAAGACCCTGCATTTTCGTAGCGAAAAAATAATATGTCCATATGTCTAAAAAATTAGATCAATTTAATATAATAATTATTGGCACTGGCGGTCAGGGCTTAATCACCCTTTTGCAAATTGTTGCGGAAGCGGCTTTATCCGAAGGATATGATATTAGAACATCAGAACTCCACGGTTTATCTCAACGAGGGGGTTCGGTTGAGGTTCATATTAGGTTTGGTAAAAAAATTTACTCTCCCTTGGTCTCTCAAGGAAAAGCTGACTTAATTTTAGGCTTGGAAACGCAAGAATGCTTAAAAACAGCTTATTTTGCTAACCCCAAAACAATCTTCTTAATAAATAAACACATAATTCCAATCCCCTTACAAAAATCTATTTCGGAAGAAAAAATCTTAGGGAATCTTAAAAAATTTATCAAAAATATATCTGTGGTTTCGGCAAACGAAATTTGCCAAAAAGAATTGGGAACGACGGTTACCACCGGAATTTATCTTTTAAGCTTGGCTAGTTTCAAAAATCTAATTCCTCTTAAACCAAATTCAATTTTAAAAGCAATTAAAAAAATTGTCCCTGAAAAATATTTTGAGCTCAATAAAAAAACTTTTGAACTGGCCAAAAATTATGAGAAAGGACAAAAAAAATAAAAAAATTGTGCTTCGACAAGCTCAGCACAATCCTGAGTGGAGTCGAAGGATTGTTTGTCTTGGCGGAGGAAATGCTATGCCCAAAGCAGTTTTGGCTGGACTCAAAAAATATCCGGTTAAACTATCTGTAATTTGCGCTATGTTAGATTCAGGCGGTTCGGCCGGCAGGTTAAGAAAGGATTATAATATTATCTCCCCCGGTGATATTAGAAGAGCTTTTATTGCTCTGGCTGATACTTCTCCAGCTGTAGAGAGTTTATTAAATTATCGCTTTGAGACAGGCGAATTAAAAGGCCACAATTTCGCAAATCTTTTAATTACTACCATGGAACTTGCCAATCAGGATTATGAAAAAACATTTGAAGAAATGAGCCAGCTTTTAAATATAAATACTAACCACGAAGTCTTGCCAGTGACCCTTGATAATGCAAATTTACACGCAGTTTTAGAAAATGGGAAAGTAATTTCGGGCGAAACAAATATTGATATTCCGAAACACGACGGGAATTTAAGAATTAAAAAGGCGTTTTTAAAACCCAGAGCCAAAGCTTATCCCAGGAGTCTTGAGGCAATTAGTCAAGCCGATTTAATCGTCATTGGCCCAGGGGATTTATATTCTTCTTTGGCTCAAATTTTATTAACCGAAGGTATTCCTGGGGCAATAAAAAAAAGCAATGCTAAAAAAGTTTATATATGTAATTTAATGACAAAATACGGTGAAACTAATAATTTTAGTGTTTTAGACTTTACTCAAGAAATTGAAAAATACATAGGGGGAGCAATCGATTATGTAATTTACAATAATAAACAGCCGTCGGCTCCAAGTTTATTAACCATTTACAAAAAAAAGCACCCGGAGTTATTGGGTTTAGTAAAAATTAATGAAAATCTTCCCAAAGAAAAATTTATCGGCAGGAATCTTTTAAAAACTGATTCAATTGAACATGATCCAAAAAAAGTATCTAAGACTTTAATCTCTTTATGCAAGCGGTAATTTTAGCGGCTGGTGAATCCTCAAGATTCTGGCCATTAAATCAAAGACATAAATCCCTTTTAAAAATAATAGGGCGGCCTTTGATTTGGTATACAATTGAGGGTTTAAAGAAAGCTGGAATTAAAGAAATTATTATTGTTCAAAGTCCGAGAAAAGACATTGAAGAAGAGTTAAAAAATTACAATTTCCCAAATTTAAAAATAAAATATGTTATTCAAAAAAAGCCGAAAGGGATGGGAAATGCTTTGTGGCAAACTCGGAATTTAACTCAGGACAAATTTTTTGTCTTAAATGCTGAAAGATTAGATGGCGAAAGCCATTTAAAATTAGCTAGATTTGAAAGAGCACCTTTAGCTCTATTTGCAACTTATACCTCAACCCCTTGGGTTTATGGAATTTTGAAGTTGAAAGGAAATAAAATTTTAGAAATTGTTGAAAAACCAAAACCAGGAGAAGAACCCTCGAATTTAAAAGTTGTTGGAACTTATCTTTTACCCAAAGAATTTTTCAACTATTATCAAAAAGTTAAAAAACATATGTATGACTTTGAAGATACTTTTAATTTATTTATTAAGAAAAGGGGAGCAAAAATGATAAAAATTGAAAAAGAGAGTTTAGGTTTAAAATATCCCTGGGATTTATTCGAAATCACTAAATATTTGATGGATAAATTTTTAAAACCAAAAATTTCAAAGAGCGCAAAAATTGCGAAAAACGTAGTAATTGAAGGAAAAGTTTATATTGGTGAAAATACAAAAATTTTTGAAGGAGCAGTGATTAAAGGACCTTGTTATATTGGCGATAACTGCGTAATTGGTAATAATTCTTTAATTAGAGAATATACAAATTTAGAACGAAATAGTTTAATCGGCGCTTTTGCCGAAGTAACTCGTTCTATTTTCCAAGAAGATATTCATACCCATTGTGGTTATTTTGGTGATTCAATTTTTGGCAAAGACTGCCGAATTGGAGCCGGAACGATTACCGCCAATGTAAGATTGGATAGAGGGGAAATAAAACCGGTAGTAAAAGAAGAAAAAATTAGAACAGGTCTTACTTCTTTGGGAACAATTGTTGGTAAAAATACAAAAATAGGAATCAACTGCTCTTTAATGCCGGGGGTTTTAATTGGTTCAAATTGTACAATTGGTCCCAATTCAGTTGTTTCCGAAAACATCGAAGATAACGCCACTTTTTATACCGAATTTAAAGGAATTAAAAAGGAAAAGTAACTTTAATAATAAATTATTTAGATAAAACTCACTGCTTTTAGGTGAGTTGGGAGGAAGAAAAATCGCCGAAGAAATGGTTCCACCACTTTGATCAATAATAGGGGGCGCTGGAACAAGGCTGGAGAGATTAATATTTCTCCAGCCCATTTATTTTTTTAAAAAATAAGATAGAATATCTAAATGACCATAAAAAATTTTGAAAAGAGAATTTTTCTTGGAATTGCCGGAGAGAAAGAAAAAGATTGGCAGGACAAATTAAATGACTTAAATAAACTGAAAACTCGAGAAGCTGCTTTATTTTTGGAAAGATTTGACCAGAGCCAAAGGAAAAAAATTTATCGCGCTCTTTTAAATATGAGTATTAAAAAGATACCTCTTTGCCATATTAGCAATGATATGGAAGTCGAAGAATTGGTTTTTCTGGAAAGCAAATTTAAGACCGAATATTTTACTATTCACGAAAGCGGCTTTGGTTTTTTGGATAAATGGAAAGGATTCTATAAAAAACTTTATTTAGAAATGAATACAGATAATTATGTTTCTCCAAAGGTTGAAGTAGAGAAAATTGGTGGATTTTGTGTTGATTTGGCGCATTTTAAAATTGCTTTAACTAATTGGACTCAAGATTTTGATTATATTTATTTAAGAAAGTTCAGGGCTCAATATGCTTGCAATCACCTTAATGGTTACGACAACAAAAACAATTCTGATCTTCACACAGTAAAAAGTTTAAAAAACTTTGATTATTTAAAAACTTTACCAAAATTTATCTTCGGCAAGATAATTGCTTTAGAAGTAGAAAATAATATTTCCCAACAAATCAAATTTAAAAGACATTTAGTAAAATTATTAAATAATTTATTCTCGGAGAAAAACTAATTTTGTTAAAAAGAAATAAACTCGGCAATAATTGCAAAAGAAAATGACAAGACTTTTTTTGGCGACAAAACCTTGATTTCTATTTTAGTATGAATCTTACTGTTTCAAAACAAGTAAAAATACTCGGTTTCAGTTTTTTGTTTATCTTTCTTGGATTTAACGGAGTCCAGCAGTATATAACTACTTTCTTTTCAGAAGCAGAAATGATTGAGGTCGGCTTTCGCTCTTTAATTTTAATTTATTTATTTTTTATTCTGTTTGATCCCCTGTCGGCGGTTCTCGTCTCAAAATACGGAGCAAAAAGATGCATGATATTAGCTTCGATATTCTATTCTATTTTTATTCTTTCATTATTAAGTAAATCAATTATTTTAATTTATCTTGCCTCTTCTCTGCTTGGAATTGCTGCTTCCTTTTTATGGACAGGGCAAAATAGTTATCTAATAAGGGCGAGTGATGAAAAATCTTATGGTGCAAATGCTGGATTTTTTAGTTCTTTGCAGTCCTTAGGTTCGGCTTTAGGGGTTTTAATTTTAGGATTTCTTATTGTAAAATTTCTGTTTAAAATTCCATTTTTAATTTTTTCTATCTTCCCAATCATTGGCCTTTTGGTTATTTCTAAAATAACGGATTTAAAAGTAGAAGAAAAGATAAACCGATTTAACTTAATTAAAAAATCGATTTTTAGTAAAACAGCATTGCGGTTATCAATTTTCTGGTTTGCCCCGCAGTTTACATACGGTTTAACGATTGGGATTATTCCAATTGAAATTAAAAACATCCTTGGCATTTCTTTCATTGGGATTTTATCTTCTTTGTTCTACATTTTACCAATTCTCTTTTCTTATTTTTGGGGAAAACTTTCAGATATTGCGGGAAGGAAAAAGATGATTATTCTTTCCTATGGTTTTGTTATAATAGGACTTATTTCTTTATATTTTTCAAATATTTCAATTTTCTTAATATCCGGGATTATTTTACTTGCTTTGAATATAAGTCTTATGAGACCCATCAGTTATGCTTTAGTAGGAGATGTATCTACCAAAAATAACCTTGAATTTTTAACTGCACTTTTTTGGATGGTTCAAGGTGTAGGGGTGGTAAGCGCTTTGTTTTTGTCTCAAGTACTCCAGACGCAAGTTAAAACTCTTTATTTGATTTCAATTCTTGTTATGGTAATTTCTTTAATGATTTTATTGCCACTACTTAGATTGGGAATTGAAAAAATAAAAGAAAAAATTTCTCAAGAAGTAGGTTAAATCTATGAAAAAAGTTAAGGCTTTGGTTTTATTGTCGGGAGGATTGGATTCAATTTTAGCTACTAAGATTTTGAAAAATCAGAGAATTAGAATAACAGCTCTTTCTTTCAAGAGCTATTTTTTTAATGAAAAACAAGCTCAAAGAGCAGCAAAAGAATTAAGGGTTCCTTTAAGGATAATTGATTTTTCAAAAGAGCACCTAAAAATGGTAAAAAAGCCAAAATACGGTTATGGGAAAAATATGAATCCCTGTATTGATTGTCACATTTTAATGCTTAAAAAAGCCAAAGAGATAATGGAGGGAAAAAAGCCCTTCGGCAAGCTCAGGGCGACGAAATTTCATTTCGTCGCTACCGGTGAGGTTTTGGGTGAAAGACCAATGAGCCAAAATAAAAAAGCCTTAGATTTGATAGAAAAAGAATCCTCTCTGCGGGGGTATCTTTTAAGACCGCTTTCAGCCAAATTACTAAAGCCAACAATCCCTGAAAAATTGGGCTTGGTTGATAGAAATAAACTATTAGACATATCGGGACGTTCGCGGAAAAAGCAATTGGAATTAGCTAAAAAATTTAAACTAAAAGACTTTCCTGCTCCGGCTGGCGGTTGTCTTTTGACCGACCCTGAATTTTCCAAACGCCTTAGAAAATTATTTGAAATTTCCCCAGATTGCCGGAGAAACGATATTGAACTTTTAAAATTGGGGAGGCACTTTTCAGAAAATACAACCAAAATTGTTGTTGGTCGGAACGAAGATGAAAATGGGAAAATAAAAAAAATCGCTCAAAAAGGCGATGTTCTAATTGAAATGGAAAATTATTCCGGTCCCCTAACTCTAGTTAGAAATTACCAAAAGACTAAAGTCTCAAAACCTATTTTGGAAAGGGCTAAAAAATTAACCCAGTATTATTCCACCAAAGCCAGAAACAAAAAAGATGTAAAGTTTACCCAGTAGAGAAATTTCGAATGCCTCGGCAAGAAAGAAAATTTCTTCGGAATTTTCTATTCGAAATTCTTCTACTGGGTTAAATTCGAGGGAACAAAGGTTTCCCTTTTTTTATTTTAAATTCCCGAATTTTTTCGGTTGGTTTTATCCCCAACTGATCAAAAATTTTATCCGAACTTTCCGGTAAAAATGGCTGAAGCATTAAAGCAATGTCTGCTAAGGTAACTAGTAAATTATAAATTATTAAAGACTGTTTCTTTGATTTTTCCCAGGGTCTTTCTTTTTCAATATACCTGTCACAAAAACTAATTAAATCCCAAACTGAAATTAAGGCCTCATTAAATTTAAACTCATCTAAAGCTTTTTCATATTTCTTCCAAGTATTGTCTATCTCTTTCTTAAATGTTGAGTTTTGATATGTAGATTTGAGATTTGGGATTTGAGATTTGAGATTTTCCGCAACGGTCATTACTCTTGCTACCAAATTCCCTAATCCACTTGCTAAATCCGAATTATATCTTGCTTCAAACTTTTCATAAGTAAAATCGCCATCTTCAGTCGATGGAATTTCCCGCAAAAGAAAATATCTTACGGTGTCAGTTCCATATTTTTTCACCAATTCAAATGGATCAATGATGTTCCCCAAACTCTTTGACATTTTTTGACCACCGGAAGTTAAATAGCCGTGAACAAAAATTGTTTTAGGGATGGCTAATTTAGCTGAAAGAAGGATAGCTAACCAATATATTGCATGGAATCTGAGGATCCCTTTCCCTATGATATGCAATTTATTTTCATTTTTTTGCCACCAGTCTTGAAAATTTTTATCATTTTCTCCATAGCCTAAAGCATTAATATAATTTGAGAGGGCATCAAACCAAGTCCACTGGACCTGTGTTGGGTCACCTGGTACCGGAATTCCCCATCCTCGACCACGTTCAGCTGACCGAGAAATACAAATATCTTCAAGCCCAGAATTGAGAAAACTTAAAATTTCGTTTTTACGAGTTTCGGGAATTATTTTAACTCTATCTTCCTTGATAATCTTTTTTAACTGATTTTGATATTTAAAAAGCCTAAAAAAATAATTTTCTTCTTCGACTAACTCGGGCTTAGTTTGATGTTCAGGACAAAGACCATTTTTTAACTCACTTTCTTTGTAAAATTCTTCACATCCTACGCAATAAAGCCCCCCATAAGTCTTTTTATAAATATCCTTTTTACAAACTAACCAAAGTTTTTGAGCTCCTTTGATATGTCGCTTTTCAGTAGTCCGAATAAAATCATCGAAGGATAGATTTAGAGCTTTTTTTAATTCATAAAATTTTTTAGCATTTCTATCTACCAATTCTTTTACGTTTAGTCCCTCTTCTTCGGCTGCCCGGACATTTTTTAAGGAATTCTCGTCTGTCCCAGTCAAAAAAAAGACATCCTCGCCTAAAAGTCGATGACGTCTTGCAATGACATCGGTTTGGATAATCTCCAAAGCCCAACCTGCGTGGGGAGATTCGTTCACATAGGGAAGTGCAGTTGAAAGATAAAACTTTTTATTTTTCTTCGCCATAACTTTAAAAGGAGGTTAAACCTCCTTTAATTTTATCATAAATTAACTTTATTTAAAATTTAGTGCTTTCCTTCCACTATTACCACGAATTCTCCTTTGATTTTATCCTTTTCAATTTCTTTAATAACTTTCTCAATTTTGCCGCGATAAATTGTTTCGAATTTTTTAGTTAATTCTCGGCAAACTACAATGTCGGTATTTTGTATATTGTATTTTGTGTATAGGGAATTTAATTCATTAAGTGTTTTAAGGATGCGGTAAGGTGACTCATAAAAAATTACCGGACATTTTAACTCCGCCAACTGGCGGCTTAATTCTTCAAAAAACCTCTTTCTTTTCTTCTTGGCTGGCGGAAAACCCAAAAACAAAAATCTATCCATCGGGAAACCGGAGATAGAGGCTGCCGTCGTTACCGCACTTGGTCCTGGTATGGGAACAATCTTAATTTGCAGGGGTTCAACCCCTGCAAATTCTGCAATTTTGTTGATTAGTTTATTTCCCGGATCGGAAATTCCCGGGGTGCCGGCATCAGAAACCAAAGCCAGATTTTTACCTTGTTTTAATAAATCTAAGATATAGTCTATCTTTTTCAATTTACTATGTTGGTGGTAGCTCAAAGTTGGCGTTTTTATTCCATAACGATTTAAAAGTTTCTGAGTTACTCGCGTATCTTCGCACAAAATTAAATCAACCTCCTTTAAAACTTCTAATGCTCGGAGGCTGATATCTTTGAGGTTTCCGATGGGAGTAGCGACAATAAAAAGAGTGGCCATGCTTTAATTCAAGAATATATATTTATACCTTAGCGAATCAAGAATCTGCCGAAGGCAGATTCTTATAGTGATACCTGTTCCCTTTCTTTTCTTTTTCTTAAAAAGTCCCGCAAAAATTCGTAAAAAAGACCGAATAGAGGAATTGCCAAAACTGCTCCTAAAATTCCCCATATTTTCCCCCCAACCATTAAAGCGATTATTACTAATACCGCCGGTAATCCGATAAATTTTTTGGTTAAAATCGGAGTTAAAATATTTCCCTCTATCTGTTGAATCAAAATAAAAATAATCAGCAAAAACAGAGCCTTTAACCAGTTTTCCAGGGCGCAGAAAATAACAATAATCACTCCGGCAATAACCGGCCCAATAATGGGAATAATGTCTAAAATTCCGGCCAGTAATCCAAAAGAAACTGCATATTTTATATTTAAAACATGACAGGTAACAAAAGTAAGGACACCCACAAAAAGACAAAGCAAAATTCTTGACCCAAACCATTTGGAAATTTTAACCTGACTTTTCTCCCATAAACTCAGAACATATGCTTCGTGTTTCCCGGGGGTTAAAAGCCCAATTATTCTTTCCATCCCCCTTTCTTCAATAGAAAGAAAAACAGCAAGGACAAAAATAGTAATTGTAGAAAAAATCCCTCCAAAAATAGCAGAAAGGGCGCTAAAGATATTGGTAGAGGCGCTGGTTAACCAGCCTTCCATTGCTCTGGTAAAATTCTCTAAATTCTCGAAGGCAGTTATCCCCAAACCGCTTAGGGGAGGGACAATTTTTTCGAAATATTGAGGGAAAATTTGAGCGAATTGCTGAATTTCTAAAATAAGGGGGGAGGCAATTAAATAAATCACTCCTCCCACCATCCCAAAGATGCTTACATAAACCAAAATCGCAGACAAAACTCTTGGAATTTTCCTTCTTTTAAAAAACTCAATGGCCGGATTAAATAAAACCGAAATAATCAAAGCAAAAATAAGCCAAATTAAAATATCTCTAATTAAAAAAATCAGATAAAAAGAAAGGAGGGCAAGGGCAATTTTTAAAATTGTTCCCCAAGATATATCTAATACTCTTTCGTCATTCACCCCGTTAGAAGTCTATCCTTATATAACAAGAAGTTAATTTCAGATAGACTTTTATTTTTTTATTATACCCCGTTATCTAAAGTAGAAAAAATTATACAAATTTTTTCTGCCAATGACTTCTAACGGGGTTCATAGTTTTAATAATTTTTCAAATTTACTTTTATCTTTAAATGGTCCGATTAAAGCTAAATTTAATTTTTTTGGTTTAAAAACATCTTGAGCTACTCTTAAAATGTCTCCCGAAGTCACTTTATTAATTTTAGCAAAAATTTCTTGTGGCGTTAAAATTCTTTTTTCTAAAAGCTCCTGACCACCGTAAAAAGAAGCTAAAGCGTCAGAAGACTCTAAAAGCAAGGCCATCTTCCCCTTCATATTATCTTTGGCTTTTTTAAGTTCCCAGGCGGGCACTCTTTTCTGAAAAACCTTTTTGTATTGCTTCAAAATAGTTAAAATTGCTTTTTCTACATTTTTATTATCTACCCCGGCCCTACTTACTAAATATCCGGTATCGGGATCGGCATCAACATCGGTCTTTATATAATAAGCCAATCCCAATTTTTCTCTTACCTCAATAAATAATCTCGAACTCATCATCCCTCCCAAAATTGTTCCCAAAATCTCTATGGTGTATATCGCGGGATGAAATAAATTGTATCCTCTTACTCCCAAACAAAGATGAGTTTGGTCAGTTTTTCTAAAATGTAAAAGGCACTGGGGCTGATTTTGCTTTTCAATCACTTTTGATTTTTTAACGGGTAGGGTGGAAGCTATTTTTGAAAAATATTTTTTTGCTAACCCTAAAGCACCCCGAGAGCTTATCTTTCCCGCAATGCAAATTATGGTATTTGAAGCTACATACTGTGTCTTTCGATAGTTGAACAACCCCCGATGATCCACTCTTATTACACTTTCTTTGGTGCCGGCAATGTTCCACCCGGCAGGTTGGTCTCCATAAAGAAGTTTTGGCCAGAGGATCTGAACATAGCTCATGGGGTGGTCCTGAAGCATATTGATTTCTTGAAAAATTACTCCTTTTTCTTTTTTTATTTCTTTCTCGGGTAAAATAGAATTTAAAAAAATATCTGAAACCCAATCTAAGGCTAATTCAAACTGGGAAGATGCAACTTTGGCAAAATAGCCGGTATATTCTTCTGAAGTAAAAGCATTAAAGATCCCCCCTACCCTATCTAAAGTTTCCGCTACGGCTATTGGAGAAGGCTGTTTTTTTGTCCCCTTGAAAAACATATGCTCTAAAAAGTGGGAAATGCCATTTGTTTCTTTTGTCTCGTATTTAGATCCGGTACCCACTAAAACCAAAATGGTCAAGGCCTGGGTGCTTTTTTCGGGAACAGTAATAATTCTTAAGCCGTTTTTAAGGGTGGTCTTTCTAAACATGCTTTTTTTATTATACTTTATATTCACCGAGAATACAAAGTGCGCTGCCCTTCTTAGAGCGTTCGTGTGAACGCACGGACTAGCTCGGGCAGCGCAAAATTTATTAACAAAAACAATTCTCTTTTAGCTTTTTAATTTTTCTTTTAAAACTTTGATTAAATCTGAGATTTTCACTCGTTCTTGTCGCATGGTGTCACGATCTCTAATAGTAAGGTCTTCTTGTTCCAAGCTTTCAAAATCTATAGTTAAAGATAGAGGAACACCCACTTCATCCATTCGACGGTATCTTCGGCCAATTGAACCAAGTTCATCATATTGTGCAGAAAACTGAGATTTTAAAATTTGATAAACCTCTTTGGCTTTTTTAATCAGTTCCGGTTTATTTCTGACTAAGGGTAATACGGCAACTTTTATTGGAGCTAATTTTTTATGAAGTTTTAATAAAACCTCAATTTCTTTGGTGGCTTTTGTAGTTTTGGTCCGACCACCTTTTATCTCCTGATAGGCCTCACACAAAAATGCTAAAAACGATCTATCTGCTCCGCCAGAGGTTTCAATAATGTATGGGAAATACTTTTCTCTGGTTTCCTCATTATAATACTTCAAATCTTTTCCTGAATGTTTTGAGTGGTTGGACAGGTCCCAGTCCCCCCGATTGTGCACTCCTTCAATCTCCCGCCAACCAAAAGGAAAATGATATTCAATATCTACCTGCCTCTGGGCGTAATGAGCACGCTCTTTTGCCGGAACCTCAATTGCCCTTAAATTTTCTTTTTTAATCCCTAAATTTATGTACCAATTCAATCTTTCTTTTTTCCAAAAATCGAAATATTTTTTAGCCTCTTTTGGATGGCAAAACCATTGAAGCTCCATCTGCTCAAATTCTCGAGTTCTGTAAATGAAATCTCCTGGGGTAATTTCATTTCGAAAGGCCTTCCCAATCTGAGCTACCCCGAAGGGAATTTTTAACCTCATTGAATTTAAGATATTTTCAAAATTAACATAAATTCCCTGGCAGGTTTCGGCCCGCAAATAAGCTTGGGCGGCTTCATCCTCAACCGGTCCGACAAAGGTTTTCATCATTAAATTAAATTTTCGGGGTTCGGTAAATTGACCTCCACACTCTGGACAACCCTTAGGAACTGTCCCTCCTCTGTCCCTCAGTTCGTCGGCTTTAAATCTTTTGTGGCAACTTTTGCATTCCACCAACTCATCGGCAAAACCAGCAGTTAAATGTCCCGAGGCTTGCCAAACTTCGGGTTTCATTAAAATTGCCGCATCTAACCCAACAATATTTTTTTGAACCCCGGTCATTTCTTCCCACCAAGCTTTTTTTATATTATTTTTCATTTCCACTCCTAAAGGCCCAAAATCATAACCAGAACCAAAACCACCGTAAATTTCCGAAGACGGAAAAATAAACCCTCGACGTTTGCACAATGATACAATTTTTGGCATTAAATCCATTGGTCACAGGGTGTCAGGTCGCGGCACGTCTCGCTTCGCTCGCCTAACACCGCTCCTTAAAAACCCACGGTTTTTAAATTCAAGATTATATGTTTATACCTTAGCGAATCAAGGTTCTGCCGAAGGCAGGTTCTTATATTTTCCTAGACGGGGGAACCGAAGGGTGGTGGACACTCACTCTCGACCCCTCTCCGACATGGGATTACTGAACTACTCCTTGTTCCTCAGAAACAGTTTCATCATCTGGCAGAGCAGTATTAATTGCCGAAGTTGTAGATTCCAAATTTTGTCCGGTCCATTTATCTTCTCCGACAACCCTGGCTTGGCTAATTATTTCCGGGGTTTTTCCTTTTTGCGTTGACCTGGGTAAAAACCCAACCTGAAAAGAAATGTTAGGGCCAGAAGTTAAAATACCTTGACCTACCTCCATTTCTCCAACGCTCCAAACTATTTCTCTCGATTCGGAATCAAAAGCAAACTTTGAAATCTCCTCTTCCGGAAAAATCCTGCCAGTTAGTTCAACATTCTCGGGTAAAATGGCTTTAACTTTTACATTCTCCACTTTATTATAATAATTCTTTGCCTGCCAGGTTATAGTATAGGTGGTGGTCTTTTCTACCTCGGGAGGAATGGGACCGGAATTGCCAAAAATCTCATCCTCAAAATATCCCTTTTGCGAAAGTTCTAATTTTGAATTAATTTTAGTTTCAAACTCTTCCCAAATTTGGCCAAGATAAATTTTGTTTATAATTTTGGAGGCTTGGCCGCCCATTTCCCAGTCTTTTTTCAGATTTATCCAAAATTCAACTTTCCCCTCCCGTTGGGCCGGTAAAATCTGGAGGTCGGCATTTCTTCTCCAGTCAAAAACAATTGAGTTGTCTCCCTGTTTAAAATCTCCTTTATCTGACTTTAAACTAAGAAAATCAAAGGCATCTCCTTCTAATTTGGCAATTAAAAACAGATTAATTAAATCTTCCCCTCCAATGTTTCTAAAGAAAATTTCATAGTGAAGTAAATCTTCGGCCGAGGCTATATATCCCGGATTTCCGTTAATTTGCTGGGAGATATACAAAGAAGGTTTAATAATTTCTACCCCCATGGCAGTTTCTTTCAATAAAACAAATTCTTCCCCTTGCCATATTCCCAGTTTTGCGGTAAACACTTTCTGCTCCCCCACCTTACCCATTAACCTGCCCTTAATTTCAATTCTGCCTCCCTGGGCTCGGTTTAAAAAAAGAGAGTCGGAGGGTACTTCCCATTCGGTTTGGTCAAGACCTGCCGGTTCCGATTCTATAAATTCAAACTCGGAAGGATATTCAATTTTAATTCTCAAATCAGAAAGAGGGTAATCTAAATTAGAAAAATAATTTAATCTAAATTGAATATCCTTGTCGGATTCTATTTTGGAGGGTAAATCAAATTCAAAAGTTAGGGGGACTTTTCTGATAACGGTAGTAAAGGTGGTGGAACTTTCGTAATAAGCTTTTAAGCCCTTGGGACGATAACTCAAAGAGGCTTGAACTTTTAAAGTTTCGGACTCTCTGCCAAATAATCGGGCCTTAAAAGAAAGGGTTTTTTCTTCGCCGGGATAAATAGCCTCTCCCAATTTTTCTTTCCCCAAAATTTTTCTCGCCCCGTAGCGAGACTCTTCTGCTCCAAGAGACTGAGGTTTTTCCTCCACGACCAGCGAATGCTCAGAATACTCAAAAATCAATTGAGGATCTTCCAAGCGGGCGTTGCCGTTATTCTTATACTTAACAATGTATTCAACTTCCTGGGCCAAATCAGCTTCCTCCGGCCCCAAAATTTCCAATTTCAAAACTTCTTTAGAATAAAGATTTTTTTGATAATGAAAATAACCAACCACGCCCAGGGCTATGGTTAAGATAATCAAAAAGACAGTAAATTTTCTTTTAGCCGAGGCCATGTTTTATATGTTTTAATTCAAGATTATATGTTTATACATTAGCGAATCAAGAACATAGCTTTGCTATGTTTTTAATTCAAGATTATATATTTATACATTAGCGAATCAAGAACATAGCTTTGCTATGTTTTTAATTCAAGATTATATATTTATACATTAGCGAATCAAGAACATAGCTTTGCTATGTTCTTATTATATATTAAATTTACTCCGGGCCAAAATTTGGCTTAAGGTTTTATTAAAGTTCTTTGGTCAAATAAGAATAGTAATCGTCAGAAACCTTTTTTAAAGATTGGTAATGAGTTGGTTTAACTTTTAATCGAACTAATTCTTTAAAATTTCTTTTAAAAATAATTCTTAAAATTTTAACCAAATCCGAATCAATACTCATTCCCGACTTTGTTTTTCTGAAACAACCCCGGCAAATTACCCCTCCTTCTGCTGAATTAAAATAAAGAGGCTCGGGAATTAACTTTGCCTGACAAATCGCACAATTATAAACCGAAGGTCGGTAGCCGATTAAATTAATCAAGTTCCAGAAAAAATAATAATATATTAGTAAACAGTAATTGGTAACCGGCAAACAATTATTCAATTCTTTAAAAGTTTCATTTAACAAACTCCAAATTTTCCTATCTTCCTCTTTTTCTTTAATTAAATTGTCTAAAACTTCGGCAATTTTATGAGCTACTTTTAGTTTAATTAAGGATTTGGAGACCCCGTCAAAACTCTGACAGGTTTCGGTATCGGTCAATGTTTTGTGGGTTTTACCCTGGATAAACTTAAGTTGACTTAAACTAAAAAGTTTTAGTCCTCCTCTTAATTTAGATTTAATTTTTCTAACGGCCTTAGCCAAAAAATTCAACTTTCCAAAATCTTTTGTAAAAACTGTAAAAATTTGGTCGGCTTCTCCCCGATCAATTTTTTTTAAAACAAAACCTTTGGTTTGGTAGTGAACAAACATCACTAATTCAAGATTATATATCTATACATTAGCGAATCAAGAACCTGCGAGCGAAGCGAGTAGGTTCTTATATTATAATTAACTTAACCTTATTATCTATAGACCTGCCCTTCTCTTCGCCTCCTCTAAGCGAACTATCTCTTCTTGAAGTGCATTTCCTTCAACTCTGGTTTTTGGTGCGGTTCTTTTTATCCTGTCAATCTCTTTTTGGATTTCACCTGCATTAATGTCACGGCCATAATAACTGGGAAATCTCTCTTTTAATATTTTTTCTCCCATTTTCCCTAATTGTTCTTTACTTCTTCCTTTGCTCCAGGGAATTGAATAAGGTCCTTTCTTGAAAAATTGGGGAAATTCTTTTCTCGGAATTCCTCCTCTTTTCTCAAAAGGTCCTTTGGAAACAGGAGCTGGCTTTAAAGGTTTCTGGAATCTACCTTGAGGTGTTGTTGGTTTTTTCCCAGGAATTTCCATAAATTTAAACCTTCTTAATCGCTAAATGTAATTTTTCTTGGTCGACCTTTATTTCTTTTTCTATTATAAAAGCTTCTTTTGGTTTTTTTCCAAATACAAAATTTTTTACTTTCGCTTCCTTTAATATTAAATTCTTATTTCTCATTAAAATTTCATTTAAATTTATTGAGCCAGAATATCTTACTAAAATCTTATCTTTCGGTCGAAGCCCAGCTTTTTTCCTCATTTCTTGTATGTTTCGAATAACCTCTCGAACTATACCCTCTTCTTTTAACTCTGGGGTAATTTTAGTGTCTAATTTTAAAGTTTTGCCAAAAGAAATTTCTTTTACATTCACTTCTTCCTTAATCAACCCTAATAATTCTTTTGGAATTTGGAATTTGGAATTTGGAATTTGAAGCGAAGCGAGCGGTTGTCTAACTTTAATTCCAACTTTTGCCCTCTCTGCTAAAGCTAAAGCACAAAGCTCTCTCACTTTTTCCATTTTTTTCTCTAACTTTTCGTCAATCAATTTTCTCGCCGTCTTCGGCCAATCCTCCAAATGAACCGAAGGTCTAAAACCCGACGTTAGACCTTTGTGTATTTCTTCACTTAAAAATGGAATAAATGGTGCTGTTAATTTGCTGAGGATTAGAAGGACAAAACCAAAAGTTTTCGAAGCCTCTTTTAATTCTTTTTTTGTTTCCGGTTTCTGAAATCTTTTCCTCGATCTCCTAATATACCATTGAGAAAGATCTTCGATAACAAAATCTTCAATTAAACGGGAAGCCGTAGTTATGTCATACTTATTTAAACAATCTGTAACCTCTAAAATTAACTGGTTTAATTTTGAAACAACCCATTTATCTAATATATTTTTAGATTTTGAATTTTGCAATCTGGGCCCAAATCCGCCGTCTTTACTATTATTCTGGCGGGCTCCCCTTGAAATTTCTTTTTTTGGAACATAGGTTTCAAAAAAAACGTAGCTGTTCCATAAAGTCAAAATAAATCTTTTGAGACAATCTTCAATATCTTTCTCTCTAAAAAATTTTTCATCTCCGGGCTGATTAATAGTATAAAAATACCATCGACTACTATCTGAACCGTATTTTTCAATAATTTTCCAGGGATTAACTACGTTTCCCTTAGATTTTGACATCTTTTCTCCTTTTTCGTCTAAAACATGGCCCAGTGAAATCACATTTTTATAAGGTGATTCAAGGCCCAATAAACTTGATATTGCTAACAGGGTATAAAACCAGCCTCGAGTTTGATCGACTGCTTCTGAAATGTAATCAGCAGGAAACTGCTGTCTTTTATCGATTTTCTCCTTATTTTCAAAAGGGTAATGGAATTGGGCGAGTGGCATCGCCCCTGAATCAAACCAGCAATCAACCACTTCCGGCACTCTTTCCATTTTCCCATCACATCTCGAACAATAAAATTTTATTTGATCAATATAGGGTCGATGAAAATCAAATTTCCCTTTTTCATCTAAGGGAATTTTTTTGAATCTAATTTTCCGAAATTCTCCGGTCTTAACATAAGTCTTTTTTATTTTTCTTTCCAAAAGTTTTTTGTCATCCAACCCATCCAATACTCCCTCCAAAAGCCAGAGAGGATCTCCATGACCAACAATCAAAATAGTCTTATTTTGATATCTTCTGTCAATATCGTTTAAACAATCTATCATCCTTTTTCGACACTCCCCCCAATTTTCTCCCCCCGGGGGTTTTCTCCCGTAAAACCTTTCAGGGTTTTTTGGGAAATCACGATAAAAATCTTCTTTTCTTCCGCCGTGATAAGTTCCTAAATTTATATCTCTAAGTCTTTTGTCAAAGATTATTTTAACCCCTAATTCTTCGGCCACAATCTCTGCCGTTTGACGAGTACGACTAACATCTGAGGCATAAATTAAATCAATTTTTTTATTCTTAAGTTTTTTTGCTACTTTTTTTATCTGTTTTTCTCCTTCTTTGGTTAATAAAATAGGACGATTTTCCGGCCAAGGATACATTATTTTTTTCTTCTTTGTCTGATAAATTGTTTGCCCGTGTCGCAGTACATAATATTGATTAGTGGAAAATTTTCTGCCAAATAGCTCTTTCTTGGAACCAATTACTTCTAAATGCTGGCATTTTTGACATTTCCAAATCGGTAAAGGCGTCCCCCAATATCTTTCTCGGGAAAATGCCCAATCTTTAAGGTCCTGCAACCACTCACCAAACCTCCCTTTTTTTAGATGGGTTGGAACCCAATTAATTTTTTGATTATTTTTTATTAAATCTTTCTTGACTTTCTGCATATTTATAAACCAACCCTGTTTTGCATAATACAAAAGGGGGGAAGCACATCTCCAGCAAAATGGATAGTCGTGTTCATATAACTCTGTAACCCATAATGACCTGCGGCTTTGTAGTCTTTCAATAATTAACTGGTCAGCTTCTTTCACATACATTCCAGCCCAAGCCTTAATCTCTGGTTTAAATCGACCCGTTTCATCCACAGTCATCAAAATTGGTAAATTATTCTTTTTGGCAATCTCCATATCATCCTCTCCAAAAGCGGGGGCTATATGAACAATACCAGTCCCCTCTTTTGTTGAAACAAAATCTCCCGCCACCACCCTAAAAGCTGGTTTATCTGTTTTAGCAAAATCAATTAACTGTTCGTATTCCAAATTTACCAGAGTTTTCCCATTAATTTTTCTAAGAATTTGGGCATTTTTTATATTGAAATGTTTTTTCAAATATTCTAAACGGTCTTCTGCTAAAATATATATTTCATTTGAATCTAAATGTGCCTCAACATAATTGAGGTTAGAATTTACCGCCAGGGCTACATTAGCCGGAAGTGTCCAGGGAGTTGTTGTCCAAACCAAAAAAAATCTTGCTCTGGTATTTTTAAGCTTGAACTTCACATAAATTGAATTTTCCTTAATCTTTTCATATCCTAAAGCAACTTCATGCGACGACAGAGATGTCTGGCATCTCGGACAGTAAGGAACAACCTTGTAATCCTGATACAAAAGCCCTTTGTACCAAATTTGTTTTATTATCCACCATAAGGTTTCAATGAAATCTGGTTCACAAGTGATGTAAGGGTTTTTCATATTAAGCCAAAAGCCAATTCTTTCGGTTAATTTCTCCCAATCTTGTTTATAAAGCCAGACCGATTCTTTACACCGTTTATTAAATTTGGCTATTCCGTATTTCTCAATCTCCTTTTTGTTTTTCAACCCCAATTTTTTCTCAATTTCCAACTCGACCGGCAGACCATGAGTATCCCAACCCGCCTTTCTTAAAACTCGGAATCCCCGCATGGTTTTATAGCGACAAATAATATCCTTATAGACGCGGGCTAAAACATGATGGAGTCCGGCTTTGGCATTGGCCGTTGGCGGTCCTTCGTAGAAAACAAAATCACGAGCCCTGGCTCGCCGCTTAATACTTTTTTCAAAGGTCCTATTTTGCTTCCAAAATTTTAGAATTTTTTGCTCTAATTTAGGGAAATTTAGTTCCATACTCTAATTTTAGAATATCATTTCCGTAGCAAAATTTCAATTGAAATTTTGCGAAGGATTTTCATCAAAAGAAAAACGTCGAAGCTGGACTTCGACGTTTTATAGAAGCTTTTTTATATTCCAAAACAAAAACCTAGTTAGTGGTTATTGTCAAATCAGCTATATAGATACGCTAAATACTCTCTACTCGCAATTAATGTTATACGTTTCTCAAATATGTAATCTGCCCGGAACGGTACCTCGGTTTCCAAACGCTTACTTATCTTCTCATTAGGACGGTAAGTTGCAAGAATACAATTTTTTTGATCTATTTTATCAATCTCCCCATCGCTTAAGTCAGAAGTGAAATAATAATGCACTTCTTTTAGCGAACCCGCGTTATCCAATAACAAACCTTTTACCAGCCTTATAATATCTTTCATATTTTTCTCTGCACTTTCGCACGCTTTTGACATCTCTTCCCTCCTTTTTTCTTTTTGGTTTGAAATTGCCGCCAAAACTTCTTTTTCATCCAGCTCACCCTGCTCTATTAGATCTCTCAGGATACTCAAGAGCGGACGAGGGTCTGAGCAACGATCACACGGGATACTCCAGCCCAGTTCTGGATGTTTAACCAAAAGACTCCGACGGCAAGCTTTTCCGGCCAAACCACCTTCTTTGATGATTCCTGGACATTTCAACCTTTTGTTCTCCACGATGGTCTCAGCCATACTCTCACCTCCTTTTTTGTTGGCTTGTTTGTTAATGTGCCAATACTACTTACTGTTCTTACCCATTTCTAAAATTTTGTCAATAACAACAGTTACAAAAAGACCCTCGAAAGGGTCTTATCTGCTTTAAAATTTAATTATTGAGTAAAGTTTTTCTTTCAGTTTACGATGGGGTCCAACTATGGCTAAATTCAGACTTTTATTTTGGAAAATGTCTTGGGCGACTCTTAAAATATCTCCAGCTGTCACAGACTCAAATTTCTGGATTCTTTCTTCGGGCGTCTCAATTTGACCGGTTAAGACAAACTGCTCAGAAAAATAGAGAGCTAAGGTGTCTGAATTTTCTAATCCCATCTCCATCTGCCCCAAAATAAAGTCCTTTGCTATTCGAAGTTCTTCCTGAGATACTTCTTTCTTCGATATTTCTCTATATTGACCTATTATTACCTGCAAGGCTTCAATTATTTTTTCTGAATTTAAACCAGCATAGGTAGCCAGCCAACCAGCATCAGTCTGGAAATAGGTATCAGTGTGAATATCATAAGCCAAACCTCTTTTGTCTCTTACCTCTCTAAACATCCGAGAACTCATATTCCCACCCAGAATTATGCCTAACATTTTAAAGGCATATCGGCCGGGATGAAAAATGCTGTACCCCCTCACACCTAAAACAACATGGGTTTGAGTTGTTTCTCTTGGCTCAAACAGTATTTTGGGCTTTTTTTGTCTTTCAATCACTCGCGGTTTTTTAATTTTTGGTTTTTCTTGGCTTATTTTTCGGAAATATTTATTCAGGTCATTTAAAACTTTACCAGGGTTTTCAATCTTACCGGTAACACAAACTGCTGAATTGGAAGCAACATATAATTTTCTAAGGTAATCAAAAAAATGCTTTCTCTTTAAACCCTTAAGGTTTTCTTCCGTTCCCAATCCGTTTTGGCCTGCCGGTTGGTTTTTGTATAATAATTTTGGCCATAAAGTAGAAGAGACATAAAGTCCGGGGTCATCTTGATTCATGTGCAGTTCCTCTAAAATAGGACCTCTTTCTATATCTATTTCTTCCTGGTCAAATTTGGAGTTTAAAAGCATGTCTGAAATTATATCGTGAGCGGTATTAATAAATCTGGCCGGAATTTTTACACAATAAAAGGTATATTCATCTATGGTAAGAGCATTGATTGTCCCGCCCCTGCCTTCCACTTCTTTAACTATGGCTTCGGCAGTAGGACGCTTATTTGTCCTCCTGAAAGCCATATGTTCGATAAAGTGAGAAAGACCGTAGATTTCCGGCCACTCATACTTCCAACCGGCTCTGACTATAAAAACTTCGGTTATGCTTTTTGTTCCCGCCATCGGCACTAAAATTACAGTTAAACCGCTTGGCAAAGTTTCCTTAATAATTTCCATTCTTCCTCCTTTGTTCAATTTTTAAATTGCTCTATGCCCGTACCGGTCGAACCCGACAAAAACCCGTATAGGTTTGTGTATAGGGCTCTATGTTATTTAAACCTCCATAACCCTAAAAGTCAAGGGCGGTTTAAAATCTATCTTTTATAAACCACTCTCTGAAATTTTTCTGACAAAAACTTTGTATAGTTGTCCATTACCTTCTCGATAGCAAATTATACATTCGCCACATTCATTTAATGATAGTGGCACCAGTTTTACCTCAAAACCTAATTCTTCATACTCCGCCTTAACTCTATTTAAATGTGCTCCTCCACTTCTACAGACTTCCTCCCAACCAGCTTTTTCCATCTCATTATTTTGAATATCTTGCATATTTTACACCTCCTTTATTCAATTTTTTAAAAAGCTATCTTTAGAATAAATTAGCAATATTTCTATAAAAAATCAAGGTTTGTATAAAATTAAAAAGGGGGTCTTAGATAAAAGACACCCTGTTAGCTTCTTTTTTAGATAAATCCTTCTTTTAGGGTCAGTATTGCTTGATTAGTTTTTGCTTCAGCTTCTGATGACACTTTTTGAATACTTTCTAAAGCTTCCTGAATTTTTTGGTTTAATTCTGGTTCAAGTCGGCGATAGACTCCAGGAATAGAAGAAGGTTTATTGTTGTGGCTGTTGACATTTTTTCAACCTCTTTACCATATGCTTGAACCTCTTCAGGGGTAATTTACATTTTTTTGGGAGCAGAAATGCCCATTAAGTCGAGGGTGTCTTTTAACACAATTTTAGTGGCTAAAATTAAAGCTAAGCGAGCCTGAGTTAAGTTTTTATCCCCAGAGATCACCCGGCAATCTCGATAAAATTGATGAAACAAAGTCGCTAAATCTATCGCATATTGAGGAAGTCTTTGAATTTGATAATCTCTGCTGGTATCCTCAATGATTTCCGGAAATCTAATCAGTTCTTTAATCAAAGCTAATTCGCTCGGATGATTTAAAAGGGTTAGATGTTTGATGTTGGATGTTGGATGTTTTACTTTTCTTAAAATACTGCAAATTCTGGCATGAGCATATTGAACATAATAAACTGGATTTTTCTCACTTTGTTCTTTTGCTAACTCTAAATCAAATTCCATCTGGGTATTTAAAGATTTTGTCAAATATAAAAATCTAGCAACATCTAAACCTACTTCATCTATTAAGTTTTCAAGAGTAATAATTTCTCCTTTTCGTTTTGAAAGTTTTAACCCGCCTTTTAATCTAACAATTTGAGAAATTAAAATATCTAAATCGCCTTTGAAACCCAACATTTTAGCAGCCGCTTTTATTTTACCAACGTGCCCCTGATGGTCAGCTCCCCAAATATTTATAATTTTGTCAAAACCTCTATCAAATTTATCCTTATGATAGGCAATGTCGCTTAACAAATAAGTGGGTTCTCCAGTTTCACGAACAATCACCCAATCTTTTATGTCGCCGTATTCCGAAGTCTTCAACCACTTGGCTCCTTCTTTTTCATAAACTAATCCTTTACCATCTAACCATTTCTGAATTTTTTCTACTTTATTTTTTTGATATAGATCTTTCTCTTCAGAAACCCAATTGTTAAATTTAATTTTTAATTTATTTTCAATAAAATTTTTATTCTCTTCTTGAATAGCAGAAATTACTTTATCACTCGATTTAAAAATAGAAATTTTGTCTTTAAGATAATCACTATAATAGGGCAGTTCGCCGGGAGTAAATATAACTTCGGGCAACCGTGAAACTGTTGTAACCGTATCACTTATGGTTCTAATTTGAAGACCTCCTACGGCGTCATTAATATAATATTCTCGTGTGGTCTTAAAACCTGCTTTCTCTAAAATATTAGCCAATGTATCACCAAAAAAAGCACCTCTTCCGTGGCCTAAATGTAATTGCCCGGTGGGATTTGCTGAAATAAATTCCAGGTTCACTTTTTGACCTTTACCGATTTTCAACTGCCCAAATTTTTCTTTTTGTTTTAAAATTTCCTTAATTTGGCCTTGAAGATATTCTTTTGAAAGAAAAAAATTAATGAAGCCCGGCTTGACTACTTCAATTTTCTCAAGAACTTTAGATTTTAGATTTGAGATTTGAGATTTGAGATTTTCGGCTATTTCCATCGGGCTTTTTTTAGCGGTTTTGGCTATTTGCAGGGCAATATTTGTTGCCCAATCCCCATGGGCTTTTTCTTCAGGGTGTTCAACATGAATTTCGAGAATCTCAAAATCTGGCAAAATTTCTTCTTTTTGCAACTCTTTTATTACTTTTATAATTAACTTAATTATTTCTTCTCTTATCATTATTTTTAGTCTACCTTAATTTCTGCTAAAATAAAAGCATGAAAGCCGGTCAAAATCTATACAATTTCACAAAAATAAGCGACGAACTTTATAAATCGGGACAGCCCGATTTGAGTCTTCTTTATTTTTTAAAGGAAAATTGCCAGATTAAAACAATAGTTAACCTTAGAACCAAAATTGAAAATTTTGAGAAAGATTTCGTCCAAAATCAGGGTATTTACCTGTTACACATCCCTCTGCTATTTTTTTTACGAAACCCAAAGGAAAAAGATATTTTAAGGTTTTTGGAACTATTTAACGACTCTCAAAAATGCCCAGTTTTGGTTCATTGTCGAAACGGAAAAGACAGAACGGGAATGATGGTAGCTTTATTTCGATTGCTCTATCAAAATTGGCCCATCCAAAAAGTGCTCGAAGAAATGAAACAAAATCGGGTTAATTTTTATTGGAAGCTTTCTATACAATTCAGATGGAAGGGACTTAAAAACATATGGAAATCATAATAAAAAATAGGCGAGCATATTTTGACTATAAGATTATAGAAAAATTTGAAGCAGGGATAGTTTTAATTGGCCACGAGGTAAAGTCGGTAAAATCGGGTAAAATCAACCTGGCTGGATCTTATGTGGTATTACGGGATGCAAAAGCCCTCCTAATTAACGCCAACATTCCTCCTTATCAGCCGAAAAATGTTCCCGAAGATTATAATCCATCTCGTTCACGAAAGCTTCTTTTAAAAAAGAAAGAAATTAAATATTTAATTGGAAAATTGAAGCAAAAGGGGTTGACTTTAGTGCCCTTAAAGGTGTATACTAAAAAAGGAAAAATAAAGTTAGAATTTGGAATCGCTAAGGGGAAGAAAAAAGTAGACAAAAGGGAGCTAATTAAAAAGCGAGAAGTAGAAAGGGAAATAAGAAGAATACTTAAGGAGCGGTGTTAGTCTAGCGAAGCGAGACGTGCCGCGACTTAACTAAGTATTACCATTGGGGATGAAACAGATTCGATGGAAGAACTTTCCAAAATAGGCAGATCGAGCAGGATCGTCCACTCGTAAAACGGTCGATCAAAAAAATAAGTGCCAACTTATTTGAGAAAGCTAAGTACGCTATTGCTGGCATTAGATGGCCAGGTTTAGCTCCTAGCTTCGTTTATGCTTAATACGGGGCCACAAACTCCACGTTAAGCCATCCGAACCTTGATTCTCGATAAAGGATTTTTGGGTGTTATATTTTCGAGATAGGTAATTGTTGCGTCTTAAACAATTATCAAAATTTAGAGACTAGAAACATTAGAATTTTGTCTGTTTTTAATCTAATGTTTCAAAAAAAATAAAACAGACTAAATCTGTAGATCTGTTTTGAAAAGCCTTCCAGACGCGAGGGCAGTACTCGCCATCTCCACATTTGATTAAAAAACCATTGGTCAACGAGCGAATATGGGCTAAAGAGGTTCGAGTGATAGATGAAACCGGAAAACAGCTGGGAGTTATGAGTTTGGAAAAAGCGCTCCAAGAAGCTAGGGAGCGCAGTTTAGATTTAATTCAAGTCACTGAAAAATTAGAGACGCCCGTCTGTAAAATAATAGATTACGGAAAATACTTATATCAAAAGGAGAAAAAAGAGAGACAAACTAAAAAGAAAGTGGGGGGAGAATTAAAGGGAATAAGATTAAGTTTTAATATCTCTCAACATGACTTGGAAACCAGGGCTTTTCAGTGTGAAAAATTCTTAAAACAGGGAAATAAAGCAAGAATAGAACTGCCCTTAAGAGGAAGGGAAAGAGCTCTCCAAGATTTTGCAAAGAAAAAAATCGATAACTTTCTTGAAATTTTAAGAAAGCTTTTACCAATTAAAATTGAAAGAGAATTAAAAAAAGAAGCAAGGGGATTAACAATAATAATAGCCAAGGGCTAATCAACGAATATACAAATCTCTGATTTTATGAAAACTCGAAAATCCATAGCAAAACGTTTTAAAATCACCGGAACCGGAAAAATTTTAAGGAGATCAACCGGGCTCGATCACTACCGGGCAAAAAAGTCCGGAAAACAAATCAGGAAAAGCCGGAAATGGGTTTTGGTTTCAAAATCTGAAGCCAAAAAGATTAAAAAACTACTTCCTAATTTATGACTAGAATTAAAAGAGGAAAAATTGCTCATAAGCGGAGAAAGCATTTATTAAAACATGCCAAAGGTTTTCGTTGGGGAAGAAAGTCAAAATACAGACAAGCCAAAGAAGCACTATATCATGCCTGGAGTTATAGCTATGGAGGTAGAAAAATGAAAAAAAGAAATTTTCGAAGAATTTGGGAAACTCAAATTTCGGCTGCCTGCCGCCAGCACGGCATCTCTTACAGTAGATTCGTCTATGGACTAAAGAAAAACAAAATCGAGTTAGATAGAAAAATTCTTGCTGAGTTAACTCGAGACCATCCAGAAATTTTTAAGAAAATCGTCGAGAAAGCAAAAACCGCCTAAGGCGGTTTTTTAGTCTTTAATGATAAATTCTCAATCAATCCAGAGTTTTTTCAGAAACCCAATAAATTCAGTCAGATTTAATCTGGGGGTATAGGATAACTTTTATTAAAACAGCCAGTGCAGAAATTCTCTCGGCAGAAACCGGTAGCTCTAATGGTTCCCTCTAAACTCAAGTGGCCCAAAGTAAGATCTCCCTGAAAGCCGGTCTCTCTGCGAAGGAAACTTAGCATTTCCGCATCAGTAGGGTTACTGACCCTGACCAGTTCCTGATAGGTAGGAATGTCTATCCCCAAATAACAAGGGTATCTAATGGGAGGAGAAGAAATTCTAATATCTATTCCGGCCACACCGGCTTTCATTAAAAACCTTATTACTCTGGGAAGAGCAGTGCCCCTGACTATGGAGTCATCAACTAAAACTATTCTCAGACTTTTGACTATGGCCGGAATGGGATTAAACTTCAATCTCTGAAATACTTTTCTTCTTTCTGCCGCCGGCTCAATAAAAGTTCTGCCAACCGTATGAGCTCGAAAGAGTCCGTAAGTGGTAACCGGTAATTTACTCTCTATGCCAAATCCAAAAGCAGCGGGGTTCGCGGCATCCGGCACTGAAACCACCAATTGAGCTATAGGAACGGGATGTTCTTCGGCCAGATACCTTCCCATCGTTTCTCTCGCTTTATAAAGGGTCACGCCCTCCATTATGCTGTCTGGACGGGCAAAATAGATGTACTCAAAAAGGCAAAGCCCTCTAAGAGAAGGACTGACCGCCCAAGCGATTTTTCTTTCTTTTCCTCCCTGGAAAATAATTATTTCACCCGGATGAACGTCATCTATTAACTCTGCTCCCAGCACATCCAAAACACAACTTTCTGAAGCAACCATAAAAGTGCGATCTCTAACCCCCCAGCAAAGAGGTCGAATACCAAAAGAATCCCGGACGCCAATAATCATGTCTTCAAAAAGAATAGTCAGAGAAAAGGCGCCTTCTAGCCGGGGCAGAATATCTAAAAGGGCTTCTATAAAATCAGTCTTCGGAGAGGTAGTTAAAAGAGCGACGATTACTTCTGTATCTGTAGTTGTTTTAAATTGATAGCCTTTCCTTTTGCATTCCTCTCTTAATTGCTGAGTGCGTATTAAGTTCCCATTGTGCCCCAAAGCAAACTGTTTACCATAAAACCATCCAATCATCGGCTGGATGTTGGCTACCATGCTTGCTCCGGTGGTTGAATACCGCACATGCCCGATGGCTACATTGCCTTTTAATTTCTCAAGCACGTTTTCTTTTAGAATTGTTTTGTTCTCTTTCAAGAAAGCAACGATATTCGCCTGTGGTTCTCTCCGGTTATAAAGTTCGATAATGCTTTTTACCAGTTTCTCTTCGGGGATTTCTTCCCAAAATACTTGATCAACGGTTCCCATCCCCAAGCGAGAAAAGAGTTTACCATTAGAAGCACTTACTATACCCGCCGATTCTTGCCCCCGATGCTGCATCTGCAAAAGAGCAAAATAGGTATCTACAAAGACCTCTTTTTTGTCCGACCAAATACCAAAAACGCCGCATTTTTCGTTCATCTCAATCCTCCTTTATTTTTAAAGAACGACCTTATTGTTTTTTATTTTAATATCCTCTTTTTTAAGTAGCTCAATTTTTCTTTTTTGTCCATCTTTATAGCCACCTACTCTACCATTTGATTTTATTACCCGATGACAGGGAATTTTCGGATCGCGATTTTTGTTTAAAACATTCCCCACTGCTCGCCAGGTTCGAGGATATCCTGCTAATTCGGCAACATTTTTGTAAGTCAGAAATTTTCCCTTCGGAATTTTTCTCACCACCTCATATACTTTCTCTCGAAATAAATTCATTTGCTTTTTTGAGTATTTCTTTAGCATTCTTGAAGGTTAATTGTTCCAAGGCCTCTTCATAAGGTAGCCATTCAAAACCTGTATGTTCCCAGGAAATTTTTACTTCTTTAGTTTTAGTTTCGGCTAAGAAAAAAGTAACTATTTTAAAGATATTTCTCCCTTTCAATTTGTAAAAATATTTTATAGCTTCTTTGAATCCAAGAGCAAACTTAATATTTTCAATCCCAGTTTCCTCCTTCACTTCCCTTCTCACCGTGTCTTCTAATTTCTCACCCTTCTCAATATTTCCTTTGGGAAAATCCCAATGCTTAGCTTGATAATGCAAAAGAAGATACTCTATCGTATCTTTTTCTTTCCTAAAAATTACTGCACCAGCTGATTTTTCTATTGGCATAAACCTTGACTTTTATAAAATTATAAACAAAAATAAATAGATGACAAGGGGGTGATAAATTGAGAAGTTCTTTTAAAATCTTTGAACATTTAATGGTTCGAGCAATGATGTCAATGGATCGGATTTACTATCAAATAAGGGGAAAGGAGAAGTTAAAAAAATTTTTAGAATTAGGAGAGAAAAATCCTTCATTTAAGAAACTTTTTGAGGAAATAAAAAAAGAAGGTATATCAATATTCGCTTCAAAATTCTTTCTTTCTTTTCTTTGTGTCAACCAAACCGACGGTTTATTTTTGCAAATAAAATCAAAGGGGGAAATTTTCTGTGTAATTTTTTTAAGTTACGAAATTATAGATCTTGCCATTTCTGGAAATTTCAAAAAACAGATAACAAGTCTTTTCATTCTATCTCACGAAGTTGGTCATCTAAAAAATAAAAAATTTGAACAAGAAATCGATCTGCAAAGAAAATCAAGTTGCTCTCAAAATGATTGTTTGTATAAAGAAATATTGGCTAGTGAGGTCGGATTGGAATTAATCCAAAAAGAAATAGGAGATAGTATCCCTTATCGAGGTATAAAAGAAAAAGAGCAATTTATTAATTTTATAAAAAAATCTGTTTGGTTTGGAAGTTTTACTTTGCAATGTATTGATTGCCTACCGTTCATTTTGTTAGATTTTCTTCGCTGTCCTTTTATTTCAGAAATTAAAGAAAAATTGCCTGAAATTAAAACTTAAAACTCGCCTAAGCGAGTTTTTTATTTGAAATATTTTAAAAGTCTTTCAAGAGATTGGGTATTAATAATGTCTTCTTTTTCGGCCCAGCCGCGGCGAGCCTGGGCAATGCCAAATTCAATAAAACGCAGCTGATCTTTATGATGGGAATCGGTATTGATTATCATTTTCACTCTGGCTTCTTTGGCTCGGCGAATATTTTGGTCATTTAAATCTAATCTTTCTGGAAAAGAGTTGATTTCCAAAATTGTTCCTGTTTCTTTAGCAACTCTTAAAATTTTATCGAAATCAATTTGATATTCGTCACGCCTTTTAATTATTCTTCCAGTGGGATGAGAAATAATGTCAACATTTTGATTTTTCATTGCTTTAATTATCCTTTCAGTCATCTTAGTTTTTTCCATTTTGAAATTGGAGTGAATTCCAGCTATCACAAAATCTAATTTTTTTAAAGCCTCATCTTTAATATCTATTGAGCCATCGTTCAAAATATTCGTCTCGCATCCCTGCAAAACTTTAAACCCCGCACCAGAAACTTCGTTTCGGTGCGGGACTAGTCCAGCACCGAGCTTTGCTCTGGTGCTGGGTTTGCAATTTGACATTTGACATTTGACATTTATTTTATCAATTTCTTTTCTTTGTAAAGCCAATTTTTTCTCATCTAAACCATGTTCAATTCTTAAAAATTTTGTGTGGTCAGCAATTCCCAAATATTGATAACCCATTTTTTGAGCAGCTTCTATCATTTCTTCAATTGAATTTCCACCTCCGTCCCATTTTGAATGACAATGTAAATCTCCATGAATATCCTTGAAACCTATGATTTTTGGTAATTTACCCTCCAGAGCCGCTTCTATCTCTCCTTGATTCTCCCTCATTTCGGGAGGAATCCACTGCATGCCTAGGGCTTTATAAATTTCCTCCTCAGTTTTTCTGGCAATCATTCTTTTCCCCCTAAATAACCCGTATTCTGAAAGTTTTAAACCCCGCTCCATGGCAATTTTTCTAATGGCGATATTGTGTTCTTTTGAGCCGGTAAAATATTGGAGGGCAGATCCATAGCTTTTTTTACGAACCACCCTAATATCCATATCAAAACCCTCTCTTGTCCTAACCGAGGACTTGGTCAAACCTTTACCCCAAATTTTTACTACCCCGGGCAAAGAAACAAAAAAATCCATCACTCTCGACGGATTTCTTGAAATTACTAAAAAATCAACATCGCCAATGGTTTCTTTCATTCTTCTAACCGACCCTGCCAGATCTATTTTCTCAACTTCTTTTAAGCTTTTTAATTTTTCGTAAACTTCTTTTACTTTAGGTAAAATTTCTCCCAAAAGAAATCTGCCCCTACTTCTTTTCAAAAATTCAATCCCTTCTAAAATATTTTTTTCCGTGATTACTCCAAAACCAAACAGGGGAGCAATTTTATGGGCTTTAACTGCCCTTTCCAAGTCTTTTAAATTTCTGATTCCCAATTTTTGATGCAAAACCTTAACTTTTTTGGGACCTATTCCTTCAACCCGAACCAACTCTTCTATATTGACCGGAGTTTTCTTTTTAAGGTCTTGGTAATATTTTATTTTGCCGGTTTTCAAATATTCTTCAATTTTTTCAGCAATACTCTCTCCTACCCCCGGGATTGCCTCCAGGGCTTTTGGGCCTCCTTTTCTATAAACCTCCTCCACTTCTTCCTCCAGGGTTTCTAAAGTAATCGCTGCTTTCCGATAAGCGTAAGGTTTAAATTGCACCCCTTCCATTTCCAAAAAATCGGCTATCTCATAAAATATCTTTGCAAGTTCTTGATTCTTCATATCTTTTCTTCTTTTTGAAAAATTTCCTTAAAAGAAAAATGCAGGCCGTGATCAAAAACTCCTTTAATGTTGTTTCTTATGCAAAAAAGCAAAGCGGCGCCAATTAAACCTAAAATTCCTACGGCGATAAAAACAGGATTAAAACCAAACTGGGTTACTGCCCAACCGCCAATTGCTCCCGAAATTCCAGTTCCAAAGCCGACTGAAGTAGCATCTATCCCCCATTCGGTAGCCTCCTGTCCTTTATCAATATGTCTGGTAAAAATTGCCGACCACCCAGAAAGAGACATTGCTATACCCACCGCATGAACTGCCTGAAGAAGATAAATATGTAAAGGTGTCGAGGCAAATATAAATCCAAAAGGAACTAAAGCGGCAATAAACAACCCCACTGTTAAAAACCAGTAATCATCTCTTTCTCCGGGACAGGTATCCAAAAATATTCCAATCGGGATTCTTAAAAAAGACATTAAAATCCAATAAATAGCTGCCGACATCCCGGCTACAAAAGCCGATCCCCCTTCAATTTTTTCTATAATAAATATAGCAAAAACAGGAGTAACCAAACCCCAACCAGCCCAGAAAACCAAATCACTCAAAACTAAATATTTAACAATTCGATTGATTTTAATCCCTAACATATTATTTAATTTATTTTACCCCGTCAGAAGTCTTACATCAATGCGCATTCAGTATTATATAAAGCAACAAGCAGATTCTTATTTTCCAACAATCTTAACCATTATTTCTCTTTCTCTTGGTCGGTTGTCAAAATCCAAGAGGGCAATATTTTGCCATTGGCCTAAAACCAATCTTCCATTTTCAACAGGTATCGCCAAAAACGGTTTAATCAAAGCTGACCTAATGTGGGCGTAACCGTTGCAATCTCCCCACTTTTTGCAGTGCTCGTAGTCTTTACTCATCGGGGCAATCTTCTCTAAGATTCTTTTTAAATCTTCAATTAAACCATCTTCATATTCTATTGTCGTTATTCCGCAGGTTGACCCTGGCGAAGATACCAAACATAGACCGTCCTTCACTTTGGATTTTTCAACTTCCCGCGAAACTTGGGAAGTAATATCAATAACATCGTTAAATCCTTTTGTCTTTATGGAAAATCTCATATATGATTGTTTCTATTACCCATTAAATTCTCGATTTTACTAAACAAAACGGTGCGAAGTAATCCCACCCCCAATTTAAAGAATGTTATTATCCCAATAAGGGCCAAAATTAACTCCGCCCCCCTTTGAATCATAGTAAAAGCAGGGGCAACACCTGCTCCAAGACCCAGGGTACCAAAAGTAAATACTTGCACTATCTCATGAGATCCTAAAGCGGCAGGAATGGGAATCATAAGAGCAAAATAATAAAAACCCAAAATAGATAAAGCAGGGAGAACCCCAACGCTTTTCCCCAAAAACAATAATAAAACCCAGCATCTTAACCAAGTAATGACAACCTTTAAAAGGGTTAAGCCAAATCCATTCCACGTTGCTCTTTTTTTTAGTCTAAAAAAATTAAAAATTTCTTTTTCAACATCCAGTGGTTCCTGATTAAGGAATCGTTTGTGATTAAAAAAATTGATAAAAAATCTAATTATGCTTTTTCTTTTGAAGCTTTCAAAATAAAAAAAACCAATTCCGGCACTAAAAAAAATAAGGACTACCGCTAAAATTATTCCCAAATTTTTTGGGGGAAAACCGGTCTTTAAAAGAAAAAAGGCAAGACCGGCAAAAATAGTAATCAGAAATAAGGTCGCCTCTAAAATTCTATCAATAATAACCGAAGTTATTCCTTTTTTCCAGGGAATAGAAAATTTTTCTTTTAAAATGTAAACTCTAAAAATTTCTCCTCCAAAAAACACCACCGGGAAAAGATAACTTATTGAAAAATAAGCAAAATAGGGACCAATTAATTTTTGATTGGACAGATTATATCCCTGACTTTTTAAAATTACTTTCCATTTCCACATTCCGATAAACAAGATTAGCCCGGTAAGCAATAAAATTATTATTCCTTGCCAGCCAGAGAAAATCAAAAGGGCCAATTTAATCTCTTCCCAGTCAATAAAGCGAAAAACCCACACCAAAAGACCAATTCCAATAAATAAAGAGGCGAAAAAAAGCAGAATTTTCTTCATAATTTTTTTATTTTACCTCAATTCTGACCAAAAACAAAATCCCTCAAAACCGAGGGATTTTGTTTCCACTTAATTTTTATAATCTAAATTATCTACTACGCTTATTAATTACTTTCCGTAGAGTGTCTGAAGACCGGTAATATCTGGCTGTTCAAGGGTTCTTTTGATTATCTCTCCATAGTCAGAATAACCATACATCGTCACCAAAGAACAAACCGAATCATAGACATCAGCCAAGCCAACACCATGACCAAGCTCGTGAGTAGCGATATTCTGCAAATCCATCTTTGCCGAATCAAGAGCCGCATCTCCCCAAGTCCAATCAGTGTCAAACATCACATCAAACTCAACAATGGCTTTAGTGGCTGGATTATACCAAACAGCGGTGACGGCAATTACTCCAGCAGTTGGATAATTACCAAAAGTAATGGCGTTCTTATAATCCTGAACTCCGTAGACCACTGTGTTATCCACTGTGTAGCCATTCATTATCTCTTGACCAGTTGCCGCATCCCAAGTTTCAGCTGAAGTACCTACAGCGCTGGTAACAAAAGTTTCATCCAAAGTCTGAACAGGATTTACAGGATTAATAACATACTTTACCGGCAAAGTCGTCCACTTTAGATAGGTTTTTCCGTATTTACCTAAGAAAGCATAGCAGGTTGGTGTTTTGGGTGCCTTCGCTGCCTCGGGTTTAGCGAAATCTTTCTTCCAGTGAATAAATTCTATCTTTTCTAAATCCGGTGCTTTTGCCTTATCTGCTCCTTGATTTGAAATCGCTACCGCTACTCCAGAAAGCGCTAAAACTACAATTCCAATTAAAATTCCTAAACCTAATTTTTTCATTTTTTGTATTTTAATTAAATTCTTGCCCGCTTAAGTTTTTTGAAATTTTGGCGGGTTAAATTTCTCGACCTTTAAGATTTTCCTTACATTACAAACGCTACCAAAATGTAAAATTTCTGTCAAATCTTAAAATCCAAACCGTTCCTGGAAAAAATCGAAAAGATTCTGAAACCATTTAACAGTTTTTCCCCTTGGAAGAGGTTTTATCACTTTTACCATAGTACTGTCTTCGGCACTAACCAATTGCCTTTTTAATTCTCCCGAGGCCAAAACCGAAATAATATAACTCCCGATTTTTTCTCCTCTTACAGACCAAAAAATCTTTTTTTCTTTTTTGGGAGGAATTATCCCTATTTCTTGAATAGGATCCTTTTTAAGAAGAGTTAATGCTGGAGGAAGGAAAATTTCTCCCTTGACATTTTCAATTTTTTCTTCTCCGTTGTTAATTAGCTTTGTTTCTACTTTAAAAAGTTTATCAACTTCTACTTGAGCCGGAGCTGAAATATCAACAGATAAAGGATTAATGGTTACCCAGGCCCGAATTATGTCCCAAAAAGAGGCCTGAGCAAAATAAGTTTCTTTCTTATCTATTATTCCAGAGAAAAAAATGGCAGTTAAAACAAAAACTGCTAAAAGGAAAAAGGAAATCTTTTTTGAATGATTTAGCATTATTTTTTTCTAATCCCGATTTGAAAGGCGAAAAACTTTCGAAATACAGCAATAATTATTGCTGCTATTATTACTGCTAAAACCACATAAGTCCAGGGAGCATATATTACCAGAAAAGAAGAAATTTTATAATAAATTGCCTGCCAGATATTAGCTGGAACTACTGAAAAATAAGTTTTGGTAGCAGCTGCTACTCCAATAGTAGTGCCCGGCCCAACTTTAATAATTGGATGAGCTTCTAAATAACAAAAATATTCTCCGGGTTTCATTTTCATTGGCAAAGTTAATTTAATTGCCACGCTTTGAGAACTACCCGGTTCCAAATGAAATGAAGAAGGATTAAAACTAAACCATTCTTGAGCCGGCCTCAATTGAGGCTGATCCTGATGATAGGTAACTGCTAATTCATATTCTCCCGGCTCATCTCCAGTATTTATCACTCCAATGCTTGGGAAATTATAAATCCCGCCTGGCCTTAAAGGTTCATCTATTTGTATTTTGCCGAGATTCACGCCCACTCCTATTCCAGCAAAGACTATTAAAGGAAGAGTTAAGGTAATTGTTAGAAAAAGCATTATAATTTTTTTCATATTTTTGGCAAATACCACGAGAACCGTTCTTGTAGTATTAGATTAGCTTTTTAAGGTGATTGGGTAGCTCGAATAGTAATAGTAATAGATTTTTGAGTAGTATCAGTTGAGCCAGTGGGCATTAAAATTTGTAAATCCAGGGTTGTTGTAGCATTTACTGCCAAACTAGTTTTGACGGTTCCGGTATAATCATTGCTAATAGGAAAATCATACCAGGTAGCGCCGGTAGTAGTGCTATATTGATGACAGTATTTATCAGTGGCAATGCTACCTGCAGCTACAAGGTCCCAGGGAGTAGTGCCGCCAGTGGCATCACTACTTTTTACAGCTAAATCCACGGTAACCCCTCCTGTATTTTTAATAACCGGTATCTTCCCTAATTCTACCGTATTTTTTTTAGTAGAGGTAGCAGAACCAAGACTTAAAGGTAGGGTGCCGTAATCAAAGGAGTCATTAGCAATGACAGTAATTGATATTGGCGAATAGGTCAAAGCAGCATAAGCATCAACAATACCGTATCCATAATATTGATCCCAACCAAGGTCTTCTTTATCTTCGGCCGTAGTTTGTAAAATATTTCTTATTTGATCTGGAGTTCGATTTGGGTTTTGAGCTAAAAGCAGAGCAGCCACTCCTACCACATGAGGGGCAGCCATTGAAGTGCCAGTAAAAAACCAATAACCAAAATCGGTTGGGTCTGCTTTAGTATCACCGGGGGAAACACACCAGGGAGCTCTATCTGTATAAGGAGAGAAGGTATTTTGCAAAATTCCATCATTATATCCATCGCCGTTTTGGTTAACATTTAAATCTCCGCCCGGCGCTACTAAATCCAAACTTGAACCATAATTAGAGTAATAAGTGCGAGTTTCATCATATCTTGTTGCCCCAACAGCAATAACATACGCATCGTAAGCTGCGGGGTAACTAACCGCACTTGTTCCATCATTACCAGAGGCAGCAATAACAGTTACTCCTAAATTATAAGCATTGGCTACCGCATTCTCTAAAGTGATTGAAGGGTCTGGTCCGCCCAAACTTAAATTTATTACTTTTGCCCCACTGGTGGCAGCAAAATTTATTCCATCGGCAACATCATCTAAGTAACCGCATCCTGCCTGGTCCAGAACCTTGACCGGCATAATAGAAGTGTTATAGGCAATCCCGGCTACACCTATTGTGTTGTTAGTTGTTTGGGCAATGGTTCCAACCACATGAGTACCATGGCTATTATTATCATTAGGATGAGTATCGTTGTGGACAAAATCATAACCTGAAACGAAATTAGTTCCAGCTAAATCGGGAGCTTTTTTATAAGTCTTCACTCCTCCTTTAATTGTTCCCGATTCATAACTGGGCACTGGATAATCTTCAAAAGCTACGCCCGTGTCAACAACAGCAACTATAATACTTGAACTTCCTGTGATGATAGGCCAGGCATCTTCCATTCTAATACCACCGCCATTAAGACCGCCATAAGGATTGGCTGCAGCTCCGCCGGGATTATTGGTATGATTGTCATCAAAGTTCCATTGATATTGGTAATATTGGTCATTAGGATACCAGAACGCACAATAAATAAAATTTGGCTCGGCATATTCAATATTGGGATTTTTTTTATAAATCTCGACCATTTCTCCAACAGTTTTTGTTGCGGGAATTTTAAGAACTTTAAAATGGGCGTAAGGACTTTCGTATTTTTCCACAGTTTCTTGTTGGCGATTGAAATTTTCTATATCCGCTTTTTTGATTCCTGTTCTAAATTTAACAATGATTTCATCAGGCGCATAAAGGGGTCTTCCTGGTTTTTCTAACGGTTCTTCTTTAACAAAAATTGGCAGCTCTTCTTGGGCTGAACTTTGAAAAATCTGGAAAGGCAAACCCTCCCAAATTTTGTTTAATAAAACTTGGGAGGGTAAAACAAAACCTGCCACTCCGGCGAGGAGCAAAACCAAAATCAAAATTTTTAATGTTTTGGACATTTTAAAATTATCGCGAAAAGACGCGGAACTTTACGCAGAATTACGCGGAATCGGTTTGGCAACAAAACCTAAAAATTCAGAAGCGTCGATGTTTTCTCCCTATATCGTTGCTTGAACGGTCACATTGACCAACTGTTCAGTAAAGTAGGTGGTTGCAGTTGGAGTGGTAATCTGTAAATCAAATGTCTGTGTTCCGTCTTTAGCTATCCCCGTAGCTAATTCCTGATAATCTATGGTAAGCGCTGTCCAGAGTCCGCCACTGTTTTTAGAAAATTTGTGCACATACTCATTTGAGCCGGCGGTGGCTTTTAACAACCAATTAGCAGAGTTTTGACCCTTGATGTTAAACTTTTCAGTAACATTTCCATTATTGGTCGCGGTTTGAAGATCGTGCAACTCATTTACAAGTGTGCTTTTGGTAGTATTAACCGGCAGTGTTCCATACTCAACAATTCCATCAGCTACGGCAACTGAAATATTTTGCGCGGTAACTGTCGCAGCAACACCTGCAGTCTCTGCTCCTTTCACCGCTACTCCCACTACCATGCCAACCAATCCTAAAATACAAATGGTTACAATTAAGGATTTCATCTTTACTTAATTTTTAATCTTTTATTTTTTATTTTTGATTTTTTACAGCCCTGGGCCGACCGTTTATTTTCTCCAAGGCCTATCGGGGTGTTTCCTTAAAACATATTCATACCTATCGACTCTTTCCCCTGTCCTTTCATCAAAAAGCGGAGTACCTCCCGTATAAACTGTATCCTTGGGATCCCCGTATTGATTTAAATCAATTTCTATTATCCAAGCTTCAATTGATTGCTGCTCTTCAAAAGAAATTCCGCCCTTCCCCTCTTTCTCCTGTCTCAAAATAACAAACTCTATTATCAAAATAAAGATAATTAGCCCAAAAACAATAATTACCTTCTTTATCATCGTAATTATATACTATGTATTGCCATATAACTCTGTCAAGCCCAACGAGTAATGTGTACACATTACTACCAATCCTTGACAGATTTAAGATATTTGTTATGCTTATAAGATCCTGCTCGCTTCGCTCGCAGGCTCTTGATTCGCTAAGGTATAAATATATAATCTTGAATTGAGTATATTTAGGAGGTGAACCTTGAAAATTTGGGAGAATCGTTCTATTCTGTTTAAAATTTCTTGGGGAATAGTTATTACTTTTTTAGTTCTTTACTTAATTTATTTAGTTGCCGGCTCTTGGATAATAATAAAGGAACTTAGAAATAATATCTTACCAAGAATTATTGAAAGAAATCAAGAAATAGAAAAAATATTAGAATTTGTGTCCAAATAATAAAAGCCGCTTCTCGAAAGCGGTTTTTTAATTAAGTCTTTTAGAAGATCTTAAGATAGCATTTTTTGAAGAGTCTTTGCATTTTCTATGGCGTATCCCATGGCGTCGTTATTGAAATATACATAAACATCCAAACTATGCTTCAACCATTTTTTAACTTTTTGAGCTAAATCCTCTAACTCTTTTTTTGTATAGTTTGACGAAAACATAACTTTTGAACCGTGCATTCTAATATAAATAAAATCGCAGGTTATCGCATCGACTCGGGGATAATTAGGCGAATCGGCAATCACCCAGGCGGCATTATATTTTTTGAGAAGCTGATAAACTTTCTCAGTACACCAACTTTTATGCCGAAATTCGAAAGCGTAGCGTAATTTGTTTTTTGTAATCAATTTTAAAAAATCTTCTAATCTTTTAACGTTCTCTTCGGTTGCCCTAAAACTTGGCGGAAATTGAAATAAAATTGGACCAAGCTTTTCTTTAAGAGCTAAGGCATTTTCTAAAAATTGCTCCCAGGCTTCTTTCATTCCCTGAAGCCTTTTGATGTGAGTGATAAATCGGCTGGCTTTGACGGCAAATAAAAAATCCCCGGGCGTTTGTTTGTACCAATTCTGGTAAGTACTTGGTCGAGGCAAATGATAAAAAGAATAATTTAATTCAACGGTTTTAAAATGTTGGGAAAAATATCTAAGTTTATCTTTCGCCGGTAAATTCTCGGGATAAAAAATTCCCTCCCAGTGCGAATAAACCCAACCGGAGGTGCCAATATATAGTTTGCCCTGCTTATTTTTCACATTCTCTTGTCTTCAATAAATTTCTTAAATGATCGGTCGTAAGTTTTTTCGGCTCCGGATGAAAAACAGCAAGCTGGCAGCTCGTCCTTTTCCAAATGGTGCTTCAGGCACTCACAACAAATCCCCTTCCGCGGACAACCCGGATAAGTACAAGGACAATCTTTTAAATTTTGTCCCTTTTTACACTCCATATGGTTTTTATTTTATCATAAATAAAGTAAAATAAAATAATGCTCGAAATAGACGGATCATACCTGGAAGGTGGGGGCCAAATACTCCGTACGGCCTGTGCCCTTTCGGCAGTAACGAAAAAACCTTGTCGTGTTTTTAATATTAGGCGCGGCCGTCCAAAACCAGGACTGGCAATCCAACACCTTCTGGGAATTCAAACTTTGGCCCAGCTTTGCAATGGAAAATTAGAGGGAGGTTACTTGGGTTCGGCAGAAATTAAATTTTATCCGGCAGAAATAAAGAGTAAAGATTTGCATATAAAAATTGACACCGCAGGAAGTATTACCCTGGTTTTGCAAACCCTGATTTTGCCTGCGCTTCTTGCGTCATCTCCAATTAAAATTGTCTTCGATGGCGGAGCAACCGATACCTTTTTCTCCCCTACTATGGATTACTTTCGGTATATATTTTTAAAAATTCTCGGAAAAATGGCAAAGAACGAAAACGGTTCTCGTTCTGTGGAAGTTAATGTAATAAGACGGGGGTATTATCCAGAAGGCGGCGCTAAGGTTGAAGTAAAAGTTTTCCCTTCTAAATTAGAAAACATTAATTTAACCGAAAGAGGTTCCCTTAAAAAAATTTTAGCGACTTCTGGCGCTTCAGAACTTTTGAAAAGTAAAAAGATTGCCGAAAGGCAATTGGCCGGAGTAAGAGAAGCCTTTGGGAAATTGAAATTACCAATTGAAGAAAAAGTAGAATACTACCAAACTCAATGCCCGGGAAGCCAAATTTGTTTAATTGCCGAATTTGAAAATACGGTAATCGGAACCGATAATTTAGGAAAATTGGGCAAAAGAGCTGAAGACGTAGGTAAAGAAACGGCTTTAGAATTATTAAAAGAACAAAAATCTGAAGTTTGTTTAGATAAACATTTAGCCGACCAAATTCTACCCTATTTAGCTTTAATCCCTAAAAAATCTCAGGTTACGGTTTCAGAAATCACCAATCATTGTAAAACTAATATCTGGGTGATTGAAAAATTTATTGATGGGAAATTTGAAATTAAAGATAATTTAATTTTATGGCATCCGTCTTAATTCAAGCTAATGCTAAAATAAATCTCGATTTTAAAATTTTAGGAAAGAGACCTGATGGTTTCCACCAGATTGAAAGCACTTTTCAATCTATTGATTTATCTGATTTTTTGTTATTCGAGAAATCAAAAAAAACTCAAATTACCGGAGGTATAGTCTGCCCGGAGTTTCAAAATATTATTTTCAAAGCGAAGGGAGTCTTAGAGAAAGATCTAAAGAAAAAATTACCTTGTAAAATTCATCTTCAAAAGTCTATCCCCATTGCTTCGGGTCTTGGGGGAGGGAGCGCTGATGCTGCCGCCACTTTATTTGGCTTAAATTTACTTTATAATTTAAAATTATCTAAAAAAGATTTAGCAAAAATCGGAGTAAAAATTGGAGCAGATGTGCCCTTTTTCTTTTACGGAGGAACCTGCAAGGTTGAAGGAATTGGAGAAAAAGTAACTCTCATTAAGCAAAAATTGCCAAAATTTTTTTTAATTTTTCGCCCCCATAAAAGACTTGAAACTAAAAAAATGTATGAGCTTTATGATAAAACCGGTAAAAATTTTTTAGCTTTAGTTAGGGAGATTTGCCCGGAGATTGAAAAATTAGAAAAATATTTTAGCAAATTCGGACTTAAGCCAAAGCTCTCCGGCTCGGGTCCCACTATGTTTTGCGGGGTTGGTAATTATGAATTAGCCAAAAAAGTTTCTGAAAATTATCCAAATTTTAACGGGGATATTTTTATTTGCCGTCCGCAAAAAGAAGGAATGAAGATTTTGACTATAAAATGAAAAATATTGTAATTTTAGGTTCAACCGGTTCGGTCGGTAAACAGGTTCTAGAAGTCATACGAGCCCACCCCAATACTTACAAAGTAATAGGGCTTGCTGCTAAAAACGAAGCATCTGAATTGGTTTCTCAAATAAAAGAGTTTAAGCCCAAAGCTGTGGTTATTGGAGATGGAGAAGAATCAATAAAAGAAAAATTAGCGCCAAAACCATTAATTTTTTCCGGCCAAGAATCTCTTAAAAAATTAGTTGCCTACCCCTGGGTAGATGACGTCGTTGTAGCCATTCCAGGAACAATAGCCCTGGAGGCTACCCTAAAAGCCATCCAGCAGAAAAAAAGAATCTTTTTGGCAACAAAAGAGATCTTGGTATCAGCCGGGCCATTAATAAAGAAGTTTTTGAAAAAATATAAGGGCGAGCTGCTTCCTCTTGATTCAGAACATTCAGCTATTTTTCAATGTCTTCAGGGAGAAGATAAAACAACTATCAAAAGAATTATTTTGACTTGTTCGGGAGGACCGTTTAGAAAATGGAAAAAGACCGATTTAGGGGAAGTTAAAAAAGAACAGGTTCTTTCTCACCCGGTCTGGAAGATGGGTCCGAAGATTAGCGTAGATTCAGCAACCTTAATAAACAAAGGCTTTGAGGTTCTCGAGGCCCATTATCTTTTTGGTCTACCCCTTGAAAAAATTAAGGTTTTGGTTCATCCTGAAGGGATTATCCACTCAATGGTAGAATTCAGGGACGGCAGCGTAAAAGCCCTCCTTTCTAAACCCGACATGAAGCTTCCCATCCAATACGCTCTTTTTTACCCAAAACGGCCCTCAAGTCCTTGGGAATGTTTGGATTTAACTAAAGTAAAAAGTTTATCATTCCAAAAACCAGATACAAAAACTTTTCCTTGTTTGGCTTATGCTTATTCAGCCGGAAAAATCGGAGGAACTATGCCCGCTGCCTTAACTTTTAGCGATGAAATAGCGGTAGAGATGTTTTTGGAAGACAAAATTAAGTTTTTAGATATCCCTAAAATTATTAAAAAAATATTAAAAGAACACCTGCCAATTTCTAATCCTAATTTAAAAGAAATCTTAGGGGTTAAAGATTGGGTTAAAAACCAATTAAAATGAATGTTGCTATAATTCTGGCTGCCGGTCAAAGCCGGCGTTTAAAGGGGGTCAATAAAATTTTTTATCACATTAATAAAAAACCGCTGATTTTTTATACTCTGAAAATTTTTGAAAGACATCCCCAAATTAAAAAAATAATAATCGTCAGCAGGAGGGAAGATTTTAAAAAATTTTCTTCTTTAATTAAAGATTGTAAATTTAAAAAAATAGAAACAATAGTCAGGGGCGGAAAAGAAAGACAGGATTCTGCCCTTAATGGTCTGAAAGCAACTGAAACCCTGGGAGCGAAACCCGGAGATCTAATCTTGTTTCACAACGGCTGCAACCCTTTGGTTTCAAGCGAAGATATTACAAAAACAATTAAAGCTGCTAAAAAATATAAAGCGGCCTTAGTTGGTCAGCCAGCAAAAGACACCATCAAAGAAGTTGACAAGAATAAACGTATAATTAAAACCATTGATAGAAAAAGGATTTTTTTAGCTCAGACTCCCCAAGTGATAGAATACAACTTGGCAAAAATGGCTTTTGAAAAAGCATCCAGAGAAAAATTTAAGGGAACAGACGATGTCTCTTTGGTAGAAAAGTTAGGAATTCGACCTAAAATTGTCCAAACCAGTTTTAAAAATATAAAAGCAACTTATCATGAAGATTTAGAATTCGTAAATTCGTATATTCGTAAATACCCACCCCGCCATCTATGCTTTAGGTATTTTGTAGAAAAGAAGCATTAGGGCTTAGATGGCGGGGTGAATAATTCGTAGGGTTATGAAAATTGTCTTTGCCAAAAATATTGGTTTTTGTTCGGGGGTAAAAAGAGCAATGGCTATTGCTAAAGACTCTCTAAAAAAAGATCCAAAACCGGTTCAGTTTTTAGGATATCTAATTCATAATGAAGAAGTAATTAAAAGTCTTAAAGAAAAAGGAGGAAAGTTTGTTTTTAGCCAAAAGCTGGTAAAACCGGGCACTTTAATTACTGGAGCCCACGGAGAGGTTGACTTAAGCCTCGTTAAAAATCAAAGATTTCTAAGCCTGGCAAAAAACAAACATATATTGATTAAAAAAACCACCTGTCCCCTGGTAAAAAATGCTCAAAATAAAGCCAATTTACTTTTTAAAGAAGGGTATCAAGTAATTATTATCGGAGAAAAAAATCACCCCGAGACCAGGGGAATAAAAAGCTATACCGAAAACCGGGCGATAGTAATTGAAAATGAAAATCAGGCTAAAGACTTACCAAAATTTAAGAAATTAGGAGTGGTTTCTCAAACTACCCAAGCCTTAGATAATATAAATAGAATTCTAAAAATTCTTAGAAATAAAACCAAAAAACTTAAATGGTTTAATACCATCTGCCCCAAAGTAATAATTCGTCAAAAAGAATTATCTCAAATTTTAAAAGAGGTTTGTGGGATTTTGGTGATTGGCTCTCCTTCTTCCTCTAATACTAATCACTTAATAGAAATGGTAAAAAAATCTAAAAAACCATTGTGGTGGATAAATTCGTTGGGGGAATTAAAAAAAATCAATCCCCGCACCAGAGCGAAGCTCGGTGCGGGACTAGTCCAGAACCGAAGTAAAACTTCTGGTTCTGGGCTTGGAGATATTAACAGTTTAGGAGTAGTTTCGGGAACCTCTGCCCCGGATTGGGAAATTAAAAAAATCAAAAATTGGCTCAAATCCAACGAGAACTGTTCTCGTTGGATTTCGAAATAAAATGATTAAAAGAAGAAAAACAAAAATAATAAAAATTGGCAATCAGAAAATCGGAGGGAATTTTCCCATTTTAGTTCAATCAATGACCAATACCAAAACCTGGGACGTTAATGTTACTGTCGGCCAAATAAAAGAATTAGAAAAAGCTGGATGTGAAATTATTAGAGTGGGGGTACCTGATTTAAAATCGGCAAAAGCCCTGGGAAAAATTAAAAAAAGAATAAAGATTCCTTTGGTGGCCGATATTCATTTCTCAGCCGATTTAGCCTGCGAGGCAATAAATCAAGGAGTGGACAAAATAAGAATAAATCCCGGAAACTTCCCAAAATCAGAATTAACTAAAATAGTTAAGCTTTGCAAGGAAAAGAAAATTCCAATCAGAATTGGAATAAACAGTGGTTCTTTCGAAAAAGATATACTGGGAAGGCATAAAAGTGTAACCGCAGAAATGATGGTAAAATCTGCTTTAAAAAATATTGAATTAATTGAAAAACTTGGGTTTAATAATTTGGTTATTTCCCTTAAAGCCCCTGATGTTTTAAGAACAATAAGGGCTTATGAGATGTTGTCAGAAAAAGTTGATTACCCCCTCCACCTCGGAATCACCGAAGCTGGCAGAGAACTTCCAGGAACCGTAAAATCAGCAATTGGAATTGGTTACCTGTTATTAAAAGGCATCGGAGACACTATCAGGGTTTCCTTGAGCGAAAACCCGATTAGGGAAGTAAAAGTCGGTTGGGAAATTTTAAAAAGTTTGGATTTAAGAGAAAGAGGGGTAAAAATTGTAAGTTGTCCAACTTGCGCCAGGTCGGAAATTGATGTTATAAAAATTGCCAGGGAAATTGAAAAAGAAACTCGAGATATAAAAAAACCGCTAAAAATAGCGGTAATGGGCTGCATAGTGAATGGTTTGGGGGAAGCCAAAGAAGCAGATTTAGGACTCATAGGAATAAAAAATACTGCCTTAATCACAAAAGATGGAAAAATTATAAAAAGAATAAAGAAAAAAGATATTCTTAAAGAGTTTAAAAGAGAACTGAAGAATTATTATTAAAAATAATAAATAAAACTATTAAGCTAAAAGCTCTACATTTTTTTAGGTAGGGCTTTTAATAATAGGTGATTCTGTCAATGGGGTCTTGACAAAATTTGGGAAAGGGTGTATAATAACTTGTTAACCTTGTAAAATTAAGCGATTAGCCTTCAACCTCTTGAGAGTCTGCCCTCGTTACCTCCTTTGAGGGTCCCCTATTAGTTCTTTGAAATAAATGGGGATAATGGCCTCGTGCCCAAAAGATTCTCATAAGGTTGAAGGTTAAAGATAAAAAAACAGCCTCTGTTAATTCGGGGGCTGATTAATTTTAGCATTCAAATCTATTTTACTATTTTCACCTAGCAAGTTAAATGAAAAAGGCCGATTACTTTTCTTTGTTTTCCTTCCTCCTCCAAAGATTCTTCGCAGACGACATTAAAAGTTTTCACCGCTTCTCCGGTTTTGTCAATAAGTAGTTCAATTCCTTTAGGGGGCCCCTCGCCTTTAGCGAAGGGGAAGGTGGTCGGGACGCGAGGCGCTTTCGCGATCAGGTCGCGAGGCGTTTTCGCGAAGCGAAATGCCCCGACCGAGCGAAACGCCCCGTCCTCGGGTGGGTTGTAGTCTTTAATAAATTTCTTGGCTTCCTCAGTCACTTTAGCTATTCCCATTTCTCCAGTACCAATAATAATTGTTTCTGGATTTTGCTCCACTGCTCTTCTTACGTCCTCGACATCGATAATATGGCTTTCCCGACGCCACCAAGGCAAGACTTCACCAGTCCACCTCACTTCAACATCGTGATGATAGATTTTTCCATCGATGGCGATGGAACCAAAATGGTATTCTTCAATCATGCTTTTTCCAGATTTAAATTTGACCATTTACCGCATCTGTCTCCCCATCTGGCCACTATTTTCCCTTCTATTCTTGCCTCGATTACCTCGCAGCGATTAGGACAGCCTTGACATTGAAAAGAAGTGCATCTGATGTCTTTATCGGAAATTTCAAATCCTAAAAATTTAGTTTTTGGGGAAGGATTTTCTTTAACTAAAAGAGCTACCCCGAGAGCTCCCATTACGGTATTATAGGGAGGAACAGTGATTCTTTGGCCCAAGGCTTCTTCGAATGCCTTTCTCATTCCGATATTCTCAGAAACTCCTCCCAAAAAAACAATTGGCGGTTGAATATTTTTTCCTTTAGCGACGTTATTTAAATAGTTCCTAGCTAATCCCTGACAAAGCCCAGCCACGATATCTTCAGTAAGATGGCCAACTTGCTGTTTGTGAATCATATCGGACTCCGAAAAGACTGTGCACCTGGCCCCGATTGTTGTTGGAGCTTTCGATTTTAGAGCTATTTCACCAAATTGTTCTACCGGGATTCCTAGTCTATGAGCTTGGGCGTCAAGAAAAGCGCCAGTACCGGCACTGCAAATCAAATTTAATCCGAAATCAACTGCCACTCCATTTTCTAAAATTATAATCTTTGAGTCTTGACCGCCAATTTCAATCACTGTTCTAGCATCGGGAAAGAAAGAACATACTCCTTTTGCGTGGGCAGTAATTTCATTTTTTATCAAATCGGCTCCAGTAATCACCCCAGCTAAATAACGAGCTGAGCCAGTGGTTCCAACTCCAGCAATTTCGATGTCTGGATTATGGTTTTTAATTTTATTATTTAGCTCCCTAAGCCCCCCCTGAATAGCTCCTATTGGATTACCGGCAGTTCGTAAATAGAGTGGAAATAAAACCTGGTTATTGGTATCAATCAAAACTAATTTAGTAGAAATTGAGCCAACATCGATGCCTAAATAACATTTCATAATTTTGAGCTTTTGTATTGATGATAATTTCTTACTACATCTGTAAAGGCTTCTAGCCGGGTGTCAATTCCAGCTTCGGCTGTTTGCTCATCTAGGGATATTGATAGAAATGGAATTCCACTTTCTAAATGAATTTTCTCTAAAATTGGTCTAATGGTTACCTCTGGCATGCAGCCGAACGGGAGTAGATGAATTATGCCATCGAAGTCTTCTTTGATATAATGGAGCATCTCGTAAATGGCGTCTCTTCCATGACCACCAACGGTGGATTTTAAATAAGGGTTTATTTTTCTTTGGATAATCCAGTCCTTCCAGGGGAAAATTAGTTTTTTAATATGGTAGGTGATATCCATTTCTCGATAAACCCCAATCCCTTCTAAACCCAATTTTCTTTCAACTTCAAAATTGATGGTCGGGTCACAAACTGTATAAATTTCTCCAATTAAGCCAACCTTTGGCAAATCTTTATTTTTCTCAATCTTAATTCCAGAAAATCTTTTTAAAATTTCTTTTTTGAGTTCTTGAAAATCTTTTTCCTTTTTTAATTCATCGAGTTTCAAAAGGCTCTCTTGTAAAATTTTATCAGTAATTCCTTTCTCTATTTCTCTCGGTCGGCAAAACTGGGCCAATTTTTCAATTTTTTCAATTAGATGTAGTTTTTTAAAGAAGAATCTTCCAGCCTTTAAAACTTGCAGCAATGAAGCACCAGAAATTTTTTTAATCATTGAATAAATATCTTTTGGAGTAGCTCGGAAATCTAAAAAATTAATGTCGTGACCTGCCTCTTTTAAGACTTTTTCTTGAATTGCTCCGTAATATCTTTGCCGACAGGAACCCCCGACATTTTGAACCATAAAAATAGTGTTTGCCCCCTTTTTTAAAGCTGGCAGATAATTACCCAGAGTTACCTTCAGCGGAAAGCAATACATTTCCGGAGCAATTTTTGCTCCCTCAGCAATAGTCTGAGAGGTTGTTTTCTCCGGGGGAATAACCTCTAGGCCCAATTGCTCAAAAATGGTCTTAAACGCAATAGTATAATTCCCCCACCTGGCAAATGTAATTATGGGTTTTTTCATATTGTGTCCATGAAGGCTTCTAACCTTGTTTGGATGCCGGCTTCGCCAGTTTGTTCATCAATCATTAAATATAAAAAGGGAATTTTATTTTGTTTAAATGCTTTTTCTACAAATTCTTTTAAAACAGCATCGCAGCCGCATTGAAAAGAAGAAATTTCAATGGCTCCAGTAATATTGTAATTTAACACTTGCTCGATTTTCTCCTTTATCTCTTTTCCAAACTCCCAATGGAATTTTGGCCAATCCAATTTTTGATTTTTGATTTTTGATTTTTGATTTTGTAATGGTATTTCTTCAATAAATATTACTTCTGCCCCTAATTTTTCCAGCTTTTCTTTCACTCTTAAGTTGATGTAGTCATCATATAAATTGTAAGGGTGAGAAATCAAGACTATTTTTTGCTTTTTAGATTGGATTTTGAGGGAAACTTCTTGCTTTTCTTTTTCCTTCAATTCTTTTTCCTTTAAAAAAGCGAGTCCTCGAGCTTTTTTTATTTCTTCTTTATTTTTATTTAATTTTCCCCCTAATCTCTTCAGGGTTTTCTCAAGTTTCTCTTTTCTCTCGTCAAATATTTCAGTTAAAATTGGAGTTTTAGTTAGAATCTTCCCTAGGTCGGGTAACCCAAAAAATTTTGGGCAATATTCTAATTTTTCTTGATTTGCTTTTAATCTGGGAACAAATATATAATCCACTTTTCCTTCCAGCCACAATAAATGTCCCCAGTAAACTTTATTTGAAAAACAGGTTTCAGGATCAGCCACTTTCACCCCCATTTCGACAATCTCTTTATTAGTTGGCGGAGAAAGAATTACTTTAAAACCTAAATTTTCAAAAAAAGTTTCCCAAAACTGGGGTTGCTTCCAATAAATTAAAGCTCTTGGAATACCAATGGTCATAATTAAAATAGGGTGCCTTGGCGAGATAAGGTTTTTTGTTCTCCTTTAGAAAAAATTCTGATTTTTCCATAAACTCCGTCGTAACCAGGCTCAATATTAACCTTGCCTTCTCTGACTCTAATTATGCCTTCGGCAATTTCGGACAAAGTAACTGCTTCCAATTCCGAGCGAGAAATGTCAATTAAGACTGAAAATTCATTACTAAATTTTTCAATTAAATTTTTATATTCTTTATCGACTTCTATTGTCCCAGTACCCTGCCCAATCGCATCGGCAATTATTTCCTCTAAAGGAATTAAACTTTTAAAGGGAATGGAAGCCGCTGGTTTAAATCCATTTGGCCTGTCGGCTAACTCCTCAACTCTATTCAGAACTCCGATAGTTAAAGACCTTCCGCAATTTGGGCAAATATTGTTGTATTTTTTTGATTCAGCCGGTGATAAACTAATCCCACAAAGACGATGACCATCATAATGATATTTACCTTCTTCGGGATAGAACTCAATCGTATATAAGAATTTTTGGGGATTTTTTGATTTTATGGCTTCTATTATCGCCGGGTAACTGATTTCTGTATCAAAAACATTGGCTTCCCGACCTATTTTTTGAGGACTATGCGCATCAGAATTACTTATTAAAGTAATTCTATCCAATACTGACAACCGCCAGTTCATTGAAGGGTCGCTAGAGAGTCCTGTTTCTCCGGCATAAATGTATTTTGAGTAATCTTCAAAACACTCTTCAATTGAATTAAAACCAGATTTTGAACCAAGGAGGCCAAAGTAAGGAGTCCAAAGATGGGCAGGTACAATTAAACAATTTTCGGAAATTCCTAAAACAATTTTGGTTAATTCTTTGGCATCTAATCCCAAAATAGGTCGGCCATCGGCTTTTAAATTTCCTATCCAGCCTAAATGAGTATTAATTTTCTCAACTGTTTCAAAAGAGGGAGCAAAAATTATAATATGAATTTTTCTAATTCTTCCGGTTTTAGAATAAATGCAGCTAACTTCGGTAGTTAAAATAAAACGAGTATAAACGTCGCCGGGGCGCGTTGAGGCCTTTAATCTAAAAAGTCCGGTCTCTGCCGATTCTAATTTTTCTTTTAAATTTTTAAACCATTCCGGATGTGTGAAATCTCCGATTGTCAAAATTTTTATTCCTTTGATTTTTGCCGCATTATTCAAATGCTCTAAATCCATCTGGGGCGAAGTTGCTCTTGAGTATTTTGAATGTAAATGAAAATCGGCAATGAATTTCATAAACAAATCGCCTAAGTCTCCAACTAAAACCCCTTTAGCAACGAGGGGAGGTGGGTAATTAAATACCAAACGATTAAAGCCAAGACTATAATAATGATCAAAATATCAAATTTTTTACTCATAGTGTTTTAATTCAAGATTATATATTTATCCCGATCGCTTCGCGATCGAGGATCCTCGATAAAATCGGGATTCCTTAGCGAATCAAGGTTCTGCCGAGCG
>Ga0210051_1000074_pt1 | contig 67933 bp, 67 predicted proteins | sample CryGey092014_all_FD_185464 | JGI IMG/M metagenome (GOLD analysis project Ga0210051, IMG submission 185464) | Groundwater microbial communities from aquifer - Crystal Geyser CG23_combo_of_CG06-09_8/20/14_all (SPAdes) (version 2) | ecosystem: Environmental > Aquatic > Deep subsurface > Groundwater...
ACATGAATTTTGACAAAAAAAGCCGAATCACCTTTGACTCCTAAGCCGTAAAAGTTATGATCGGCAACTCGGCAGTCCTAATTATTAAAATTTATTATGAGGCAAAAACCTTAAAGCCGTAAAATTAGTCTTTTCTTTTACCAAACCTAATTTTTTTTGTCAAGTAAAATGTAAAAATGAACCCCTATACTGTATCTTTAATAAACGGATTAAGATCCTTCTCCTGTTTCACCGTAGAGGTTGAGGCATATCCATAGTTGTGGCCTGGCATTATTATGGTTTCATCTGGAAATGTCAGAAGTTTTGTCTTAATGGATCCTAGAAGAACTGGCCACGACCCTCCAGGGACATCTGTTCTTCCCACACCTCCCACAAAAAGGGTGTCTCCTGTAAAGAGATAACCGTTTAAATGTAGGGTAATCCCTCCTGGCGAATGCCCTGGTGTGAGTATTACATTGAGGCTTAATTTCCCAATATTAATGGTATCCCCTTCTTTAACAGTAATGTCTGCTGGCGGGGATGGTTTGGATGCAAACATAGAAAGAAGAAAACTCGGCTGCTTCGTAAGAAGGTCCCTTTCATTTTCATGTATTACTATCTTGGCACCTGTTTTTGCGATCATATCGGCATTGCCCATAGTGTGGTCTATGTGGGAATGGGTATTGACAATGTACTTTATATGGATCCCATTTTCATTGCTGATAGAGATTATTCTATCGGTCTCGGAGGCAGGATCAATTACCAAACCTTCTCCAGTCTCCTTGCATCCCACTATGTACGCAAAGACTGCCAAATTCCCAACCTCCAATTGTTTTACAAACATAATTACCCCCTTTTGATTTCAACAGAACCCTTTTTTATATATCTCTTTAAGCCCCTCAACCAGGACAAATCTTCCCAACGGCACTACCTCGCAAGGAATGGATTCAATAAAGAGCCTGTTCTCACATAATCCTCCACTGAGATACATCTTTTCTGGCTTACCCGTAAAATGATAAACATTCATGGCAATCCCTTTGACAAATTTTGCCAGGGCATTCTCTTCGTCCCCTGTTTTTATTATTTCGTCGAATATTCTGGATATACCAATAAGCCCGCATGTGACAGGATAGCCGTTCTCTGGTAGTTCAAGTCTGTTGCAGTCGATGTTGTAATACATTTCTAGAAGTTCTATGGCAAAACCCTGAGATGCTCCGCATTCCTGATTCCACCCGGTCTCTACAAATCGTCCGTCTCTATAGAGCACATACTTGATATCCCTGCTCCCTACATCTACAAGAAGGAAATCCTTTTCATCTATCAATCTGAGACCACCTTCGGAGAGGGCTATCAGTTCATTAACATACCTATTTGACCTCTTTTCAGCATTATGCCCACAGGCAAAGTCCGCTATTATTTCTCCGGGCACTTCCTTTGTTTTTATGATCTTCACAGAACTGTCTATAATCTTCGACCAGGTACTGCCAAAATCGGCGAAGACTGTCATCCCTAAGTCCCCCTTAAATAGAGAAACGCCTCTATCTGGGCTTTCACTGAAGCGGTAAGTCTCCCATCACAATCCACATAAAGGCCTCGGTAAACCCTGGCCAGGTTTTTTGCCAGAAGGTTCTTGGAACAGAATGTCTGGGCATAGAAAACCGTAGGGATATCCTTCTCCACATAGCATTCTATCTCCAGGTCATCTGGAGTACCATTTTCAAAGCATCGTGTCCACCCAAATATCCTTGTTCCTTCTGGAAAAAGGTCAAATATCCCTGTATCCCAGCAGGGGACAGACCAGAACCCGGCCCTGGGATGAGGTTCCCTTTCCAGTTCATAATCCTTGTTGTCAATAATATTATTGAGGATTAAGTCAAACTTTTCCCGTAAAGGCAGCTTGGAATCACAGATGATGGTTCCACGGCCTTTTCTGTTCTGGTTCCTGGTTTCTATAATGTTCATATTGAAGTGCTCCTTCAATATCCAGCTTAGAAACCTTCCAGAGTCACACTTTCCCTCCCCCACATCAAAGATGATCTTTTGAGGGCGAAAGGCTAATGCGTTATTGAAAATCCTTTTTATAATAGAACAGGAGATCTTTGGAAGGTAGATGTCACTATTTTCTTCTACCTGACCAAGGTCGTTATCAATATCTATCAGTTCCTCGGATCTGTATTTCTCAATTATATCATTGGGTGGATGCCCTACAAACCCCACCTTCAAAATCTAAAGCTCCTTTGATTAAATTGGACCTTTTCTATTCCCCATTACTCCCCTGTTATATATCAGACATTGGCTATTTTATCACTGTCAAGAAGATTATTCCAATAATAATTCTGTAATAACCAAAATGCTTAAAACCATAATTCTCTACAATTTTTAAAAATATCTTAACAGCAATCCATGCTGTAATAAAAGCAACTATCAGTCCTAGTCCGAATAGTAATATTTCATGTTTTGAAAAATCAATAGACGTCTTAAACAAATCGTATCCAGTTGCGGCAAACATAGTTGGGACGGCAAGTAAAAAAGAAAATTCAGTTGCTTGTTTTTTATCTAGACCGTTAAAAATGCCGCCTATAATTGTTGCAGCCGCCCTTGATACCCCCGGTATCATGGAAAAACATTGAATAAGACCTATGAAAAACGCATTCTTATAGGTAATGCTTTCAAGGACATCAGTCTCACTTTGTTGGTCGACTATCTTTTTATCAATCAAAATTAGAACTATTCCACCAAATATAAGCGAAACAGCAACAATTGTTGAATTGAATAAATAGGCTTTGATGAAGTCATATGCTAAAAAACCAACAATCGCAGTTGGAATAAAGGCCATACCGAGCTTTAAATATATAGAGATTCCTTGCCAAAATCGTTTAGCATATAGCAATACTATAGCCAGAATTGCTCCAAGCTGTATGGAAATTTCAAAGGTTTTTACAAAAGCATCATCTTGGATTTTCAAGACACCTGAAGCTAATATCATGTGACCTGTGGATGATACCGGAAGGAATTCTGTCAAACCTTCTATGATGGCGAGAACAATTGATTGAATAATATTCATTTTGTTCCATTATGGGTTAAGATGACTTTGGTGTCCACCAAAGTCATCTTAACCCAGTTAGTCTACTATCTTAAGTTCCCTCTTTTCTTTTCTTTTCCCTTTCCCTGCCAACAGGTTTTGATTGAACATAGCGTTCTTTGTAATAACGGAATTTATGATAAAATAGATTATAACCGACTTTTCCCATTCTTTACTCGTATCAAAATTACCTATTCTGGTCTGATATTTTGCCCTAAGACTTCTAAGGGAGGCCTCATCGAAAGCAAGTATCTGCTCAGCTATTTTATTCAAGGCTTTTTCGATCATCTCTCCTTTCCTCCCTCAGACTATTCTGATTCCTCTTTGCTCTTAGTACCCTTACTCTCAGCTGGTTTTCTCCTTTTAGTAGTCTTCTTTTTGGTAACAGTTGTCTGTTCTATCTGCTCATGGGTTTCTTTAGCTTTTAGTTTTTTCGCCTTTTTCCTTCGTCGTCTTCTTCTTGCCAGTTCCCTATCTTTCTCTCGCATACAGAAAAACCTCCTCCCTCTTGACTCCTTCAGTTATCTTCAAAACAACACTTTTAAATCTCCTCTGAACCCCCTTCATATTCTTCTTTATTCAACCGATTAATCGACCACCATCGAGTCACTCTGTCTCCTTTGTAAATCAGGATAGTATCAGCATTTCCTTCGCTTATATCTCTGTATATTTGATCCAGTTCGTCTTTATTAACTATATTACATCCAAGAACCTTTTCCCTGTATATCCTTACCAGATCCAGGCCCTCGGATTCAGCATAGACCTTGATCTTTTTTTCCTGCACTTCCAGATTAGGATTTGCCTCCTTAATTCTACCGGTAGGGGCTTTAATGTAACCAATAGCCTTTATCTTTTTGTCCTTCATATTATACGCTGCCCTCTCCCCTCTTACTTACTTGAGTGCCTCCAGATAGAACGAGTCCTTTTATTAAGGACAACTTAAAACCTTTGAATTTCTCCTGATACTCGTCAAATTGTTGTCGTTCCTGTGGAAGCAGGAATACAGTCTTTTCAAAGGTGCTCTGGATTCAGGGTCAAGCCCGGAATGACAAAGACGGCATTTTCAAAAGTCTCAACTCAACTATAATTGACTACATTTATATTAATCTTTATCATAAGTCAAAGAATTTTATTGCTGGGTAATGTATCATCCCACCATCCCTTTCTTGACAACAGAACGTAAAACTAGTATCTTCCAATGATAGGTAATATCCGTTGTCGTTAGTCAATTGTATGTGAGTTTACAAAAAGTTGGATAGGAAACAGTGGTAATAGAAAAAAATAAAAAAACATATACTGCTTATCGAAAGGGAGATCAATATGGAAAGGGAGAGATTGGGAAGAGGGACGATCCAAGTTTATACTGGCAATGGGAAGGGGAAGACTACTGCTTCTTTGGGCTTGTCTCTCAGGGCAATAGGACATGGATATAGGGTTTACATGATACAATTCATGAAAGGTGATATTGAATACGGTGAGTTGATATCATCAAAAAAACTGCTTGCACCTTATTTGACCATTAAACAGATGGGAAGGGCTGACTTTGTCAATAGAGAAAATCCCGAGAAGGTCGATGTTGACTGGGCTAAAAAGGCATTCAAGCTAGCCCAAGAAGTAGTTTTGGGTGGAGAATACGATGTGGTCATACTGGACGAGGTCAATGTAGCTGTTGACTTCGGATTGGTTGTGCTTGAAGACCTGTTGGAGTTGATGCGAGATAAGCCAGAAAATGTAGAACTGGTCTTAACTGGCAGGTACGCAAAACCTGAAGTGGTGCAAAAGGCTGACCTGGTCACGGAGATGCTGGATATAAAACACTACTATGCGGGAGGGATAGAGTCTAGAAAGGGTATAGAGAGATAGAGTTAGGGGTTTCTAATTAGTCTTTTACAGTCATGCAGCTTTGCCGGTTGAACGCATTAATCGCCATCTGAGCACCTTGCGTAATGATAGAAGCTAGCGCTTTTTCTCCTAAATGGACTAGTTCAGGAAGGAAATCCAACTGTTCTTGCTCAAAAGAACCGAGGACATAGTCTTTGGCTGTTTTATTGGTGGTTGGACGGCCAATACCTAGCTTCAATCTTAAGAAACTGTTTGTTCCCAGGATACTGATGATTGACCTAACACCATTGTGCCCGCCATGCCCTCCCTTTTCTTTTATCTTAATTTTTCCAAATTCCATATCCAAATCATCATGCACAACAATTAAAGCTTCTGGGTCTATCCCAAAATAGTCTAACAGCTTTTTTACTGTTTCACCACAGAGATTCATATAAGTCAAAGGCTTAGCCAAAATTACCCTTTGACCAATTATAAACCCCTTGCCGATTATGGAATTGAATTTTCTCTGAGAAAATTCAATATTATTCTCTTGTGCCAATCTTTCAACTACTAGGAATCCAATGTTATGTCTGGTTAGTTTGTAATACTCACCAGGGTTACCAAGCCCAACTACCAATTTCACCAAGAATACCTTAATTATTTTTCAGTAACCACCCAGTTTGTCTTGGGGAAAAATAGAAAATTTCCTTTTCTCTCTTCTGCGTTATCAAGGACTTTTCAAGAAGTCTTAACTAATCTTATTTATTCTCCTTTTCTTCTTTATCCCCTTGCTCTCCTCGGTTTTCTTCAATACCCATCTCTTCTTCCGCTTCTTTCATAACAGTGGGAGTTGAAACAGCCGCTACAACAAGACTTAAATCTTCCAAAATCTCAACCCCCTCATCCAGACTAATCTCACCCAGATGAATTGAATCGCCGATCTCTAAATTGCTGACATCAATCTCAAAACGTCCTGGGATTTTTGAAGGCAGACATTTCACTTCAACCTCCCTTTTAATCTGCTGTAAGATTCCTCCAGCTTCCACACCTTTGGCCTTGCCAATAAGGTGAATAGAAATAGGCACTACGATTTTTTCACTCATATCAACTTCATAAAAATCCACATGGAGGCAATTCCTTTTTACAGGGCCTACTTGTATATCCTTTAGCACAACTGTCTTCTTTTCTTCGTTTTCACCAGCTTTAATAGTAAGGTCAATTAAAGTGCTTTCTATGGCCTCATCAGTCATTATCCTATTTAAAAGAAGGGAACTTAAACTAAGAGGGATAGATTCTTTCTTATGGCCGTAAAGAATGGCGGGGATTAATCCTTCTCTTCGTAGTTTTTTAACAGCACTTTTGCCACATTCGGTACGTAAATCTGCATTTAAACTGACTTGTTTCACTCTTTCCTCCCAGAATCGCTTCTAATAATTCTAATAATACTTCAAGGTCTCTTAGACAAATAACCTGCTTACGGAACCCTCTTCATGGATACTTTTTACAGCTTCACCCAGAAGCTCTGCAACAGACAGCACCTTTATTTTTTTGCAAGACTTTCCATCTTCCCTCAATGGAACAGTATCAGTCACAACCAGTTCCTCTATAGCGGAATCTTTAATTCTACTTATGGCTTGACCAGAAAGAACAGGGTGGGTACAACAGGCATAGACCTTTATCGCCCCTTTTCGGGACAAAGCATCAGCCGCCTGAGTAAGAGTACCCGCGGTATCAACCATATCATCCAAGATAACAACCTTTTTGCCATCAACTTCACCAATAATATTCATTACCTCTGCTGCGTTAAAATCTACCCTTCGTTTATCAATAATGGCTAACGAAGAATTGAGTCTTTTTGCAAATGCCCTGGCCCTTTCCACTCCTCCGGCATCTGGAGAAACAACAATTAGATCATTTTGGAATCTTTCCTTTATATATTTCAAAATTACGGGAATAGCATATAGATGATCAACAGGTATATTGAAGAAACCTTGAATTTGACCTGCATGAAGATCTACAGTAAGAACCCTGTCTGCTCCAGCTGCTGCAATAAGGTCGGCCACTAACTTTGCTGTTATAGGTGCTCTTGGAGATACCTTTCTATCCTGTCTGGCATACCCATAGTATGGCAGGGCAGCGGTTATCCTTCGGGCGGAAGCTCTCTTAAGGGCATCTATCATTATCAGGAGTTCCATAAGGTTTGTATTGCCTGGTGTACATGTGGATTGGACAACAAAGACATCCATCCCTCGAACACTCTCATCTATTTCTACTGCTGTTTCTCCATCACTGAAGCTTTTAACTCTGACTTTGCCCAATGGGATTTCCAAGTATTGGCATATCTTTTCAGCCAAAGCGATATTTGAATTTCCAGAGAAAAGTCTTAATTTATTTAGCATAACAAAAATTCCCTTCTCTTCGTTTATTAATAGAATGACCAATGTTAATACTCAGGTTGCTTAGGCTGAAGGCTGTTAGTCACTGCGCATTGAGCTAATTAGGTTGTTTAGACTGTAGGCTGTAGTAAGCTAATAGTCTATAACCTAAACTTCAGCCTATCCACCTGAGCAGTTACTGATATGGGAACTCACAAAATTGATGAACTCGTAAAAAGTCACATTTCCCCTCCCCTTGTGGGAGGGGATGAAGGGGAGGGGGATGTAAGTAGTTGAATTAGTGCCTTTTGCACCCTCACCCCAACCCTCTCCCATCGAGGGAGAGGGATTTTTTCGACTTTTTACGAAGCCATCAAAATTGAAGGAGAAATAATTTTATGGATTATCTGGTATCAAAAAAGACCAACTGGGGCGGGAGGATTCGAACCTCCGAATACAGGAACCAAAGTCCTGTGACTTACCGCTTGTCGACGCCCCAAACAACAGACTCAGTATTAACCGTTTCTCACGTTAGGTAAGCTTTTATCCAGTCGTATGTTTGGCTTTAACGCTGGGGGGTGGCTTTATTCAAACTGCGAAGGATGTATCTTTTCCGATCTCCCTTTTATACTCCTCCAGAACCTTTGACTCAATAATCTCTCTTGTCCTGTTATTTAATGGATGGGCAGTGTCTCTAAAAGTCCCATCTTTTCTTTTCTTGCTGGGCATTGCAACGAACAAGCCATCGTTCCCATTAATCACCTTTAGATCTCGAACCACGAAGCAATCATCAAAGGTAATCGTTACATAGGCCTTTAATTTTTCTTCATTAACAGGGAATACCCTAACTTCAGTTACTTCCATTTACGCCTCCTTGGTTTTTATTGTCGAAGCTAGAAGATAAAAATAAAGTATAGTCACGGTTAGTAAATATCAGTTGATCAAAGGCTTTCTCGGCTCGTTCTCTATTTGAAAAAATCCCAAATACAGAGGGTCCACTCCCTGACATCAATGCTCCTTCTGCCCCTTTGTCAATCAGTTCTTCCTTTATCATTTGTATCTCAGGGTATCTTTTTACGGTCACATGTTCCAGATCATTATGCAAAAAATCTACAACATCGGAAAGCTGTGCAACAGGCGGCAGTATACTAATATTATTTTTTTTCTTTGTCAACCCTATATTTAAATTTAAATTTTTGTATGTCCAAGAAGTTGAAACCTGAATTTTTGGGTTAACCAATACCATCCATATAGGAGAAGGCAGTTTAATCCTCTGTAATCTGTCGCCAATTCCAGTAGCTAAAGCAGGTTCCTCAAAGATAAAAAAGGGAACATCCGCTCCCAGCATCGTCCCCATTTCAATTAGTTCTTTCTTTGTCAATCTAAGTTTTAATAGTCTATTCAATCCGATTAACGTTGTTGCGGCATTACTGCTTCCCCCACCTAACCCAGCTGCTATAGGAATTTTCTTCTTTATGAAGATCCGAACCCCAACATCAATCTTGAATCTGTCCAGTATGCTCTTTACCGCACGGTAGGCTATATTTTCAATATCCTGGGGCATATCTCTACTGTTAGACAGGACATTAATGCCCCCTTTCCCTAAAGAAATCTCTAACTCATCACAAATGTCTATCCGCTGCATTACGGTTCTTATCTCATGGTATCCGTCATCCCTTTTACCTAAAACATCAAGCCTGAGATTTACTTTTGCCGGGGACAGTAACTTTAAGGAGTTCAAGTGAGTCTATCCTGCTATAGCATGCCGTAAACATTTACGGTTCTCTGTTCACAGTTTGCGGTAATTACAACAGCAGGCTTAAGCCTGCTGTTGTATAAAGCTTGAAGCATTGCTGATACTGCTTTCAACTACTCATAATTAGTTCACACTGAAAAATTCCCTTTTCCGCTCTCTAGTGCAGGTTTTTTGACCCATCTATGACTCGCTTCAGGCATTTTCAGAACTCGCCCTTCGGGCTCAAACACCTGAAAATGCTTATCTTCCGCTTCGTCAAGATGGGTACCCCAAAAATCCTGCTCATGTTCGCTCCAAAGGAAATTTTTCATTTTTCAGGATGAACTAATTACATCTCAGATTTAAGTTTTTGCCAACTGTTAACTGCAAACCGTAAACTGCGAACGGGTATCTCATTTTTTCTTCATCTCTTCGACGTATCTCATCCTTAAATCATAAAGGATGTGGTCTATTAACATCCCTTCATCATTTGTCAGATTACCTTTTGTCTTCTCTTTTAACATCCCAATAATATCTATGGTTTGCTTTGCTATGGGTAAATTTTTCTCTCTTTTATTGGTTGCAGGATCCGGTATCTCGCCAAAATGAAATAGAGCAGACGAATTGAGAGAAAAGATAAAGGTAGAAAAGTTCATCTCCGGCAATGGGATTTGCTCTTGCTTTTCTTCCTTCTTACCCTCTCTTTTCTTCTTATTCTCTTCTTTTATTCCATCTTCATTCCCTTCTGCCACGACCTTTTTGTCCTTTTCTTCAGGTTCTTTCGCAGCAAAATGCCTTCTGTCAGTGATCTTAAATCCTTCACCTTCGGGTTCTTTGCTCATGATAACCCCCCTTTTAATTCCAACTGATCAATATATCCCCATTCTCGACATCTACCGTGAAATGTGATCCCTCTTTCCAATGAAGGGTAATAGGTAGCTTAATCTTTTCATCGATGGTTCTCTTTAGAAAACGGGCACCGTATTTTAGGCTGTAACCATCCTCTACCAGACAATCTAAAGCCTCATCGGTTACTCTTATCCCCTTATTTTGAGCTTCTAAAGACGCTCCTATCTTCTTTATATACATTGTTGCTATCTTCTTTACATCTTCTTTAGCAAGGGGAGAGAATACAACGATATCATCGATACGGTTAATAAATTCAGGGGAGAAGGTATTCTCTACCTCTTTCAATATCGCTTTTTTTATAGAATCATGCTTGTGCCCCTCGTCGAGAAAACCCATCGGTTTGGCAAAACGTTTGAACTCGTCTGAGCCAAGGTTTGAAGTCATTATGATCACCGCATCACTGAAATATACCCTTTTGCCCCTTCCATCTGTTAGCCATCCTTCATCAAAGACCTGGAGGAAGAGATTAATGACATAGTGATTTGCTTTTTCTATCTCATCCAGCAGAACCACGGTATAAGGATTATCCCTGATCTGATTGGATAAAATCCCTCCTCTCTCTGAACCTACGATTCCACGGGGCATCCCTATAAGTTTGTCAACCGCGGCTGTAGAGTCCCTGTATTCTGACATATCGAGACGAACCATCTTCTTATCATCTTCAAAGAGAAATTCAGACAATGCCTTTGCTAATTCAGTTTTACCAACACCCGTGGGACCAAGGAAGAGAAGGACTCCATCCGGCCTGTCAAAGTTCTCTTTTAAAGGCCCTTTGTTCAACCTTAGATGCCGGGCTACTGATGAAACGGCCTCCTCTTGGCCCACAACCCTTTTAGACAAAGCAGTCTGTATATCTTTAAATCTCTCTATAGTGTCCCTTGACACCATGTCTCTAGGAATTCCGGCTTCTTGAGAAATCACATCAATAATATCCTCCGGTAAAACTTTCTTTCTCTCTCCAATCTCTGCTTTTACTGATGCAGTGTTGATCCATGAGATAGGCTTATCTGGCATTCTAACAGATCGCATATACCTCTGGGACATTACCAGAGAAGTTTTAACAGCTTCATCAGTAATTTGAACCCCGTAATTTCTCTCTACCCTTGGACGGATTCCATTTAGAATCAGTCCTGTTTCTTCTAGAGAGGGTTCTGTAACATGAACAACACGAAAACGTCGGGCTAAAGCTTCATCTTCCTGGATATGGGTCTTATATTCCGCAGCGGTCGTTGCTCCTATAATCTGAATTTCACCCCTGGCCAGGCTTGCCTTGAATATATTCGCAGCATCAGCGGGTACCCCCATTGCCGAGCCAGCCCCAATTAAACTATGGGCTTCATCAACAAATAGTATCAGATTCTTCCGGTCTTTAAGCTCTCTGATAACCTTGTCCATTCTATCTTCAAACATACCTCTAAAGATTGTCCCGGCCACCAGTGAATTCATCTGTAAATTTACTATTTGATGGTTTCTTAAACGTAATGCTACAGATTCTGGTTCGAATTCCAGCTTCATTGCCAGTCCTTCTACAATTGCTGTCTTGCCTACGCCTGGCTCTCCAATGATCATAACTGAGTTTGCCCTCTCTCGATGGCAAAGGATTTCTATCATCTGATTGATTTCATTATCTCTCCCAATGATAAACGGCAGCTTTCCTAACCGTGCTAATTTATTCAGGTTTACCCCAAAATATTTAAGATGGGGAGGGAGCTCAAATTTCCTTTTGAATTCTTCCCCCTTCTTTTCAAGGTTCCCTACTTTAATGACAATTAACTGCAAAATAATATCAGGCTCTATTCCGAAACTCTTAAATATTTTGACTGGAATCCCCTGGTCTTCTTGTAAAAGGGCTGCAAATATATCTACAGGTTCTATTACATCTCTTCCAAAGCGATTAGCCTCTTCCCATGCAAGCTTCAAAACGGCCTTTGTAGCAGGGAGAACCTTTAACCCAACACCTAGATACTGTTTAGAAACGCTTAAGTGTTCATTAAGAAAATGGGTTACATTTTGGGGATCAATGTTTAATTCAGACATGATATCGCGGAAAAAGGTGTCTTCCACCTTAATAAAGGCTAAAAATATATGCTCACTACCTAAATAGTAATGCTTCCTTTTCCTTGACTCCTCAACGGCTAAAGTCAAAATCTGAAATGTTCGATCAGAGAGATGATCTCTATACTCAGTTAAGTCTAACATTAAGAGATACCTTTCTTTTTTTATCTCAGGTTTAGAAGTCTATTCACTCTTTCTTCTATAAATCATCCTGTCACACATCAGATAGCACAGGGAAACATAATCAAAAAAATTTTACCATGAGGTTTGGTAATTTGCAATAGATATCTTTGCCCTTCGGACAGAGAGGGGTGAAATTGCTCTTACGACTTTAATACATCTCTTGCAATTATAATACGTTGAATCTGGTTTGTTCCCTCGATTATCTGAGTCACTTTGGCGTCTCTCATCATCCTCTCCACCGGATACTCCTTCATTATTCCGTATCCACCCAGGATCTGTACGGCATCTGTGGTAACCTTCATTGCTACGTCAGAGGCGAAACACTTTGACATGGCAGCAAAAGAGGCCAATTCCTTGCCTGCTTTTCCACGACCTATATATTCACTTGTTGTATAGATCATTCTTTTTGCAACTTCAACATTCATTGCCATATCGGCAATCATAAACTGAATCCCTTGAAACTCAGAGATGGTTTTCCCAAACTGTGTCCTTTCTTTAGCATATCTCACCGCTTCATCGAGCCCTCCTCTAGCAATACCCAGTGCCATAGATGCAACAAGCAATCGACTCTTCATAAACTCAGCCATAACAATCTTGAAGCCGGTACCTTCATCGCTCAGGAGGTTTTGTGCCGGAACTTCAGCATTATCAAATATGAGCTCTCTGGTGGAAGAACCCACGACAGCCATCTTTTCTTCTTCTTTGCCGAATTTAACACCTGGGGTGTCCCTGTCAACGATAAACGCACTTATACCCTTATCCCGCATTCCTGGTTTTGTAAGGGCAAAGACCAAAAAGACATGGGCAACCCCAGCATTGGTAATGAATATCTTGCTTCCGTTTATTATGTAATTTTGATCTGATCGTTCTGCCCTGGTCTTAATCGAAACAGCATCAGAACCTGCATTGGGTTCCGTAAGGGCTACGCCAAAATATGCCCCCTCCCGGGCAATCTTTTGATAATACCTCTCTTTCTGCTCCTGGGATGCCCAATCAACTATAAAAAAAACCCCGGTAGTATGGGTTGCATAGCTTATACCTACCGATCCATCTACTCTGGATATTTCTTCGACGGTCAGGCAACATGTGGTTAAATCAGCATTAGCTCCACCCAACTCCACAGGGAGCAAAAGGCTTAAGAGACCATTTTCGTGTAGAATCTTCAGGAGTTCTGGATTGAAACTATGCTTCTTTTCTGCTTCAATGGCAATTGGTTGTATTTTCTCCCTTGCTAACCTGGACACCATGTCCCGAACCATTATCTGCTCATCACTAAAACGAATCATAATCCCTCCATTGAATCGAAGATAAAATATAATTGCCTCGCGTCTATCTTAAGAAAACAGCATGATGGATTGTTTTTATTTCTCTTGTAACATAATAGAACTTTGATGACAAGGTTAAAAACCTTCAGGAACTAGAGTGAGAGCATTTTGTTGACACCTGCTTCCATATCTATTATAAGTTGATTAGTAACTATTCAGGTAGGCACAGAGGCACAGAGCGCCAAAGGCACAAAGTAGGAAAAAAACAATGAAACGATCCTGCTCCGCTTTGCTTTGTGTCTATGTGCCTTTGCCACTTTGTGCCTGAGTAGTTATGTTGATTAAAACCTATGATGCATAGACCGTTAATCACCCTATTAATTTCCTACCTGTTAGGGCTTTTGCTTGGTAACTATCTTTATCTTTCTGCCAAACCCACCTTAACACTTATAGCAGCTCTTCTACTTATCTTTTTAGGTGCAATCTTGCTTAACTGGAAAGGTTTAGGCATCATTCTTTTTCCGGTAGTCTTCGTTCTTATCGGATCTCTCATGATGAATCTTCACACCTTCCCTTCTATCCCCCATAACCACATATCAAAACTCTTAAAAGACGAAGGCATCAATGTTCAGGGAAGCCTCTATGAACCCCCTAAATTACTCTTAGATAGATCGAGACTCTATATAAATGCGGAGAGGGTTTACTCTAAGAGGTGTTACACAAAGGTTACCGGGAAGATTTTACTTACAATTGGAGGGAGTGGGAGTGATTTGAAATACGGAGACAGGGTGAGGTTTATATGCAAGTTACACCGAGCGAGAAACTTTGGCAATCCGGGAGGTTTCGACTATTCAAGACATCTAGCTCTTCAAGGCATATTCGTTACTGGTTATCTTAAAAGCAGTATGGAGATTATAAGGATCGGTGAAGGGGAGAGTAACTACTTCTGGAAGACAATCGAGGGATTCAGAGAAAAGATAAGGAACTTTATCGATAAGGAACCTAAACTACCCAACAGGGCTATTATAAAGGCTCTACTTCTCGGTGAAACAGGAGAGATTCCAGAGGAGACAAGGGACAACTTTACTGTTACCGGACTGGCTCATATCCTTGCCATATCAGGATTGCATATGGCTTTTATCGCATTGGTCGCTTCCATTATTATAAGGGGAATATTGAGATATTCTGAAAGGTTGATATTGGCACTGGATATCAATAAGGTTGCCGCTATCCTCACTATATTCCCTGTGTTATTTTATGGATTTATAGCCGGTCTTGGCGTTTCAACCCTCCGTGCCACAATCATGATCGTAACCTTTCTGATAGCGATAGTAATCGATAGACAGAGAGATTTATATAACACCCTGTCCACGGCAGCCTTTATCATCACGGTTATATCACCAGCCTCCATCTTTGATGTGTCCTTTCAATTGTCCTTTGTCTCGGTTTTGGCCATCTTATACCTGACCCCCAAATTTTTACATTACCTCTCCTTGGTTCAAGGTCTTCCTGCTAAATTTACTCCTTCTGTAACTAAAGTGATCGGGAGATACACCGGCTCTCTTGTACTTGTATCCATTACTGCCACCATGGGAACAGCTCCTATAGTAGCCTATCATTTTAATAGAGTTGCTCTACTGGGTTTTATTCCAAATATAGTGATAGTCCCTCTGGTCGGTTTTATCATTGTCCCACTATGCCTGCTGATCGCTATAATGATCTTTATTTCACCATCTTTAGCGCCAATCTTTCTCAGGTTAGACTCGGTTATAGCTGGTTTTGCTGTCGATATGGTAAGGTTATTTACCCACCTTCCTGGTGTCTCTTTCTGGGTAACCACCCCTACTTTATTGGAGATAACACTCTTTTATCTGTTTATTGTTTTTCTCTTTAATGTAAACAGACTGAAGATGGCACGATACATTGCTTTAGTCTTACTGGCAATAATTATAGGAGACTATTCTTATTGGTACTATACCAAGAATTTCAACCGTAATCTTCGTGTAACATTTCTTAGTGTAGGCCAGGGGGACTCCGCCCTGATTGAATTCCCCAAAGGGAAAAGGATGATAATAGATGGCGGTGGGGGGGGATATAATGATAGTTATGATACAGGCAGGCATATTCTTGCCCCTTTCCTATGGAAAGAGAAAATTGAAAGGGTTGATTACCTTCTTTTAAGCCATCCTCACCCCGATCATCTGAATGGGCTTCGTTTTATTGCTAAAAACTTTGAAGTCAAGGAAATATGGACTAATGGACAAAGTACGGATATGGAATCTTATCTTGAGCTTATGGAAATAGTGAACCGTGAAGGAATAAAGAAGGTAACGGTGAATGTTGAAACTCTCCCTAAGTATATTAATGGGGTCAGGGTGGATATATACAATCCCCCTGTCCAGTTATTTCAAGGAGAAGGTATGAACATTAAATCATCTTTTAATAATAATTCAGTTGTTGTTAAGCTGCGTTTTAAAGAGGTTAGCTTACTCTTTACAGGGGATGTAGAAGAAGAGGCAGAAAAAAAGCTTGTTCAACTTGGGAGCAGATTGGAAAGTACGGTAATAAAGGTTCCCCATCACGGAAGTTTGAGATCCAATACAGAGGAGTTTCTAGGCAAGGTTCATCCCTCTTATGCTGTCTTTAGTGTTGGATATAAAAACAGATTTGGTTTCCCAAAGATGCAGGTTCTTGAGAGATATAGAGATTTAGACAGCAGAACATATCGAACAGATACAGACGGTGCAATTACAATGGTAACAGATGGAGTGTCATTTAGAGTAGAGAAGTTTTTGTGAACAGGGGAGAGTGCTACTTGTTAACAGATATATAAGAGACATTTTTTTTCTGCGAGGGGTGGCGGGCACCCTCGCTATCGAAAGGAGTCTTACAGAAGTGAAAAGAATAAAGCTTCTGTAAGAGTCACCACCCCGCCTTTTTTGTGGTGACGAACCTTCTTTATGCTGCTGTATTTTATAATATTTTCTTCTTTATAAGGTGTGTAAAATGCCCCTCTCTACCTTAATCAACTTGTTACTACTTTAACAGAAAGCTTAGTTAATAACTTTATCTCTCTCAGCTCCAAGGGGGAATGATCATCTATAACATGCGAAATCGAACCCAATTCGAATACTATGAGAGGGGCACCTGATTATTATATAAGAACAAACATGAATGCCATATGGAGAAGCAATTACCGTGCCAGCATTTTCCACTTATGGTGAAGTCCTAGGATGATCTTTTCAGTTGGTCTTTTAGAGGTTTTAGTAATATATAAATATGGGACAATACATCACCTTATAATACTTACAATTGAGACAATTTTGTCATAGACAGGTACTGTATTTGGACTAGCCATTGCAGGTAAAGGGACAGGCTTATATGGGGCAGGTTAGTATAATTGGGGCATTTTGCCCTGATTGGATTGAAAAAATAGGGGCATAATTTGAGTCTTTAATCCTCCATACTGTACTTCTTTAGTTTTCTATAGAGTGTTCTTCGATCGATCCCTAGTATCCTGGCTGTATTTATCTTATGTCCTTTTGTCTTCTTTAATATTTTGGCGATGTAATCCCTCTCAAGCTCGTCAATGGTAGCATTTTCAGGCAAGGTTTCTTTCAATCCAGACATCATTCGACTATTTCTAATATTTACCGGGATATCCTCTGGTAATATCTCCTCATAACGACCAAGGGCTATGGCTCGCTCAATTACATTCTCCAGTTCTCTCACATTTCCTGGCCAGTTATAGTTCAAAAGCAGATTCATTGCCTCTTTGGAGATAGACTTGATCTTTTCATTCTCCCCTTTAGTGTATTTCTTTAGGAAATAATTCGCTAACAGAGGTACGTCATCTTGGCGGTCTTTAAGCTCAGGCAAATTTATAGTAATAACATTTAAACGGTAATAAAGGTCATCTCTAAATTCACCTCTACTAACAGCATTTTCCAGATTTTGATTGCTGGCTGCTATAAGCCTGATATCAACCTTAATATTCTCTGCTCCACCTACTCGCCTTATTTCCCTTTCCTGTAAAACTCTTAAGAGTTTTATCTGCATGGCAGGGCTGACATTCCCAATCTCATCCAAAAATATTGTTCCTCCATTGGCCTCCTCAAACAGCCCCTTTCTTGTTGCTATTGCCCCTGTGAATGCTCCTCTTACATGACCAAACAGTTCGCTCTCCAGAAGGGTTTCAGGTATAGCACTACAATTAACAGCCACAAAGGGGTTATCTTTCCTTGGGCTATTATAGTGCAGTGCTTTGGCTACAAGCTCTTTTCCTGTTCCACTCTTGCCATATATTAAGACGGTACTCTTGCTATTAGAAACACGTCTTATCAAATCGAAGACATCCTGCATTACCTTGCTTTTCCCAATAATATTATCAAACCTATATTTACTCCTAACCTCGTTACGAAGGGATGCAACTTCCTTACGAAGCCCCTTTTCTTCTAAAGCCTTTTTTATAACTATTGTTATTTCATCCATCTTAAAAGGCTTGGTTATATAGTCGTAGGCTCCTTTTTTCATAGCCTCAACAGCAGAGTCTATAGAACCAAAGGCAGTCATCAAGATTACATATATCTCTGGTCTGGTTTCTTTAACGGTTTTCAAGACTTCTATTCCATTCATCTCCGGCATGCGTATGTCGGCTAAAATAACGTCAAAGGGAGTTTCTTCAACTTTCATCAGGGCATCTATCCCATTAGGGGATGTTTGAACAGAAAGCCCCTGTTTCGTTAACACCTTCTTCAAGAGGTTCCGCATCCTCTCTTCATCATCGACTACCAGGATTTGGGCATCTGCATTATTTTCCATCGGTATCCTCACGAATTTGAATAGGTAACTTAACTGTGAATCGTGTTCCTTCATTAACCTTACTCTCTACATCAATAGTACCACCGTGATCTTCAACTATTCGATAACTTACAGTCAACCCTAAACCGGTTCCCTTATCTATGTCCTTGGTTGTAAAGAAGGGGTCGAATATCTTTGGAATGTCTTTGGAAGGGATTCCAAAGCCTGTATCAGAGATACCGATCTCTACGAATCCATTGCTATGGGGAACTGAAGATTCAGATATATCCAACCTGCTGGCTATGGTTAATGTCCCTCCTTGGGGCATAGCGTGTACTGCATTTACGATTATATTTATAAAGACCTGTTGAAGCTGGTTATCATCACCTATTATTGCTGGCATGTCCGACTGAAGATCGGTAACTACTTTAATCTTCTCTTTTGCTATCTGAAGGTCTGTTAACTTTAATACATCTCTAACAAGACTGTTAATATCTATAGATTTGAATTCGGGTTTATTGTATCGAGAAAAATTCAACAATTGATGTATTAATTTGGTTATATGCTCTGCCTGGGAAATTATGATCTTTAGCTCCTCAATCTTGGGATCATCTCCTTCCATTTCCATCATTAGGTACTCTGCAGTACCCAATATCACATTCAGCGGAGTTCCTGCTTCATGGGCTATTCCAGCAGCCAACTCTCCAACAGTAGCCAACTTCTCCGATTGTTGGAGTTGCCTCTCTATTCGTTTAAACTCTGTAAAGTCTTTACCTATCCCCAATGTTCCAATTAGCCCTCCATTACTATTCTTCAGCAAAGATACTGAGAGGTTCATATTGACCTTTTTGCCGTTTCTTATAATCATCACAGTTTCATAGTTCTGCAGTCTCCCCTCTTGATAGAGTATCTTCATTATCTTTTTTGCTTCATCTCTCCCCATTACATAATAATTGGATATTGGAGTTCCTAATACGTCTTCCGCCTTGCATCCGAAGATGTTTTCAGCACCCTTACTGAAGAGGTTTATTGTCCCCTTCATATCGGTGGCTATAAATGCGTCTATTGAGCTGCTAACCAGAAGCTCTAAATAAGACTCCTGTCTCTTGATATCCTTAGCCATCAGATGCTCCTTTTTATGTATACATAAAAGTATGATACCAGAGTGAGTTGTTAAGGTCAATCCATTTTTGGGTTTTAATATCAAAGTAATAACGAAAACGGAAGCCTACCTTCAGGAGATGTTACAAAGTTATTTTGTTTGGGAATTGACTTTTAATGTTCTTACGGTATAATAATATCTTTCGGTGTAACTACTCAGGTTCAAAGTTCCAAGGTTCACGGTTCGTGGTTACAGAGCGCAAAGTAGCCAACCGTGAACTGTGAACCTGAGTAGTTAAGGATTTGGGGGAATGCCCCGAAATCTTGCCAAAACAGGACATGAATACAACAACCCAGGGAGATCTTAATTTAATGTTTAGTGCTATCAAAGGATTCCACGATATATTGCCGGGAGAGGTTGAGAAGTGGCAATTTGTTGAAGCTAAAGCCAGAAAAATCTTTGAGGATTTTGGGTTTTCAGAGATAAAGATACCTATTGCAGAAAAGACAGAATTATTTACCCGAAGCATTGGAGAAGCTACCGATATAATCGAAAAGGAAATGTACACTTTTCCTGATCGAAAAGGAGAATTGATTACTCTTCGTCCTGAAGCTACTGCTTCTATCGGCAGGGCATATATTGAACACAGGCTTTACGAGAATAACCGAGTAGCAAAACTGTATTGTATTGGCCCTATGTTTAGGTATGAAAGACCTCAAAAGGGCAGATACCGACAATTTCACCAAATAAATGTAGAAGCCTTAGGGACGGTTGATCCAATTATTGATGCTGAAATAATTGCTATGTTGAACCATTTTTTGATTGAGACAAATATAAATGGGCTTGAACTTCAGATTAACTCTCTGGGCTGTAGGGACTGCAGGCCTGGTTACAGAGAGAAATTGAAGAAATTTCTAGAGGACAAGTCTGCAGATTTGTGTATTGATTGCCGTCGAAGGATTTGTGCCAATCCTTTGAGAACCTTCGATTGTAAAAATAATGCCTGCCAGGAGATTACTTCCTTAGCTCCAAAGGTTCTGGAATACATATGCCCCAATTGTGCCGAAAACTTTGAAGATGTTAAAAGGAATTTAGAACAGCTAGGAGTGTCTTATAGAATCAACCCCCAATTGGTGAGAGGACTTGACTATTATACCAGAACTACATTTGAAGTCGTAACGGATAAATTGGGAGCCCAAAATGCTGTGGCTGCAGGAGGCAGATATGATGGCCTGATTCAAGAGCTTGGTGGTCCCGATATACCTGGTTTGGGGTTTGCTATTGGACTGGAGAGGTTAATTCCCCTCATTCCCAAAGATAAGTGTTTTTCTGCCCCTCTTTATTTATTCATTGCTCCCATTGGGAACGCAGCTAAAGATAGAGCTTTACAATTAGCCAATAGATTCCGAATCATGGGGATTAAAACCGAGATAGGCTATGAAGGGAAAAGCTTAAAAAGTCAGATGAGATGGGCAAATAAATTAAATACTAAATTTGTTATGATCATTGGCGATGAGGAGCTAGCCTCTGGCAGGGTGATCTTTAGAGATATGGAAAGTCAAAAACAAGAGGAGGTTGAGATAGAGAAGATAATTGAAGAAGTGAAGTCAAGGAAAAGAAATAACCTAAAATAACTTGATTTATCTTTATCAATGTAGTAAAAAATATCTTTGGTTTGTAACTACTCAGGCACAAAGTGGCAAAGGCACATAGGCACAAAGCAGAGTGGAGTCGTTTCGTTGTTTTTTTCCTACTTTGTGCCTTTGGTGCTCTGTGCCTACCTGAATAGTTACTTTGGTTTTTACATATAGGAGGAGATTCCTTGCTCTAAACTCGTTTTAGGGCCATTAAGACCGGAAGGAGAGTATATATGAAGGCTTATGAAACCGTTTTTATAACGGATCCTGACATCCCCGAAGAAGACCTGGATAAGATTACAGAGAGGCTTACGGGGATAGTGGATAACTTTAATGGGAAAATTATCGGGGTAACGAAGTGGGGCAAGAAAAAACTTGCCTATAGAATTAAAAAGAGGACCAAAGGATACTATTTCGTCTTAAATTATTTAGGTAATCGTGATTTAACTACTGAATTGGAAAGGGTACTTAAACTGGATGATAGGATTATAAAGTATTTAACACTTAAGGCTGATGAAGATGCTGAACTCGATTCAGGAGAAGAAAAAGGACCAGAGCAGGAAGAGAAAACTGAAGATATGGATACTCAGAACGAAGATATTAAAGGGGAATAGTAACCAACTATATTTCTGTTTATATGGAGGGGTCGATGGCACGACAGCAAAGCGTAAGAAAACGGACTTTTATTAGGCGAAAAATTTGCCGTTTTTGCGCTGATAAAAATTTAAAAATAGATTATAAGGACTATCAAACTCTGCGTATTTTTACCACAGAGAGAGGCAAAATAATCCCCCGCAGGATTTCAGGAGCTTGTGCTAAGCACCAAAGAAAGGTTACAGCGGCAATCAAGATTGCAAGGAATATTGCCCTGTTGCCTTTTACTACAACCGGTGCCCGTTAAAACCTACGTTTTCGGGAGTGTACTATATGGGGGGTTATATGAATTCAGAATCCAGGAGTCAGAAGTCAGAATGAAAGACAATTCCTGCTCGCTTTGTTCATGGCTCAAGGCATAGGGTTAACCAATCTCTATTCTGGATTCTGACTTCTGACTTCTGAATTCTAAGTATGAGGTTCATCTCTGTTGTTTAAAGATGTTAAAGGAGATTTTAATAGAAGTTTTATCTCCGGTATTTTTTTAACAACCCTCTTTCTTCTTGCACATGTGTTTATTCCATTCCTGGGCATCTTTATAAGTCTTATTACACCGCTGCCAATTTTATTTTATTACCAAAAGCTGGGAAGATTACCAGGTATCTTTATTTCTTTTGCAGCATCAATAGTAGCAATATCTCTTTTGAGGCTTTTTGAAACGCAACTTGGGGTATTTTTTATCGTGGAATTTGGGATTATAGGTCTTACCCTTTCTGAGATGTTGCGGAAAAACCTGTCCATTGAAAAGACAGTTTTGTATTCTGTTTTTATCATTTTGGGGACAGGGACTGTACTTTTCTATCTATATAGTGCTATTAATTTTGTTAGCCCCTGGACGTTTATTGTACAACAGATAAATGAAAAAGTGAGTCAGACTGTCAACTTATCCAATGAATTGGGAATGTCTGCTGAGCAGTTGGAGTTATTAGAAGCTTCCTCACAAAACTTAGCGAACTTTTTGGTTAGGTCTTTCCCTTCCTTTGCAGTTGTTGGAATGGTTTTTATCATATGGATAAATCTTATGATGGCAAAGATGGTCTATAATATCCTAAAACTCGAATTTCCTGACTTTGGTGACCTGTCCAGGTGGAAAGCTCCAGATGTTTTAGTATGGGGAATAATTGTTAGCGGGCTACTTTTACTTTCCAGGGTGTTGATACTGAAAAGTATTGGTTTGAACATTTTGATAGTGTTTCTCTGCGTTTTCTTTTTTCAAGGTATGGCTATCGTCTCTTACTTTTTTCACAAGAAGAGCGTACCTGTTATTTTAAGGGGTTTGGGTTATATGTTGATAGTTTTTCAACAGATTTTTTTGTTCATTGTAATCGGGTTGGGGCTGTTTGATGTTTGGGCAGATTTCAGAAGATTGAAGAAACAGAAACTATCATGATAAATGGAGGCGAACCGTGAAGGTTATATTGTTAGAAGAAATGCCATCCCTTGGTAAAGCAGGGGATGCGGTTAAGGTTGCTGAGGGATATGGAAGAAACTACTTAATTCCCCAGAAGAAGGCTATAGAGGCAACTTCTAAGAACATAAAAGTGTGGGAACATCAAAAAAACTTGCTAAAAGATAAAATCGGTAAAGCCAAAAAAGAGACTGAAAAACTTGCTGAGAAAATAGAGGGGCTCTCTTGTACCATTCCTAAACAAACAGGGGAAGAAGATAAACTTTTTGGTTCAGTAACATCCATGGATATTGAAGAGAGCTTAAAAGGGGAAGGTATTGAGATTGACAGGAAGAAGATTCTCCTTGATGAACCGATTAAGAAGCTGGGTGTATATACAATTCCCATAAAACTCCATCCAGAAGTCATCGCCAATCTGAAGTTATGGGTTGTTAAGGCCTGACACGCCGGAGGCGTGATTACACATTAGGGTTTAAAAATGGTCAATAAAGAATTATCACAATTTAAACTTCCCCCTCAGAATATAGAAGCTGAACAGTCCATACTAGGTGGCATATTACTGGACAATGAAGTCTTCCATCGCGTATTAGAAGTGTTGAATGAAGATGATTTTTACCATGCTGCTCATCGCAAAGTCTTTCTCTCTATGATTGAACTTTATGAGAACAATGAGCCAGTAGATCTTATAACTCTCACTAATGCCTTGAAGAATAAGAACCAACTAGATGAAATCCGAGGGGTCTCATATTTAACATCCTTAGTTGATAGCATTCCCACCACCGCCAATATATCCTACTATGCAAAGATCGTAAAAGAAAAATCAATCCTTAGAAGATTAATCAATAAAACTGCTGAGATTGCCTCCATGAGTTATGATAGTACTGGTGATGTGGATGAGGTATTGGATCAGGCAGAAAGGGCGATCTTTGAAATCTCAGAAAATAAAATTAAACCCTCATTCTACTCGATAAAAGAAATGATCAAACACAGCTTCAAGACTATTGAGAGACTCTATGAGAAAAAGGAGCTTATAACTGGAGTGCCTACCGGGTTTGAAGGGATAGACAGGTTTACTTCTGGTTTTCAACTTTCTGATCTTGTTATTATTGCTGGCCGTCCCAGTATGGGAAAAACCAGCTTTGCCCTGAATATTGCCCAATATGCTGCTATTGAGGCCAGTGTGCCGGTTGGAATATTTTCACTGGAGATGTCCAAAGAACAGCTCTCTTTACGAATGCTATGTTCAGAAGCAAAGGTTGATGCCCAGAGGTTACGAACCGGATTCCTGAGCGAAAGCGATTGGCCTAAGCTTACCAGAGCAGTGGGAAGCCTCTCTGAAGCCCCCATATTTGTGGATGATACCCCGGCGTTGTCTATTTTGGAAATGAGAGCAAAAGCAAGAAGGTTAAAAAGCGAAAAAGGATTGGGATTGATTATAGTTGACTATCTTCAATTGATGCGGGGAAGAGTTAATGTTGAGAGAAGGGAACAGGAGATATCCGAGATTTCCCGATCTTTAAAGGCACTTGCTAAAGAGCTAAATCTCCCGGTAGTTGCCCTTTCCCAACTCAACCGCAGGGTTGAAGAGAGGCATGACAAAAGACCTCAGCTTGCTGATTTACGGGAATCAGGGGCAATAGAACAGGATGCAGATGTGATCATCTTTATCTATCGTGATGAGATATACAACAAATCAGAAGACAATGAGAATAAAGGGACCGCAGAAATCATCATTGGCAAGCAGAGAAATGGGCCCATTGGTATGACAAAATTAGCATTTATAGACAAATTTGCTACCTTCGAAAACTTAGCTCCATTTACAAAAGATTTTTAGTTTACACTTTAACAGACTTCCACCTCACTTACCTTGAACTTAAGTCTTTCAATAAATTTTTTCTCAGGGGGTTAAAATACCAATTGGTTTCAATTGACGGCTTCGTAAAAAGTCCATCTGCGGCGTTGCCTGCCTGTGCTCTGCACGCAGACAGACGCTGCATCCCTCGTCGTTACAGCGTAACTAGAAGTACGCTCACTCCTCGTGATTTGCGCGCCTTGCATCTGGAGCTTTTTACTGTGCCGTCTGATTTTTGACTTTTTACGACTTCATCAATTGAAACAAGGAGGGTTTTGGATTTTGTTGTGGTTTAAAAAAGATATGGCAAATAAGGACAAGGAGACAAAAGGTGTCCTTAATAGGTTAAAGGAGCGATTATCAAAGACCAGAGAAGTCTTTGCAAGCAGGGTGGATCGGGTTGTATTTGGTAAAAAGGAGATAGATGATGACCTATTGGAAGAGCTTGAAGAGATACTGATTACTTCTGACCTGGGGGTTCATGTCACCTATAGACTAATCGAAAATATGAAAGAAAAGATTAAAAGAAAGGAGCTTGACGATCCGAACCTTCTGAAAGAGTATATCCAGAGAGAAATTTTAGATATATTAAAGGCCGAGGAAAAACCACTTGAGATTTCAAATTCCTGTCCATTTGTCATAATGGTTGTTGGGGTCAATGGGGTTGGGAAGACAACTACTATTGCAAAGATGGCAAACAGGTTTAAGGAGGAAGGAAAGAGTGTTCTTCTTGCTGCAGCGGATACATTCCGGGCTGCTGCTATAGAGCAGCTTGAGATATGGGGAGAAAGGGCAGGGTGTAAGGTTATTAAACATCAGAACGGATCTGATCCTTCGGCAGTTGTTTTTGATTCCATAAAGGCGGCACAGGCAAGAGATATTGATGTCCTCATCATTGATACTGCGGGCAGACTGCACACCAAAGTAAATCTAATGGAAGAGTTAAAGAAGATTCAAAGGATTATTGGAAGGGAGCTGCCAGGCGCTCCCCATGAAGTTCTCCTTGTCCTTGATGCTACTACCGGTCAGAATGCTATTTCCCAGGCCAAGTTATTCAAAGAGGCAACAAATATTACAGGCATAGCGCTGACAAAACTCGATGGGACTGCTAAAGGCGGGATTATTGTAGGTATTTCCGGAGAACTAAAGATTCCTTTAAGATACGTAGGTATTGGCGAAGGCATGGATGATCTGAAGGTGTTTAATGCCAAAGAGTTTGTAGAGGCGCTTTTTTGAAGTGAGTGCCGATTTTGCTTTTCGTCTGCTTTCCGTGGTAGTATTGTTACTATAGGCAACGTCACTGGTCACTGGTCACTGGTCACTGGTCACTGGTCACTGGTCATTGGTCATTGGTCACTGGTCATTGGTCACTGGTCAATGGTTAAGTGTGGAAAATTGATCGCTTTTACCAGTGACAAATGACTATTGACTAATGACATTCACTCTACTAATAAGTGCAGCGTTTGCTAATTGCACAGAAAATAGCGAAACAGGGAAGGGGGTGAATCAATTGACTGAATCGTATAGTGAAAGAGGGGAGATAAGGGAACCTGCTGTAGCTGGTGCCTTCTATCCGAATGATCAAGTGGTTTTGAAGAAACAGATAAGGGGGTTTTTAGATAATGTCCCGGAGGAGAAAATTGAGGGAAAGATAACAGCTCTCATCTCTCCCCATGCTGGGTATATGTACTCAGGACAGGTAGCAGCCTTTGGGTATAAATTGCTTGAAGGGTCAGGGTTCAACAAGGTTATAGTAATTGCCCCCAGTCATAGAGTCCATTTTCATGGGGCTTCAGTGTATAATAAGATTGGCTATAGGACTCCCCTTGGAATAGTTTCCGTAGATCGCGATCTTTGCAATAGGATTATTGCTCAAAATGGGATGATAAGTTACTATCCCCAAGCCCATACTCAAGAGCATTCGTTGGAGGTTCAGGTCCCCTTTTTGCAGATAGTTTTGGAAGAATTTAAATTAGTACCAATCGTAATGGGCAGTCAGGATTTCGATACCTGTAGGGTTCTGAGCGAGGCTATCATAGAGGCGATAAAGGGTGAAAGGGTGCTTATTGTTGCAAGTTCAGACCTCTCCCATTTCCATCATTATGATAAGGCTGTCAGTCTGGATAGAATAGTGTTGGAGTACATTGATAAATTGGATGCCAGTGGACTTGAACATGACCTGAAAAATGGAAGGTGTGAGGCTTGTGGAGGGGGGCCAATAGTTACTTCTATGTTGATTGCGGAGAAGCTGGGAGCCAATAAAGCCAAGGTCTTGAATTATGCCAATTCCGGTGATGTAACCGGTGATAAAAGTGGTGTGGTAGGGTATGCATCTGCTGTTCTGTATGAAAGCAAGGGAGAGACTAAAAATAAAGAGATAGAAAGGGCAGGTGTGGGCTTAGGGCTTAACAAAGAGGAGAAGATGACACTCCTAAACATAGCCAGGACTGCTATCGAATGCAGGATAAAAAATCAAAACTTGCCCAAATTTGATATAAGATCAGATACCTTGAGAGAGAAGAGAGGTGCCTTTGTAACCCTGCACAAACATGGCAGCTTAAGGGGGTGCATCGGAAATATCCATGGCAATAAGCCTCTCTATGTAACCATCGAAGAGATGGCAACAGCCTCTGCCTTCAATGACCCTAGATTTAAGCCTGTTACAGAGGGAGAGATCAATGACCTGGATATCGAAATCTCTGTACTGACACCTTTGAGAAAGATAGATGACATTGAAGAGATCCAGGTAGGAAGGCACGGTATATATATAGAAAAAGGCTACTATTCAGGGCTGCTCCTTCCTCAGGTGGCTACTGAGTATAGATGGGATAGAACCACCTTTCTGGAACAAACCTGTAATAAGGCAGGGCTGCCAAAGAATGCATGGAAGGATAGAGATACACGCATATATATTTTCTCAGCCGATATCTTCTCTGAGGAGAAACTGTAAATTTTTGAACAATAAGTTGTAATCTTTCTGTGTATCACTACGGATGTGGGGATATACAGAACTGCAGAATAACAATTTGTTAGGTTTTGGAAAAAATGGAAAATCTTACTCAAGCAATTGTAGCTGGCGTGATTGTGTTTGCTATATCTCAGTATTTCTTAAAATTAATTCTTGAACCAATCATCGAGTTTAGGAAAATTTTATCTGATATTTCACACACGCTATTATTTCACCAACGAAAAATTCTAACCGGAAAATCGGATGATCTGAATATGCATGACAAAATTGCGAAGTTGTCAGCACAGTTACGTTCTAGTGTGTATTTAATTCCATTTTATACCCTTCTATTTAGGTTAAGAATCTTTGGCTTGCCGAAACGAGATAACATTCTGTTAGCATGTAGAAAATTGAATCTTCTATCTTACCCACTTCAGTATCCCGATGAAGAACTGCGAGATACAGAAAAAAGAATTTTGAAGACATTAAAAGATATTTCAACGTTACTACCTATTGAAACAACATATATGCTCGATGAAGAGATAAAAATGGAAACCTAACATCAGCCTGGACAAAGATGCGCGGAAAAAACGCCCGCGCACCTGTCAGCCCGGGCGTTGAGCCTGTAGAAAAACCCTGGGTTTTTCCAATAATTACTTTATTAGACGGCAGATTTATGGCACTATCACTGAATAATATGAGGTCAAGCCGTTTACTCTTTACACAAGGAGATTGCAGTGGCCTGGCACAAAGATTACTCCTATTCCCAGGGGAAGTTCATACCCATCTTATTCAAGAGACAAATCCTACCAGGCACCTTTGAGTATTCCCTGAATCAAATTAACAACCTGAAAAAGTCTAAGCTGATCGGAAAACTAATTCTCTGCCAAAGGCCAATTCAATATTAAACTTGACAAATGTTAACACACATGTTAACTTCTATTTAAGATGCGAGAAATACTTTTTTACGAAACAGCATCAGGTCAAAAACCGATTGAAGATTTTCTCGACCAACTTTCTTTTAAACAGGCTCAAAAAGTTACCTGGGTTTTGAAGCTTGTTGAAGAACTTGACCGAGTGCCTTCAAACTACTTCAAAAAAATGGTTAATACTGGGGAATTATGGGAGGTTAGAGCTGCTGTTGGTTCAAATATCTTTCGTTTAATCGGATTTTTTGACGGCCCAAATCTTGTTGTTTTGGCCCATGCATTCCGGAAGAAGACTCAAAAAACGCCGAAGCAGGCCATTGAAATTGCTGAAGAAAGGAAAAAAGACTATTTTAGGAGGAAACAATAATGAGCGATCTTCAAAAATATATAAAAAACAGGAAGTCTCGTGATTCAAAGTTTGCCTTGGACTATGATACAGGTTACGAGCAGTTTAAAATTGGTGCACTCTTAAAAAAGGCACGTGAAGATGCTGGTTTTACCCAAGAAGACCTTGCGTCAAAATTGAATACTAAAAAATCAGCCATCTCTAGAATCGAAAATCATGCAGAGGATATCAAACTCTCTACTTTGAAAAAAGTCGCAAATGCACTTGGTAAGGAGCTGCGTCTCGAAGTCGCGTAACTGCATCGAACAACGTATCGCACCATCATCCAGACAATCCCTTTATTTGTTGAGGTTATTAATATCGTCCAGTCAAAATAAAAGGAGCCCAATAATACGGCTCGTACTTTCTTTTAATCATATCAACCTGAGCCTGTTTCAGAGAATGGGCTATCCCTTTACCACCTTTAATCTGAGTATAGAAATCATCCATGAAATCGGCCGTTACTTTATCATCTATACTCCACAGAGTAGAAACGACCGAGGGACTGCCTGCGTATAAGAATGACCTGTTTAGCCCTATTATCTCACTCCCGGTAGAAGATTTGCCCAAAGCAGTCTTACATGCACTTAAAATAACTGCCCTCCCTTTAAAATGGAGTTTAAATATCTCTAAGGCTGAAAGCCTCCCATCATCTCTATTGTCTGGTGCCAACAAAAGACTGGAATTAACAGGGTCTTCTTCTGCGAAATGACCATGGGTTGCAAAGTGGACAATATCATAGGAATTCAACAATTCCTTTGCCTTTGTCTCTGTGGCATCCAGCTTTAAAAATACACTGGCCTTCTCTATCCTTTTTTGTATTCTTTCCACTTCTATTTCAGCATAAGGCAGGCTTAAACTCTCGTCTCCCAGAAAGGGGTTTCCAAAGGCAAGGAGGGGCTTTAGCCCTTTTCCCCCTTTTTTCTCCATTGTATAACTTTAAAACCGTTGCGCTGGGGACATAGAATATAGAGTAGTCCTCTACAAGGTATTTTCCATTATTACTCAGTGCCGCAATTGGCAGATAATACAGAAAGTCATGTGGTATAAATCCTATCCTTCCTTTAGACACAAAAGGTATAATAGGTTTTAAGATTATATCATATATCCTCTGAGAAAGGCCTTCTGTCCTCTCTCTGTTTCTTGAAGAGACAGAGGAAAGGAAAGAGGATACAAGGTTTCTAAGCTCATCGGCAGAGATCTTTACCCGCTCTAAATGAACCCTGTCTTTATCTGCTGACCAGATGTAGAGCAGATCGTCTGTTACAAAATAATCAACAAGCGTTGTATCTTCATCCAGCATATTCTGTATCTCTGGTGAACCCAAAGATTGAACAGATATCATAGAAAATAGTTCTTCATTTTTGTTTTTTACCTTGATAACCAGGTCCCTGTAGCCACCTTCTGCCTTTATGAGCCTCGATGATATCTCCTTTATCTCTTCTTCGTTGTACGTCTTGACCAGTTGTCTCTTAACCTTCAGAATATCTTTGCTGTATTCTTCTTCCTTTTTTAAAAGTTCTTCCTCGGCTTTGTCTCTGCTAATATCCTTTCCGGCCAGAAGGTCTACCATGACCCTTGATTTGGCCCTTTCCGCCATCTCCATGGCTCCCTTGAAATCTCCTTCTCTGGATAGTATATAAATCAAAGACTCATAGATCACCTGCCGGTTAAACAGATAGGTCTCCTTTAATTTGTCAATAATTAAGGTCGAACGCTGTTGTTCTATGATTGCCGCTGCTTCTTTCAGCACCTCAATGGCTTTTTGCGAATTGCCAAATCCCAGGAAATATCTGGAAAGGATGTACTTTGCCCATATCTGATAAAAGGGAAGGTGGTATTTATCCCCCATCTCATTCAATTTCTCGGCGGCCTTTTTTCCTTCATTGATGTTCTTCTCCAGAATATATACCTGATTAAGAAAGAGCAGGGTGTCCATTTCTCCAATGCGGAAGCTTGCCTTTCCTGCAAGTTCTGATGCCCTTTCTAAATAACTATGAGAATCCTTCCAGTTTCCTTTGATGCCATTGGCCAAACCAAGAAAGTTAAAAGCATTTGCTTCCATCATCTGAAACACATTCTCAGGGGTATAACTTCCTATTTTAGTTTTTCTTATCTCTTTATTCATTACTAAGAGTTGGTTCAAATGAGCGATTCCGTTGTCTACATTTTTTGTTCTAATGGCATCATAGAAGGCCTGATCGAATTCCATTAATCTGTATTTCTTAACCATCTTGCTTACATAATCTGTCAGTATAAGCGATATCCCATATTCGAGTTCTGAATCTCTCCTTATAACCTGTAGATTAAACTCATCTTTGTAATCACTGTTCCCATCTATGGCCTGTTTAAAATAAGCTGCTGCCATAGCATAATCACCGTTCATCAGGAAGTAATGTCCGTAGTTATGATTTACAAATATCTTCATTGACGGGGTATTCCACTCTTTCTCTTTCTCCTTAATAAGGTTAAAGGCATCCTGGATTCTGCCAAATTCATATAACATGAATATCTTTCTGGAGGTTGCCGTTCCTTCACCGTAAAGATTCTTTCTCTTTCGAAACTCCTCTATGGCCCTATCAAAATAATGGAGAGACCTTACCTCATCGCCAGTTGACTCATAGTGAAGCCCAACACTCATAAATATGTAAGGGATACCCCAGTCAGAGGTTAAGCTGGCTCCCCTTAACTGAGTTACGTATTTTTCCGGCAGCTCGTTATCGTATGGACCGTTCAATTCTATTTTGGCAAGCCATTTTGGTGGTGCCGGCATATGAGTACATGCCGATAATACAATAATAACCAGGCAGAGAATGGCATATAAGCATCTCTTAAAAAAACATTTTCCCATAATTCCCTCCAGATATGTGTGTTGTTCCTTATATACTAATTTTGCAGTCTGTTGTCAAGCAAGGGATGGCGGGGTGACTACTCTGCCTCCCCTAAAAAGACAAAAGCACCCCAGTAATAGGGGTTGTCGGAACCGTAGCGGGACTTCACCGTTTCCCGCTGTTTGAGAGCCGCATGGCGAAGGGCTTCGGCCCGGTTCATCTTGCCTGATTGCAGGTTCTTGTAGAAAGAAACCATCAGTTCCTTTGTCTCCCTGTCAGGAACCTCCCAGAGACTCATGACCAGACTCTTCGCACCCGCCTGTGTGAATGCCCTTCTCAGACCATAGACCCCTTCACCGTTCTTCACGTCCCCCACTCCTGTCTCACAGGCCGACAGAACCACCAGATCCGTCCCCCGGAGATTCAGGCTGATAATCTTCTCTGCTGTCAGGATGCCTTCAGTGACACCCTCCTGAGACAGGGAACGGTTTGCCCCTGCCAGGGCAAGACCGGCACGGAGGAATGGGTTTTCGATACGCACAGGTTTCCTGGGAGATGGTTTGTCTTTTCCAATAATGGTAATGCCCCTGCTTTTTTCATCCATCAGGGAAGACCAGTCCTGATCCGAGAGGAAGAAGCCATGGGTTGCCAGATGCAGGATCCGGGGGCTTTTCTTTTGCATCAGGACAGATTCCCGTGCATTTACCCCTGTGTAGGTATCGGAAGCTGAACGGCCCAAAAGGGCGGCTATGGCCTCCACTTCCTCTTTTGTCCCCGGCAGTCGTGAGAAGGTGAGTCCCTGCATCTGACGGGAGCGGGTCAATGGCCTTTCTTTTTCCCTCGTTGTTTGTTTAGCCGCAAGGTCAAAATCCGGGTCACCTATCAAGAGGGTCTTCTGTCCTTTTTCCTTGATTATGCCGTAACCGGCAATATCCCTCCCAGCAGAGACGTAGTGAAAAGTATGTGTCTCAATGAGATAGCGGCCTTTATCATCACGCAAAACCTCAAAGGGGATGAGGTTGAGACTGCCGTCAGGGGAAAGAAAGATTTGTCTTGATTTGCCTAGGGCGGATGTTAACGGGGTGAAGATGCGTTTGTAGAGATCGTTGCTCTGTTTCGCCAGGACATCGGCAGGGGTTTTACTGTTCCCCAGAGACTTCTTGAAAGATGCTGCCTGCTGGTCAATGCCATTGGCCTCGCCGAGATCAACCAGAGAGACATCGGAACCTTTTCCAGGAGAGAGGACAAAAGCGAGGTAGCGTGAGGCGCCCCACTTTCCTGTTTTGAAATCAAAGTCCTTTATCCGGGCCATCTCGATGAGTACCGCACCTTTGGGTAAAGCGGAAGCGACAGCGGAAGTGGTGGCTATTCTTGTCTTTCTCTGTTGGGCAAAGGCCTGACTCAGGCGGCTCAGTTGCCCCTCCAGGGTTTCCTTTTGGCTGGTAAGGTCGGTTATGCGTTTCTGATAGGCTTCAGGCCCTTCCTTCCCCGATACTCCCAAGACGAGCCGTGCCAGTTCCTGCCGGATGCCGATCAGCTTCGCGAAGATTTCTTGTGCCTGTGGGTTGTCACCGGCGGTGAGGACATCCTGAATCCGCTTCTGGGCTTCGAGAAGGATACCCTTCCGGGCGAGCCAGATGTCCAGGGCGTTCCTTATGGCTTTCGGGTTATCCGGGAAGCGCTGCCGGATGAGGTTGAGGTAAGCATGAAGATTATTCTCACGGGTTGCCAGGAACTGCATTTGCTGGGCTTCCGAGGCAAAGCCGAGGATCTGTTCGATCTGCCTACGGTCGCTCTCCTGAGCCCGTTCCATAAGGGTAAGGGCCTCACCATTTCTTTCCTGGAGAGCGTAGAGCAAGGCCAGGTTGTTCAGGGAAGCGGCGGTGTAGGAATGTTCCTGCCCCAGGACTTTCTCCCAGATCGCCAGGGAACGCTGGTAGAGGGACTCCGCCTTGTCGTAGGCACCCATGGTGTGATAGAGTCCAGCAAGGTTGTTCAGGGAAGCGGCGGTGTCGGGATGCTCTGGTCCCAGGATCTTCTCCCTGATAGTCAAGGAGCGCTGGTAGAGCGACTCCGCCTTCTCATGGACACCCATGGTTTGATAGAGTAAAGCCAGGTTGTTCAGGGAGGCGGCGGTATCGGGATGCTCGGGACCCAGGGCTTTCTCCCAGATCGCCAGGGATTGCCTGTAGAGGGGCTCAGCCTTGTCGTAGGCACCCATGGTCTTATAGAGTAAAGCCAGGTTATTCAGGGCGGCGGCGACATCGAGATGATCCAATCCTAGGGCCTTCTCACGGATTGCCAGGGCTTTCTTCGCATAGGGTGTCGCCTCAGCGTATTGGCCCTGCTGAAAAAGACGGTTTACCTCCTGGGCCAGTTCCTTGGCCGTCTGAAGAGAGGAATCGTCCGACCAAGACGTCACTCCCGTCAGGAGAGCCACTGCCATAATCGAAATAATAAAAAGTCCTTTCTTCATGTTCACTTTACCACCCTATCTTACAAAATGGTAATGCGGCAGTTAAGCCATGCCCCACAGGGCCATCGGTCTTGAACTCCTTGTTTTCTCTGAGCAGAGCGAAGGGAAACAGGAGTTCCGGCTTAACGATTGGGCTCACCAGCAGCAGCAATGAGCTTACCCGTCAAGGCTGCCTCGCTTCTTGCTGTCTGGTACAGCCCTTGGGTAAGGCGTTGTTATTTCATTGTTTTGTGGTCTCTAGAATTTTGCACAAATGATTGGCAAAATTAATAACCTCAAACGCAGTTAACGGGTCTTTAATTTCTATGAACCTATGACTTTGTGGATTCTTAAAAACTCCAATGAAGCCAGAAAACAAGTGCATGAGAGCCTCTTGTTCACCAGCATGATCTGAATGTTTGAGAATAGGAGTTTTTGGATTAAAAGCTTTACGCATCAGAGGTACTCCTATTTCTTCCTCTCCTAATTTTGATAGTTCTCGTGTGTAAACCTCTACAACTTTACATGCGTTCAAAATAGCGTCGTCATACTTTTCAGAGTAGAATTGATCAGAACACTTATCTTTGATTTTAGGGTGTAAAAAATCAAGGTTGAAGTGTGTTGCTGGCCGAGAGGCGATTTTAGTTCCCTTCTTTTTTTTCTTTAGTTTGTATGTGATATGTTCCACTGCAGAGGATACGACCCCAAATATTTGCTCAAAATTATTGATAAGGCTGTACTTAGGGACATAGATTGATTTTATTTGTTGAACATGGTCAGGTGCATCCTCTTTGAGCATGCTTATGCAATTCATAACCCATTTTTGATATTTTACATTGTCAACTTGGTCATAAATAAAAGGTGAACCTGAAGGAATTCTACTCTTGGATACTTCTATACCTTCTTCGAGTAATTTCTTGAGATATTCCATACTAATTTTTCACCTTAACGATAGCAATCACGGGCGGGCTATTGCCCGTACCGTGGATTGAACTGTTAGCATCAGATATTTAAAGTGTGGTACTTATCATCTTTGTAAAAGAGGGGAAGGGGCACAACTGAAGAGTTTATGACCCAGCTTCATTCTGTCTTGATCCCAGCGCTTTATCAAATAGTACTTTTCACCCTCAAATACACGAACGATACTCTCAAAATACTCTTCACACTCCTTTATGCCCATATGACCTGTTTTGTTAACAAACGATAATATCCGGGAATGATAAAAAGGAACCATTGCTTCAATGATCTGCTCGTGAGGAATCTCATTGTTTCGATAAGCAATAGCAAAATTAAACAGGATCCTGGCCCAGAGGTCGCTGGAATAATAAAATCCCTCCTGGGACATCTTCTTAGTCTTGCTAACCTCAATCAACTCTGGTTGGGTAATAACCTTTTTCCACGTCTTCCCATATTTTTCAAAACCGGAGATAAAACTATTATATAAAGCATCCTTGTTGACATTTACCACAGGAGGTTTTTCATCGACCCCAAGACCAAATCCGAAGATACTGCTTGGCAAACTCGCTGAAGTATCTTTCCAGAGATACTCAAAATCGATCATCAGATCAAAAAAGGTCATAACCACCTGTTTAAACATGGGACCCAGATCCTTGGCAGGGTCCTTGGCCCTATGACTCTTGGGAGAGCCTAAAAAGGTCTGGCATACCTTAAAGCGACGGGCAATAGCAATGGTAGTCATCCAGATGTCGATCCCAAAATTGGCAACCTTTTCATTCCAGAGTTTCTCTGACAAAAATGCCCTGGCCATTTTTCCGCAAAATCCAAAATCTCCCCCGATAGGCTGTCTTACCCTCAGCCCGAAAAGAGTTCTTAGGAGTGGATAGGCAATATGGTTGGTAATAGAACCATCATACTTGTGGCGAACGTAAATCGGGGTAACGTAATTAAAGCCTGCAAAAAGGGGTTCGCCAAGGTATTGGATCCACTGGGGGGTAATGCTTTTTAAATCGGCATCCACTACCACCACCGCCTTGGCCTGGAGTTCAACAGCTGCCTCAAATATATTCTTGAAATTATTTCCCTTACCCTTTACCCCTTTTGGGGTAGAGATATATATTTTAGGAACCTTTGTAGGGGTATTCATAAAGGCATCCATCGTCCCATCCGGTGAATTGTTGTCCACATTGATAATCACCGACTTTTTATCGGGGAAATACTCTACCAGCCCCCGACTGGCCACATCAGTGGGATATGCAATGGAATCAGCCTCATTGTAGGAAGGAATACCTACAATAATGTCCACGCTCTCAACATGGTCCGGGTTTTCAACTACAATGTCCATTTTTACCTCCCATACTTGACCCTATTTTAGTCTTTTTAATTTTATTGTTTTTTATAGAATTTACGGTATGATATTCACTTGTTTTTATTTGATACAGAAGCCTGTTTTCCCCTTCAACTATAAAAAGAGGTGATATAGAGACGATTTTGCTATTTTAGTTGAAGATGGTATAAAATCAAGAAAAAAGGGATGGATAGTTGCTTTAAAGTTTTTACGAAACAGGAACAAATAATGCTTATCTCAAAGGTAAGACGTACCATAGAAAAATACAGTATGCTGGAGCAAGGGGATAAGGTTGTAGTAGGGGTCTCCGGAGGGCCTGATTCCGTCTTTCTCCTCCATACATTAAAGGAATTAAGAGAGGATTTTAACCTTACCCTGATTGTTGCTCACCTTGATCATTGTATTCGCGGGGTGGAGTCAAAGATGGAATGCAGGTTTGTAGAGGATATGGCAAATAGGCTCCATCTGCCTTTTGAAGCAAAATCCGTTGATGTCCCTGCTCTCAAAAAGTCCGAGGGAGCCTCAACTCAGCAGGCTGCCAGGGATGCCCGATACGAGTTCTTCATGGACACCTTGAAGAAATTCAATGCCCAAAAGGTAGCTCTGGGGCATAATGCAGACGATCAGGCTGAGACGGTTTTAATGAGGTTGATAAGAGGGGCAGGGAATAAAGGTCTTTGCGGGATTCCTCCCATCAGAGATGGTATTTTCATCCGACCTCTTATTGAGACCAGGAGGTCCGAGATAGAAGGATTCTTGAGAGAAAACAGGATTGAATCTGTTATTGATAGTTCAAACAGGGAGAATGTTTATTTACGCAATAAGGTGCGTAATAACTTGATGCCAATACTGATGAAGGAGTACAACCCTGGAATTGTTCAAAATCTGATTCATACTTCTGAGATATTGAGGAAAGAAGATGAATTTCTGGAGAAACTCGTTTTGGAACTCTTTCCCAGAATTTGTGTCTCAAGGGGAAAGGGATCGCTGACCCTTAATATTTTATATCTAAAGGATCTAGAAGGGGCCATGCAGGTTAGAGTCTTGAGAAAGGCGGTGGAGTCCTTTTCAGGCGACCTAAAAAGGATTAGCTTTAAACATCTGGAATCCGTAATGAAGATGCTTTCCGGTGAAGGTGCTAATAAATCGTTAAATCTGCCCAGAGGAATCATTGTTGAGAAGCGATACACTGAGTTGATAATAAGAAGAGAGATCAAAGAAACCCTGTTCTATTATTCTTTTTCTGAAATTCCACACTGTGTTAGACTAAAGGAGATCGGTAAAGAAGTGGATTTTAAGGTTATTCCACAAAAGAAGCATTTGAATTTAAATGTTGATCCTAATGTGGCATTTATGGATTATGGTCAAATTAAATTCCCCATTGTTATGAGAAACTTCAGGGAAGGAGACAGGTTTCAACCTATGGGGATGGAGGGCACGAAAAAACTAAAGGATTTTTTTATTGATAATAAAATACCTAAATCTATACGCAGAGAGATTCCCCTTCTCCTTTTCGATAACCTGATAGCATGGGTCATGGGCATAAGGATAGACAACAGAGTAATGGTAAGGGAATGCCCCGCAGAGATTCTTCAGGTGAGAATTTTCTAAAGGGGTTTGATCACTGTGACTCAGACATTAAGACTGTAGACATTAGACTGAAGAGGGGGAAATAGCCAGGGATTACACAATTGGAGAGTCTGGTATCTATAGTGAATGTCATTTGTCAATAGTCATTTGTCACTGGTAAAAGCGATCAATTTTCCACACTTAACCAATGACCGATGACTAATGACCAGTGACGTTGCCTATAACGTCTGAAGTCCAGTGTCTGAATTGTAGGATTTTTATTGTAATTTATAATAATTTGTATTATATATTTTTAAAGACTATGGGCAAAACTACTTATACCACTGACCACTAATCACTGACCACTGACCACTAATCACTGACCACTGACCACTAATCACTGACCACTGATCACTGATCACTGATCACTGATCACTAATCACTGACCACTGACCACTAATCACTGATCACTGATCACTGATCACTGATCACTGACACTATGCTTTATTGAAGGGAATAATGAATCCATTTTACAAAAACATGGCACTATGGCTGATCATCACCTTAATGATGATATTATTGTATCAACTTTTTAATAAACCCCAGACAATCGAAGATAAAGTTATATTCAGTGATTTTTTATCCGCAATTGAAAGGGGTGATGTCTCAGAAGTTGAAATCCAGGGGGAAAATATTCAAGGCAAGTACCTGGGCGGAAAGGGATTCAAAACCTATGCCCCTCAAGATCCTGACCTGATTAGAGTCCTGAAGGAAAAGAATGTTAGAATATCTGTTAAGCCCAGGGAAGAATCCCCATGGTATTTTACTGCCCTTATTTCCTGGTTTCCCATGCTCCTGCTTATCGGTGTGTGGATAATCTTTATGAGAAATATGCAGGCTGGTGGCAAGGCAATGTCATTTGGGAAAAGCAGGGCTAGATTGCTCTCAGAACACCAGCATAAAGTGACTTTTGAAGACGTGGCCGGTATTGATGAGGCAAAGGAGGAGCTTCAGGAGATCATAGAGTTTTTAAAAAACCCCAAGAAATTCACAAAATTGGGCGGGAGAATCCCCAAAGGGGTTCTTCTAATGGGTGCCCCTGGCACTGGAAAGACGCTATTGGCAAAAGCAATTGCCGGAGAGGCCGAAGTCCCTTTCTTCAGTATAAGCGGGTCAGATTTTGTTGAGATGTTTGTAGGGGTGGGTGCGTCTCGAGTTAGGGATCTGTTTATCCAGGGCAAGAAAAATGCCCCCTGTATTATATTTATTGATGAGATTGATGCCGTGGGAAGACATCGCGGAGCCGGGCTCGGGGGTGGGCATGATGAAAGGGAACAAACACTGAACCAATTACTGGTAGAGATGGATGGGTTTGAATCTAACGATGGTGTAATTCTCATTTCTGCTACTAACAGACCCGACGTGTTGGATCCGGCATTGATGAGGCCGGGAAGGTTTGATCGGCAGGTTGTAGTGCCCCCGCCTGATGTAAGGGGAAGGGTAGGGATACTTAAGGTCCATTCTAAAAAGACACCTTTGTCCAATGGTGTAGATATGGAGGTTTTAGCAAGGGGAACCCCTGGTTTTACTGGAGCTGATTTGGAAAATCTGGTGAATGAAGCGGCTTTGCTGGCAGCAAGGAAAGATAAGACGAATTTAGAGATGGGGGATTTTGAAGAGGCTAAAGACAAGGTTATGATGGGTGCTGAAAGAAGGAGCATGATCATCAGCCCTGAGGAAAAACGTAACACAGCTTACCATGAAGCAGGCCATGTATTGGTTGCTAAGCTGCTGCCGGGTACGGACCCAATCCATAAAGTGACCATAATACCCAGGGGCAGGTCATTGGGTTTGACCCAGCAACTGCCCATAGACGAAAAACACACATGCCCCAAAGAATATCTGTTAAACAACGTTTCTATTCTTCTTGGAGGAAGGGCAGCCGAGGAGATAGTATTGGGGGATCTCACCACCGGTTCTGGCAACGATCTTGAAAGGTCTACGGATTTAGTGAGGAAGATGGTTTGTGAGTGGGGAATGAGTGAAGACCTGGGGCCTCTTACCTTTGGTAAAAAAGAGGAGCAAATCTTTCTTGGGAGAGAGATTGCTCAGCATCGGGATTATAGTGAAGATACCGCTATAAAGATTGATAAAGAGGTTAGAAGGATTGTTACAGAGAACTATCAAAGGGCAAAGAAAATTTTAACTGAGAATATTACTACCCTTCATGACATTGCCAATGCATTACTGGAAAAGGAGGTTCTTGATGCCTCGGAGATCAACGATATAGTAGAAAAAGGCAAGGTGCAGATAGAGACTGCGGAAGTTAAAGAAGTGAAGAAAACCCGGAAGGCAACCGAAACTACAGAGATTAAAAAGGTGAAAAGGACTAAACAAAAACTGTTAGTTCCAGAATCTTGATTAGAATGACCGATAATCAATATGAAGATGAATTTATTGTAAGATGTAAAAAGGGTGATCTAAACCTCAGCAAGCGTACTCACATTATGGGGGTTATAAATGTAACCCCCGATTCTTTTTCTGACGGAGGATTTTTCTTTGACCCCAATCGAGCCATTGCCCATGCTCTGAAGTTGGTTGATGAGGGGGCCGATATTATAGATATCGGTGGAGAGACAACCAGACCTGGTTCAAAACCGATTACTGCTGAAACGGAGATAAGTCGTGTTATTCCTGTGATAGAGAGGCTTGCGCCGAAAATCGATGTGCCTATCTCCATAGATACTTACAAGTCTCTTGTTGCAGAAAGAGCCATAGAGGCTGGCGCCGAGATAATAAATGACATAAGCGCATTGAATTTTGATCCTAAAATGCTAGAGATTGCTTCCCGCCATGATATTCCTGTTGTCCTGATGCATATAAAAGGTACCCCTGAGAATATGCAGCAAAACCCCTGTTATGTATCCGTGATCTCAGAGATTATCGAGTACCTGAAAGACAGTATTGAGATGGCTGAAAAAGCTGGAATAGACCCCCATAAGATTATTATAGATCCTGGAATAGGATTCGGAAAGTCTCTGGATGACGGACACAACCTGAAGATAATTAATAGGTTATCAGAATTCAAAAGCTTGGGCAAGCCTATCCTTGTGGGCCCATCAAGAAAGGCATTTATTGGGAAAATCCTGAATGCTGATGTAACACAGAGGGAGGAAGGAACTGCTGCTGCCGTGTCAGCGGCAGTACTCAATGGGGCTAACATAGTAAGGGTCCACAATGTGGGTATGATCAGGAAGGTTGTAAGGGTAATTGATGCAATCAAGAATGCATAGTGTCAGTGGTCAGTGGTCAGTGGTCAGTGGTCAGTGGTCAGTGGTCAGCGATCAGTGGTCAGTGGTCAGTGATCAGTGATCAGTGATCAGTTGTAAATTGATAGCCATGGAGACCTATTATGGGAAGATTGTTTGGTACGGATGGTGTAAGAGGGGTTGCAAACATTGAACCCATGACCGCTGAAACAGCGGTGCAGTTGGGTAGAGGGATTGCCTATCTGTTTAAAAATGCACAGAGAAGGCATAAAATAGTAGTTGGTAAGGATACCCGTCTTTCCGGATATATGATAGAAAATGCATTGACTGCCGGAATCTGCTCTATGGGTGTTGATGTTCTGCTGGTTGGCCCTCTTCCGACTCCTGGGATTGCCTTCATTACACCCAGTATGAGGGCAGACGCAGGTGTAGTAATCTCTGCATCCCACAATCCTTTTCAGGACAACGGAATAAAATTTTTTTCCAAAGATGGCTTTAAGCTGCCAGATGAATTGGAGATGAAGATCGAAGAGTTAATCTCAGGGGGCAGTATAGATCCTCTCCGTCCGACGGGATCAGAGGTTGGAAAAGCGTTTCGTATAAATGATGCAAAGGGCAGATATATAGTCTTTCTTAAGAATACGTTTCCAAAGAGCCAGTCCCTGGATGGTCTGAAGATCGTCTTAGACTGTTCAAATGGTGCAGCCTATAAGGTGGCACCTGCTGTATTTAGAGAACTTGGAGCCGAACTGGTTACGTTGGGTGTTGAACCCAATGGTGAGAACATTAATTTAAACTGTGGCTCTTTACATCCAGAGTTAATCAGTAAGACAGTTAAGGAAAAAAAGGCGGACCTGGGCATAGCCTTTGATGGGGACGCTGACAGGGTGGTCTTTGTTGACGAAAATGGTGAGTTGCTCGATGGGGACCATATTATGGCAATATGCGCGGCGGAGATGATAAAGAATAGGAACCTCAAGAAGAATACATTGGTTACTACCGTGATGAGCAATATGGGGCTGGATATAACCCTCAAGAAGCTGGGAGGAAAGATCGTTAAAACAGCAGTGGGGGATAGGTATGTAGTGGAGGAGATGGTGAGAAATGGTTACAACCTGGGTGGAGAAAAGTCTGGCCATATTGTGTTTCTGGATCATAATACCAGCGGAGATGGGATTCTGTCCGCATTGCAGGTATTGGCAGTTATGAAGATAAACGACAGAAGGTTATCGGAATTGGCCAGGATAATGGAACCGCTTCCCCAGGTTTTATTGAATGTAAAAGTCACAGAGAAAAAGGAGATAGGTGATATCCCTGAAATTGCCTCTAAGATAAAGAAGACAGAAGAAAAATTGGGAGATAAAGGGAGGGTTTTGGTTAGATTTTCAGGGACTGAGTTAATATTGAGAATTATGTTAGAGGGAGAAGATGAAGACGAGATATATGCTATGGCAGAAGAGATTGCCGATTGTGCAAACAGGGTTTTGGGGGGACAGTGGAGGTAGGCTGAGTGGCTAGATTGTCGGTAAATGTTGATCATGTTGCAACCCTTAGGGAAGCGAGGAGGATAACCGAGCCTGATCCTGTGACAGCAGCGGCTATAGTTGAACTGGCTGGGGCTGATGGGATAATAGTTCATTTGAGGGAAGACCGAAGGCATATTAAGGATAGGGACCTCCGGTTGCTCAGACAAACAGTCAAGAGCAAGCTGAATTTAGAGATGGCATCAACCGAGGAGATGATAAGGATAGCTTTGGAAGTGAAACCTGATATGGCAACGTTGGTGCCGGAAAAGAGAGAAGAGCTGACCACCGAAGGTGGACTGGATGTGAATATGAATAGGGAAATCATAAAAAATTCTGTGGCGTTGCTTAAAGATGGAGAGATAGTTGTCAGTCTTTTCGTTGATCCGGATATAGATCAGATTACTGCTGCCCATAGAGTTGGTGCCGATTATGTAGAAATCCACACAGGGACATTCTGTGATGCTAAGGACAGGATTGAGGAAGAAAAAGAACTCGACAGGATTTTGACTGCTGTTAAAATGGCATCAGAATTAAAACTGGGAATAAACGCGGGGCATGGATTGAACTATCTGAATATCAAGAGGTTAACAGGGATTAATGAGATTGAGGAGTTCAGTATTGGTCATAGCATAATCTCCAGAGCTCTATTTGTTGGTCTGGATCAGGCGGTTAGAGAGATGATTGAGTTGATAAATTGGTAAGGATTCAAGGGGTCAAGGGGTCAAGGATTCGAGTGTTTAAGTATGTCTCATGATGGCGGTTATGGAATTGCTCAGGTAATACTGGAGGGTTAGATTGAAGGTAGTTACGTCTGCGATTATCCAGAGATTGGATAGAAGGGCTATTGAGGAATGCGGGATCCCTGGAATAGTTCTTATGGAAAATGCCGGAAGCAGGGCAGCAGAGGTAATTGAAAGTTACTATCCTGAGCTTATTAAGAAAAAGGTTGCGGTCTTTTCCGGCAAAGGAAACAATGGAGGTGACGGTTTTGTTATTGCCAGGCACCTTTTTAACAGGGGTGTTAAGGTAAAGGTGTATCTTTTGACTGCCGGAAACAGCCTCCTGGGAGACGCCAAGACAAACTTCGAAATTGTAAGACATCTTGGTATAGATATTCTTGAGTTTAAGGGTGAAGGCCTTGTAGGGTTGATTAGAGACGAAACAAGAGACTGTGGTTTGATTATCGATGCCATCTTTGGAACGGGTCTAAACTCTGAGGTAAGAGGTCTGTTTCGGGACGTTATAGAGGTTTTGAACCAGGCCGATATCCCCGTGGTTGCCGTTGATATACCCTCCGGGTTAGATGCCGATACCGGTAAGGTTCTGGGAAACTGTATTAAAGCAGATCTGACAATCACCTTTGCCCATCCCAAGGTAGGACTGCTGATCCCAGAAGGGACAGAATATGTGGGAGACTTAGAGGTAATTGATATAAGCATACCTAAATACTTGATTGAGGAAGAGGAGATACAAAACTATGTTATTGATAGAGATGAGCTGGAATCTCTCCTTAAACCCAGGTACCTCAATTCCCACAAGGGAGACTTTGGGCATCTTTTAGTAGTGGCAGGCTCGATAGGCAAAACCGGGGCAGCGGTTTTGACCTGTCAGGGAGCTATGCGGGCAGGGGCAGGGCTTGTTACTCTTGGCATACCGGAAAGTCTTAATCCTATAATGGAGAGTAAGCTGACAGAGGTAATGACCGAACCTTTGCCGGAGAGTATCCCTGGATTTTTGGGTACCCTGGCCTTTGAAAAGATTATAGCATTAACGGAGAAAAAGGGCGCATTGGCTTTGGGACCTGGGGTATCTACAAGTGATGGAACGGTAGAGCTTGTTCATAGGATAATCAAAGAAATTAATATCCCGGTTGTAATTGACGCTGATGGTCTAAATGCCCTGGCTAGAGATGTAAATATCCTGAAAAAAGCAAAGGCACCTATTGTTTTGACCCCTCATCCCGGAGAGATGGCAAGGTTAATGAATGCCTCAGCAGCAGAAATCCAGAATGATAGAATAGAAATCTCCCGTAGGTTTGCCCAAGAATACAATGTCTATCTGGTTTTAAAAGGATTTAAGACCATCATAGCTGATCCCTATGGAAATATCTGGATCAATCCCACAGGAAATCCAGGGATGGCTACCGCTGGTATGGGGGATGTCTTGACCGGTATACTCTCAAGCTTTATTGCCCAGGGGTTTGGCATAATGGATGCTGCTAAATTAGCGGTCTTTTCCCATGGACTGGCAGGGGATACTATTGCCTCTGAAAGGGGAGAGATAGGTTTGCTTGCCACAGACGTTGTAGAAAGAGTACCGTCTATTTTAAATGAGTTAAGAAATCGGTAGTGTCCGTTGACAGTTGTCCGTTGTCCGTTGAAAGGAATTGATAAGTCAATAAATTAGGAGTTAGAATTTACAACTGATCACTGATCACTGATCACTGATCACTGACCACTGATCACTGATCACTGATCACTGACCACTGATCACTGATCACTGACCACTGATCACTGATCACTGACCACTGATCACTGTGAAGGGAAAACGAATCAAAACAACACTAAAAACCCCACAAGCCACCCTTGAATTTGGAGAGCTTTTGGGCAAATATCTGATGGCCGGTGATGTTGTAGCATTGATTGGGGATTTAGGAACAGGAAAAACCCAGTTAGCGAAAGGGCTGGCACGAGGAGTAGGTGTCCCTGAAGAATACTGCATAACCAGTCCAACTTACACGATAGTCAATGAATACCAGGGCAGGACCCCCCTCTATCATCTTGATCTTTACCGGCTGGAAGGCAATTCGGATTTGGAGAACCTTGGATATGAAGAGTACTTTGAAGGAAGGGGGGTTACTGTAATTGAGTGGGCAGAGAAAATAAGCCATCTATTGCCTGAAAACCGTATGGAAGTACATATTAGCTATTTAGGAAATGATGTTAGAGAGTTTGAGATCATTGGGTTTGGAGATCATTATGGCAAGATTGTTGACGATGTGGTAGACTTTTACCGTAGAACTTCTATTTGAAGTCCAAGAGAATAAATGAGTGCAGGAGGAAAGAAAAGATGAAAATTTTAGATGAGGCCATAAAGAAGGGACAGAGCACACTCTCAGAGTATGAGTCGAAAAAGTTTTTAGCTTCTTATGGTATCCCAATAACAAAAGAGAGATTGGTAAAGACGAAGGAAGAAGCAATCCATGCGGCAAAAGAGATAGGGTTTCCTGTAGTATTAAAGGGCTGTGCTCCTGAGATAACACATAAGACAGAGCTCAATGTAGTTGAGCTTGACTTAAGAGACGATACATCTGTTGCTGATGCCTATGACAGGATTGCCAGCCATAAAGGTGTTTCCATGGATGGTGTTTTAGTTCAGGAAATGATCAAAGGCGATAGAGAACTGGTTATCGGTTTAACGCGTGATCCTCAGTTTGGTCCCTGTGTAATGTTTGGTTTGGGGGGGATATTCACAGAGATTTTAAATGATGTTTCCTTTCGTATAGCGCCTTTAGAGAACAGGGATGCTCTGGAGATGGCAAAGGAGATTAGGGGTCATAAGATTCTGGATGCCTTTCGTGGGAAGCCCCCTGTTAATTTGGATATTCTATGCCAGGCATTAATATCCATAGGTAACATCGGATTAGAATTTGAACAGATTAAGGAAATAGATATAAATCCCTTAATAATAAACGGTGACAAACCGGTTGCTGTAGATGCTCTGGTTGTACTGAATGTTTAGGCTGTAGACTGTTAGGCTACAGGCTAATAGTCTACAGCCTATCCACCTGAGCAGTTACGTTGAGCTCTGGGAACTGTATGGGGTCTGACCCGACATTTGGGTTATATTGCTACGGGTCTGACCCCTAATTCCTTTTGACCCCTAATTCCTTTAGACTCGAAAGGACTGATTGGATCATATGAAGAGTAAGATAATGACAATGGATAAAGCAATCAAAGAATTTGTTAGAGATGGTGATGTAGTTTACCTGGGAGGTTTTATTCAACACGAGCCATATGCCGCCATACACGAGATCATAAGACAGAGAAAAAAGGGATTAACAGGATCAAGTTGTGCGGGTATGATAGCGCTGGATCAGCTTATAGGGGCAGGGTGTTTAGATAGGGTAATTACCACTTATACCTGGAACCCACTGCCTAAGCCGGCTCATGCATTTAGAAGATGTTTAGAAAAGGGAATCCCTCACGATGTTAAGATAGAAGAATACTCTATTCTTGCCCTTACCTTGTCTTACTTTGCTGGGGCACTTGATTTGCCGTTTGTTGCAACAAAGACCCTGATGGGTTCTGATCTGGCCAAAAACTCTAGTTTCCTTGGTGATAATAAGCTTAAGACAATAGAGTCTCCATTTAACGGGGAGAAGGTATGCTTGATACCGCCCTTGAAACACGATATAGGTATAATTCAGGTTCAGAGGGCCGACAGTATTGGCAATGCACAGGCCTGGGGAGTAATGGGGGATAGTAAGTATGGTATAAATTCCTGTTCAAGGGTGATTATATGTGCTGAAGAGATTGTGAATACTGAAGTTATCAAAAGAGACCCTGGCCGTACTATAATTCCTGGTTTCAAGGTAAGCGCTGTGGTTGAAGAGCCATGGGGGAGTCACCCGTCTTATGTCACTGGCTGCTATGATATGGATTGGAGGTACTTCTCTTTTTACGACAAAGCCACAGAGACACTAGACGGGTTCGAAAATTATCTTAAAGAATGGGTTTATGACATTAAAGATAGAAGTGAATACATAAAAAAGATCGATAAGAAGAATCTTGACGTTCTGAAACCGAAGCCTTGGAGTGGTAATCCAGTTGACTATGGATACTGTGCTCAATATCAGGAGGATTATTTGTGATTCAGACAGTAAGACTATAGACCTCAGACTATAGACTCCTATATAGAAAAGCCTGGTGTCTGAAGTCTGAAGTCTATAGGCAACGTCACTGGTCAATGGTCACTGGTCAATGGTCAATGGTCACTGGTCAATGGTCAATGGTCAATGGTTAAGTGTGGAAAATTGATCGCTTTTACCAGTGACAAATGACTATTGACAAATGACATTCACTATAGTGTCTGAATTGCAGGGAGGATTATAACTTATGAAGTATTCGATAGACTATTCACCCATTGAGATGATGATAATAGCTGGTGCAAGAGAGATAGAGAATGGCCAGATATTGATTGTAGGTACTCAGTGGCCTATCATTACAACGCTATTTGCCAAGAAGACCCATGCCCCGGATATCACTATCTGTTACGAAGGTGGGGTTGTCCTGGAATCTATTCCAGACAGGATTCCGCTCTTTACGGGTGATCCATGCATAGCATCCAATTCGGTATTGCTGAACGATTCTCTGGATACCCTTGGAATGATACTCCATGCAGGGTATCCTGACATAGCCTTCCTTCCTGGAGCAAATGTAGATAGATATGGTAATATCAATACAACCTGCTTTGGAGATTATTCAAGACCAAAATTTCGCCTGGGGGGTAGTGGTGGTGCGTGTGATTTTGGGAGTCTGGCAAAAAGGGTTATAACGATGCTTGAACACGAGAGGCAGAGATTCCCTGAAAGGGTAGATTTTATAACAACACCAGGGTATCTGGATGGATCAGATTCAAGAGAAAGGGCAGGCTTGAGACCTGGTACAGGCCCTGGTTCGGTTATAACCACACTGGGCATTTTCAGGTTCTGCAAGGATACCAGAGAGATGTATGTAGATACCTATTATCCAGGGGGGAGTATAGAAGAGGTGAAAAAGGGTTTTCAATGGGATATAAAGGTATCCGAGGACGTAAAAGTGGCTGATCCCCCAACAGAAGAAGAGATAAGGATATTGAGGTATGAGATAGACCCCTTTGGGATGTATTTGAAAAATAACAAGGCAAAAACAATTTCCACCCTTTGAGACCATAATACTGTCATAACCACTCTAAACCCTTTAATAAAATGATAACCTATTGATATTGCACAATAATTTAGCTTGATTAAAGATTGTGCAAACAGGTAGAAACCTGCAATCTTTCAGGCTTCCAGGCTATTATTTCACAGGGTTATAAACAGGTTATCCACAAAGGATGTTGAAAGGTGGAAGTGATGGGGGTGGGAATCTCGGCATTCATTTTCTTCAATCGCTAGTCTGTTTAACTGTCTTTTTCACCATAGCCTTCTCTATTCTCGGCTGCTTTCAGATATTCTTCCTTCTCTTTTGCACCCACAGAAGGCTGTTTTTCTCCCTTATCGGTTAATTCATCCTGTCTGCGAATCCTCCGATGTTTATTTAAGATATCAATAATCTCGATAAAGAGGGGAATGTCTTCTTCATTCATATCCTTTAATGTCTTTAAGAATACCTGTTTTTTCTCGCTTTTCGCAATCTCTTTTAAATCCTCAGGTAATAGTTTTAATAACGCTGCTGTTCCTTCTTCTAAAAAGAAATAACTCAATGGAACGGACAGGGCATCACTAATCCTCTTCAGTACCCCGATTGATGGAAACTGTCTGTTCCTTTCGATCTTTCCGATATAGGTATAATCAACCTTGCCGCTTATCTTTAACGCAAGCTCTCTCTGAGTAAGCCCCCTTTCTTTTCTTATCTTTTTTAATCTCTCGCCGATCTCGGTTCTCAATTCAACCTCCTTAAATTGTTAAGAATTCTATCTCAATTTTTGGAGATAGTCAATAGATAATGTCCATCCAGAAATACCCTAAATTCCCTCCCCCTTGATGGGGGAGGGTTAGGGTGGGGGTGATTTAGGGTTGAGCAAAGACATAACTCCGACGGCTAAAACCCTTAGAAAGAGACTGACAGATACAGAACATCTTAAGTCACCCTCCCCTCAATCCCCTCCCATCAAGGGAGGGGAAAGTAGTTGGTGGCACTCCCATCAAGGGAGGGGAAAGTAGTTGGTGGCACTCCCATTAAGGGAGGGGAATCTACCCACTTGAAATGAGAAAGAGCCCTTTTGTTTAATGCCAAACCTGATAAATATGACAAATAATCTCTTTTATGTTGACAAATTAGAATATATGTCATATTTTATATTATCGTAAATGCTCAGGTGGATAGGCTGTAGGCAGTTAGCCTGTAGGAGGAAAATGAGTTGGATGTTCCCGAATGCGACTCGAAAATGGTGGAGACTAAGAAGGTTCTGAGCGCCTTGATTCGGTCAATGCGTGACTAACAGCCTTCAGCCTTCAGCCTAAAATGCTCAGGTGGTACAATAGATGGAAAAGATAGAGATTCTAAAAAAGGTTTGCAGGTTGAAGATATTCAGAGACCTCTCCACCGATGAACTGAAGCTGTATATCCTTCTCTTAATATCTGCCCAGGAATTAAATAAAGAGGAACAGATCGATCTGGAAGTCATCAGAAGGATGTCTGGAGAGATATTGACTATCGAAGGGTTAAAAGAAATGGGGTTTAGCCTGAAAAAGCATAAACTGGCTAGTTTATCATTGTCCTGTCCGGAAGAGGATAAAGGTCGTCACACATTAGATAACAGTGGTCAAAATGTTAAGTTATCCTTTGAGCTATACGACTTACCTTATAAATCTGAATGATTTTGGGGTATGGCTTTAGAATTGGATTAAGAAGAACGGATTACAACAAACAGGGGTAGCTACTTGCCTGGCGGTGGTAAAGATGGAGATCAGAGAAGACAGAGAAGAAGGGCAACAAGAAGAGGGCGGCAGGTCTTTAACCTTAAAGAGAGAAGATGGGCTTTGCTTAGACAAGGGGTATGAGGTCATCTTCAGGTTTTCTGCCACTAAAAGGGGGCGCATTTCTTCTCTACTAGAAGAAGCGCATTTTAATGATGTCAGAATTACAGAGATAGAGGGAGGAGAGTTACTTCTGGCTTATTGTAGATACGTTGGAGATATTAAGGAATTAGATAAAAGACTTCAAGAGTTAAAGAGCAGGGCGTTATTGACTATAGGCGAGGAAAGGGATAACGGTTTCTTTGATTTCTTTATGCATTTTGAGAATACCGCCCCTTTCAGGGCATTGAACCGGCCTGAGCCTGAAAGGAATCAAAGAAGGTATTTTTTTATCTTCCTCTCCGTTTTCTTATTCATCGGCGTCTTGTTTGGATGGAAGACACTGCTTCCCAGACTTGTATCGAAGGTAGAAACAGATGCAAAAGATCATGTCAGATTAGAAAAGCCTCCTGTAACCTATTCCCAATGGAACAGGGTTATCTTCCCTGAATTTCAACCTGCCTGGCTTAAGATTAAAAGAGATTACAGCCTTGAAGATCGGGAGATGACAGAGCTTTTTAAGCTCATTAAGGACATGCCGAGTTATAAAACCAGTAGGGGGCAGCGTTTAAATGACCTTACGATATATCCTGAGATAATCGATCGAGCCTTGGGTTTGATTGTCTTAAAAAATGTTAAAGACACAGAAGAATTAAAGGAACTGTTCCATGATCTGGAATTAAGGTTCGCTTATAGCCAATCTTTCCCGGATGAGGAGGTGGGGAAATATGTAAATATGCTTGATGGAAGGCAGTTCGGAAACATGGTCATCCTCGTCTTCTATGGAGACGCCCTTTTAGCCCATGAGGATTTTACAAATAGGCTCATTATTAAGATACGAGGGGCAATGGGAAACTAAATTCAACTCCCCCTTTCCTTCTTCCTATCCCTTTTCTTTTGCTTCATCCCAGAGTTCATCCATCTCTTCCAGAGTCACATCACCTATTTGTTTGTCCTTTTTTTTCAACGACATTTCGATATCTTTAAAGCGCGTTATAAATTTACTGATAGTCTTTCTCAATGCCTCCTCAGGGTTGATCTCTAAGAATCTACCCAGATTTACTACCGAGAACAGAATGTCTCCAAATTCATCCTCCATCCTCTCTTCGTTCCTGTCTTTTAAGGTCTCTCTAAACTCCTCTATCTCTTCTTTAATCTTGTCAAATACCCCTTCCACGTTATCCCAATCAAAACCAATATGGGCAGCTCTTTTTGTGATCCTGAAAGCCCTCAGAAGGGAAGGGAGGGCAGGAGGGATAGAGTCTAAGATAGAGCAGCCTTCTTCTTTACCTCTCTCATCTTCCTTTATCCTCCACCATATCTTTTTGACTTCTCCGCTGTCTTTTGCATTTTCGTCACGAAACACATGAGGATGACGACGGATCATCTTTTCTCTTGCAGAGTTAATCACATCAAATATATTGAAAACTCCATCTTCTTCTGAAATCTCTGCCAGAAATATGATTTGAAAGAGGATATCCCCCAGCTCTTCCTTTATCTTTTCTGCTGATCCTCTCTCAATTGCGTCCAATGCTTCGTAGCATTCTTCTATCAGATACCATTTCAATTTGTCTCTGGTCTGCTCTCTATCCCAGGGGCATCCCTCCGGCCCCCTCAATCTTTTCACTATCTGGAGCAGGTTTTCAAAATCTCTTGAGTTGGCGTTTTCCAAAATACCTCCTACTTAGTTCACACTGAAAAATTCCCTTTTCCGCTCTCTGGTTCAGGTTTTTTGACCCATCTATGACTCGCTTCAGGCATTTTCAGAAACTCGCCCTTCGGGCTCAAACACCTGAAAATGCTTATCTTCCGCTTCGTGAAGATGGGTACCCCAAAAATCCTGCTCATGTTCGCTCCAAAGGAAATTTTTCATTTTTCAGGGCGAACTACTTAGTGCCCATCCAGAAATACCCTAAATTCCCTCCCCCTTGATGGGGGAGGGTTAGGGTGGGGGTGAAAAAGATGTGTAATTTCGTTGAGCTGCAAACATATTCCCCCCTCCCCCTAGCCCCCTCCCTCCAGGGGAGGGGGAGTTTATGGATGGGCACTACTTAGTACTACTCCGACACCTCCAATTTCGTCATTCCGGCGAAAGCCGGAATCCAGAGAAGACCTGGATGCCCCCGTATCAAGTACGGGGCAGGATTATCAAGTCTGGCATGACGAGAAGGGGACTTGGACCCGCTTAAATCCCTGCCCCCTGCCCCCTCTGTAAGCTGTCCTGGACACAGTTAGTGATTGCTTCAATTTTTGAAATATCTCCCACGCTATCTTTTCCTGGGGCTTAAATACTCCATCTTCGTAAATGGTATCAATCTGTACAACCATTTTTATCACCTCTCTCTTAATGGATTACAAATCGATATTAACTTACAAGAAAGACAAATAAAAATCAATCCAATTGTAACCTGGGGCCAGGAAACTTTTACCTTGACAACTATCGGCATTTCTGGTAAAAAACCAGGGTTTGTCTGTAACGAGTGTTCTGAAAACTGATTTTGAAGAGAGAAGAGACATCTATTTCAGCAATCCTGGACTGTTACATTTAATGGAGTCTTTCTATGAAAAAAAGGTATCTACTAGCACCCGGGCCTACACCAATCCCATCAAAAACACTACTCGATATGGCAGAACCAATAATTCATCACCGGGGACCAGAATTCAGCAGTATACTTGGCGAGATAAGAGAGGGATTGAAATACCTTTTTCAGACCAAGAACGAAGTTTTGATATTCTCGTCCTCTGGAACTGGGGCAATGGAAGGTACAATATCCAATATGCTTTCCAAAGGTGACAGGGCGCTGGTAGTGAATGGCGGCAAGTTTGGAGAACGATGGATTGATATATGTCAGGCTTATGGGGTGGATGTTGAAATCATTGATGTTACATGGGGAGAAGCTGTAAATCCGAGTACAGTAAAGAGTATCCTTGATCAAAACAACTCCATAAAAGCGGTCTTCATCCAGGCGTGCGAAACCTCTACAGGGGTTGTCCATCCTTTAAAAGAGATCGCAGAGACAGTCAAAGATAAAGATAATACCCTTGTCATTGTGGATGCCATTTCAGCGCTTGGTGCCCTCGATATCCCTACTGACAGATGGGGTCTGGATGTAGTAGTTGCAGGCTCTCAAAAGGCATTGATGCTCCCTCCGGGGCTGGCCTTTGCCAGTGTGAGCAACAAGGCATGGGGATTTGTTGAAAATTCGAATCTCCCCAAGTATTATTTTAACTTTAAAAAAGAGTTAATGTCTCTATCTAAAAATCAAAACGCATATACCCCTGCGGTTTCATTGCTTATAGGATTAAGAGAATCCCTAAATCAGATAAAAGAAGAGGGGTTAGAGAATATTTTTGCCAGGCATGAGAAGCTGGCTAGGGCAACAAGGGCAGCCATGACTGCTCTGGGTCTCCAATTATATGCTCCAACAGCTCCCAGCAATGCTGTAACGGCCGTCCTGGCCCCCCATAACATCAATGGTTCGGATGTTGTAAAAGTCATGAGGGAGAAATACGGTATTACCATCGCCGGGGGACAGGGCCATGCAAAGGGAAAGATATTCAGGATTGCCCACCTGGGATATATGGATCAATTCGATGTCATCACAGCGGTATCTGCCCTGGAGATGACCCTTCATGAGTTGGGCTATCATCTGGAATTGGGAAAAGGAGTTAGATCTGCTTTAGAAGTACTCAAAGATTAGGTTTATGGAGGATTGGGTGAAAAAGATACTGGTCAGTGATAACCTTTCAGAGATAGGGATTCAGACACTGAAGGATTCACCAGGTATTCAAGTGGATGTTGATACAAACCTGTCAAAAGAAGAGCTCAGAAAGAAAATTAAGGATTATCATGGTCTGGCTATCAGGAGCGCTACAAAGGTTACAGCAGATATTATAGATGCTGCAAAAAACCTACTGGTGATAGGGAGAGCAGGGATCGGACTGGACAATGTTGATATAGAGGCAGCTACCAAAAGAGGAATTGTCGTTATGAATGCCCCTGAGGGCAACATGATTACGACTGCCGAGCATGCCATATCCATGATGTTGGCCCTCTCAAGAAACATCCCCCAGGCTACCGCCTCCATGAAGGCAAAAAAATGGGAGAAAAAGAAGTTCAGGGGGAGAGAGCTGTTCGACAAAACACTTGGTATCATCGGACTGGGAAGGATTGGAAGTATTGTAGCAGATCGAGCCAAAGGCCTGAAAATGAACATCATAGCCTATGATCCCTTCATCTCGGAAGAGAAGTCTCGTGAAATGGAAGTGGAACTGCTTTCCCTTGATGAGCTTTTTAGAAGGTCTCATTACATTACCCTCCATGTCCCCCTTTCTGAAGGGACTAGAAATCTCATTAACAAAAAGGCCTTCAAAAAAATGAAGGATGGGGTTATGATTATAAACTGTGCAAGAGGCGGAATGGTTAACGAAAAGGACCTCTATGAAGCAATAAAGAGCGGGAAGGTTGCTGGAGCTGCCCTCGATGTTTTCGAGCAAGAGCCTCCCCAGGACAGCCCTTTATTTGATCTGGATGAGGTGATATGCACACCTCATTTGGGGGCATCCACCGATGAAGCTCAGGAGAATGTGGCAGTAGCTATCGCAGAACAGATAGCGAATTATCTACTATACGGAACGATCAAGAATGCTGTTAATGTTCCATCAGTAAGCGGAGATACCCTCTCCAGGATTAAACCCTATATGGATCTTGCAGAGAAACTAGGCAGTTTTCAAGCACAACTGGAACCAGGGGCACTGGAGGAGATAGCAATAGAATACAGTGGGGATATTGCTGAACTGGACGTGACGCCTATTACCACTTCAATATTGACCGGTATCTTCAAACCAATCCTGAGAGACAGTATAAATTTTGTAAATGCCCCTATTATTGCCAAAGAAAGGGGTGTAAAGGTAGTTGAATCAAAGAGTACAAAGAGTGAGGATTTCACAAGTCTGCTTACAATTAAGACCAGAACGACAAAAGGAGAGAACATAGTTGCCGGTACCCTCTTTGGTAAGAAGGAGCCTAGAATTATACGGATTAATAAGTTTCGATTGGAGGCAATACCGCAAGGAAATTTGCTCCTATTTCATACTGTTGACCGCCCTGGGGTTATAGGAAATATAGGGAGTATTCTGGGAAACACAGATACCAATATTGCCAATATGCAATTCAGCAGGGAAGAGATAGGGGGAAGGGCTATAGTCCTCTTGAGTATCGACACCCCTGTCTCTAAAATAATACTGGATGAGCTAACTAAACTGCCAAATGTTGTCTCTATTAAACAGTTAAAATTATAAAGAAAATCCTAGCTTAAAGGGATTAAGGCAGTTAACTCGGGGTTTTTGCAATGGCAAGTGTAATAGTTGTTGGCACACAATGGGGAGACGAAGGAAAGGGTAAAATAGTAGATTTCCTGGCAGAACAGGCCGATACAATAGTCAGGTTTCAGGGAGGGAATAATGCCGGGCATACGGTAGTGGTGAAAGACAAGAAAGTAATACTCCATCTAATACCGTCAGGCATTCTGCATCCAAACAAGAAGTGTATTATAGGTAATGGCGTAGTTATAGACCCCAGAGATTTACTCAATGAAATTGAATCATTGAAATCAAGGGACTGCCTTAAGAATAACAGTCGTCTCTTAATTAGCGAGGGAGCCCATCTGGTAATGCCTTATCATAAAAAGATTGATATAGCCAGAGAGAATCTCAAAGACGGGAAAAAGATTGGTACCACCGGGAGGGGTATAGGGCCAACCTACGAAGATAAGGTAGGAAGAATAGGTATCAAAATGATAGATCTCCTGGATAAGGAGGTATTTAAAGAGAAGCTGGGGTACAACCTTAAGGAAAAGAACTTTTATCTGGTCCACTACCTTAAGGAAAAAGGGGTTGAATTCGAAGAAATATACAATGAATATATTGAATTGGGCATAAAGATCAAGGAGTATGTAGCAAATACCTCGCTAATTATAAATGAAGATATTAAAAATGGCAAAAATATCCTATTCGAAGGTGCACAGGGCAGTCTTTTAGATGTAGATCATGGCACATATCCTTTTGTAACTTCAAGTAACACAGTGGCGGCCGAAGCCTGCATAGGGTCTGGAATTGGCCCTACAAAAATAGATAAAGTAATCGGGATTTCCAAAGCTTACACTACCAGAGTCGGGGAAGGACCCTTCCCTGCTGAATTGAACAATGAACTGGGAAATTCTCTAAGGGAAAGAGGAGAGGAATACGGTGCTACTACAGGTAGACCCAGAAGATGTGGATGGTTTGATGCAACTATGGTAAAACATGCCATCAGGATCAGCGGGATTAGCGGCTTGGTTATCACAAAGCTTGATGTTTTAAGCGGTTTGGATAAAATAAAGATTTGTACAGGATACGATTGTAAAGGAGAAATGTACTCAGAGTTCCCTTCAAGCTTAAAAACATTAGAGGCATGCCGGCCAATCTATGAAGAGATGGATGGATGGTCGGAAGATCTTAACGAGATCAGAGAATATGGAAAGTTACCCGATAATGCCCGCAGATATATTGACAGAATAGAGAAATTGTTAGATACTGAAATCACTATAATCTCCCTGGGCACAAGAAGGGATCAAACAATTATATTAAAGAATCCATTTACAACTGACAACAGAACTGACACTATGTGAGTTTTTAAGGGCCGTTAACTCAGGAGGTAGAGTATCTGCCTTTTAAGCAGAGAGTCGCTGGTTCGAGTCCAGCACGGCCCACCAGCGTCCCCATCGTCTAGCCTGGCCCAGGACACCGGCCTTTCACGCCGGTAACAGGGGTTCAAATCCCCTTGGGGACGCCATTCATTCCCATCACACCCTTAGTCCGCTTGAAGCTCTTCAAGATTGTCATAGTAATCCAAAGATTCTGGATTGATCAGCGAATCCCTGTTCAGAACAGGTCTCCCTTCTATTGTATTCGTGACCGCACTTTCAACCTTCTTCATATTCATGGTGTAGGGTATATCCGGCACTTTTATTATTTTAGCAGGGACATGCCTTGGTGAGGCGTTTTCACGCAAAGTCTTTTTAATTTTGTTTTTCAAATCTTCTGTTAACTGATACCCTTCAGCAAGTTTAACAAAGAGAATGATACGCTGATCCCCCTGCCAGCTCTGACCTATTGCGAGGCTATCAGCAACTTCTTCCAGTTTTTCTACCTGATTATATATCTCAGATGTACCTATTCGAACCCCGGAAGGCTTCAAGACGGAGTCAGAGCGACCAAAGAAGGTAATCCCACCTGTATCACTATGAACCACAATGTAATCACCATGCCGCCATACATTTAATTTGGAATAGAAATTAAAGTAGGCATCTCTGTACCTTTTGCCATCCGGATCGTTCCAGAAATAAAGGGGCATTGAAGGGGATGCTGCTTCACAAACAAGCTCTCCCTGCCGGTCAACTACTGGATTGCCTGTTTCATCGTATGCCTTTACTTTCATCCCTAATCCTGGGCCCTGTAATTCACCGGCATATACCGGCTGTATTGGGCTTCCAACAGCGAAACAACCATTGATATCCGTACCACCCGCAATAGAATTAAAATGCAAATCTTCCTTAATTTCCTGGTAAACATATTCAAATCCTTTGGCTGAAAGAGGTGAGCCGGTCTGGGATATTTGTCTCAGAGAAGACAGGTCATAGTCCTTTCCAGGTTTAACTCCCTGGCTTTTGAGATGATTAATATAACTTGCACTGCAACCAAAAATAGTCATTTTTTCATCCTGAGCTAACTTCCACATGGCGCCTGCATCAGGATAAAGGGCATTGCCATCATATAACACAACAGTAGATCCTACCGCCAGTGAGCTCAACAGCCAATTCCACATCATCCAGCTACAGGTTGTTATATAAAAGATCGTGTCTTCCCGTTTTAAATCAGCATGAAGTATTAGCTCTTTTAAGTGATTGATAAGAACCCCAGTTCCTTGAACCATGCACTTTGGCTTACCGGTCGTTCCGGAAGAAAACATAATAAATACCGGATGATCAAAGGGCAATTGTTCGAACTGAATTTCAAGCCCGCTCTCCACGGACAGAAAATCATCATAATATACAGAGTCAGGAATACAGCTAATGTCAGGTTTCTGTTTGGTATAACAAGTTACTATAACCTTTTCAATTGAAGGTATTCCTTTTGCAATCTCAGCCGCATTGGAAAGAGAACTAAAAGCCTTCCCTTTATAAAAGTATCCATCAGCAGTGAACAAAACCTTTGGCTCTATTTGACCAAAGCGATCTAAAGCCGCTCCTGGACCGATATCAGTGGCACAGGAAGCCCATTCAGCGCCAATACTGGTAGCGGCAAGCATGGCAACAGCAGTCTCTATCATATTGGGCATGTATGCAACTATTCGATCCCCATGAGTAACTCCCATCTCTCGAAGCGATTTTGCCAGACGCGCCACAGAGTCATAAAGCTCAGCGTAACTCATTTTTGCTGATTTTTGAGTCTCTCCCTTAAATACAAAAGCTGTGTGTTCATCCCTATATCTGAGGAGATTTTCAGCAAAATTAAGCCTTGCGCCAGTAAACCACTTTGTCCCGGGCATTTTACCAGGGTCATCAACAACAACGTCATAATCCCTGGAAGCCCTGATCTCACAGAAATCCCAAACACAGCCCCAAAAATCAGATATATTATTTATCGACCAATCATAAAGTTCGTCATAAGAGCGAAAGCCTTTCCCATAACGCTTATTAACAGCATCTATAAACCTTGTTATATTGGCGTTCCTCTTCCTCTCTTCTGATGGCTTCCAGAGTGGATTGCTCATACTGTCCTCCTTTTTAGATTTTACGTCAGTTCAATAATGAAGTGCGACACCTTGGAAAACGGAAAGGAAAATGTTATCCTGAATATTTACGGAAAAATCTCAATAGTGTACTTATTCTACAGGCTCAGCTTCACATTCCTCCCGAGCGGAGCGAGGGGAGAATGCTGTGCATAACAGGCGCGAGTTTATGAGCGTCCTTGTTCATGCTGATGTTGGGCATGAACTTTCTGCCCCCTCTTTTTGGAAGCCGTATGTAGAGATCCACGCTCTAAAGAAATTTGTCTCGCAAGGTAAATCTTTGCCAAGCTCTGGTAAGGCACATCCTTTTTGTTTGCAAGGGTCTTTAGTTCCGCCAGCATATCCTCTGGAAGTCGAATGGAGATCGACTTTACCGACGGCTTTAGTTTGGGGAAAGAAGCCCTCTTGAAATCTTTAATATTAAAATAATCAAGTGGAGAATGAGTTGCCCAGAACTCTCTCTCCTCATCTTCATTCTTAAAGTCTGGAATAATTTTATCCTTTTTCATCGTAAAATTTCCTCTCTCCTTTATTCTTAATACTTGTTCTACAGGCTCAACGTTAGCGCTCTTGGGCCGCGCGGCTCTTGTTGCGTCCGCTGGAGCGCTTTGATAATAGTTATGGCCTTCCAGCCAGTACAATAAGTTGTCAGGACTTACCATTAGAGTTACCGGTTCTTCGAAAGGGCTGGGCAGAAAGCAGTGAAACGGAGAGCTTATTTTTTGCGTATCGCTTTCAGAAAAGACTCTACATCGAGGGTATTCAGAACATCCTCCTTCTCAAGCCATCCCCTCCTGGCAACGCCTACCCCCAATTCCATATAGTCAAACTGATGGAGTACATGGGCATCGGTATTGATAACAACCTTTGCCCCCAGTTCCTTGGCCCGCCTGCACCCAATGTCGCTCATATCTAGTCTCTGGGGATAGGCGTTGATCTCAAGGGCTGTTCCGGTCTCCACGGAAACCTTCAGAATCTCATCCATGTTGACCTCATATCCCTCACGTTCCCTTAAAAGCCTTCCTGTCAGATGACCGATGATGTGCACATGAGGGTTTCTCATGGCACGAATAATCCTCTCAGTCTGTTCCTCCCTGCTCCTCTTGAATCCGGAATGGATAGATGCTATAACCAGATCGAGCCTTGAAAGGACATCTTCCGGATAGTCAAGGGTGCCATCGAGACGGATGTCAACCTCTGTCCCACAAAGGACCCGGATCCTCGAAAGTTCACGATTGACCTTTTTAGTCTCTTCTATCTTGGCTATCAGGGTATCAATACTGACCCCTCCCGCAACCCCTAAGGACTGGGAGTGATCAGTAATGGCCACGTACTCGTAGCCCATCTTCATTGCCCCTTCTGCAATCTCTCTGATGGAATGTGCCCCGTCGCTGTAACGGCTGTGGACATGAAGGTCAGCCTTAATGTCCTTTTTTTGAATAAGGTTTGGAAGAGTACCCTTAAGGGCAGCTTCGATTTCTCCCCGGTCTTCCCGAAGTTCCGGAGGTATTAAAGGAATGCCCAGGAGTCGGTAAATGTCCTCCTCCTTTTCTCCTGCTATCCTGTCGCCGGATTTCTCATCAAAGATGCCGTATTCGTTTATTTTGAATCCTTTCCTGAGAGCCATCTCCCGGATTCGGATATTGTGGGCTTTGGAGCCGGTAAAATAGGCTAAAGCCGCACCATACTGATCCTTCTTCACCACCCTGATGTCCATCTGGCAGCCTTCCTGAGTGAGAACGCTTGACTTAGTCGTTCCCCTTCCCAGTACCTGCCTGACCTCCGGCAGATGGATGAATGTATCCATGACCTCATGTGGTGAACTCGACGATACCAGGATATCAATATCGCCAATAGTCTCCATCCGGCGTCTCAGGCTTCCGGCAGAATCTATCTGTTCCACACCGGGAATCTCTCTGAGTTGATCGGTTACCCTTTTCGATATGACCATAGCATATCCCAGGGTCATCCTTCCAACCCCTTGTTTGTGGAAAGCAATACCCCGCAGTATATTCTCTTCGGTCTTCTCCTTGATTCCAGGGATACCCTGGAGTTGGTGAGACTGTGCCATATCCTGGAGTTCATCAACACTCGTTATCCCAAGGGTATCATGGAAGAGTTTGGCCTTTTTGGGACCAACTCCCTGAATGGCCACAAGATCGAGGAGGCTTTCCGGTATTTCCCTCCTTAGCTCCTCATAATAGCTCATGGAGCCTATTCGGAGGTACTCCTCGATCTTCGGGGAAAGGTCTTTCCCAATACCAGGAATCTCTCTGAGGTCTCCTCTGGCAGAGATGGTAGCCAGGTCTTCCGCAATACTCTCAAGATTTAACGCTGCCCTTCTGTAAGCCCTTATCTTAAAAGAGTTATCTCCCTTGATCTCCAGGAGATCGGCGATGTTGTTGAATATCCTTGCGATCTCAAGATTTTTCATTTGCCCTTTCCTTTACAGTCCTTTGAACGAGCTTCATAAGTTGATGAAGAGGTTATGAGAGACCTTTGAAAAATGCCCAATTTGTCATTGCGAACAAAGTGAAGCAATCTCTGTGCCTTGCCCTGAGATTGCTTCGCCCCGACTTGTCAGGGCTCGCAATGACTGGAAGCTAGCATATAAAATCATTTCAGGATAGCTTTTCCATTATTGTTTATGGAAAGACACTCACTTTTCCATAAACACAAGTCCTCATAGCAGTCGTTAACCCTGCCTGTGGCATAGCACTCAATGTTGTTTTCTGCTCGTTGAATTGCCCGGATTACATCTGCCTTTGTCATTCTGGCTGTCTTTACACCCAGATCCTTAGCCATTCTTCTAACCTCGTTAAAGTTCATTTTGTCCCTCCTAAATATGAAATTTTAGACCTGGTTTCATCCTTCCATCAAAGAGGTTGTCCCTTCAAAACCACATGATGGGTTATATTCAGGCAGATTCAGCATTCCCAGATTTTTGAAGTTGCCTTCCTGCCCCGATGAAATCCCAAGTATCCTTATTGATTGAATCGTTTTTTTTAACTCCCGTACAACACTCGAAAGCAAAAAGGTGCCAAAGGTTGTATATTGGTCAATTTCTTTAAGATCGATGGTCAGATGCTGACAGTGAGGAGAAAGAGAGTCGCTCAGGAAAGAATAGATATCGTAAACCGTTTTGGGACTAAGCTCTCCCTGAATCTGAATATAAGACTCCTTGCCCGAGTGTTTGAACAAAAAAATGACAGGGTTGTCCATGATTTACCCATCTTAAAATACATGGATCGCCTTTCCATATACACTATGGGCAGCTTCCATCACGCTCTCAAACAGGGTAGGGTGGGCATGAATAGTGGCACTCAACTCTTTTGCTGTTATCCCCAGTTTAATGGCCAAAGCAATCTCATGGATCAGTTCTGTTGCAAGGGGACCTATGATCTGACCACCCACAATCTTTTCTGTACCCTTTTCCACCACCAACTGGACTGAACCAACAGCCTGCCCCATGGCCATGGCTTTACCGGATGCCGAAAAGGGAAACCACCCTGTTTTAACCTCTACCCCTGATGCCCGTGCCTCATCTGCTGTCAGACCAACACTGGCTATCTCAGGAGAGGTATAAACGCAACTGGGGATAACGGAATAATCAATTTTAGAGTCTATCCCCAGGGCATTCTCAACTGCTGCAATACCCTCAGCAGATGCCACATGAGCGAGGAGTATCCCCCCGGTAACATCCCCGACGGCGTAGACACCCTTGATATTTGTCTCCATCCTGTCATCCACCAGTATATTCCCTCTTTCATCGAGCTTAACCCCAAGATGCTCTAACCCAATGCCTTTAGAGTTGGGGCTCCTTCCGATGGATACAAGGAGCTTTTCCCCTGCAATCTCATCACCGTTGTCCAAAAGACAGGTAATGCCTTCATCTCTGTAAGAGAGTACGTCCTTCACCCCGGTCTTCACAAGGATTTTAATCCCTCTTTTCCTCAGAATCTGTGTCATCTGTCTCGAAATCCTCTTATCCTCTCTGGGAAGTATCTGATCCATCATCTCAACCAGGGTAACCTTTACGCCTAAGGCATTGAAGAAAGAGGCAAATTCCAATCCAATTGCCCCTCCTCCAATAATAAGGACACTTTTGGGCAGTCTATCCAACGTAAGGGCTTCGGTACTGGTTAAAACCGCGGGCTGCTCAGGATATAGAAAAGGCAGCATGGCTGGTTTTGAGCCGGTTGCTATTACAACCTTTGTGGCATTTATCTCTTCAGCCCCAGAGGGGGATTCTACTCTGATCCTTGTTGGTGAAATTAAGGTTGCAGTACCCTTGATAAACCCAATACCCCTTTTCTTGAATATCCCGTGTATACCATTGCCCAGACCTTCTACAACCCGACTCTTTCGTTCCATAATATTTCCGAGATCGGCTCGAACCTCGCCAACATAAATCCCAAAGTCTTCTGCTTCCTTTATAGAGGTGAAGAGTTCAGCGGATGCGAGAATTGCCTTGGTAGGGATACAGCCATGATTGAGACAGGTACCGCCGATTGCATCCTTTTCTATAACGGTAACTTCAGCACCTAACTGTGAAGCCCTAATGGCTCCTACATAACCACCAGGACCAGAACCAATAATAACGATATTCTCCTTGCTCAAAGATTTCCCCTCCATCCTAAACACTTCAGTCACTTTTTAATTTCATAACAAATTCATATACCTCATGTCAAGATATATAGTTTTCCCTTGACACCTTCTTTTATTCCTAGTAGCTTAAGTTTAACCTCTAACCCAAGGAGATGAAGATGACAAGCCCTCAAGATGACCTTGCGAAATCAAATAAAAAGTCTGTTATAGCCGTTTCAGGGAAAGGTGGTACAGGAAAGACGGTCGTATCCACAATCATCATAAAACACCTCAAGAAGAGGGACATGAAGATTCTGGCTATTGACGCCGATCCTGCAACGAGCCTCCCTCCTGCATTGGGCGTCAGCATTAAGAAGACCATAGGAGACATAAGAGAGACACTCGTTAAAGGACCGGGAAGAGGCCCAACCACCGATCTGCCCGTTGATTTAATGCTGGAATATCAGATACGGGGTATCCTGGCTGAGATACCAAAAATCTCGATCCTGGCCATCGGTCGTCCTGAAGGGCCTGGGTGTTACTGCCTTGTCAATGACATCCTCAGACATGCCATAGAAAAGTTCTCAGGCTATTATGATGTTACAGTAATTGATTGTGAAGCAGGCCTGGAACATCTAAGCAGGAGAACGACAAGAAGTGTCGATACCATGATCATAGTGACTGATGCCACTCAGAGGGGTATTAATACGGCAAAATTGATAAAAGAGCTGGCAGAGAGTCTGGAGATAAACTTCGATAAGATATACGTTATCCTCAATAGGGCATCAGAGGAACAGGCAAGGGTATTCAGCGAGAGTGCATCAAAATACGGAATAGAGCTGGCCGGGATAGTGCCATATGATCAGAACATTACAGAGTACGATCTTGCAGGGAAGCCACTGATTGATCTGCCCGATGACTCCCCTGCTGTTATCGCGGTAGGAGAGATACTTCACAAACTAGAAATCCTCGTCTAGCACCTTTGATCTTACTGCCCCTTTAATCCAATTCTTGGATGCCTGGAGGGACCTCTCAGGGTCTTTAAGATTTTTCCATATCTCTTTATCCCCTGGGGTCCCCATAAATGGGCTCACAGTGCTTTCCAGTGAATTGACTACCCATATCATCATCTTAACATTTTCCTTTACTTTATCCATGTTTTCCCTGATGAAGTTTACAAATGGGGCAGGGCTTTTCTCTGAAGGAACTATCACCACATGTTCAACGGTTACCACCTTTAATGCTTCCAGAATTTCAGACACAAATACGATAGATGGGAATATAAAGAGCTGGAGTTCATTGTTGTCTTTAACTGCCTTAATGGTTTTGCTGACACCTGGTATTTCTGGCTGAACATCCGATACCTCATACCCTGATTTACGCATCAAATCCTTTGCTGCATCTTCTACTATTTGGGAAACCATCGGGAACCGCAAATTGGCAAGACGTTTAAACCCCCTTTCCAGTTCATCGGGCATGTACTTATGGGTGGGTGGGGTGTAAAATACCTCTCCCAGGTAGTTGAGCTGTACATGCATATCCGGAGAGAAGACAGAAAGGCGAATCTTTCCTGTTATTCCTTCAAAGATCATCCGTTTTACATCACCTTCCAGTAGTTTTTCCAACATCTTTTTCTCATCCTCAGTCAGACTGTCCACTTCCTGATCTATCTTCCACATCAATTCCTCAGCGGATACCGCCCTGTACTTCATAAGGTAACCCGATATATTTCCTAAAACCTTTGGTAATAAACTCTCCATTTTAAGAATCCTCCGTCTCTTCAAATTCATCGTTCATATTATAGCATACCTCTGTCAAATTTTCCAAACTAAGACACAAAATCAATGATAATAACTATCTTTCTCCTTAGACAGGTCAAAACCTTCTACTTCTTCCCTTATCATTTTCAGGAGAACACCCCCAAGAGTTGTATCACTTCTTATCTCCGGAGAGCCTTTCCCAGAAGAAGCCGGAAGCCTTTAACTCCCTGGATATTGTTCTCTATTAAGGCATACGCCTGAATGTTAAAGAAGGCAGTAGCGATGTCGAATTGTGTATTGGGAATCTCCTCAAGGACACTGTTGAGGAAAGCGGAGAGCCTTACATCACTGTTGTCTATAATCTTTTTTGGACTCATAAAGTTCCTTATTTATACCAGATCCTTAAGTTCATCAATCGTGAGCCCTGCTTTTTTTATGATATTACTAAGAGTTCCTTTCTTGATTTCCTTATGAAGTGGAACAACTACCGATATGTTTTTCTCAAGATTGTGCATAAAGATATGGCTTCCTCTCTGATGGTCAACGACGAACCCCTTTCGCCTGAGTACCTTGACAATGTTTTTGCCTGAAAAAGTTTTGCTCAAAGAACCATCTCCACTTCTTTTACAATCATAGTAGTTTTGGATTTAATCTGATTCAACTTTTCAAGCCCTTCAAGATAGGCATGTATAGCTTCTTTGGCATTTTCAATTGCTTCTTCTTCAGTTTCCCCTTGAGTAAAACAGCCATCAAGAGCGGGAACTGTCACATTAAAACCGCCTTCTTCAGCAGGCTCTAATATTATGTTGAATTTCATAAAATAAACCTCCTTTTTTATTCATTATATCACACACTCCTTGCCTTCTCAAGCCTGCTCTTCACCAGTTCACACACTGCCCAATAGACCTCATTCCGCTCGTCTTCTGTCATGCCAAGGATGTCGAAGACTATATCTCGTCGAGGGCTTTGCGGTCAGGCAGGGGGTTTGGCTTTTGCTCACTATAGGATGGGAGAAGTCTATATGGAGTTCATTATGAAAAAAGTTAAGTCGCCACATTTTCCCACTCAAACCGTTTTTTTAAGATCATTGCAATGGCTGTGGTGAAGTTTATTGTCATGCTGGAGTCTACCTACAACTGTTGCCCTGGAAAACCTTTTGCGAAATGCTCTGGAATGGCAATATTATTTGACTCGACTCCTTGAACTGGTTACATACACCCTTCACACAAAACGAACAAATATATCATCGGCTATCTCATTGTCTACCGCAATCTGTGTTTGTCCAGCCTGGAACACATACGAGGGGTATGTCTGTATTACCTCGACAGACACACCGGGCAGTATCCCCATTGCCAAAAGTTTCTGTAGATTTTTGTGGTTCTTGGTCAGGATATAAACTATTTTCCCCCCTTGTCCTTTTCTTAATTTTGAAAGTGACGTTACAATCTTTTCGGCAATTTCCTTTCCTTCTTTGCAACATCTGATGGGCGGTATGGGCTTACCATGTGGACATTCCCTTGGGTGCCCTAATAATGTGCATATACTCTCTTCAACATCCTCAGATATAATATGCTCGAATTTACATGCAGCGCTCTCCATGTTATCTACACCTACATCCAGGACATCGTGAAGCAACCTTTCTGCAAGCCTGTGCCTTCTTATTACTCTTTTAGCTTCCCGATTGCCTTTCGGCGTTAATTTCACCCTGTTATCTGAGATTACGACATGCTCTGACTTTGCCAATGTATTGACAGTGCTCTCCCTGCCGAGTTTCCTTAACTCAACAAACTCGTTTTCTCCCTCAACAGTATCAATCCACAATTTTTCTAATATCTCTTGACCAGCATTAGTTACCATAACTTTTCAACCACCTTTTAAAGAATTTTACCAACTTTGGCTCAGG